>Ga0208644_1000098_pt1 | contig 55705 bp, 75 predicted proteins | sample VirMetDEL_Nov_18_FD_184517 | JGI IMG/M metagenome (GOLD analysis project Ga0208644, IMG submission 184517) | Aqueous microbial communities from the Delaware River and Bay under freshwater to marine salinity gradient to study organic matter... | ecosystem: Environmental > Aquatic > Marine >...
TCACGCTGCATAGCGATGTTTGCAAGGATGTCGATGACGGCTTTCTTCGAACCCATCGCGCGACGGCTGGCAGCGCCCTTGACGCTGTAGCCCTGACCAGTACGCATACCGCCTGCGCCCTGCGTGCTGAAGTCGATATCGTCACGATACAGGGGCACGTAGTTTGAGTATGCTTTCTCCCATGCATCGACAGTCTCTTGAGATTCAAGGCCGGAGTTGACCAGCAGATCGCGGGTAGCCTGATTGATTGCGTCGATGCGTGCAGCCAGTGCAGTGAAGTCGCGTTTCTGATCAGGGGTCAAGCCGGCAAGGTAAGCCTTTGCATCAGCGGTGTCGATACCCGATCCGCCGTCTGGCATGTTCGGGTTGACCTTGGCGATCTGTTCGTTGCGTTCTTCGGCGTGACGATTGTGCAGGTACTCTTCCAACTGGTCGAGAGTGACATTGCGCTTTTGCATGTCCTCGACCAGTGGCCGAAGTTCAGTCTGGAGGAAGTCAGTAGTCTGTTTTGATGTACGACCGTGAAACAGTTCTTCCTGAAGGTAAACGTTCCAGTCGTTCTCTATCTGGGTGCCGGCTTGGGTGATCGCTTCGATGACACGCTTGGTGTCGATCTGTTTGTCTTGCAGAGAGTAGATGACGTTGTCTGCTTTGGTCTCAAGCGGTGCGGTCCAGTTCGCCAGCGGCGCTGGCTGGCCAAAGATGTTCCGACGGCTCAAAGCAGGAGCGCCACCCAGCGACGCACGCATTTCTTTGAATAGCTCGTCGGTCTGGTCAGTGGTTGTTGTAACGTCGTTGTCTGGATTATCAAGCGGAGCAAATGAGTAGACGAATTTGGTTTCGTCATCTGGCTCGTCAGGGTCTTCCTGTTTGGTTACGCCGAAATGTTCACCATCAACATTGGCGACGTAGTCATAGCGGTTCCACAATTCAAAGCTGTTGTTCTCGTTGACTCGCTTCAGTTTTTCGCTGGGCTTCTTAACCAGAACGCGTGCTTCGTAAAGCATATACCCATCAGCCGCGCCGGGGAAGTCACCGATCATGGTGTCGTCTCGAACTTCAGGGTCCATCTTTGCAATAGCGTCCGCTGCATCGCGCAGTTGCTGACGTTTGCTAAAAGCGAAATCCGACTTTTTTCCGTACACCGGATTCTTTGCCAGTACCAGAGGCCCGATCTGTATCGCTTCGTCAGCAGACACCACTGGCTCCATGCTGTCGCGATCGTAGAAGTAGGCATGACGTGTTGGGTCCATGCCGACCTGCACCCACTTCTCGCTTTTCAGCGCAGCCTTTGCAGATGCCGAAGCTTGCTTTGGCGTGATAGGTTTCCAGTCGCCTTTCATCACAGCGATCGTCGCCTTCGGCTTGCCGCCTGCAATAGCAAGAGCAGCCTTCTCTACCACACCGAATGTCGGCTTGGTAACAGCAGCGACGCTCTCATATCCGATAGACTTACCGGCAGAGTATCCTGCTTCCTGTTCGTGGACAGACACCACCCACACGCCGTGGTTGGCATAGGCCGGGATGTCAAGGCGAAGACCGACAGGGTCTCCAGCTTTCAGTGTCTCGGACGGTACGCCAATGCGCTCGACCTTGTCGCTGGTGAGACCGCGCTCCATGTCAGCCACAGTGGCTGGCGCCGGGACTTCAGCGTAGGGCGTGACGGGCTTGAGCTTGTTGACCAACTTGTTGTATTGTTCCCGAGTAACCGTACCTTCTTTGAGGCCCTGTGCTGCGGTCTCCAAAGCCGGTATGCGATCAAGCACGCTGGCTTGTTTTCTGCTGAGTTTGGGGGCGGCTTTGCCAGCGGGTTCGTTTTCAGGTATACTTTGTTCGGAGGTTCCTATGAAATTTGATTTCAAATCTTTACCGCCCGGCACGATGTTCTTCGATGTCGCAGAAGTGCCGGTGACCGTTGCTCCCGACTGGCGTTCGGCCACAGCTTGGGTACCAGAACCTAAACCGCGTAACCCTTCGGACGTGCGTGAGAAGGGCGATCCAATTGATGCCGCCGAGTTTGCGCGGGTCTTCAAAAGGTTTGCTGCTCTACCTTCGTATGCACCCAAGCCTTCAGAATAAATTTTTTTCTGAAGGTCTACCATACGGGTTTTGACCGGACTGTTCGGCATCTCACGCTCGAACGCATAAACCTCATGCCCTAAATTCTTGGCCGCTATCATCTCGGGTGTGCTGATTTGAATCTCAGCCACCGTGCCATCTTCCAGAACAACGTTGGTCAAGATATCTTGATACCCAGTAGGCAAAGGTTTACCGGGAAGCGTGTTGCCATCAGGATCAACCATATCAGCCGACAAGCGGTTTTTAATACGGTCGAAGGTGTACACCTTACCTATTTCATCTATCGCCTCTTGGGCCTCCTCAAACGTGCTGACGACGATAGTGCCGCGCAGCAAGTCTTTCATGGTATCGACTTTCCATTCCTGTTCTGTAGCCAATTTGGTTACAGCCCGTTGCATTTTTTTAATGCCGGGTTTCTTGGCGTAGCCTCCAACCTTTTCAGCCACTTGATCCAGAACAGAATCGAATCCGGATTTGTTACGTTGAGCAGCTTCGAAAGCTGGTCTAAGCAAGTCCTCGCCAGCCGCACGCTCTTCCGGAGTTAACGGATCAGGCGCTTCGGCTTTCTTGTATTTTGTGATTGCATCTTTTGCTGCGGCAACAGTATCGGGTTGCAGCACGTCTTCGGGCGCAAGCTGGGGCACCGCTGGTTTCTTACTGAACTTAGGCGCAATAACTTTTCGGGCGACTATGCCGGTGCCTACGTCGCGCTCTTGCTCATAGCGAATTGGGTTTGATACAGGGTATAAATACTTAACGCCGCCGGGTGCAATATCAAACTTTGAACCCTTTGGAACTAATGTTTCATCTCGGTATTTATCAAAATCTTTTTGGGTCTTGACTACTATCGGTTCACCAATAGTTACTTCGCCAATTGCTTTGGCAGGGCCGGCTCCTGTCCGAACTATAGCTACCCGCTTACCAACATAGGGCCGCAAAGAATCACTGGCTCTAGTCTCTATCGTTTTTTCGCCATCAATTATTTTATCTGCGTAAGCATTGTCGCCATCTTGGTTGACGTTGATGCCCATCATTTCAGTACCCGCTTGTCGGCCACTGAACTTAGGCGCAGCTTCACCGCGCAGTTGTTCCAGACCGCCGTCAGCAAGGAAAGCTTTAAACGCAGCTTGGCCTTTGATGACTGTCTGCTTACCGTTGGTGCCTACGAACCGGTAAGTACAAGTCATGATTAACCCTCGCCAAGTTCTTGGTCAATAAGAAGCATGCCTGCTTTGTCTTGGTCTACCAGTTGGATACGCGCAAGAAGATCGCCGTATTCACCGACGCTCTTGCGTTGGAACTCCAAGAACTGAAGCAAGAACTGCTGCACGACTGGATCAGTGCTGGACTGTTCGTACCAGTCTTTGTAGTTCTCGTACAATTCAAGTTCGGTTTCGTAACCGAGTTCAATCGCATCGCTCAAAGTTTTGATCGACTCGTTCATTGCCTCAATCATAGGAATCTTGGCTACGGTACCGACATCATTCTGGAAATCAACGTGGAGTTGGTAGTGAGCCAGTTCATCCGCGCTTTCTTTCAGGAAGAATTTCTGTGCGCCGAAATAGCCAAGACGTTGCAGTTGATTGGCGACGTGCTTATACAGGTTGGATGCGTACAGTTCAGAGTGAACTGCCTCATCGAGTACCGCTTTCAGGTTAGCGGAGATGATCATCGTAGGTGTCATGTCAAACCTCAATCACAGTTGATCTTGACCTTGCCGGAATCTTCCAGCTCAGACAGGATGTCTATAAAATTTTCCTGCACGTAGTTGATTCTTGCCGCGTCATCCCGGCGGTTAATTAACTTTTCCATATTGGTCTTGGCAAGACCACGTTTTTCCAAGCCAGCAAATATTGCAGTCAGAGGTTTAGCATTCGCCTCTTGCTTCAGTCTTTGGGCAACACGCGGCCCGACGAAAGCTGTCCTCTCTTCTCCTTTGAGAGGGCCAAGCTTTTCGCCCTTTGCGCCAGCCTCTGGAGCTGGTCTGCCGACTTTGCCTCCAGCCATTTGTCGTGCTGGTCTTGGTCCAGATTCGGCTGCTGCGCTGATTCGTTTTCCATCGAAACCCTCTTTGGTCAAAAGCGACTCCGCCGCGCCGGCGTAGTCTTGGCTAGTAACCCGTAGTTTAACACCCAGCTTTTTATAAAGCTCCTGTTCTGGGTACCAAATCAGGGCCTGCAAGGCGGCAGGCGGTACGCGCTTGCCGGTCTCCTTCTCGACCAGATCAACCATCTGGCGGACCACGTCACGCAGGCGCTGGCGCTCACCGCCACTGGACGGGGAATCCTTGGGCTTGTCAGCCGACTTCAGGATTGAACCGGCGGCACCAACAAGTGCGGTCTTCTTGCGCTCACCCGAGTCAAACTTGGCGCGTTCCTTGATGAACTGCCGGTTGTGCAGGCTACTCACCGCACGGGCCAATGCGATGGCGCCTTCGTCCGACTTCATGGCCTCGTCTACCAAAGCCTGATCAAAGTCGGCGGCATACACGCCAGTGGCTGAATCGCCGGTCTCGGCCAGAGCGGCGCGAAGCTTGGCCACCTGTTTGGCGAAAAGCTTTTCGTCGAATGACGGCAGCTTGCCGGTCAGCCGCCCGATGGTCCGCATGAACCACATGTCCATGGTCACCGGCTCGAAGTTGCCCGACAGATTGCTGTAGAAGCCGAAGCCGATCTTGGGTCCGAACACAGCCGAACCCAGCATCTTTTCGTTCATCGACTCGCCGCCGATCTTGAAGCCAATGCTCTCAAGTTCGCGCTTGGTGAACTCCGTTTGCAGGAATCGGCGGAGCAGGTCCGGTCCCATTTCGTCCAGCAGCCGGTTGGCCAAAGCAAAGTTCTTTGCCATGGCTGGGGCTGACTTGCCGGTACCTTCTTCAGGGAATCGGCCCGTCTCGCGGAAGGACTCGTACTGCTTCGATGCATACCGAAGATTGTCCTCCACGTTCATCGTCTGGGAGGAGATCGCGGTAGCTATCAGGAAAGCATTGCGTGCGTTCTGGTCCGTGTTGAGTTCCGGATACTTGACGGCCATGATGCGCAAGGTTTTGCGCACGGTCTCGTCGTACCATTCGACAGCATTGCCTGCACTTCTGATCGCGGCGATTGCTTCAGCCGCCATCATCTTGGCCGCAGTCGCGCGATCTTCCGGTTTGTTCAGGTCAAGAGGGGCCATGCCTGAATCGCGGTAACGCTGGTCCAACCACTGGATTACCTCAGGAATGCCGCCAACGCGCGGCGTCTCAAAGGCTGCGCTCTTCGTCTTGCCGGTCATCAAGCCCAAAGCACTGGCCTTGTACTCAGCCTCAGACAGGCCAAGCGAATTCGCTACCGAGCGGAAAGTGCCGAGGTCCTTTTCTGGTTCGGGTGCCTCTTGTTGCTTCTTTGCAAAGGCCGGGGCTTCCAGAGACTGGACTGGTACGTAGTCGTGCTTCGGTCCCAGCAGGACGACCGCAGCACCGCGACCGAATGGCGCGATGTAGCCGTCGAAGCCGGCGTCGATTACAGCCGACTCGAATGCATTCGCATTACCTTGCGGTGGGATCAGGCGGGTAGCCGGGTCGTAGATATTGTTGAGCTGGACCTCATGGGCGAAACGACCGACGCCGCTCTCGGGCCTGATGCCGTTGCCAGTATCCACGTAGAAGTAGATGCGGCTGCTGATGCGGGAGTCTTTGCTTTCCCGCAGGCGGCTGCCCTCTGCACCGCGCAAGCCGGTGCCGTAATAGGCGCTGTTTAAGGCTGTTTGGACTCGGGGCGAGTAGTGCCTACCGACGACGGAGATCGCGCCTTCTCGGGCTTCTCCGTAGCTCGGGAGGCCACTGCGCCCAGCTTCACCAGTTGCTGGTCCAGCTCGTTCTGGAGACGGCTGTACGCCTTCACCTCGACCGGGGATATTTGCTTCACTGACTTCTCCTTCTCTTAGACTCATGGCCGGCGTGCCGGCTTCTGCCTGAGTTTGCTGCGATGTGCTGCGACGATACGCGATCAGCGCGTCGCGTGCAACCATCTTGGCCTTCTTCAGATCGCGGATGTAGGTATCAACTTTGCTTGCTTCTTTTGTTTTTACATCCGCAGCTCCGCGCAAACGGGCAAGAAGATTGTCGATGATACCGATCCACTTATCGACAAAACCTTTGAACCCTTGCGGATCAGCTTTGGCTACGTCACGCCAGAAAGCTTTATCCGTGGCACGGTTGCCAAGGAAGTCAGCCGTCATCTCAGATACCAGCAGCGGTTCTTGCAGCAATTGCTGGAGACGCTCTTCACGCGCAGCCGGGTCCGCTATCGCGTCCAGCTCGGCTTTGTGCAGGAAGTTCTCAGCGTAAGCACGCTTGCCCTCCTCTGTCATGTCAGAGAAGATGCTATCGATACTTGCCGTGAACTGTTGAGCAGGGGTATCGGTTAAACCTTGGCGGCGTTCAGCTTCGGCGATCTGCTCGACCGTGTGCTTAAATTCGTGGAGCGAAGTCTTGGCGACATTGATGTCGGGCGATGCGGTGTTGACGAATGCGGTACCGGCAAGGGCAAACCCGTTGACCGAGGTAGGCGCGGAATCGTGGAAAGCATAAACCCGCCCACCGAACTGGCTGTTCAACGCATTGGCAATTTGATTGACCGCCGCGTCCTCTTCTGCCGGCGCAGGGTTTAGGACTGGGGCAGTTTCGTTTGAATCAGCAGCCCATTGGTCAATGCTTGCTTGTGCAATTCTTCTTGCTTCGTCAGCGGCAGCGACTCCACCCACTGGTTCAGAGTTGGCGTCAGGCAATGCCGCTGTGCTGGCGTCAGCCGGGATGTCGATGAAGTTGTTTGTTGTTTCACGGGAAACCTCCGTTGTTGGCGCAGCCGCTGCGGCTTCGCTTGCCCGTGCAGCCAGCTCAACTTGAGCGCCACGTCGGGTGATCGCCGGCGCTTTGTCGTCCTCGACGACGGCACGCAAGTCATCATCTGACAAGTCTGCCACAGCTTTGCCCATAATGCGCTGCGGACGTGGTGCCAGTGTTGGAAGTACGCCACGGTCTTCGGTCGTTGTGACAGCGGGTGCCGGCTGTGTCACAGCCAAAGGCTCTGGTGTCACAGCCAAAGGCTCTGGTGTCACAGCCAAAGGCTCTGGCGTGACGCGGTCTGCTTGCGGTGTCACACCCCCTATGGCAGGCGCGATCGGCAGGCCGCCAAAGGTTGGGGTTGTGCCAGTCAACGGCGCAGCGGCAGCGGGTGCCTGCGCCGGCGCATAGGACCTTGCGCCTTCTACCGTGCCGGCCAGATCAGCAGCCGCCGTCACAGCTTCATCGACCGATGTGGCTTGTGACAGGGCGTTGATCTGTGCGCTGCGGTTGACCGTCTGCTGGGGCGTGACAATCGTTTGGTCGTAGGTCTGGGGATTAAGCGCACGGATCGCGGCTTCGTTTACACCAGCCGGCTGGGCCTGTGCGATACCGGCATTAAGCTCTGCTGCAATCTGACGTTCAGGTGTGGCGATTGCGCCACGGAAACCACCGGGGCCAGCACCACCAAGAGCGCCAAGGATTAGGTTTGCGGCAGAATCTTCGCCGATTTCTTTGTTTGCAATTTGACTACGGATGCCAATATCAGACGCCAGACCTTCGGTGACTTCCTGTATGCTTTCTTCAGCAGCACCCGCTACTATGCCGCCTGCGGTGCGGCCTGCAACTGTTCTGCCGCCGATCCGGCCAAGAATGTTGTCGTAAGCGCCGGTTAAAAGATTGCCGGTGATCCGGTCACCCACAGCGGCCACCATGCCTTGAAGCATGGCACCGTTTTCAGATGCTTTGTCCGTAACAATTTGCCGAGCTTCTTTAGCCGGCACGCCACGGTCGATCATGGCCTTGTAGTAAGGACTGGTTTCGAGTAACTGTTCGTCGGTCAGTTTGCTGATGTACTCTTTTGCCGTGTCTGCCGCTTCGCCAGCAGCCATACCGCCGCCGACAGACATTACTGCGTTTGGATTACGTGTGGCCAGAGCGGTTACGATAACTGGCGCGAGAGAACCAAAAACACTGGAAGCTTGCAAAGCGTAACCTGACAGGGTCGGGTCTTCGCCAAAACTTAGCTCACCCTTAAAGATGTTTCCGGTTGGGGTTGAAGTAGCAAGACGTTTTTTACCAGTCTCAGACAGGCTGGCTTGAATATCTTTTTGTACTTTGTCGCCGTAATTGGCCAGCTCTTTTGTACCCGGTATCGACGGGATGGCAGACATGGCACGGTCGATCGTTATCTGGGCCGCGCGTTTATCTTGAGCTTGTTCTTGGATACTCTGTATCCCAAGAAGGTCAGTGAAAGCAGACCGCGCAAGACTAAATACTTTTCCGATTGGTGTAGCTTCTAAAGCTTCGCCGGAGACAACGCCCCTTGCTGCGCCTTTGGTTCCGGTCTCAAGACCAAAAGGTATTTTTAAAGTACCGCCTGCAATAGCACCACTGAATTGTTTACTTACATCAGCAAAAAAATCTTTGACTCCGTAGCTAGGTTCTTCCTTTGCTACCTTGGCTTCGAACGTGGTTGGGCCTGTGTAGGTTTGTTTTCCAAAAGCGTCAGCTTCACTTATGTATGCGGGACCGCCGGACTTAGGCTTTCTGTTAAAGGCTTCGTCTTCACTAATATAGTTAGCCATTGATGCGCCTTATTTTTTAAGGTTCCACTGTCTACCGTCCCACACAACCGTCTTGCCTTTATTAGCACCGTCAGAAAGTATTCGCTCCTCACCCACCCTATAGGTATCAGACCCCGATGAACTGCTGGTATTAGAACCGCCGCGTTTGTAAGTGCGCAATTCTTTGCTTAAAGAATTCAGCTCATCAACTAGAGGTTTTACTTTTGCAAGTTTTGCAGCAGCATCCGCATTACCTTTTTTAGCTTGAGCCTCAAGGTAACCTAGCTCATCGGGTATTTTCTTAGGATCGCCAATACCAAGAATCCTCCCCATTTCTTTTTCAGTTTCTTTTATTTGGCGTTCCATCTCAATAGTGTTTCGCTCCCGGTCTTTTCTATCCTTAGCATCTCTGTTAGCTTGAAGGATAAGACCGCCGGTAGCATCGATGGCTTCTTTTGCTCTCAAAGCTTTCTTATACTTAGGGTTCTGCATCTTGGTGATGAGGTCTTGCATTTCCTGCTGAGTCTTCTCAGCAGCCGCTTCATCACGTTGCGCCTTTTGCGCTTTCCATTTAGCTGCCAGCAATCTGGCTTCTGCTTCAGGCACACCTTGCGCAGTCATCGCCTGAATTTTTGCCACCTCTTGTCTTGCAAGAAGTTCGCCTTCTAGTTTAGGAATATCTTTGTCAAGCTGGGCGCGTACCTCTTCCAATCGTTTTTCAGCGCCAGCAACTGCCTCAGATTTAAGAGTGCCTGTTTTGACCAAAGCGCCAGCTAATTCTTTTCTCTCGGTAGCTATAACTTTTGCTTGAGCCTCAGGAACTTTTGCTTTAAGAATCGCTTCCAGTTCTGCAAGTTTTTTATTTGCTTCTTGTTCGTAATACGAATCCCAATATTTAGTTCTCTTGGCTTCGTCAATGTCTGCTTTAAGCGCAGCGTATTTTGCTTTGGCTTCTTCGCCGGAAAGATTTTTAAGGTCAGCAGCTTTAAGCTCTTCGATTCTTTGTAAAACTTTATAGGCTGCTTGAGCTTCTGGTATACCCAACTTAATATCTGAATCAAGCTGTGCTTTAGCTTTACGGCTCTCAATCTCTGCACGCACTTCAGGTAAGTTAGCTGCGCCTGCGGCAAGTATCTCTGCTTTTTCACCGCCAACTTTAGCCTTTGCACGCCTCTCAGCCATGTTTGTTGTCTCTTCGGCATTCAATTTTGCGCTTTCAGTTGCAACGTCAAAGGCCGCTGTTAGTTCCGGCAAGTTCTGTTTTAATCTTTGTTCAACCTTTAGCTTTTCTTTAGTAACGTCCCGCTCTACTTCACGTGCAGGCAGGTTTACTTTATCCTCTTCAGACATTCTCAGCGATCTACCAGCCACGTCAGCCCTAGCGGCTGTTTCAGCTTCTGGAATCGCACGTTCCTGTTTGCGCTGGAACATCACTTCATCAAGGCGCAATCTCTCCTCGGACTCCATGTCCATCAATTCTTTGCGCAGCTTGGCTTCGTTCTGCTTCTTGGCTTCCATCTCTCCTATGTTGGAGAGGGCTTTGCCAAAACCACCGAGTGCGGCAGCGATTAAACCTTGAGCCATATTAAGCTCCCATTTCGCTAGGAATGTTTTCGTTGCTGTACTGATTTAACATGTCAGTCATCTTGGCCGGATCAACGCCAAACTTCTCCAATATCGTGGATATAAACACTTCCATGGCGTCACCGATATCGCCGTTCGTAATCTTCTCAATTTTAGATTTACGGATAAAATCGGCAGCGCGTGTCAGCAGGTTAATGCCAGCAGGCACAACAACCTCTGGCGGAATAGTGCCGTTGGATTCTTTGATCAGCAATAACATCAAACCGGCAATACCCATACCGAGCTTTTGCCCCATAGGCCCTTCTTTCTGAAGTTCATCCAGCATCAGCTTGTGCGACTGTTTGGAAAACATCACCTTCATGCCAGCAATCACAACGCGCTCGTAAGCTTCCTGCAATTCAGGCGGCATCTTAATATTTTCTTTAATGGCTTCGGTATCTAAGTCTTCGCCTTCAGGGCGTGCCATTTTGTCTTGAATGATTGCCATGTTTTTCTCCTTATGCTGCTGGCTGCATTGCGCCAGAGATCAAGCCGCCGGCCTGTGCTTGACCGAGGACAGCAGGGTTGACGTTGATACCGGTATTGACTTGCGCGTAACCCGCGTTCAGGTTTGCGCGTCTTTGTTTTTCTCTAGCAATCTCTTCTTGCATTTTTAAAGCAGCAGCATCGCTATAACCCGTTTGTGCTTCAAGAGCATCAATCTCCGCATCTGTTTTACCGGACAAGTAGTCGGCAATAGGCTGTGCTACTTGGCCAATCGCTAAAGCAGCGTAAGGGTTATCTTTAGCAAAATTCAATACGCCGGCACCAAAATCTTTTGTTCCTTCCCATGCCATGTTTGCGTAATCTTTTACGCCAAAACTACCGCCGCCTGCGCCAGTTACTTGTTCGCCATTCAAAAAGTATTTACCTGACGGATCGATTGCTACTGAATCCCCGAGTTTATTCGTATAGTATTGCCAACCATTATCAATTTTTAATGGCTGGCCAGCCGCATCGGCAACCTGTTTAAAAGAAGCCGCATCGTCTGCGATATAGGCATTGGTATTGGTATTGGCAGGCGGAACTCTACCGGCTTGATTGAAAGCGGCGTTACTGGAGCCACCCTCTGCCATACCAGCGGTACCTCTAGCATCCATACCAGCGGTACCTCTAACATCCCCTCCCAGTTCAGCATTTCTTACGGCTGCACTAGCCCGTGCGTCCGCCACCTCCTCTGCTAAAGTACTTTGATTGCCGCCAGCCGCTGTCGGGGTTTGGCTTAAAGAACCGCTCTGGCCAGATGTGGAAGCTAAAGAAACATCCGGTTTTCCAAAGGTATCACCCCATTTAGCGTTCTGTACTGTTTCACCAAAAGCACCCATTTGACCGAGTCCACCGATGACGCCAGCAACCATGCCAATCTTTGAAAGTGTTTTGTTGCCTGTCACATTACCGACAAGGCTTAACGCTGCGCCAGCGAAAGTGATACCCTGCATGATTGTCATCGCACCAAAAGTTCCGGCAGTATAATAAGTGCCGCCCATGGCTGCAATCGATAAAACCGCGCTTACCGGATCATTCTTTTCGCCGTATGCCGCGCCACCAGTCGGGTCACCCACGGGATGGTCGGCGGACATGGTGCGGCTGATAGACCGCGAGAAGTAGATTTTAGACATTACTGTTTCCTTTCAAACGGCATGCTGGCCAGCATGTAGTATTCAAAATTTTCGTCTTTCCACGTAGGCTTGAAACCTACACGCTGCACAAACTTCTTTTGCTTTATTCGGTGGTGCGGTACTCTGGTCGTCAGAAACTCATGCCGATCAAACAGCGGTTTCAAAAAACCGTGAATCACACGACGCTGAGAAGACTTTGGTCGGTAACCTTCTACAACAGCAATGTGAATCTCTGTGCCCTTGGCAATCACCGTTGCCGCGTGCTGCCCATCAGCTTCGACAGGTATTAGTTCCCAGTCTTCCAGATACTTCAGTAAGTCCTGTTTTGCCAAGGGCAAGCCTTGGCGAATCGATGCAACGATTGGTTCCAGTAAAGCTTCGCGATCCATCAGAATGTAATCAAGTCTTTCAAACCGGGAATGCCTGATGTTGCGCTAAGAATAGTCAACGCACCCTGCAAATACGATTTTTGAGTATTGACTGCCGCTTGTTTGGCTGTAGCATCTAAATCAGGGTTTGCCATAATGTCGGCGATGTTCTTCGTGGTCTGCTGGAATATCTCGTTGGCTGATGCAGATGCCTGCATCTCATTTTTATAAGCGGCTTCAGTTGCTGCCAAGTCTTTGCGCGTTTGAGCATCGATGTTCTGCAACTCAATTTTTGTAGTTGCGTCAGCGTTAGCCAATGCGATCTTCATCGACTGGTCCATCATGGTCGCTACATTAGCGTTGACGTTCTTGGCAAAATCGCTGGCCGATATATTTTGCGCAGTAGCTTCAAACTTGGCTGCTTCGTTTTGAGCGGCAGCATTAGCCAATGACGCAGTGTTCTCTGCGCTTGCACCAAACTTTGCCGCTTCATTAACAGCAGCTTGGTTAGCAGCCGCAGCCACGTTCTCAGCAGTTGCACCGAACTTGGCAGCTTCGTTTGTGGCGGCTTGGTTAGCAGCAGAAATAACGTTTTGGGCGTTAGCGCCAAACTCAAATGCTCTGTTCTGAACGTTAGCGTTGTACTGCGCTATAGTATTGGCGACATCGGCATTATATTTTGCGCTCTGTCCATAAGTTGCTGCATCAGCTTGAGCGATTGGCAGAGCCTGTTTGATCACAGCTTCTTGACCGGCACCAACGGCCATGCTGGAATTGATCAAACCACGGCGATTCATCTGAGCCAGAGACTGCGCCCGAGCTTGTTGCATCAAGGGTGAGTCAGCAGCAATGACCCCTTGCAGTTGACCTTGAACAGTCTGAGGGTCGGTGACATTCCAATTAGTACCCGTTGCAGTGGTTCCGGTATAACCCGTGGCTTTTGCCTGCGCAGCATCATAACCCGATGATCGCTGACCGACAGCGTCATAACCAGTGGCATTAACGTTTGCCGCGTTATATCCGGTTGTGCCTGCTTGCATCGTGCCAGCCGCTGCTTGCTGTTGCAATTCAGCGGGGGTTTTAATCGCGAAAGGGTTGTCTGCTGTAGCCATCATTTAACTCCACAAAAATAAAAAGCCGCTTTGATAAGCGGCTTTTTCAGGGCGCAGGCCCTCTTCGAAAATTCTACCATTAACATTTCCAAACGCGCAACGATTTGTTGATGCGGCTATTTGGGTCTCTTGCCGTTTTGGCACTTGTCAATTTTGCTTTCATGCCTTTCATTCTGGCACAAAAGCTTTTCTTTCTGGGGCCGCCTTCGGGCTGCGGCGGCTTCAGGTCGCTGCCGGGGTTCTCACGCTCATAGCTTCTGCGCCCGGCTTCGTTAAGACCCCCGGCGGGGTTTTTCCCGGACTTCTTTGTCCAAGCTGCTGTCATGGATTCACCTCAATATAGATGCCTTCGAATGAAGCAGTCACAAAAAAGTTTGACCCCGACAAAGCGATCGCTCTGGCTTCGATGTCTGTCTTCTCGGGAATCGCCAGAGGGATTTCAAAAGCGTAAGGTATGGCATTGCTGTTCGCCGTGGCATCGGCTGCGTTACGAAATACGCCGCCCACTGTCCGAACCATGAACTTGCCAAGGATATACTGCGCCGCGTTGTTTGAAGCGGCTGAGAAAAATCCTCTGTACATATAAAGCGTATGTCTCGCGGGTACGGTCCAAACGGCCATCGTCGTTTGATTCTCGCCCAAAGCGATCTCGGCGTAGACCGTCGCCGGGACACCGGCGGTCACTGTACCTGTGCCGACATAAATTGTGCCGGCGGCAGTGTTGCCATCGCCGGCGGTAACGACATAAGCCCGGCTAACGCGAAGAAACGATTGCGCAGTCAAGACTTCCGTTTGGCCATCTAGCGTGACAATCTCGGTGATCTCGTTGTAATCCGTGTCAAGGCCATACACAAAAACGGTTCTGGCTCCGCTACCCGAAGCCGTGTCATCGGCACTGCTGCTGGAGACCTTCATCTGTATCGCCGCAGTAGGGTAGACGTACAACCCGCCGTGGCTCCAGATCGTTTCTAGTGAGCCGTTGACGTCTGAGATGTTGCCGAACTTAAACAATGTCTTGTGACCCTCAATATGGCCACGCGCGACCTGCAACTCGAAGGGTTCGTGTTTGCCCTGAATGGTAAGCGACGGCGAGTGCATGAGTTTTCCTTAATCTTTCCAGTCCATAAACTGCTTCATTACCGCGTCGTATTGTTCTCTGCACTGCTTGAGGAGGACTCGGGTTTCGTCTGCTCTGGCAGCTTCCCTTGCAAGAAACTCTCCATCCGGGCGGTAAAGCTTTTCTCCAGTACATCCGGTGGGAGCGGGTCCAGCATTGGCGGCACCGGGCACGGCACTGGCTTCGGTGGTGGGGCGGTCCGCCCTGTCGCGCAGGCTGTTAGAAAGAGCGGTAGCGCGAGCATTAAGATTACGGATTTCACGGTCTTTCTCCTGTCTGATTCGGTCTGCACTGGTTTGTAGGCGCTGCTCCTTCTCACGGGCGGCTGCCTGCGCCTGCGCGTAAGCGGCCTCCTGTGCAGCACGTTCCTTATCCCAAGCCTGCTGGACCTTCGCCTGACCGGCTTCGTTACCTTGGTAATAACCCGCGCCAGCAGCACCGATTACCGCGATCACGAAGCCAAGAATGACCCATGGGCTGGGAATCATTTTGGCGGTACCTTGGTGCCTTCCAGCTTCTTGTGGATTTTAACTTCCTTGCAGACCTGAACCGGCTTACCCTTTTTGTCTTTCTGTTCGTGGCAAACTTTTTTGGTTTCAGCAGCAAATAAAACCAGCGGCACAAACGCAATAAGTGCAATGAGCTTTTTCATTCATCTCTCTCCGGGTGAGGGGGTTGGACTGGCGCAGGCTTACCACCGTAACCTGCAACAACTTGGGCGTCAGATGATGCGGCCACAGGTGCCGGGGCGGTCGCCAGTGGGCTAGGCCGTGAAGGCGGTGGAGTCGGCTTGTCCTCGCGTTCTGCCGCTGTAGACAAACCCGGTGGCGTAAACATGGGCAGCGCGTCTTTACCCTTGACAGCCAGCAGTGTTGCCAGCGATCCGAGGATGTACTTGGACATATCACTCAGGATCAGGAAAAACTGTTTGTCTGCCGGGGCCATGCCGCTCATTGGCTGGGTTACGAATACCACGGAGTATAAGGAGATGCCCACCATTATAACGACGGTGAAACAGAAAGTGACAGCGATACAGAACTTAATTACCGCATCGTGTTGTTCCTGTTGCAGTGCAAGAAACTGGCTGATTAACTTTAGCGGGTTCATTGGTTTCCTCTGGCTTCATCAGTTGATCTGGACAAGTGCCGGTGGTGGTGCAATACGGCTTCTTACATTCCTTGGTTTCCCAGTTGTCGGGGTCCTGACAAGGGTACCGGTAACGTTCACAGGCACTAGCCGCCCAGCACATGCAGAGCATGAGTGTAATGCTTCTTACGGTCTTCAAGTCCAATGGTGCCTCCGTTGATTCGTTTAGTCATAAGTACGATATCGCCAGCGTCTGCCAACTTGTTTAGCTGCGTCGTTTCCCAATACCAGCAGGCGCTCTGCGCTGCGCCCTCGAAGGTCTGCATGTATTCAGCCGCTTCTTCTGGCGTGATCTCAAGTGACGCTGCAAACCAAAAATAGTTATCCTTGCCAGTAACCTGAATCAAACCTCTGCCCTTGTAGAGACTGCCCTGCCCAGAGGCTTCATCACCGTTGCCCATGCGGTTGGCATAGACCCGGTTGGCGATCTTGTCAGGCTGACGTGCATAAGCATTAGCGGTTGCTTGATCGGGAAAGTATTTGGCAAAGGTCTTCATCAGACCTGCCGCGCTGTAATTCAGATTCTCTGTCAGCCAGACAAAGCCCCCTGACTCATGGCCACATTGGGCCATGAATGCGGCGATGCGCTTGGGTGTAGTGATTTCGTATTCTTCCAACAGCGTCTTGCCGCCAAGGATAGACTTCTTGCCAAACAGCGTGTCATACCACTGTTGCGGATATTTGGTGTTTGGGACTAGCTGCTTAAACTGCTGCATCGTAATCATTCTTCACCTCTTAATTCACGGATAATTTTAAAACGTAATTCTTTCATCTTTCGCGTTTCTTCTGCTGCCCGGTACAGCGCGTTGTTCATGTCCATGTACATCACACCCATCACAGGCAAAGCAATGACTAACACAAAACACAAGACCACCACGGCGACGAGTAATGCCCACGGTACGTCTGGCTCAGACGAAGGAGGAGGAGAACTCCGACGTACCACACTACGACGAAAAGGATTGCTCCAACCCATACCGCCTCTTCCTTCCGCTTTCTTACTATTCTCCGTCGATGCAAGGCTTCTGTCTGAAGCCGCTGCAATTCTCTTTTATGTGCTTCATCCTGCTCGATGACGATTTGTTTCCACATCTTTTCGTACTTAGTCCACAAGTCGCCCAGCTCCGGCGGTGCTTTATAAACCATGGTTTCGCGCAGCTCTACCAGCATTGCATCCAGTCTGGCGCGAATGATGACTCGGTTCAATGCACGTTTGCCGACTGAATCTGTGCCCGTGTAAACTTGCTTTGCTTCAGCTTCCTGCTGGATGAATGCTTTGCCAATTGCGTCATACGCATCCATTAACGCGCCGAGATCATTGCCTATGCTCAAGAACACGTCGTTTGGATCAGCTTTGCCAATCTCTTGTACACGCGCTACTTCTTCGTTGTACTGAATCTTTTGAGCATTGCTCGGATTCGGTATCTTCTGGAACTGTTCCCTCAGGTCTTTCAGTACGTCGTTAACCTCACCCGCTGCGCCCTTGATGTCTTTGTAAAGCTGGCACCCCTTCTTGACTGCGGCAACCGCCGCATTAGCAGCAGCGAGTAGGGTTAATGGGTCCACATCACTTGTCTGCCTTTGCGTCTAACTTATCAAATATTTGTTTCAGCATGCCTTTGACTTCATCAATGTCACGCCGATAGTCGTCCTTGTGAACATATGCCAACGGCAGATCGGCCATCTTGTCTTCAAGTCGAACGACGGATTTGGTGATGTTATTCAAAATCCACCCACCGAAAAAGCCTGCTGCGGTGAATCCAATGTTGATCAAAAATTGCGGTTCCATCAAACAGTCTCCGGCCAAGTCAGTTGTAAGGCAGCAAGCTCATCCACCGTGGTGCAGGCCGCCACGGCAGATTCGTTTGCATTTGATGCGGTGCGGATCGCTGCTCTGGCAGCCAGCGTTTCAGCGTCTAATGCGGTGCCGGTTTCAGCAGCACGAATAACTTTCCAATCAGTCGGGGCCAACAGCGAACCAGCGGTCTGCTTGATCTGTGCAATGGCTTGAGATTTTAAGCCCTTATGTACGACTTGCACATCAGTATCGACCATGGACTCCGTTACTGGATCATAGATTTGTACCCACAAAGGCGAACCGTCTTCTTTAACTTCAAGGCGGTCATTTAATTCTTTTGGGTTACCCACACCCCAGTAATAGCGATCATCATAAGGCGCAGGGTCAGCCACTTCGGTAATGCCAATAGCTTCCTTCTCTTCCAGCGTGGTAAGACGCAACCAGTTTGCCGGGTATTGAATACCATCTGCCGTGAATGGCGTGTCGAGTGGCAGTGGTTGTCCGTTCAGTAGAAACATGGGTTACCTCGCAAGAGCGTTTTTGAATGGGTTTTCGGCAAAGGCGGCGTAGATGTATGTCGATCCAGACCCATTAAATTGAGAATTGCTAGTTCTTATTTTGAAGCCGTTTGAAAGACAATCGATAGCAGTAAACGATGTCTCTGCATCGCTTACATCTGGGCGCAAATACAAATCCATGACGTTGTATGTGTTTCGCGCTGTGTCATAGACATACCACCCTGTGCCAGCCGCAGAAGAACATTTGATTAGCACATACCTCGGCCTAAACCCGCAGAACACAAACGCCCCATCAGCCGACCCGTTGCCTGTGTAGCTGCCGAACTTGGAAAAGCCTGCGACTTCTGCAAACAGGTAAGCGACATAAGCACCACCTGATTCGTTGTAGTTCTGCTGTGAGCCAACCGTGAATACAGACGATGTGGGAGATGTGTTGTTGAAGCAGGTTGAGTTAGTGACAAATGCTGCCGTCAAGTTCAAGCGCATCTGACCTGTGTTACCAGTAGACACATGGTAGACACCCCAGTCATTCACACCAGAACTTGCTCCACCAGATTGCTCTTTGAAAATAATCATGCTTGGGGCAACACCAAGACTGTGAGCCACAGTGCGTGTCGCACCAGTACCCGTATACGTCACAATATCGAAGCCCTGCGTTGCGCCTTCTTTCCATTGCCAGCCTACATAGGTTGCCGTGTTGGTATTCATCTGCGCCAATGCGCCAACCGTAAAACCATTAGAATTAAACGCAGTCAGACCTGTCGTTTCTGTTGTTTCTGCTGTGGTGGTATTGCTCTCTAATTGTTTTTGAACGCCACGCACAGAGTCATACAACGCATGGTCTGTTGCTCCACTTCTACCCTTTACCCATACCAAGTCAGGCTGCATTGATCCTGTGTTGGTAATGCTCTGGCTTGCACCTGTACCCGTATACGTCGTCGCATCAAAATACTGATTGCCCTTCAGGATGGTCGGCGTTGGAAGGTTCAGCGTGTTCAGTGCTTTGAAGCCTGTGGGTGGTGTGTAACTAAAGGGGCGCTGACCGAAGTTATATATGACGTTTGAACCGTTGTATTCGGAATCCGCTGGCGTATATGTCCCAGCGGTTAATCCAGTCTGCGTCAGCACTAATGTGCCGTTCTTGTAAATCTGCACTTGCAGGTTTGTGAGATCAAGCGCAACGCCGATGACATCGTTTGTAGTGAATGATGAAATAGTTTGTGTGTTGACGCCATCGACATAGAACGGCCCGTTCTGACGAAAGGAAAATCCATTTACATCGCCGCCGGGACGTACTGCTCCCGTCAACGTATTTGGAATTCCGCGATATGCGCCAATAAACGGATACTGGTTTGTTGTGTTGATCGCTGTGGCAGTTACTTCCCAATACCATTTGCCGCTGTCTACGCTGATAGTCGATATGGCAGAGTAAACAGTAGTTGTGCCAGAAGCGTTTTTTAGGTTGGCTTCTGTAATGGTGCCAATGCCGGGGGCATTAGACGCAAGCGTCGCATAATTCCCCCGCCCATTGCCGCCATCAGCCCACTGCGTCGGCACGTCCAGCATAGAGTCATACGTCACACCAACAACCATGCTGATGTTGTTCGGTGTCCAGTTGTTGCCGTTGCCACTTGCGTCTGCCGACACATTCAACGTAAACGGATACTGCGTGGTCGAGGACATCGATCCGTTGTTGGTCAGCGTGTAAGCGTTTGTGCTGTTGTCAACAAATGTGGCGTTCTGAAGCGTCAAAAGCGTTGTGCCAGTTATGGCGGTCAACGGTGCTGTGGCAGGCGTGAAGTTGCTGGTGTAAACCGCTGTTGTAGTGATCCTGAAATTCGATAGCGTGCCACTGAAATAGCTTGGTAGCGCTGTGTTCGCGCCGATCTGCAATGCCGTCAAATTGAAGTTGTCAGTGACTGTTCCATAGTTCACATCCAGCACCCCATCGACATAAGACTTGAGGGTGTTGCTTGAACGAACAAGCGCGTAGTGATGCCAGCCGCCGCCACTAACTTGTTTGGTTCCAGTTGCACCAGTGGTAGTCGCGTAGTTGACCCGCATATAGGTTCCTGTGTATATAATGTGCAAGGAGCCAGTCGCGTTGTTGTTGCCAAGGGAAAACATACGAGCGTCAGTTGCGCTTGTGCTGTTAATCCAAAACTCAATGGTGAAATCACCACTTCCAATCGTGGAAGTGCCTACCGTTGCAGACAGATACTGACTGCTACCGTTGAAGGAAGCACCATACGACGATGTGGTGTTGATGTTGAACGGCAGATAGAAGCCGTTTGTGCCGTATGTGCCAGCATACTTCTTGGGTTTCCACACTCCTGTGACTGCATCGGTTTCACCGAATGACGAAGGTGTCAGGGCTTGGCCGTCAATGAAGTTGATCTCGGTTAGGTAGCCGTCGAAGTAGTACAACTGGCTCAGTACGTTTTCTTGCGCACCCAGCGCATGTCTCGCAGAGACTTGATTGATTACTGCGCTAAGGTTTTGTGTTGGATAATTTGCAGTTGAAAACGATGTGACTTGCAAGCCATTCACATACAGCTTGACTCGGTTTGAAGCAGTGGCTTGAGTTGTGTCGAAGGCGAGAACAATGTGATACCAAGCGGATGGGTCGCGAAATACTTGCGTTGTGACAAAATAACCAGAGCTGGCGTTCTCGATAAAGAAATCAAGAGTGTCTCCTGACCCAAATCGCAAAACTGTGTCATAAGCAGAACCAGCAACTATTCCAGCGCCAAACAAGCCTTGATATGCCCCTAACGATCCACGTTTAGCCCAAGCACTCCATGTCCAAGTTCTGCGATTTGTTGTGCTTGCTGGTGTCCTATTAAAATACGCAGACGCAGACGCACGCAGACGAACACTGCGGCTGATCTGGTAGCCGCCCTCGCCGCCCAGTAACAGTGAATTACCGATCATCGCGCTCATTATTTAACGTCCGCAATCAGTCGCGCAGTAATCCGTGTTGCGCTTTCAACGTAATAAGCCAGCACGTCAACAGCACTCGCTGTTGCAGTTAAGCTCGGAGTAGTGCCAGTAGAAAATTTCCAGTACGAACCAAAGGCCATTGTCCGAGGCGTGGCTCCTTGCGTAATCACGATGGTACCGTATTGACCAGCAGTCATGTTGGTCGGATTGGCCAAGGTGGTGTTTTCCGTTGTGGTGTGGGTGAAGTTGTTTGCGGTGTTCATGTTAACCGCGATTGAAGCAGATGAACTGGTCAGCGCAGCAGTTGCACCGTTGGATGACTTCTGCACAATGACGCGTTGTGCGGAGTCAATGCGCATTGCTTCAGTAGACGCGCTAGAAAAAGCTACCGTATCCGCTGACGGCAAATACATACCATTCACGGGTACAGATGCTCCTGAAGGTATGAGCGCAGCCGCCGTCGTGTGGCCAGTAGTTGCAAGATTAGTGCCATCGAACGTGAATGCCGAGCCGGTAGCCAAAGCACTGGTTGATGAGGCATACACGACCCCGTTAGCCGTGAACGAAGTCAGGTTGGTGCCGCCGTTGGCTGTCGGCAGAGTGCCTGTGACGCCTGTCGTAAGAGGCAGGCCGGTCGCGTTTGTCAACGTACCGGACGACGGCGTACCCAAGGCTCCGCCGTTAACGACGAACGCGCCAGCGGTGCCGACGTTGACGGCAAGAGCCGTTGCGACGTTGGTGCCTAGACCTGAAATGCCGGTGGCAACAGGAAGCCCTGTAGCGTTTGTCAACGTACCGGACGACGGCGTACCCAAGGCTCCGCCATTAACGACAAACGCGCCAGCGGTCCCTACGTTGACGGCAAGAGCCGTTGCGACGTTGGTGCCTAGACCTGAAATGCCGGTGGCAACAGGAAGCCCTGTAGCGTTTGTCAGGGTGCCGGAGGAAGGCGTACCCAAGGCTCCGCCATTAACGACAAACGCGCCAGCGGTCCCTACGTTGACGGCAAGAGCCGTTGCGACGTTGGTGCCTAAACCGGACACATGCGTCGATATGCCGATCTTGCCCCAGCTCGGCGCTACACCGACACCGCCGGAGATCAACGCGTTGCCTGTGGCCACGTCGGCTAATTTCGACAAAGCCGTCGTTGTGCTGGCGTAAATCAGATCGCCCACCGCATAAGAAGCTTGGCCCGTGCCGCCATTGGTAGCAGGCAGCGTGCCGGTCACATGCGTTGTCAGGCCGATCTTGCCCCAGCTCGGCGCTACACCCACGCCGCCCGAGATCAGCGCATTGCCTGTGGCAATATCAGCCAGTCTAGACAAAGCCGTCGTTGTGCTGGCGTAAAGAAGATCGCCCACAGCGTAAGACGTTTGGCCGGTGCCGCCTGCCGTAGCAGGCAGCGTCGGTATAGAGGTGAGTGCTGTGCCGGAAGGATTGACGACAACGATCTCATTAGCGTTACCCGTCAAAGTCGGAAGCTTATCAAAACCGGCTGCGATTGAGTCGAGTTCCGAACGCATACTAGCCGATGTCGCGGCCGATCCCGTTGTCGGAAAACTACCGTGGTTATAAAAATCGTTTGACATTATCGCAATCCTCTACGGGTGGTGTAGTGCAGTATCACGCTGTTAATAGTAAAAGGCTGGTAATAGGGAGAGTCAGATGAGATACGAAGCAAAATGTTTTGCCCAGTGCCTTTGATCTCTACGTCTGTCGGTGACAGCGTTCTGCCGTCCCACACAAACAAATCCCAGAAAACCGAATCCCAATAACTTGGTGCAAAATTATTTTCATACGGAACGTTTGGTGCTTGGCCAATGTAGGTGCTTGAATAGCCAAGATCATAAGCGAACTGAAATTCGCAATACCCGTTACCGGTTATCTCGAAAGAGCCGCGACGGTAGCGTTTCAGTAATCGCGGCGTGTTTTCGGAGTTGTAGTTCAACTCAATAGCAGCATTGATGCTTTCCCCGTCAAAAGACGTACCGGCATCCAACGCATAAACAAAACCATTGTTTGATCCAAAAAACAACGTTTCATTTGAAAACGAATCTTGCGATTCGCAAGCACACGTTACGGGATTTGGAAAACGAATCGGCATCGCACCCAGCATTTGGCCGTTGGCGATCGTCACGTACAAACCGTAGCCGTCTGAGAAAAATATACGGTATTGCGATTTCTCCCGGTTCAAGCCGCTGGCCGTCAAAAGATTACGCCGAATTTGCGTAAATGGACGGATGTTCAATGTCACAGCAGCGGTGTCAAAATTACCGTAGCTAAGAGTCGCTTGCAAAGTAATCACGCCACGATTATCAAACGTATAAGTCTGATTTAAATTTTGACCGCTGTAAGCCTTGGCACCGGCACCGGTGTTGTAAGCCACCAGATTCCAGCTTGATGAATCCGTGCCGTACAAAACGTAGGTGAAATTGTCTGAATAGATTGCCAAGGCACCCGTTGACTGGTCACCGGGCTGAATGACAAAAGCCGTCACAGGTTCAGGCTGAACAATCTCACCCGCGCCCAGAAGAGGCGACCATTGGTAAGGTTCGCCAAGGGCTGAGAATTGGACCGAAGAACCGAAAGAAAAGAACAAATGCTGTTTATGAAAAGCAACATGGTTCGGTGTATCAACCGCCATGCCGGTGCTAATCGGCACATAAACCGTGCCGTCAAACTCAAAGCCACGGTTGACGTTGTCGCAACCGTAGGCCGTTAACTGGGGATTGCTGCCACCGAAATTGCCGAGTGCGGTTTCGACTCGGCCATTAGGTGCCAACGTGATAGCCGTTTGCGCTGCAACGACCAGTGCCTTATTGGCAGCAAGCACGGTCAGCGTTTCGCCTGCCGTGAAGTTGCCTGTCGCGCTGGCAAAGATCAAACGACCGGCAGCCGTTCCCGCGCTCCAACTTCCAGTCTCAAGCACAACACGGGTGACGGTCGCGGTGTTGCCGCTACTAGCGCCTGCAATCACATCGCCGTCAAATATCTCAGCCGTGCCTGTATTAAAAGACATCTCAAAACCGAGAGGTACACTGACCCAGCCAGCGGCACTAGAGCCGTAGATCGCCATCGCTGTCCCACCGACATTATTACGCCACGCGTAAACAGTGCCGCCCAGCTCAAGCACGCCACGTATCGGACCGCTGCCGGGGACGGCTGTAATCAAAGCCCGATAAACGTCAGCAGCAAGGCCAAGGTATTGCGCTTCTTGATTTGCAGTCAAAGCGCCAGTGGCGCTCAAAGATGCGACAGTGCCTTGCGAAACACTGGCCACCTCAACGTCTTCGCCAATAAGAAAAGCACCGGTTGCCTGTGTGTAGTAAATGTCCGAGCCGTTAACAACGATCACAGTGCCAGACTCACCTGAAGTTCCACCGACGATAGAATCGCCGACAGCAATTGTACCGGTCAGCGTAACAGTCAAACTGGCATAAGTCGCAGCAGAAGGGGCTTGTTGACCATCGTAACGCTCATAGCCTTGGATGCGTGTATAGCCGCCGGTAATTGACGCCTCGAAGTTGTAAGCATCCCGTGCAACGCCGGCAGGCAATGCCAGTGTCGGGGTGATGAGATCGAGTCCACCTTTGAGGTAAACCAGATCGTAATTTACTTGTGGCGCAGGCATTGGCATGGCTGCCTCTCCTTACGCCAAAGGCGGTCCGCTAACCGTTGTCGGAAGTTGATCAATGTCAAGTCGTGAGTAGAGTCGCTTGTACTCAAACTCACCGCGAGACATGACCTCTGGCGCAGCCTCATAACCTGCGTAATACATCATCGCCCGATAAACGATGATCATGTGAAAGCGGCTTGGTATAGCCGGCACATCCGCGTCCAGTGTCAACTCAACAGGCGTGGTGTAATACTCGCCGTTGATTACGTAGGGGATGTCTGGTATCGCACCAAAGCCGAGACTCTTCTCTGGATTGATTGTGACCACGACCGGGCGCGTATAGGTGTTGCGCATGTTTGCATAGATGTACAAGTTGCGGAACGTGGTCCACTCCATGTAATTCATCAACTGCTCATCGGTGAAGTTCGATCCCACGCTTGAACACCGGAAGCTGTCACGCTTCCAGTTTCCAAACGTAGAACCGACACCGGCTTCGGTCGGCGTGTAAATTTGTTGCAGCGCAACAGTGTTGAACTGAAACGGTTCCCGCAAAAACAGCCAGTCTTCCTTGCTCGTTTGGATGTCATTCCATGCGTTCTGAATCCAAGAGACCATGCGTGCGTTTTCGCTGCCGGCAAGCTGCCCGGCAACGGTCGTCAGCGACGGTCCAGAGACGCCACACTCAACGCGTAGCTGGTTGACTAGCTGTAGGAAATTCATGCGGGTTCAGCCAATACGTGGTTGAGCCATGCGCGGCCACGGGGGTTTTTGTCTTCCACCAGATCGAACGGATACGACAGGCCGTGACGGGCACGCATCTCGATTTGATCGGGCGCTGCTGGGTTGTGTACGTGCTGGCTGTAGCGCGTCTCTTTCATGCGTGCCAGAATTTCCACATACTTTCTTTTTACGTCAGTCGGTACGCCACGGATGATCGGTTGATTCATACCGTTGCAATTCACGATGACGTGGGGCGATTGGTTTTCGTCAGTCGTCGCATGAACAAGAACGGTGACGATCTCGTTCATAAAAGACTCTTCTGCTGCCAACTCGCGGAAATCTTTAGCCGCTGATACGGGTTCGATTGTTGGGGTATCGTCGCTAATCTCGATCCCTGACATTTTATTTTTACTCATTTGCCATTCTCCTTACGTTGAAAATACTAAAAAAGGAAGGCCACCGAAGTGGCCTTCCAAAGGGGTCCCTCGGAGAGAGGAGACGGCAATCTTACAGTGCCGCGCCCGGCATGACTGAGCAGTCGTAGTAGGTGTCAGTAACACCTGCTGCGCCCAGATCGGTGCTGCCGGGAGTGAATGTGGTCGAAGAGTTGGTGACCACTTTGATCAGACCAACCAGAGCCACGTTTGCAGTGGTCTGGGTAGGCACTGGGCAAGGATCGGCAGCATCGACGACAGGGCCGCGAGTATTGCTGAAGTTGCCGCTGGTGTCGATCCAGACAGCGTACAGAGCTGCGCTGGAAGGGGGAACCGTGCCAGCAGCCGCAGTCATCGCGATGTTGTCGGTAGCGCCTTTGGACTTGAACACACCGTTGATGGTGTAAGCCAAAGTGTTGACGGTTTTGTAGGTGTTAGCGTTGGTGCCTTCTGCAAGGCCAGCCGCTGTCAGCGACTGAAAGCCGCTGTTAATTTGCTCGATATTGTAGGACATTGTGTTTCTCCTTAATCTTCAAGAGTCGGGGTGACAGGCGCTGCTGTGGTCGGCGAAACAGCATTATCATAATCGTCGATAAGCTGGTTAACGCTGGCAGACAGGGCTGCGATATCGGTCAGAATGGCGATCAGCAGAGGACGAATCTCACGCGAGGTGAGAAGGTCCGGTACCTTTGCCATCCGCTGGTTAATGCTCTCAGACATGGTGTCTTCCTTTCAGATGGACGCCGGGGCCGTAGCCCCGGCTAATCATTACAGTGCGGTCACACCGGCTTCGATACGTGCCATCCATGCGTCGTTCAGACGGACGGTAGCAAACCATGTCGAAGCACCGACGTAGCCGAACTGGCCCAGCGGGTTGGCGTGGTTAGTCTGCGATGCCTTCAGGACGACAGGCTTGATGGCCTGCATACCCTTCAGTGCGACCTGACCCCATGCATCTTCACCGATGACGATGAACGGATACACGTCAACGTTGGCAGCGCCAACCGACAGCATGCCGTTCAGAGTGCCGGAACCAGAAGCAGCGAAGCTAGTCAGCAAAGGCGAAGAGATGAAACGGAAGTCTTCGCATGCGCCGATCTCGCGATCGTGGATTGGTTTGAACGAACCGTACTCTTCAACACGGGTGAAGCCGGGCAGGTTACGGATGTCGGACACAGCGTCGGTGTGGCAGAACACGATGTACGCAGGCTGCACAGCACGGGTGCCGAAGTTTACGCCGGGGGCCAGACGCGAAGTCACGCGACGGCAACGGTTGGACTCCAGAGTACGTGCGGCTTTACGGATGGCGTTCAGGCTGATCGCGGTGTTAACAGCAGAGCGGCTGGAGCCGTTTGCGTAGACAACAGTCGAGCCAGCTTTCAGAACACCGTAACGGACCAGTTCCATCACCTCGGCCAGAGTCTCGCCAGTCAGCTTGACCATTTCGCCGGGGATGTCGTCTTCGTACAGTTGCTCAACCTTCGAGCTGTACTTGAACAGAACGCCGTACTGTTGCAGGGTGACAGACACGTCTTGGAAAGAGATCGTGTTGCTGTTAGGCGTAACGCCTTCAGCCAGCACGAAGTTCGAAGCAGTGATCTGGGGTGTGCCCTGATAACGTGCCGAACCTTCAATCGTGGTACCAACAGTCGAAGCACCGAAAGGCAGTGTACGACGGAAGACCAGAGTGTCGGTCGAGTTCATTGGCATCTCGCGCTGGGTACCGAAGTCGCCCAGAACGGTGATGGGTTGTGCATGCTCAAGCATGCCCTGTGCTGCACGGATTAGGTTACGCGAGGCAACTGTGCCGTAATTTTGAATAGACATTGCTATTTCCTTTACATAAGTAGATTAAAACCCGCGCTGCGCTCTAGTCTTTTCGCGCTTTGCGGCTTCATAGTTCCAAAGCTCTTCTGGCGACATGTCGTCCAATGATTTGGGCGGCGGTGTCTGGCCGGGTCGAGTTGTCGCGGCAGCAGCAAGTCGCTGCCCACGCTCTTGCTTGATATCCGACGCTGAACGCTTTTTCGTTTCGTGGAACATGTCCAACATACGAATGGCGTCTCGCGCTGAGTCGCTGTTTGCCAAAGCACGAACATCAGGCGGTTGTACGGTGAACCATTGCGTGAACTCCAAAGTGTTCACGGTGTCCTTCCAGTTCTCGTACTTACCATCCACTCGCGCTTCTTCGATGGCTTGTCTCATCTCTGCTTTGGTCTGGTCAACCTGCTGCTGCACGAATGCGGCAACTTGCTGGGGGTCAAACCCCTGCTGTGGTTGAACGGACCCTAGCTTAGATGCGACATACTCCTCCATCGCTCCAGCCCACTCGGGGAAATCTTCCTTGAGCTGCTCCCACTTCTCTGGGTTTTTGGCTGCATTCGCGATTTGTCCCTGAGACGGGGCTTCTTGTGGGGCAACTTGCTGTTGCGCCATTCGAGCCTGCTGGAACTCACGCTGCATCGCGGCCACACGACCCTCGGCAGTTTTTACATGGTGCAGCAGTTGAGCATTGGCCGTTGCCAGTTCGTCGATCTGAGCAAGCTTCGCTCTTACGGCTTCTGGTAAACTGGCCAGTGGGTCTTCCGGCTCTTCACTCGGTGCGGCTTCTTCAGCTACGGGTTCATCTTCCAGCGGCGGCTCTTCCGGCGCTGTGGCCATTTGCTGGTTTGCGGACTGATCGTCAGCATCCAGTTTTGCGGCCTCTTCATCCCAAAGCTGCTGTGCTTCCTCCGGTGATAGTTGGTTTTCTTCCACTTTGCTCTCCAATAAAAAAGCCATCTTTCGATGACTTTGAACAACGGTTAAGCGGGATTATTCGTCCGGCTCAACCACCACACCCCGAGTTGCTTCATTCGGCAAGTCGAGAAATCTTTTGATGAATCGAATCTCACCTCGCAGCAACGCCGTCTCGATGTCGGAGAGATTGACGGCGTCGTTTTTGTCGCGGCATTTGCGAAGCTGCTCTTCAGCCCACTTGCGCATCACATGCCACTCTGGCGAACTAAAATTGATCATAGTAAAAAAGCCAGCTCAAGGCTGGCTTTATAAAAATTTTGGGCACAGGGTCCCTGCAAAAATTCTACCTTTTATCATAGGATTTGTGCAACATTTTTATTTGCATAGCCCTGCACTGTTTTGCAGCGATTTGCCGTATCAAAGCGGCGATTTTGCGTACCGATAGAAGATGGCTGCGGTAACTTTAAAAGCCAAACCTGTACCACCAGTGATCGTTGGGCGGATAAACGCAGGCATCTCTTGGCAAATATGATTTGCCGCAGCGGTATAGGCCATATTGGTTGTGCTGCCACGTTGCGTCAGCGGATGCCAGTTCGTACCGTCGTTCGACCCTTGAAACGTAACTGTCGATCCGCCGAACGTGCCTGTGACTTGAATGGTGATATCGGCTGCCGCGTTCAAACCAAAAGCTGCACCGGAGTCACCGGTTGCCATGGCGTCCCAAGTTACAAGGGTAGCGCCTGCTGCGGTGTTGCGATCGGTTGTAGGTGTAATAGTTGCCATGCCTGTTTCCTTTAATAGTTGAATGCGCTACTGATCAAACCCGAACCGCCGGTTCGCTCCACATCTATCAGCGAAGGCTGATCAAGTTTTTTCATTTGTGCTGTTGTCGCTGAAGGCGCTGGCCCCGGTGAAACAGGTTGTTCTTTGGTGAATTCGCCGGGTGCAGGCATATCACCTTCTTGTTTTTGAATTAAAACGTACTTGCCATAGCTATTACCTTTTGGCAATTCGCGTACATAGTAATTCCCAAGTTGAGATGGTTGTATGACTTTGGTTCCAGCCGCATTAATATACTCTCCAGTTCCCTTGTTGAAAAAGAAAACATTAGGGTTGTAATCGTTAAAATCGCCGGCTGTTTTTTTATCTACATAAGCTTTGTAAGCATCAATGCTTGCATTATGTTTAGCGGCAGCCGTTTTATAGCTGCGTGCTTGCTGGTTGTATTTGTCTATTGCATCACTGTATGCATCAAGTTCACGCTGGAGAGCTACGGCTGCCATGGTTTATATCCCCGATCCAGTACGTAACTTCAAATCCTGTTCGGCTGCAAACAACTCTTTGCGGCCACGCTCTTTGATCGCCGTGTCAGCCAGTTGCGCCTTGATCTTCTCAAGCGATAAGTTCTGCGCGTTCGACATCTTCAGCATTTCGATCTCACGCGTTAATTCTAACTCGGCCATTCTGATCTGGGCTTCCTGCTGCATCCTTTGCATTTTCGCTTGAATCTCAGCCATGTCGCCTTCGTTCTGCATCTGCGCACGCTGGAGGTCAGTCTGCGCACGAAGGTTTGCAGCTTCGATGCGTGGGTCAGGTGGCGGCGGCTGGTTGGCCATAGCCTTCTGCTGTTCCTTGATCTGCTCGATCTCCTCTTCGGATTTGAATACATCCGTCGGATCGACGTGCTGCGCTTGCAGTGCTTTGCGGAACAGCTTCTCGGTGTCGAGGTACATGCCGTAGATCGGGTTCGCGCCAGCGGCAAGTAGATTCAAGAATGCTTGATTCTGGATGTCACGTATCAGCAAAGCCGATGAGCCGCGTGCGTTGATGCTAAAGTCGCCCTTGATCTCTTCGTCCTCGTTGTACAGCATGTTGTAGTCGTAGTAACGGCGGATATGCGGACGCGTGACCATGTCGTCGAATTGCTTGACCAGTCTGCGCAGTACCACGTTGGCAGAATTCATCAGCATCTGCATACCGCCAACGGTATCAGGCGCTGCGCCCTTCTCACCTTGCAGGATGGTCGGCACGCCTGTCTCCTGATCGACCAGCTCGGTCGCCATCTTGATGATGCCGGCAAGCTCTGCCTGATGGCTGTTGAACTCGAACGTGGCAAAGGCTTTGCTCACGTCGTCCACGTCGTCGGTTGCGTACCAGACCTTGCGGCTGGTGATCTGCCATTGCTTGTCGGCAGGCTGAATGACGCTCGGCTTCATGACAATCTGCGGACCGCTGGACACGCCTGCGTTGTCCATCATCTGACGCCATGCAGCGTTCAGGACCTTCTGCTGTGAACGCATCAGGTAGGGTATGCCATAACCCCAGCAGCTACTGGAAACCTTCTCCCAGACGTAGAAGTCATACGGCAGATCGCCGCCTTCCAGCGGGTTCAGAAACGCCTTGACGACGGTGCTGTTGATCATGATCACGCATGCGCTGATCGACTTCAGCTCATCCTTCTCGCCGGGATCAACGCCTGCGGCGTCGAGGTCATCATGCTCGACCTCACCCCAGTAGGTCCACATCTCGTAGAGGTCACGCGCCACATCGCGCTGGTCTTCGTCCTTCAGCTCCTGCATGGTGGCTGACCGTTTCGGACCTTCCTCCAGAACTTTGCGCAGTTGCGACTTCATGAAACCCGGCTGCTTGGCCAGTTCACGAATCTGCTTTGCGGTGACCTGCTCACGTTCGTAGATGCCTTTGCCGCGATGGACGTTCTCGCCGCAGGCTGGGTCCGGCCACACGTTACGCGGATCGACACGGAACGAAGCCGGGGCCAGCTCCTCGACGATCTCGATCTGGTGAACCTGCTGCCCTTGTGCATCGGTGTAGGGCTGCCACGCCTTGCGTGTGCGGTTGGTGACGATCGGGCCACGGATGACGCCTGTGCCCAGCACGGCTGCGTCGTGAATCACTTTGCGCAATTCGCTGTTGTAGTCGCACTCGATCAACTGATCCTCGATCTCGCGCTCCATCGCTTCGGCTTTCTTGTTGGCCATGTCCATGACAGCACGGGCAACGTCTTTCATGCGCAACTGCTGGCCGGCCTGATCGGTAACAGGCTGCGGTCCTGCCGGTGGCATGGCCATAGCTGCCAGACCGCCCTGTGGCGGCATAGGCATGCCGGCCATGGGGCTGGGCGGCATAGCACCGGGCTGGGGCGGCGCAGGGACGCCTGCTGGCGCTGCGGCTGGTTGCGGCATGCCGGGTGCCTGTGGCGGTGGCATGGCAGGCATGTTTGCCTGCTGGCCCATCTCCATGCCGGGTTGCTGACCCATCTGCTGACCCATTGGGCCTTGATCGGTCGCTGCCCGGTCATCCTTCAGCATGTTCATCAAATACGGATTCGGCGTCGGTGTGATGCCCCAGTTCCTGTCGTCAGTCGGCAGCAGGATGTCGGCGACTCGCGCCTCTGCTGCGTTGGTCTTCTGACGTGTCATGCCGATGAAGACGGTCGAGCGGTGCGGCTTTGCGCCCTGTGTCGTGACAGGGTAGCCCTGCTCAACGGAGGTCATCATCTGGCTGGCTGCCTTGTTGATGTTGTCCTTGCCGTTGTATTGGTCCTCGTCCTCGATCCAGCGTTTGTCTACGCCGTAGCTATACCGATCACGAATCCACTCATCGCGCTGCTTGGCAAGCGAATGGCCGAACGTCTGAAGACGCTCTTCCATACGCTCCTGTTCGGCTTCTGGGTCTTCGACTTCGATCTCTACGTCGATCTGTTGTGGCTGTAATTCCATCGTGAGTCCTTAGTAAACCGTCATCTTGGGCGCAGCATTGGCTGACGCTTGGCCGGGTTGAATTCCTTTTTGCGGTTGCATCTGCATACCTGATTGGCCCTGCACGGCTGGCGCAACAGGCGACGCGCGTGAACGCATCTGGCCGGCAATGAGGCCGCCCATGTTGGGCATTCCCTGTCCGCTGTTCTGGATAGCTTGCTGATTCTGCAAAGTCGAATAGGACGAAGTCAGCGATGGGGCAAGCGGGTTGTCGCTCTTGGGCATGACGTTCTGAGGCGCTGTCATACCGTCCACCATCTGGTTTGACATCTGGTTCGGGTTCAAGCTGTAAGGGTTGATGCCGGCCATTACTTTTTCTCCTTGCGTTTAGCAGCTTCTTCGTCCCACATACGCTTTTCTGCTTCACGAATCTCTTTGGCACGAAGCTTACCGATGTGGCGCGATCTGGCTTTGGCTGCTGCTATTGCAGACTTTTCGTCTTTGAATTCCGGGAACTGCCAACCGCGTGATTTTTCATCCTCGTAGTTGCGCATGATCTCGGCATAGTCTTCATCCTTCCTTGGGTCCAGACGCTTGCCGTTCCAGACGCTTGGCAGGTTCACGTATTTGTCGCCGATCTTCTCGGTGATCGACAACTCGGTATGCACGCCCTCATCGTCAGTCACGATCGGGCGATTCAGATCAATCGGGTGACCGTATGGATCACGCGCTATCTTGGCTTCTGGCATCTCAATACCCCATCTCACTGTCAAGTACGCCGAACGACAGAACCGGCGCGTTGCCTCGGGTCATCTTCGTTCTTGCTTCAGCCTCTGATTGCGTCTTGGCGTGACGGCGCATCATCATGGCGTATCGGGTTGCAGACAGCAAGTCGTCGGTCATCTTGACGATCATGCCGTCCTTGCGGTGGTACAGGCGAAACTCCTCGAACCACTCCTCCAGATGGGAAAACACACGCAGGCGCATGGTCTGCATGCGTGCCAGCATCTCGGCCACACCGGCCTCAACGCCGTTGCTGCCATCCTCGAATGTGGCGCGGTCCTTCAGCATGGCCAGACCTTGTGCCTTGTACTGGGCAGCAAGCTGTTCGCCGCTACCCTTATCACGTTGCAGGCCGTCATGCGGCCAAGCGATTGGCATCCAATCGCCGCGTGCCTTGATGCCGGCGGCGTGGATCACGATCGATTGGTCTTTGACTCGATAGCAGTCGGTTACGTACATCACATCGGCGTCGCGGTCCCATGCCATCCAGACCACAGCGGTCGGGTGGTCGATACCGAAGTCCAGACCAACGACGCGTGGCCAGTGCGGCGGGATCGGGAACGCGGTCACCTTGATCGCGTCTTCGGCGATTGGGAAAACGCGTCCACTGCCCAGAATCGGGATGCCCTTCGCACGCGCTTCACGCTCATGCTCTGGGTAGCTGGCGATGATCGCATCGCGCTGCTCTTGGGTGTAATGCTCCGCATCGTTGATCGTCATCGTCGTGACGGTCGAACTCTCGGGCTTGTCCAGCAGAAACCGCTTCACGACCTCGGACATACCGAGCAATGGCGTGAATGTCACGAACACCAGACCACCGGTTGCGTTGGTACGCGTCAAGCCCTCGGAGTAGATCGACAGCGGTGGTTCCTCATCGAACCAGACGTAGTCAACCGTGTCGGCCTGCCACTTCGTGCGGCCCTGATCGTAGCTGTTGAACTGGATCACCGAGTCCTCGCCACAGACGTGGCGCACGACAATGCTCGACACCGCATCAGCGACCCCGTGCTTCATGCTGGTGTCTCGCAGGTTCGCATGCGGGATCGCGCCGGTGCCCCACTCCTCCCTGATCTCTGGCGGACCCAGCAGCAGACGCTGCACACCCTTGCGAGTCAGTTCGGCAGACTCGGACCCGACCATGCCGCGAGTCGCGTATGGGAACCGCTTGCCAGTCCACCAGCTCGGGTAGATGCCGGTCGCGTGCATGGCGACCTCGAATGCACCGGCCCACGTCTTGCCAAGCTGGTTGCCTGCCATGAACAGACGTTCGCGAAACTCAGAGCCAGCGTCGTGGAACTCCGTCTGCTTCGCATACGGCTTGTACGCAGCCAGCTTATTTCGTTTGGCTCTGATGTCTTTGAGGCGCAGCAGCTCGTACAGCTCTCGCTTTTCGCTGTCATCCAGCTTCGACAAGTTGATGCCGGCGATGTTCATTTCATCGCCTTTTGCAGCAAAGCACCCAGCCGCTGGTCAAGCTGTTCGCTGGTCAACTCCAGACTGCCGGACATCTTGACCTCGATTGCTTTGAGCTTGGGCTGCGTGTAGTTCAGAATTTCAGACAGCATGCGAACACGCACGTCAGCATCAAGATCGTACCGACGTGCTTGTTGACCCGTGACCGGGTCCATGACTGCTTCACCGTTCTCATCGACCAGTGGCCGGCCTTTGAGGATGCGTGCGAACTCGACCGCTGGATCGAGGCCCTCCTCGACCAGTGCCTCAGATACAGCCATGAGGTTGATCTTCAGAGGATGCCGAGAACCAGAGCTTTTGCGCACCGGATGCGTGTAGCCCGTCCTCGGACCCGCAGCTTCAAGGTCTTCAGACGAAGCAAGACGCGGCGGTGCGCCGTTCAGCTCATCGAGTCTCGCGGCTTGTTTTTTGCGGCCCATACTTCATCGCCTTTTTGAGTAAACCGCCGCCCTTGTCTGCCGCGTTGTAATCCTTCGCGACAGACACAGGAACGCCGACCTTCTTTGCAAACTCAGGATCGTGGGCAGCGGCGGCCATCATTCTGGCCTGTGCTGGTGTTTTGCTTGGCATCAGGTTCTCCCCATGGCCTTGCGAACAATACCTGTCTTGGCCGTCTTCGCTGACTCCTCGAAGTCGGCTTTAGTTGGGGCACCCTTGCTGCCGGGTTTGCGCATGCGTTCACCCGAGCCGCTGGCAATTCGTTCGCGCTTTGCGTTGATGTTTGCGTAGAGGCCGGGCTTGTTCATGCTTACACCTTGCCGGGAATCTCACCGCCTTGAAAGCCGGGGATGCTGCCCTTCATGCCGCCTTTGTAGGCTGGTTGGGTTTTGTCAGTGCCGGGCAGAGGAACGCTGACCTTGGAAGGCAGTTCACCTTTGCCTTGGCTCTGGTTGCTGCCAGTAGGGCCAGCGTCGCCGGCACGGAAAGTATTGCGCTGGGCGCTGGGTTTTTCGTAGCTTTGCATGTGAATCTCCTTATCGCATCATGTTGGGGTTCATCGGGCGTTTTGCTGCTTCTTCGTTCCACATGGTTTCCTCGTCGGATTCCATCTCTTCGTCCATCTCCTGATCCATGATCAGGCCCTTGACGGCTTGCATCGCGTCCTCGACGTTGTCGAACTCCATCGTTTCCATTTCTTCGTCGGGACTCTCGGCCATAACGGAAACGCGCCCGTCATCGGCAACTTCGATTGTGATTCGTTCCATTACGGCGCTCCTGTGAATGTGAAAAAAGCCGCTTCAGTGAGCGGCTTTTGTAGCGAGATGCGTGAAAATTGCGGACGCACGGTCTCCCGAAAAATTGTAAATTTCAATTCCGACATCGTCAAGCGGTAATTTCAACTTATTTTTGGCCCGACAAAAACTTCCTACTTTTTGTAGTGTTGCGCAAATACAACAGACTTTTTAAATTATTTTCGATTGAGTGCTTGACATGACCTGTCAATGTCAATACGATGGGAACCGTAGTAGATGCAGTTAGTAACGCCGCGAAGGAACCAGCGGGATAGAAAAAGGGAACCACCGGAGTTCTGATCTAGGCGTGATGAGCGCGAGGAACCACCGGCAGACCGCTAAGACTCAGTCCCCGAGACTGCCGAGTGCGAAGGAAAACGAAAGGCCAGCGTGCTGGCTTTTCGCGGCGTAACAGGCTGCCGACAAATGCCTGATCAAACGAAGGAAATCAACATGACTACCAAAGAAATGCAGTGCTACGGCTGCGATATCGAAGAGTTCGTTGCCAGCGTCAAGTCCAGCGTCACCTACAAGTTCAGCGGCATCAACATGGTTATTGCCGGCCTGATGTCAGACGCTCAAGAAATGATGGCGTTCGGCGACACTGAAAGCGCACGGCAGTATCTAAACCGCGCCAAGTACCTGTTGTTCAAGGTTATGGACGGCCAACTCATCGACACTAAGGAGGGTTAATCATGGAAATCATCATCAGCGCCAAGGACGTGTACGGCGAACGGAAGTACTACCCAGTCTGCGCAGCAGCAAAGCTGTTCGCTGAGATCGCTGGCACCAAGACACTGACCCGGCCTGTCCTCGCCAAGATCAAGGACCTTGGCTACACCGTGACTTTCAAAGCTGTTGAGGAGGTTGTATGAAGTACAAAATCGAACTCGACGACGGCGACGATGATCGCTGGCCCACTTGGGTGGTACTCGAACGGATAGGTGACGGGGTTTACAACATCCTCGACCGTTGTTTCACCGAAGCCGAGGCCGAGTCGCTTGCCCGTGCTTACATCGACATCGATGCTTACGCCTACTGATGAGACCGGGTGGTACCGGTCGAAACCGTCTCCGGACGGTCTAGGAAACCCGTGCTGCCCGGTTGGCAGATTCTTTTTAGGAGAAACAAATGTCTCACGAACTCACTACCCACGCGGATGGCCGCGTCGAATTTGCCTACTTGGCTTCTGACGGCACCCCGTGGCACGGCCTTGGCCAAGCACTGGCAGACGGTACCAGCCTCGACGACTGGCGCGTTGCTGCTGGTATGGACTGGAAGATTCGCCGCAGCGAGATTCGCTACGCTGTTGCACGCGACGCTACTGCCGACAGCTTGATCAAGCTGCCTGACCAGCACGTCCTGTTCCGCAGTGACAACAACGACGCGCTCGGTGTTGTGTCCAAGCGTTACCAAGTAGTTCAGCCCGGCGAGGTCTTGGAGTTCTTCCGCGACATCGCCAAGGCAGGCGGTCTGGAACTGTCAGCAGCCGGTACGATCTACGGCGGCAAGCGTTTCTGGGCCACGGCCAAGATCGGCGAAGCTGCACCGACCTCGATCACTGACACGATCGGCGGTTACCTGCTGATCTCGACCAGTGCCGACGGCAGTCTGGCAACTGAGGTGCGCCGCACCACGGTCCGTACCGTTTGCAAGAACACGTTGCAGATGGCCATGGCTGACGCCAAGGCTTCGGTCAAGGTCTCGCACCGCTCGGTGTTCAGCCCTGATCAGGTCAAAGAGTTTATGGGCCTGAACGAAGCTGCATGGGAAGCCTTCCGCCACAACGTGACGCGCCTCGCAAACGTTGCGGTCCACGAAGAGGAAGCCGGTGACTTCGTCGCCAAGCTTCTGGGCGGTGGTGAGAAGGTTCGTGAGTCTGCCGGATTCACGAAGATTCTCAGCCTGTTCAACGGTGACGGCATGGGTGCTACGAACGACGGCGTGTTCGGTACAGCTTGGGGCCTGCTCAACGCGGTCACAGAGTACGCTGATCACCACGTCCGTGCCCGTAACGATCAGAACCGCTTCGTGTCCTCCCAGTGGGGCGCTGGTGCTGATCTGAAGCAGAAAGCCGCAAGCCTCTTGCTGGCCGCCTGACTGTAGCGTGCAGGGTACCTTCGGGTGCCCTGTGCAGTGCAGTTAGCTTTACCTGACAGTCAATGTCATGTATAGTTTTGTTCGCAGTACCGAGCCAGCCGGATGCTGGTGTCTTTTAGGAGATTCCCATGAAAGCAAATTCTCTCGATGTACTCGGCGGTGTCGCCGATCGTCTCGGCCAGATCAAAGCTCAACTGGCTGACCTGAAGAAGGAAGAAGCCGAACTCAAGGACGCGCTGATCGACAGCGGTCTGGCCGTGGTCGAAGGTTCGTTCTACCGGGTTGCCGTGTCCGAGTGCGAAGGCAAGGTTCTGGTGGACTGGAGAAAGATCGCCGAGAAGTTCAGCCCCTCCCGTCAACTGGTCAAAGCCAACACCAGTGTTGGCGAGGCTTACTTCAGCATCCGTGTATCTGCGAGGAAATCATCATGAACTACATCAAACAGCTCGAAGCCGAAAAGGCTGAACTGCAAAACACCCTGATCGGACGTGCCGAACGGATTCAGGAACTCCGCGAATACCTCGGCTCCAGAAAGTTCAACTACGACCCGGCTGACGGCAGCCGCACCGACTGGGTTGCCGTCGCTGACGTGAGACGCTGGTTGCAGTACATCGAAGAACCGGTTGATAACTAGGAGACGTTCATGAAATTCGTACATCACAACACCGGCGAATGGGTTCGCAGCAATGATGGGTCTGCTGCGACCCGTACCGCCGGTTCGGTGGTTGAATACTCAACCCTCGATGAAATTAAAAACGACTGGGTGAAAGAACAATTCCAATGGATGCTCGAAATTGGCGAGATTGTAATCACCTGCGGTTCAGATGTTTTTCAAATTAGGAGAACGCCGTGATTGATTTTGAATTGCTGGACGCCGTCGAAGGCGACGTGGATATGGACCCGTTCGAATACTACAGCGTATTGCAGGCCGCCATCAACGACGGTACTGCATGGCGCTTGCAGGGTGCCTACGGTCGTGAACTGATGGCCGCGATTACCAACGGCTACTGCATGCTCGGCGAGAACGCGACCACGGATTACTACGGCAACGTGATACCCAGCCGTGACGACGTGAAGCCGGGTACCAAAGGCAGCTATGACTACGTGGTCAAACTGCAAGGCGAGACATGGGCCAACACGATCGACGGCTGATCTACGGCTGGCTTGATGACGATGGGCTGGTGTGCTGCTGGCGGGATCACCCGCCTGCCAGCAACCGGCCTTTTGTTATACGCGTCATAAAAAGACAGATACCTACAATCGAAACACATGGGGAGGCTTTATGGTGAACGAAAACCTGTACAAGGCTGCATGCTTGGGCCTGCAAGTGCTGGACGAATACATTGAATCGCCCAACGTGCCGGTGATTATGGAAGACGCTCAGATGGCCAAGCGTGATTTGGAAAACGCGATCTGGGATTACGAACAGGCACAGGAAAATGAAGGCAAGTGGTTCTGGCTGTTGTGGTACGCGGTAATGGTGGTCGGCTTGGTGGTCGGCCTTCTTGATCTTTTTGTGTGGAGGCCATGATGACTGACTACCGAAAGGTCAGGACCACGTCCGATGGGTGCGTCAACGAACACGACATCATCCACTTATCAAAGAGACCGAAAGAAAACTTTCGAGTTCAAAGCATGTATGGCCCGATCACTCGAACCATGGTTCGGGTGGTTGCCGGTGGCAGGGCGATGCTTGCTGACGTTGTCACCGGCACACTCTACGACCAGAAGACCGGTCGATCAAATTCATATCATCTTTCAATCATAGGGAAAACAAAATGACGATAAGTATTCAACCAACACCTGACTACCTTCTTCACTTCACGGTAAAGCCGGTGGACGACAACTACAACCTGCGAATCGAATCGCAGTGGTGGGGTGCGGAGAACCGCAACGGCTTGCAGACCAAGTTCGATGTGACCTTGCCTGCTCACGAATTGAAGCAGCTCTCTGCTGCGATCGATGCGGAGGTAAAGAAATGATGGTGTATCGATACGGCTTATTGACGTTTGATGGAAACGTCTTTTGCTGGACCATGCAGAAACCGGAGGTGTGGAAACACTACATCACCCAACGCTGCTTCATCCTGCCGAAGGGGACGATATGAAATCCTTGACCCTTCACCAGTTCTTGATCGGACTTGGCTGGACCGAATCGATGAAAAACAAACTCATCGAAACGTCAGACAACAAAGACGTAATGCATATCGCGGCATTCAAAAACGGAGACAAGCTCTCCGCTTCTGCTTTCTCTGAAACGCCGGAAGAGTGGCCAGAGAACACGATCGCGGTATGGTCAAGGCATGCAGGCCCTGAAATCAAGAAATCCAAAACCATGGAGGCGCTCGATCTGGTTGATAAAGGCATGACACGCTACGCTGCTGCAAAGCAAATCGGTATCAGTGAATCTGCTGTCCACCGTGCTTGGCATAGGCGTCAAGGCAAAGCCATCTGTCCAACCTGCAATCAAATCATTCCTTGATCTTGTGCATGATCGCAACCGCGATCTCGCGCTCCATCCTACCAACCTCATCAAGCAACCACCGGGCCGCGTCGGAGCTATCCAGCTTCACGCGGCCCGTTCCGTTACAGCATGCGCATGGCACGTCACCCAGCATCGGAGTGCCGGGCACCACCGCGTATCCCCGCCCATGGCAAGGGTTGCAGATATCGTCAAGCCAGTGAACCAATACCTGATTCACCGTCGCATGTCCGTCCACGTCAAACCAACGGCTTCGGACCATCGTCAGCAAACCATCGACGACCTTCGGAAACTCTTTCACGTCACCCGAATACTTCAGCCTGTATAAAGACAATCCCAGTTCGTTCGTCGCACCCGCCATACCGCAGGCCCTGACCACATCCACGTCACCCATCTGGTGGACCGGCTTCTCTCCGAGATTCGAAGAGACCTGTGCGCTCGATATCTTTTCCATCAGACTCATACACCGACCCTCTCTTTCATTTCGTTCACCGCATCCACCAGAACCGCATCAAGCAATGCCTGCTGCGCGTCACCCTTCATCGCCAATACCTGCATGATCCGCTCGTCTACCGTGTTCCTCGCAACGATATGATGCACGACGACCTCGCTTGCCTGTCCCGTCCTGTGCAGTCGTGCGTTGGCCTGCTCGTACAAATCCAAACTGTCCGGCAGTGCGAACCAAACCGCGACATGGCCCCCGACCTGCAACCCGTCCACGCCGTGGCCGCCTGATGCAGGGTGCATCAACATCAAATCGATCTCGCCCTTCTGCCAAGCTTTGAAGCTCGGCTCACCATCAAACACGACCGCCTTCCGGAACCGGTCAAGTATTCTCGCCTGATCGTGCTTGTAGTGGGTAAAGCAAAGCACAGGCTCACCCTGATCAACGATCTCCTCCAATGCATCCAGCTTCGCGTCGTGAATCCAATGCGGGTACTTCTGGTCGTCATACACAGCGCCGTTGGCCATCTGCCGAAGCTTGCCCGACAGGATCGCGGGAGTCGGTGCAACCACGTTGCCGGTGACGAAGGTCCTCTCCAGCTCCCGGTAACGTGCCATATCGAACTCGACCTCGATCACGTTGTCGATCCTTGCCGGTAAGACAACACCGCTCTGGACCGACAGCATCACGTCCTCGACTGCCCGATATATTATCTTTTCGGCACCTGCCTTTAAACGCCACGTATAGACCACAGGACCGTTTCTTTTGTCCGGGACGAAGTACCGCTCACGATACCCCGTTAAACGCCTCCCAAGGCGCTCTCCGCTGTCCAGAATAGATATCTGGGGCCACAGCTCCAACAAAGTATTCGGCACCGGTGTGCCGGTCAGGATAAACAGCCGCTCAATGTGTTGTCGAATTTGCTTCAAGTGTTTCCAGCTCTCGCTGTTGCGATCTTTGAAACCCCGGTTCTCGTCCACGATCACGCAGTCAAAAGTCCAACCCGTCTTCGACGCCTGCATCAGCTTAACCAGCCAGATGAAATTCTCCCGGTTGATCACGTACACGTCGCCCGGTGTGGACAATGCCTTGATCCGCTGAATCTGATCCCCCAAAATCCTGACCACGCGAAGGTGCTTCAGGTGATCCCACTTCGCCGCTTCAGCATGCCAGACCAACTCTGCCACCCGCTTCGGCGCAACGACCAGAACCCGGCTCACCTCAAAACGATTGAACATCATCTCGTTGATCGCGGTCAGGGTGACGCCCGTCTTGCCTGCACCCATCCGGAGTGCCAAGAGTTGGTAGGGTGACCCCAGCATCCGCTCGATCGCGATCTGCTGGTGTGGTTCAGGAAAATATTGCATCGACCGCCTCCTTCGAATCCGGCACCGCGACATCATAACCAAGATTGCGAAGCTGACAATGTGTCGCTTCTTGAATCGGCGACGGCTTCTTACCCGGCGACTTCACCTCCGCCAGCTTCAGGTACCGGTTCACGATCTCCCGGTGTTCAGGCGGGATTGGCAAAAGAATAATCCTGTCAGGGACTCCAGCCCGAGATGGGCTAACCCATTTCAACGCCAGCCCTCCGGCAGCGACAGCCTTAACTCTCAGATAACTTTCAAGCTTTGCTTCCATTCCAGTCCTCGACAGGGTAATAGGGCAGTAAGGGTAATGAACTTCCTATACCTATAATTAGTAAACACCCTTTTTTTTATCTACTATTACTACCTATACTAAAATATGTATATGTTTTTGTATTACCCTCTATTACCCTACCCTACCAAAACCCAGTGCCAGTGCGGCTTTTGATAAGGGTAATACAACAGGGTAATAGGCAGGGTAATACAAGGGTAATACCCTCCACCTTCAGGGTAATAGGGCCACAGGGTATTACCCTAAAAAGTCATTCAACTCATCCGGCACCGCTAGCAAAACACGTCCATTGCTTTTTTTGCGCTGACCGCCGTTCAATTTTCGGATGATCGCCGACCCCGCGATCGTCTGACCCTTCGTCGGTTCCTTGATTCCGATCTTCATCAGGACATCAGTAACTGTCATCCAATCCCACATCACCACATGTGGCCCCCACCCGAACGATGCCGCGATCCGCTCACCCAGCGGATCAATGATCGTGAATTGCTCGTTGTGTGTATTCAATTCGGCAACCTCATCCATCGACAGGAAGAAGGCTTCGCCGCCCTTCCAAAGCGCATGAAACTCTGCCCAGACCTGCTGCATGTCCACGTCGTGGTCGAACTCGAATCCATCCACTGGTATCGTCAGGTACCTGCGGTTACCGGTCGGGTCGGCCAAGAACTCTTCGCCATTGACCGATCCACCGAAGACCGTGCGCCTGCCGAAGTTGGATTCGACTGCGGCATATGGCCGGCGCAGCTTGTCCTGCGGCTGGGTAATGAATGCCTTCATCGCCGAGACCTCGGACTTCTTGAACGTCGCATCAAGCTCACCCAGCTCGACAATCCAATAGGTCAGTGCGATGAAGATCGAGTCCTTGGACTTCAGGTCCAGAGTGTGCCCGGTCAGGACCGAGTCCAGATCGTCCGGTGCAAGCTTCCGAAACCACGTTGTCTTGCCGATATTCTGAGGACCCACAAAAGTCAAGATGCCTTGTGCCGCAATACCATCGGGGCTGAAAGCCGCCGCCACTGCCTGTATCCCCCACTTGCGAATCAGCTTGTCCTTGATCGCGACCGAACTCTTGACGGTCCCGAAGAAAGCCTCAAGCCGGGATACCCCGTCCCATTCACGACTCAGAACCCAAGTGGCCACAGGGTTGTACTGGTTCTCGTCCGCGACCCTGATCAGGTACTGAGCGATATGCTTCGTCGGCATGCGAACCTTCTCGCACTCAGAAAGCATGCATGCCAAAGCAGCGTTATCACGATTGTCTCTGGTGAACGACTCGCCGGGGATCAGAATCTCGATCGCCTTCTTGATCACGTTGTATCGGATCGTCCACTCCAGCTTCTCGACCAGTATCCTGAAGTTCTCCAATGTGCAGAGAGGATGACCTTCGTCGTTCAGATGGACGAAGCCGCCAGTGCCACGGACTCGGGCCTTCACCCATCCCCTGACGGTCGCGATCTCAAGCTTCACGCCGAGCGTCTTGGCCTTGGCTTGGATGGCAGCAGCCACCTGTTCACGCTCGACATCTGACAGATCGCCGTCGTTGGCCACTTTGGCTGCGACCTTCTCCTGCAAATCCCTCGGGTCCGTGGTGTCTTCCACCGCATCCATGAGCGCGGCCATGGTCTTGTCTCGCTCTGACCGTTTGACCTCGTCACGCTTGCCCTTGACCATCTTAATGACTGACGCCAGAGTCACTGGCCCACGACCGAACGCGCGATGGGTTTTGAAACTTCGCCATCTGTCACGTCCATAGCTCTCGCCGCCGTACTTGCTACTGTCTTGGAACATCTCGTCCCATAGGGCAAAGCCTTCTTCGCTCCCGTCGAACTGGTGGTACAGGGCTTGGCCGACCTTGATCCAGTCCTCGTAGTGCATATCGAGATCAAGGTAAGGCGCGATCTCGTCACGCACACGCTCCTCATCCCAGTCTTCGAGCGGTGCCCGATACAGAGCAAGCTCAAGATCAGCGGCGTCGCCTGTCATCACAGCACCGGCCATCGACTCGCCCCATACCTTCTCGATCAGCCAGTCGAGGGGCTGCACTTCGTCCGACAGATCGGCATGCGCATCACCCATCACTTGACCGGTCACGGTGAAGTATCGACCTTCGCGGTACAGCTCGACACCGACTTCCTTTTTGGTCCGACTGCCGTCGAGATTCGTCTTGGCAAACAGCTTGATGCCGGTGCCGCTGGGCGACACCTCTGCGTACCCTTCGACCTTCTCCAGCACCTCAGTCGCAAGATCGTTCAACTCACCCGTGTCGGGGTCCCGGCAGTCATCCAGATCGATGCCTTGAATGTCGGACCCAAGAGTGATGCCGATGCCGTCGAAGTCGCCGATCATCCAAGCATCGAGCGCGTCCTCAAAGCTGCACCATGTAGCAGGGTTGGTCGTCGATGCCGGCACGCCGTTGCCTTGGAACGGGACCTTGGTCCAGACAACTGTGCCGTCGGGCTTTGTCTTTTTTATGTACCGCCAGAGCAGCCAGCGATCGATTGCCTTCAATGAATCAGGTATCGATGCAGGCTGAACAGGCAGAGCTTCTGGTTTTGTGTCCATCATATCTTTCTCTGACAGGCGAAGGCTTGTATCTCAACTCTGAAAGCACCGGAGAATTTGCAGTCACCAACGATCCGGCTCTCTGCGTTCATGGCACCCAACGACCAGCCAATGGCAAGAGCGATGACAACAGCAAGTGACTTGGCCCAGAGAGCGTTGATCCAGTCAAGGATTTTCCGGTAGTCGAATTGGTAGATGATCATGCGTCCTCCTTTGTAGGTTTGTTCTCCTTATCTTTTCCCATAAATTCTCGGATGGTCGATGTCTTCCATTCTTGGTTTTCTTTTTTCCAAACAATTGGCGCTCCAAGGCTTACACTTTTTATTTGGCCTCTACCAATGCCTTGACCCATAATTGATATGTCTCTGTTTCCATTTTTGTCTGGATAACCACCAAGCACATAGTTTTCTACAAGGTTGCAAAATGTTCTAAGTCGAGTAACAAGTAAGTTAGCCTCTGGCCCATCAAACTTAGCTGTATTAAACCCAGCCAATTCAGCCAGCATCTTGAAATCTTCGTGCTTCATTGTGGCTTCTCCTCATCTCCAAAGTCCATATCAACAGGGTGCGGCACATCGTCATGCACGATCACGCCATTTTCTTCGGGCAGGAACCTGCCGCACACTACGCAGTAGTAGCCCTCCTCGCTGGTTAGTGTGATGGTCATTGCTCCCCCTTCGCTCTCAAGTTTTTATCTACGGTCGCGTCAATGCAAGTGCCTTCCAATTGCGTGATCTCACCTTCACTCATCTCAGCCCTGTCACGCATCTTCTGCTTTTGCTGACGCACTTCCTCTTTGCATTCTTCTTCATTGGTATAAAAGCCGCGTTGTTGCATGAACTCGCAATGAGCGTTAATGCAAATCCATAACACCGGAATGAATATTGTCATGACCGCCCTTCAGTCTTTGTCGTAGTAGAAGCGTTGCTGAAGCAGCGTCTTGCGTATGCCGTTCAAGCTGTCTGAGAGAATGAGCGCCGCCATGATGACGGCTCGGTCTTCTTTGGGGTAATCGATTGCTGCGAGGTGGCAGTCTTCGAGAAGGTCTTTGAAATATTCAGCGCGTGAAATGCTCACCGTGATCTCCTAAAAAAGTTACCGCCAACCGGGCGGCTCGGTTTCCCCGTCTTTCCGGGGTGTCAATCAAGTCACCGAGTTGGTGTGTACTTCGAAGGGCACCCGACCCTGACTGCCGGCGTTATATGCGCCACCCCCGGCTGGGCTAATGCATCCCCGGTGCAGCAGGCATGAACTCCAGCATCGCCCTCTCCACCGCTGTCTTGAAAGCCGCCATCGCCGATTCATCACAGGCGATGCTGAGTTCAATATCCTCATCCGCGAGAGTGAATACCAATTCCTCCCCGGCAGCGATAGACTGTAGGGCACCAATGGATAAACGCAGGCGGAGTTCGGTCATTGCCGGATAATACAGGGCACCCGTATCCTGCGCAAGTATGCAAAGCATTGCAAATCAACACAACCCCCTTGCATCGCTGTGCATGGGGTGCTAAGATCGCTCACCTTTTCGAAAGGACCCCCATGCTAAAGAAGCCTGCAACAGATCGCCCACTCAGCATCCTCGACCAGCGTTTCAAGTACACGTCCGCCAGTGCGACCGACCTTGCGAAGAAGTTCCGCGAGATACGCCGCCTGCTGAAGGCGGAACAAGAGTCAGCCAAAGAGGCTGAGTCCAAGGTGAAACAATTCAGGAGAATAGGATGAACTACACCCGATACAACGGTCTAACCAACGATGAGCTGTTCAACATCTGCGATGACCACTACGCCAACGAACTCATCGTCGAACTCCGGCAGCGTCTGGAGGAAGCGGCAAGTGAGGCAGCAAGAATTGAAGAGCTACTCCACATGGAATGCCCGAAGTGCGAGGCAGACCTTTCAGACATTCACTAAGGAAGACGGCACATGCTTAATCAAACCCAAATAGCCATGTTGAAAGACGCGGCATCAGCGCCCTATGAAGTGCGTTCAAAAAGAATCGAAGCGGCTACCAGTTTCATTAAAGATCAAAGCCCTTCCAAATTTTTTATTGATGTAAACGGGAAACCCGATCCGGCATTGAAACAAAGAATGTTCTATGACGAGCCGCGTAATCTTGAACTTTCGGATTACGCCGGATGCGTAGTCCCATACAAGGGGATTGGACAGGCTAAAACTTTTAACGGAAGAAAGTAAGCGTATGAACATCACAATCAAAGTCGAAGCACCCGAGATCGTTGAAGCGATTAACCGCTTATCTCAAAGCATCTTAATGGCCACAACACCGCGCATCGTCCACGACGAACCAGCACCCAAGGCCAAGCGTGCCAAGGCCGAGACACCAGCGCCGGCTCCCACCCCTGAAGTCGAGGCACCTGCACCCACCGAGCCAGCGCCAGTCGTGACACTGGTACAGGTCCGTGCCCGTCTCAGTGAGCTGTCGTCTGAGGGCAAGAAGGAAGCTATCAAGAAACTGATGGCCGACTTCGGTGTCAGCAAACTGACCGAGGTACCGGAAGAGAAGTACGGCGAACTCATGTCAGCAGCGGAGGAGCTATGACCACCGTCACTTTGAAGATGTGGGATGAGGGCGATGAGCTAAAGATGGAAGCCAACCTCGACAACCCTGACGCGATCAACGAACCGCCGACTGCGGCCCTGATCTTCGGCAGCTATCTGGGCGCGAACACGGCGGCGATCGTCGAGGACGCGATGCGCTGGTACAAGCAGCAGGTGACATCGGCACCGCCAGAGGTGTACATGCCGAGAGACAAAGAGATCAAGACATGAACGACCTGCGAGATTTCTATGCGGCGATGGCGATGCACGCGATGATGAAGATCGCCATCGATGAGAACCTGCCGCGAGAAAAGATCGCAGAGATGGCATTCAAGATGGCAGACACCATGCTGAAGGAGAGAGAAAAATGAAAGCGTTTCCAACCGTGACCGGTTCGACCGGTATGGAATTACGTGATTACTTTGCGGCCAAGGCGATGCAGTCAATTGTTTCTAAATACGGCGATGACCCACCATACTTAGATTTAATGGACGATGATGAGCCTCCTGAGCTTGCGATTGCTCTATTGGCGTATCACATAGCAGACGTAATGATGAAAGCGAGAGACGAATGACCAACATCGTACCAGTCAAGCTGCACGCAAAGCTATCGGCATCTGGCTCCGAGAAGTGGATGACATGCACGCCGAGCGCGAAGATGGAAGAACCTTTTCCGGATGAGTCGTCTTCGTTTGCAGCCGAGGGTACGTTTGCTCATGCAGTGTTTGAGCAAGAGATGCTGCACTTCCTTGGTCGTCCGGCTGAAGACTTGGACCCGGCTGACGTTGAGCAGTACGATAGCCCTGCCCTGCGTGACCACGTCATGGATGCAGTACGCGCCGTGATCGAACGCATCAAGGAAGCGTACACACAATGCGAAGACCCGAAGATATTGGTCGAGCAGAGACTGGACTTCAGCCCGTGGGTGCCGGAAGGTTTCGGTACAGGTGACGTGGTGATCGTCACTGACAAGTGGATCGAAGTCATGGACCTGAAGTATGGCAAGGGTATCGCAGTTGAAGCTGAGAACAACAGTCAGTTCCGTCTCTATGCATTGGGTGCATACAATGAATTCAATCACCTGTATGACATCAAGCGTGTACGCATGACTGTGTTGCAGCCACGTCTGAATAACTACGGCAGCGAAGAGATCACACTGCAAGAGCTACTCGACTGGGGCAACAAGGAAGTCAAGCCGAAGGCCAAGCTTGCATGGGCAGGCGAGGGTGAGATGGTTGCGGGTGACCATTGCACGAAGTGCTTTTGTCGTGCGAGATACCAATGCCCACAGCGTGCGAAGCAGGCTTATGAGTTGGCCAATCAAGACTTCGCTTTAGTCGAGCCAGAGCTGCTGACGATGGAGCAGATCGTCGCTGTCTTGCCCAAGGCTGATCAGTTGATTGATTGGTTGAACGACGTGAAAGCTTATGCGTTGAAGCAAGCAGAGAAGGGCGAGACCGTGCCCGGCTACAAGCTTGTCGAAGGTAGGAGCGTGCGCCGCTACAGCAAGGAAGAAGATGTAGCAAAGCGACTGATCGAGTCAGGTCTTGAAGAAGCTTTGATCTATGAGAAGAGCTTGCTTGGAATTACAGCCATGGAGAGAGTCCTTGGCAAAAAGAAGTTCGCCAGTTTGCTTGAAGATTTAATCGTCAAGCCAGCAGGCAAACCAACGCTGGTACCTGAAAAGGATAAGAGACCAGTTCTTACTGCTGCGGCATCCGCCAATGCAGATTTTTCGTAAACTAGGAGAGACCGTATGTCTACACCAAAAGATGCAGGAACCAAAGTAATCACCGGCAAAGTTCGTTTGTCTTATGCGAACCTGTTCAAACCCCGTGCGCAGGAACCCGGTCAAGAACCGAAGTACAGCGTGTGCGTCCTGATCCCGAAGACGGATAAGGAAACAGTCGCGAAGGTCAAGGCTGCGATCGAAGCAGCGAAGACCGGCGGCGCTGATCAGTGGGGCGGTAAGGTGCCTGCTGGTTTGAAGATGCCACTGCGTGACGGTGACACTGAGCGCGACAGCCCTGAATACAAGGGCCACTGGTTTGTGAATGCGAACAGCAAACAAAAGCCGGGCGTCGTGACGACTGAGCGTGACATTGAAGGCAAGCTGATACCGGCTGAAGAAGCGGAAGTGTATAGCGGCTGCTATGCGCGTGTCGCTTTGAACTTCTTTGCCTACAACCAGAAGGGCAACAAGGGCGTAGGCGCTGGCTTGCAGAACGTGCAGAAGGTAGCCGACGGCGAAGCATTGTCAGGTCGCTCGAATGCGAACGACGATTTCAGTGACACTGATGAAGAGTTCCTGAACTAAGTTTCACCGGGGGAAAGCGGATGCTGGCGTGCGGCACCGCGTGAAGCGGAGCGCATTGCAGCCAGACGCAGCGAGTACCCCACCTTTTAATCTCGGAGAAAAGAATGACCGAACAAATTATCACCAACATTAAGATGACGCCAGCCGGTGTCGAGCTGGTACTGACTGCACTGAACCAGCTACCACGCGGTCAGGTCGAAGCCTTGTTCCAAGACATCGTCAATCAATACCAGACCGAGATCAAGCGCATGCAGGCAGAAGCCGCTGAAGAATAAGATGACCACTCTCCGCATAGACCTTGAGACATTCAGTAGTGTGGACCTGCGCAAAGCAGGGATGCACCGCTATGTGGAGAGCGATGATTTTGAAGTGATGCTATTCGCTTATGCATTCGATGCCGAACCTGTACAGGTTATCGATCTGGTGCAAGGCGAATCAATACCGCCAGAGGTCGAGACGGCAATCTTCGATTCCAATGTCATCAAGACTGCTTACAACGCAGCGTTTGAATTGGCTTGTCTGGGTAGGCATTTCGGCAGAACGTTGGACCCGATGCAGTGGCGATGCACTAGCGTGCATGCCCTGTATCTGGGGCTGCCGGGTAATCTCGCTGACGTGGGCAAGGTCGTTGGCCTGCCAGAGGATCAGCAGAAGAAGCGCAGCGGCAGTGCCCTGATCAGATACTTCTGCATCCCCTGCAAACCGACCAAAGCAAACATGAACCGGACTCGCAACAAGCCGATCCATGACCGGGAGAAGTGGCGTCTGTTCAAGGACTACTGCGCAGGCGACGTGGTCGCAGAGCGCGAGATCGCCAACAGGCTGGCCAAGTTCCCGGTGCCTGACAAAGAGCATCGCCTGTGGGTGCTGGATCAGAAGATGAACAACAAGGGCGTGACGATTGACCGCACTCTGGTAGAGGCAGCGATCGAGTGCGACCAGATATACAAGCAGCGCCTGACCAATGAGGCGATCCAGTTGACCGGGCTATCGAACCCGAACAGCCGCAACCAATTGCTGGCATGGCTGGTGGTCGAGGACGGCACCGACGTGGAAGACCTGACCAAGAAGACGGTGCCGGCAATCCTGAAGAACACGGAGAGCGATGTCGTGCGCAGGGTGATGGAGCTGCGCCAGCAACTGGCCAAGACCAGCGTGTCGAAGTATCACGCGATGCAGAGGTCCGCCTGCAACGACGCAGCCGTGCGCGGCCTGACTCAGTTCTACGGTGCGAACCGGACCGGGCGCTGGGCCGGTAGACTTGTACAAGTCCAGAACCTGCCGCAGAACAAACTCAAAGACATCGACCTTGCACGCAACCTGATGAAGGCCGGCGACTTTGATGGGGTTGATTCCCTTTTTGGGAACGTGTTCGATACCCTGTCACAGTTGATCAGGACCGCTTTCGTGGCCAGACCGGGACACAAGTTCGTGATCGTTGACTTCAGCGCGATCGAGGCCCGTGTCGTGGCTTGGCTGGCTTGGTGCCAGTGGCGCATCGATGTGTTCAATACACACGGCAAAATCTATGAGGCGTCGGCAGAGCAGATGTTCAAGCTGCCCAAGGGTAGCGTAGACAAGAAGTCGCCCTACCGTTTCAAGGGCAAGGTCGCAGAGCTGGCGCTGGGATACCAAGGCGGAGCCGGTGCGTTAAAGACCATGGGCGCACTGGACATGGGCCTGACAGAGGATGAGCTGGAGCCGATCAAGGTTGCATGGCGCGAGGCGAACCCCGAGGTCGTGCAGTTCTGGTACGACTGCGAGAACGCAGCCAAGGATGCAGTGGCACGCAAGACCAGCATCGATGTGCCGATCGCCGGTGGCCGCAGCAAGCTGACGTTTATCTGGGAGTCTGGCTTCCTGTTCATCGGCCTACCCTCTGGTCGCCGCCTTGCCTACGTCAAGCCTCGCATCGAGGCGGAAGACTTGTACCGGGAGAAGACCGACGGTAGCAAGTTCCAGATCGCACGCGCCGGGTCCCTGACCTACGAAGGTCTGGACCAGAAGACAAAGCAGTGGACACGCCTGTCCACCTACGGCGGCAAGCTGGTGGAAAACATCACGCAGGCACTTGCGCGAGACCTGCTGGCCGAGTCCATGCTGGCCTTGGACGCAGAAGGATTCACGCTGCTGACCACGGTGCATGATGAAATTGTGGCGGAGGAAGAGATCGACGGCCATCGCGACGTGCATCTAGCAGAGCAGATCATGGGCAGACCGATCCCGTGGGCCAAGGACCTGCCGCTGCGTGGCGATGGATTCGAGACACCGTATTACATGAAGGAGATTGACTGATGTCTATTAAAACCTTGGGCGTGGAAGAGATGGCTACGCTATTGCGTCGAGCGGTTGAAACAATCCGTTCGGATGCAAGCCGTCGGCCAGAGACACTGCCGCCGAGGATCATCATCCCCGGCACCAGCAAGTTGCTCTGGCTGGAAGAGGACGTAATCGAATGGATGAAGGAGCATCGAGATGATTAAATTCCTGCTTGCATTTTTACTTGCCGTGCCAGCTTATGCAGGCGTTGTTCTCAAAGACACGTCAAGCAAAAACAAAAGATGGGTTTACGAAGACGGCTTGATCGAAATCTTTTTGACCAACAAAGAAACAGATAGCTGCATGGGCCGTCGGTACCTGTATGTAATTGCTGTCGGCAGCCACAAGATCGAGGGGTGCTGGGAAGAAATAGAATCTCTGGTCCACATCAAATACGACAACGGACATAAGTTTGTAGTGAGGGCTGACAAGTTTGTCGAAAGAAAGATAAGCGAATCGCCCGTGATCAAAACGAAAGATTACAGTGACTGAATTCTTACAACCGACTACGGACGCGCTCTGGTTCCGCGATCCAGACATCGACCCACCGCCAAGGGCTGCCAGCCTTCTGCTGTTAAACCCCGGCGGGGTATTGATTGTAGGTACATGGACAGACGACTGCTTGGGCTGGTGTCCGAAACCGAAGATACCCGAGAGTATCAAGCGTAAAATGCTGGGGAAAAGAGGATGAAATGCAAAGAATGCGGCCAGACGCAAACTTCGTGGATGGGCAGGCAGAGCGTATGCGATACTTGTTACGCGAACGAGCTTCGCTCCCGCGTGAAGAACTTGAGTATCTTGTTAGCGCACTGGCCAAACTTAAAGATGAGCGATTCAAAGCCTGCGTCACAGAGCTTATCGGATGGGGAGACGAAGAGCGTGCAGAGATAGAAACCTTTGTGGCTATCGCCATTGAGGTGATGAAGCGAACCAACGTATCAAAGCTGCGCGAGTGTGCGCAGATTGTCGAGCTACGTTATTGGATGAAAGAATGAGTACTTTAAAGAAAGCAGTAGCAGCGGTTGAAGCAGCAACAGGTGAGAGATGGTGTACGAACTGCAATCATCGACGGCCCCTTCGCACTGGAGGCGAATGGATACCTAGCTCAAACGGACGAACAAGGAGATGGAAATGCGGAGACTGCATGATAAAGATCAAGAACAGGGAGAAACTGAAATAGATTTGGTTTACGATCTGCTGAAGGTTTTATTTGCTGCCGTAGTAATTTGTTTGGTGGTAGCACCACTGATTACAAACCTTTCAAATTTCAAAAAACAAAACCCACCTTGCGATGTGGCTGAGATTAGTCCTGACTTTAGCCCGGCAGACAGAGAGAAGTGCCGCATGATAAGAGGACACAAACTGTGAACTTCATCTGTCCACTACCGCCAGTCAAGGTACTGGTAAGAGCTGAGTATCTTTACGACCATGAGCGCGGCCACGGCGAATACGTCGAAGGTATATGGTGTACCGTCAAGGCGCATAACGGTGAGGCGTTCAGGTTCGAAACCTACCTGCCGGAGTATGCCGCCTTGTACGACAAGCTGCCGATCAGCGCGTTCTGCCATAAGCCCATCACTGGCGACGATCTACCACTGGACTACTTGCAGATATGGGATGCCTTGTCTCACTACGTAACTGTCGTCGAGAAGCCGCTGCTCTCTGGTTTACGTGCAAGGTTTTTTGCTAAGAACAAGCAGATGTATGAGGGCGTGTACATGTTCACGCTGGACGGATGTCATCCCGATCCTCGGATACCCGACTTCACTTTTGTCGAGTCGATGGATGAGCATAAGAGCTACAACCTGATTGCACTGGACAACGGTCAGTTCGCATTGCAACCGAACAACCGTTGCCAGTTCTTTGATGCTGCTTTGAATCCGTCAGAGATAAAGTTCCCCGACTTCAAAGTCGCGACGACAAAGTACAAGGTCGAAGACAAAGCGAAGTGGAGATTAGGTGACACCACCGATGTCACCTATGACGGGCGCGGAGAATAATTATTTCTCTGCGTCTTTCACCATCTCATTGAGACGTTTCATCTTTGCAGTGATTTGAGTTTTAACGATCTTGACTGACTCCTCTGAGCCTTCACGTTCTTTCAATTCTTTCAAACGCTTGTTCAAAGATTTGATGTCAGACTCAATCGAGTTTGCTTTCTCAAACAGGCGTGCCTCAGGATACTGTTCGTAGTAGTCATCAAGGCTTTCACGATCTTTCTTGCGGCCCTTGATCTCGGCTTCGTGTTTGTTGAGCATCGTGAGATTCTCATAATACTTGCCTGAGATATTGGCAGTTGCCTGAGTGTCGCCATAGAACCGGCCAACGATAGGTATCTTGTAAGGCGCGACCTCTTCACCCTTGACCGCGCCCGTGATCGACTGCTCGATCTTCATCGCTTCGCGACCAACGCCGCCAGTGATCTGGCCAATCAAGTAATCGATCTGGTCAGGCGTCGGGCTAAACAATCCCGGTTTGTATGGGGTGCCGCCTGTTGCAAGATTGAGGAAGTACGAAAACTGTTTCGAGAACCAGCTTGCGGTGTCCTTGGTTCTGGTATAGCCGGGCGTAGGAGACAGATCGCTGCGATCCTTCTTCGCAATCGGCTTGCCAGTAAAGTCTTTGTTCTCAGCCAGCGCGACCACTGGGTCAAAAAGGGTCGGTGCCAAAGTCTGCACACTCCAGCCCGAGTTGCCGATTGGGTTGAACGTTTCAAGCAAAGCACCGGTGATCTGGCCAATCCGCTTCGGCGTATTCTTGAATCCCGACAATGCCCACTCAGTCATGACACGGCTGGTGTTGGGAATCACGTTAAAGCCCAGTGGCATTGGCAGGGTTAGGTACTTACCGCCGGTGCCTATAGGAATGATCAGGTTGCGCTCTTTGATAAAGTCCGGCGGTTCATCGTCATCGAAACCGGCAGCAGCTAACAGGAAAGCCTGTGCCGTCCCGATCATCAAACCGCCTGCGACGATCTTCTTGCCTGCCGGACCGCGCAGGGTTTCGATCAGTCGTGCGCTGCCCTGTATCGCTGCATTGAAGAAGGCGTACCACGCGCCAGCCTGTGTGGCCATCTGGCCTTTGCGGTTAAAGTTGACCGTCAGGTTCTTCGCAATGCTGGCGGCTTCTTCCTTGGACAGCCCCTTATCCAAAGCGACCTTATAGGCAGACAAGCGGACCGCGTTCTCCATGGTCTGGTTGTAGTCGGACAACCAGTCAAACAGTGGCGCTGCTGTCTTGCGTGCAACTTCCATCGGCACCTTCAAGGTACCGCCTGCGGTGAACACTTTACCCAGAGGTGAAGTCGCCCACGATGCCGGATCAAGCATGCGCTGCAAAGCTTTTGCACGGTCCTCTGAATTGACGAACTGATCTCGGTAACCTGTCTGGCCGCCTACCTGCTGAAACTCATCCCATAGCTGGGCATAGGACCCAGCCGGTGCAGGCCGGCCCTTGCGCTCTGCCCGTGTGGCTTGGTAGATTCCCTTCATCGCAGAGAACACACCAGCGGCAACGGCTTTTTGTTGGCCAGCGATCGCTGTCGTAGACAGGTTGAACATCGCGCCCTTGGAATCGCGAATGAAGTTGATCGCGCCAAAGATCGGATTGAACTGCGTGTTCACTTGA
>Ga0208644_1000100_pt1 | contig 55498 bp, 77 predicted proteins | sample VirMetDEL_Nov_18_FD_184517 | JGI IMG/M metagenome (GOLD analysis project Ga0208644, IMG submission 184517) | Aqueous microbial communities from the Delaware River and Bay under freshwater to marine salinity gradient to study organic matter... | ecosystem: Environmental > Aquatic > Marine >...
TGAATCTATTGTAAGACTTAGAGGAATAATAAGATCAATAGTAAATACAGTATCAATAGTAGAAACAGTATCCAGATTAAGAATACTATCCAGAGTAATCACTGATACAGTACAATCTGTAGAATCAGTTGTAAGATTAAGAACACTTGCAAGAATAATTGATGAATCAGTATCAGTACAATCATTTAGAGACAGAGCAAGACAGTTAATAAGAATAATAAATGAAACAATAGAGATTACACAAACATTTGGTAAGAAATGGTCAAGATCATTTACAGAATCAGTATCAATTAATGATGCAAATGTTAGATTGCTTGTATTAATCAGATCATTATCTGACACAGTTAACATAAACGAATCAGTATCAAGGTTGAGAGGTATAGTTAGAGTGATACAAAACACTGTAAACCTAGAAGAAACTGTATCAAGACTAAGAGGTATAGTTAGAACTGTATCTGATATTGTTAATATCTCAGATGCATTTGATTGGTATAGAAATATTACAAGATCAATTACTGAAAGTATATCAGTACAATCATTCAGAGATAGAGCAAGAGAGTTAATAAGAATAATAAATGATACCATAGAAGTATCTCAAGCATTTGGTAAGAAGTGGTCTAGGTCATTTAGTGAGACTGTAAACATATCCACAACTGCCAACTTTAATAGAACGATACAAAGAGTGGTATCTGAAACTGTCTCTGCAATAGAATCAATCATCAGAATTAGAGGAATAAGAAGAATCATATCTGACACAGTAAACCTATCAGAGATTACTCCAAGACTCAGAGGATTGAATAGAACAATATCTGACACTGTTAACATATCCACAGTGGCAAATACCATAAGAGGCAGAATAAAGGCAGTTAATGAGACAGTATCAGTTCAGGCTTTCAGAAACAAGTTTAAGGTTATCATAAGAGTATTAACAGAAACATTAGATGTTGAAGAAGTATTGGTCAGATTCTTTGTAATTACAAAAGTCATAGATGAGACACTTGAAGTAGGATTCCAATTCATCAAACTATTGCGTGACGGTGCTGTAAGAATAAGAAGAAATATAAAAATCAACAGAAAAACCATGGAACAGAAAATATTTAATAAAAATCAAACGAGTAAAACATCAGAAAAAGGCACAAGTAACATTGATGATAAGAATAAAGACGTTAAAATTTATAAAAGAGATGGTAATATAAAAGGTGAAGATAGATGAGTGTAAACATGAATAGACGTAATGTTATATTTACAACAAAAGTTGGAAGTAGATCCACATTAGAATTAACAATAAAAAACAGTGATGGTACTGTCAAAAATCTTACAAATGATACAACTTACGCTACTGGTAAATGGAAAGTATGGAAGCCTGATGGCACTCTTATTATAGATGGAACTATTACATTCTCAGATAGAGAAAATGGTATAGTAACATACACCTTATCTGAAAGTGATACAGCCTCAGCCAATGCAGGCGTGTGGACTGGAGAGGTAGAAATCAAAGATACTTCAGGCACGATCTCAGAACAAACGCAATCTTTTAATTTTACTATTGAGGAAAGTTATTAATGGCAGATATAGTTTTTGTAGCATCAGGTGCTTGTGCTGAATGTGGTCATTCACAAGAAGCACATGATACTAATCTTGGATGTATAGCACCTAGTGATGAAGATTCAAATGAACCATGTCAGTGCCAAAATATAGGTAATTATTAATTATAATCTCTATCACTAGCAAAGTGTAACCATTTTTTCAATATATTTAATCTGTTATCATCTAATACTCTACTACCAGCTTTTGCTCTGGCTCTAATAATATCATTATCACTTAGATGTTCTTTCATTTTATCATAGTTACTACTCATTATATTATTAGCATTAATATCATGTGGTAATCCAAATATACCATGACCAAACTCATGTCTTAATACTTGATCTAAATCCCATGTACTACCTTTCACTCTATCTTGTGGCTCTGGATAATTCACTGGATCTATCTTATGCATGTCTATTCCTTTACCATGATTAGTCCAATAGTATCTAGTGTTAATTACACATTGTCCATTATTTTTACCACCTAAAGGATAATACATGTATGCTAATGTGTTAGGTGTAAGTATCTCATCTTCATCTTCTGATCTAAATTCTATTCTAATATCTCCATTCTCTGCTACTTTCTTAAATGTAATTGGTACATAGAGTGACCATTCTTTTAACGCAAATTTAACAGCTCTATCAACTGCTCTGTCAGAAATTTCTCCATCTCTGTTAGTAATACTGAAAGTTAGTATACCATTTTTTGGTTGTAGAAATCCAAAGTTTTTATCTCCATCTATCATATTTTTTTGGTCTTGTGTTACAGATGCAAATTCTGCTTTACCATTATTCCATGCTATCATTCTACAAATCATGCTTGGCATAACGTTTATAAGACATGTTAGTTATTAAATATTATGTTAAAATTAGCAGATATTACAAACGAAATATACTTTGCTTTCAGAAAAGCACAAGTAGAAGCCATGAAGACTGAGAGGCTTGGTGTCATACATGTCAGTGATATTATCAAACCATGTATGAGAAACGTCATATATAAAAAGACTTTACCTGAGACTGGTATGAATACTGAAGATATGAGATCATTATATTTTGGTCAAGCAATACATTCAGCATCTATGGTAGCAAAGCCAGAGTTTCATGAAATGTTTCTAGCCTATGATTATGTCAGGGATGAACCATTAACAAGGGAAGAAGCATTAAAAATACCAGTAGATGATCCAAAACATCTGGATATTATCTATGGATCTATAGACGATTTAATGGAGATAGATGGTAAATACATTATATGTGATAAGAAAACTACTGGTTCTATTGGATATTTTAGCAAGGCTACATCCAAACCTAGTGAATCACACGTAGATCAAATCAACAGATACAGAGTATTATTGAAAAAATGCTATGATATTGATGCTGAATTTGGATGTGTAATATACATATCAAATGCAGTAGACAAGGAATCAAGGGATAAACCCTCATGCCTACCATTCAAACTAGCACCAATAGAGGAAACTCTAGAGGATATGATAGTAAAATCCAGACAAATAAAGGAATCATTAACAGAAAAGACACTGCCACCTAGAGTAAAAAACTACCTATGTGATGGTTTCTGTCCATTTGCCACTATGTGTTTCGAAGACAATAGGGAGAAATGGGATGATCTACCCTAGTTGTAAACAGGGAGACCATTTCAAATGTCCAATACAATATGGTAACATGCCAAAATGTGTATGCACATGTCATAAAATTATTGGTGCTGGATGAAGATCTATTTTAACGCTAACAATAAAGCACATTTAGAGGCTCTATCAGAATGTGGTGTTAGGAATGTTATGTTATCATTCAAGTATTCTTATGCTAACATTACAAAATTTAGAGATAAGTTTGATAGTATATTTGTAGTGGCTGGTACTGGTACAGAGCCAGATAGGTATCATGATTTACTGATAAAACATAAAGAGAGTTATGACTATGCTACACAATTTGATGTGTTTTATAATATGGAAGAGACTATGAAACATCTAAAAAAAGAAAGAGAGATGGGTATAGACTGGACACTACCAGTATTACAGGGTAACTATCTTAATCATTTATCAATGCTTAGACCTAACAAAGATGATTACTTATGTCTAGGAGAAATACATGGTAAACTAGAAACAGAAGATCAGATGAGAAAACTACCACCATTAAAATATCATGGACTTGCAAAAGGTAAATACATATCAAAGAGTAGAATGTTTGAAAGTCTAGACACATCAGCATGGATCTCAGGTGCTATGTCAAAGAAGACAGAAGTATGGAACGCTGGCTCTACAACATCAATGATGTTTGGAGATAAAGGTAAGAGTATGATTCCAATGTTACGACACAGTTGTGAAGTTCATAAAGAACATCTAGAAAAAATAAAAGTAAAAGCAGAAGATGTTGTTAACGCAGAATACTATTCATTATTAAGAGCACCACTAGCTTTACTCTTTATGCCAATGTGTAAACATTTAAATATCTACGAGCAAAACTTTAAATACTAACTATATAACTGTTATATAATGGATGAAGATAAAGAAATTTTTAAAATTAAATCTGTAAATGGTAACTTTGTTGTTAAGGAAGATAAAAGAAAAACAATATCTCCGTTTAATTCTGCTAAACATTTCAAGGATGCAAACATACCAGCATTATGTGATCAGTGCATATACCGTAGTATAGAAGAGGGTGGTAATGGCAAGTGTCCAAAGTATGAGAAAGGTGCAGTGTGTGCTATACGAGAAGATTTTGTTAAACTATTAAATTCAATGGACACTAGACAGCCTGAAGATGTCAAAGACATGTTAGACCTAATAGCAAAACTATCTATGGAGAATGTATTAATGGCTTTAACTCAGGCAAAGTTTGACGGTAATGTACCTGATAGGAATACAAAGTCAGAAATCAATACTCTACTTAATGTTATTAAAGCAATTAACGATCTGAACGGTAAGATTGTACTCACAGAGAAAACCGAATTCGGTAAGACTGGAGATATATCTAGTATATTCAGACAGATAAAAGCACAGAAATCGGTGTCAGATAATGCCAAGAACGACGAACGAACAGATTAAAGAACGTCAGGAATTCGTAGAGACTATCACTGATTGTGCTCAGTCTCCTAGTAAATTCGCTGAGGTATTTCTTGACCATAAAGTATTCGATTATAACAAAAAATATGTAGATTGTAAAGATAGATTCATAGTATACCGTAGTGGTAGACAGGTAGGTAAAACAACATCAACAGCATGTAAGGCAATACACTTTGCTTTCTTTGCACCTATCATGTTAGAAACAGTAAAGAAAGAATGTACTATTATCATAGCATCTCCTACACAAAACCAGTCTACTATCATGTTCGATAAAATTAGAAGTATGATTGTAGACAATGAATTTCTTAAAGGGTATGTAATAAAAAATACACAGACAGAAATGTGGGTATCATTTTTAGATGGCACTGGTATGTCTAAAATAATTACAAGAGCTACTGGAGAAACTGGTGTGGGTCTTAGAGGTTATTCTCCACATGTAATTATTGCTGACGAATGTTCTTTCATTAAGACAGATATACTCAAGGCTTTCCTACCATCAGGTATGGCTACATCAGCCAGAGTATGGTTAACATCTACACCATTTTCTAAAGCTGGTTATTTCTATGAAGCATGTATGAACGCAAAGCCTAAAGTTCCAGATGGTCTATGGACAGAGTTTCATGTAAAATCAACAGACAACCCATTGATTCAAAAAGATCCATCATTCATAGAGGAGATTAAAAGATTAACAAGGGAAGAATACATACAAGAAGTTGATGGAGAGTTCCTAGATATTGGTAATACATTATTCCCACATTCATTACTAATGGAAGCAGTAGCAGACTATGAACCAAAGGGAAAAGTAAGATACTATATGGGATGTGATGTAGCAAGAACTGGTAGAGATGAAACAGTATACACTATAGTAGGTGTTGATGATAACGATGTTGTATTTGTTGTAGAAATAGATAATGAATCACAATCTAATGTAGTTCAGGTAGCTGGAAGAGTAAAAGAATATGTTGATAAGTATAGGATAGAGACAGTGTTTGTAGATGAGACTGGTCTTGGTGGTGGTCTTGTAGACTTGGCTAGAGAACAAGGATCTCCAGTAAGAGGTGTCATGTTTACCCTACAAGAAAAGGCAAAGATGTATGGAGACCTAAGAATGTTATTTGAAAACCATAGAATTAAACTAAGAGATGCTGGTAAGATGATTAGACAGTTATCATATCTGCGAAGAGAGTATACAGAGACTGGTATAATGAAAATCAAATCAGATGAACATGACGACTATCCAGATAGTCTAGTATTAGCATGTAAGGCTGTGGCTGGTGGAGACAGTTGGCACGTTATGGATATGTCTAAGAAGTTACAAAAGGCATTATTCGGCTAAAAAACTTAAATAGTTATACGCCTTTATTTATATATGCCTGAAGAAAAGTCCATGAAAGAGGAAGAAGACTTGGAAGAAATGACTGACGACAAGTTAGAAGAGGTAGAGAAACTAAAAGCATGGGAATTATGGCTAAACGAACGTCAATCTCCCTTATGGAATAGAATAATTAACAAAGATTTGAGTGTTATACCAATCAAATTTCAAGAAATTATCAAATATACAACCAATGCTGGCGATGCTAGATTCGGAAATCAGCATGAATCTGGACAAAAAGCCAGTGATATTATAGACGATAAGCAAATTTATATAGGAAAACCATCAGATAAAGGTAAGGAGAAAGAAAAGGAGAAAAAAGAAAATGACGATGAACAATGATACATACAGATTAAACAAACTACAACATACAAAAGTAGGAGATAATATAGATTACTTTGTAAACGGTGTTCAAAAAAGTGGCACTGTAGTTAAAATGAACGGTGGTTACATTACAGTATTTAAAGACGATAGATACAATACAATCAAAGTAGATGATACTTTCTTCGTTAAAGACATTATTGCTAAACAAAAATCATGGAACGATATGACTATGGGAGAAAGAGGCGAAGTATTAGTAGCCATTAAAGCATACTCTCCAAGATACTTACAAAAAACTTGGGAACAATTACCAAAAGAATTACAAGATGTAATTAAATCAGGTGTAGAACAAGGTGCTTATGGTAACGTAGGTGGAAGACCATTCATGGGTGTATCTACTCAATTTGATATGGATGCAGACAAAGACTATGAGGGTGCAACACATACAGATTTCAGTGAACAATTTAAACACGAACATCAAAAACCCAAAGTAACTCACGAGGGTCATGATACTAAAAAAGATGCCATGACTACTGCTGATGGTGTCAATCCAGTCGCAAACAATAAAAAGGAGAAAAGGAGATATTAGGCATGGTAGAAGATACTAGAGATACTTATGGTATTAAATATATTAGAAAAGCAGATGAGAAAAAAGACGAACCAGCTAAAGCAGATGCAAACACTAAATATTATTTAAACACTGGTGCTGGTGGTGTAGGTGGAAGAGGTAAACAAGTATCACAAGAAACTTATCATAATGTAGAACATCTAGGTGGAAAAACAGAAAGAGTAGGAGATCAAGATATTAGTACAAACGCACCAATCGTATCAACAATAGATAGAAAAGGATCATCTATTGGTCAGAAAAAAATAGGAGAAAAGAAACAAGTTAAAACACAATTAGGTGCTAGTGGTAGAGGTGGTGCTAGAGCAGGCACTGGTGGTGGACAAGCTAAAGTTGAACAAGCAAAACGACAAAGACTTACAGTTTCTCCAGCACCTAAAGTAGATGATGATGAGGGTGGAGATAAAGCAAAATCATTAGCAGAGACAGTATATTATAATAACTTAATCATTAAAGGTATGGATAGCGTTAGTGCTAGATTAAAAACAATAAATTTTTTTTTAGACAAAATTAATGTAAGTCAATATCCTACAAGAAAAGTTCCAAAATTTTTACCTAGTGGAGAATTAAATCCAAACTGGCATGAGGGTGCAACTGAACCAAATCCAGATTACAGACCACCAAAAGGAGAAAGAGAAAGTGGTAAAGGATCTATTGAAAATGAAGAGGGAAGTGGTCAAGTAGGTAGAGGTGCTAGTGATACATTAGATAGAAATGCAAGTAGAAGAAATTTAGAACAAATGGCTTATGCTAAAGAACAAGCAAAACAGGGTATAACAACAGCAGAACAAGCATCAGCACATGCAAAAGAGATTAAAGTAACAGAACCAAAAGCAAGAGATGAAGTTACTGAACAAAAACCTAAACAGAGTGAATCTGGCAGAGGTACTGCTAGTGCTACCAGTAAATTTGGTATTAATGCTCGTGGTAATATAGGTAGTGGTAAAGTTAATGATAGAAGATTTTATAGTGGAGATTCTACTGGTAAAAGTAGATATAGAAAAACATCAGGATCAAATTCAAATAACAACACTGCATAACCCTTATATAATAAGTATAAATACTTGTTGGTATGAGAAAAGATGATACTTTTTATTGTGTAGAATGTGGTGCTCAATTACCATGGCGTTATAAAGGCAGGCAAAAGATATATTGTTCACAAGGTTGTAGAAAAGCATACACAAAGAAGCAAGATGAAAAAAATATACATTGACGGTGGTACTAGATACAACCAAATATGCCTAGTCGATGGAGACAAAGTTATCGTCAAAACTCGATGTTGTAAACTTACTAATAATGAATTAGAATATCTTGCATTAATATACGCATTAGAATACTGTAACAATGTTCACTCAAAAGAAAATGTCACAATATATAGTGACTCTATGTTGGTAGTAAAACAAGTCACTGGTAAGTGGAGAATAACAACAGACAGATTAGAAAGATTACATACTAAGGTCATGAAAAAAATGACTGATAAAATAAAAATAATGTGGATAAGTAGAGATTTTAATCTTGCTGGACATGTTCTTGAACGGAAGATTTAGTTGGATAAGTAGAATGAATCACTTGGTTTTCATTAGGAACTGAGTTCTTATAATGATCTAATATCCGTTTAAAGATTACAGCATCGCTCTCATACATATCTCCATTCTTTGTTTTCTTGACCAACTTTGCAAGTTTTCTAAACTCTTCTTTGTCAGTCCATGCTACACTGATTGTAGTATGTGAATTGCCAATCTTACGCTTAGCCATATACATCTTAAATTTAGGTTATATATAAAACTTTAGGTAATCTTTAAAAGTATAAATGTAATATACTATTGTATGACAGTAGAATGTATTATACCATCATGGTTTGAAACCGTAAATGATTGGTGGTTAGATAATATTATAGATACAGATATGTTTTACAATGCTCTCAACTGGTTATTAAGAGAGGGCATAGCATCATGTAAAGATGCATTGTTAGCATAGCTTTAAATAATACTTAGTTCTATAAGAGATATGGGAATACAAATACAAGGAAAGTATTCAGGTAATTGTAAAATCTGTGGTTCATCATGGGCTATTGGAGAATTGGTATGGTATCAGAAAACACCTAAAGCATTATGTGTTAATGAAGAATGTTTCATTCAACAAGGTGGTACTAAAGATCAAGGATTCAAACCAGCATTTAGACCAACAGATCCTAGAAGTGTAATCATAACTAATGTTCCTCAAGTTAAAATTTCTAATGATACTTGTATGATTGCTGATTTATGGAGACAATATTTCAGACAAGCACATGAGTTAACAAAAGAAACATATCCACAGGAAGATGTAAATACAGATAGATTTGGTATGATTAGACAAACAATATTAAATCAACTAGTAAATCTAGCAGGCGTAATAGTAACTAGAGATAGAGAATAAGGTTTAATAAACCCATTTTTTATATATAATTATGGAACATAGCGAACGAGCTAAAGAGGGAACAGAGAAACAAGTGAACAACATCATAAAATTTCTATCTGATCAACTTGATAACTATGAAAGAGAATTAAAACTCTACATGGATAGAGGATATATGCAGTTCAAAGATGCTGTTGAAACAAACATTCACATCACAAAAAAATCCCTTGACTATTACAAAAGACTTAGAGATGAATACAAAGCAGATGGATTCATCTAAAACTCTTTTTTATATTTCCATTTTTTCATAAATTTATTTACATCAAGTCTACAGTGCTCACATAATAAAGCATTGTTACTATGAGGACACTTTACTTTTTCTTTTATTATATTTCTAAGTTCATTACTAATCATATACACCATCACTGCAATCAACAACAGCACCACAGTTAGGACATATCTGATGACACACTGTCATTTTATCCATCTCATAACCACAACGGTCACATTCCATAATAAAAAAAGAGTTAAGATGTACTCTTTGGTGGGTACATACTTAAGGCTAGCATTTTTCTGCCAGTCTTTTCTGCTTCTCTCTCTACTACCCAAACGTCTAATCCATCGCTTGCATCTTTAGAGACACATTTCTCCACCACGTCATTCCAATATTCAGATTTCGCTTGACCAATAATTGTCTTACCAAATGAATGTCTAAGACCATCAGTGGTTGCCATCTCTGCAATATCCGAGCCCAATGCCTCAACGTATCTTACCTTAAAACTTTGGACTGTTAATTGGTCGCCTGCTTTAAGTGGTGTCGATTTCTCATACGTTTTTCCAGTATCGATTACTTCGGAAACGTTCATTGATAGTTAATACACAACGGTATTAATAAATGTTATTGAATTGTTATGTTATTATTGTGACAATCATCACAACTAATCTTGCCTTTATGAATATGTAGTTGTTCATTGGAAGAATAACAACAGTGACATAGACCACGCATAATAGATTTAAATAGTATGTAATTAATATACCTTTATGGAATGGGAGAAATTACCTAATGGTAAGTGGAGACCAAAGAAACATTTTAAGAAAACTGCTGATGGTAAATACGAATGGGATGATCCTAGATACATGAAGATAAGAGATGAAAAAATGAAAAAGATTGTTTTATTCTGTGAGTATTGTAGAGATTACTATACATTATTAGAACCATGTGTTCATCATTTACCTGACAACTATAGGAATCAAAAAATAAAAGAAGAGGCTTACAAACAATTAAGATATAAACAAATTAGAAACCAAGAAATAGATTAGAAAGGTTAATAAGACGGGCTACCGTATGTCCAAACAATGCGTTGCATAAGGAAAACAGTAGAACTTCCAAAGAAAGATTCTATAATTCACATGAGACCACTAGGAGATATTCATCTTGGTAATCTAGGGTGTGATGTGGATAAATATCTAAAGAATGTAAAGTTCATCGCAGATCATGCAGACCATATCACAATAGGTATGGGAGACTACATAGATAATGTGATGGCTTATGCAAATGGTTCTATAGATAAGAGATGGAATCCAGAAACAGTTGACAGACAAATGTTAACTACCGAAGAACAAGTAAACTTCTTCGTTGAATCTTGGAAGCCAATAGCTGATAAAACATTAGGCATGCACTCAGGTAATCACGAATGGAAGACTATCAATCAAGAAAGATTCCTCAAAGATTTCTGTGACCCATTAGGATTGAGAAATCAATACTTGGGTAGACTTGGTTACACCAGTCTAACATTCACACATAAAGGCAAGGAGATTAGAAACTATCTAATTCTATCCATGCATGGTGGTTACTCTGGACTACAAGCAGGGGGAGCTGTCAACAGAATGAAAGCCATCACTGGCGACTTTGACTGTGACGTTGTTCTTATGGGTCATAACCATGATACATGGGTAAGACCAATCATTAGAACTGGCTATGACCGAAAACACAATGTGCCTGTAGAAAAGAAAGTGTTAATGGGAAACACTGGAACATTCCTCAGAGGATATGAAAAAGGTATAGATTCCTATGTCGAAATCAATCCTAAAGAGGCAAAGAGAGTAGGTACTATTACTGTAACTTTCGACCCATACAAAGGAGATTTGTTTGGACATGACTAGATACAGTGGAAAGCCTATGAACTTTGAAGAAGATGTGCCAGTAGTCTGCAAAAACATGCCAGAAAATACTATCAAGTATAAAATCTACAAGTATATTATGAACTGTAAAGGTACATGTACGACATCAGAAGTTCACAAAGCAGTAGCAGTTACTTCTCCTAGAAGAACTATCGAAAAAAGAATTCTTGATTTATATAATCAAGGTCTTATAAAGCGTGAACATTGTCCATGTGGATGTGCTTACATATATAGAAAGTAGATATTATATTTCTTTTTATAATTCTTTGAAACAAATACTTAAATGTGGTGGGCTGATAACACCCTTTATGTTCATTAATATTTGTTGGAAAAAAGACAATGAAGTATTTAAATCATTGATGCCTATGAATAAGGCTAGTGTTTTAGTCCAAGAACTAGAGAGAAAAGGAATTAAAACATGGTTTGAGATGGAATTACAGAACAGAAATTCCTAATCATTTTTTTATTTTTATTTTCATTATACACACGTGTGTATATACACACACTCTAGGCACAAAACCATATACACACATTGAAAAAACGCCTAATACACTTTTTTTATCTATACTTTTTTCAAAAAAAAATATATTAATCAGAACATTTCTGAATACAATCTTTGATTATACTCAGTCTGTACTGATTAACATCTTGTTCTTTCTCTAATCTTGCTAACACTTTCTTAAAATCTTTCAAGTGTGCTTCTCTGTCTGACTTGTTTGAATACATTAATCTTCTACGTTGTCTATGCCTTTCTCATTTAATATGTATTCGGCATCTGCCATAGCATATTCTGGACTGTCTACCATTCTTGCTATTCTTTTCTTACCTGATTTCTTAAAGTATATTCTATGTGTACTTGCATGACCTACAACATTACCCCCAATAGGTTTTATTGGATCTCCAAACATAGTAGCAGGGTCAGTTTGTACTTGGTTAGTAAAGATAACTGTGCACTTGAAGTAATAAGTAATGTTCTTCAAGTGTGTCATTAATCTTTTGATTTGATTCTGTCTATCTGCTAGAGTACCCCTACCCAAATACTCTTCTCTGAACTGTCCAATAGCACCGTCAATGATAACAAGTCTAGGCTTGAAATCAATCATAGTCTTTGATAAATTATTGACAGTACCCATTAACAACTCTGTGTTTGGTGTGTAATAATACTTGATTCTTTCAAGTTTTTCCTTAGCATCTTCTTTATCTTCAGCATAACCTCTAGCCTTTAGTATTTCTAATATTCTAGCAGGCTTGAATGTATCTTCACAATCAATCCAAATAACATTCATGTCTTGACTGATTGCTTCTACTGTTAATGAGTTACAGAATTGTGTCTTACCACTACCGAATTCTCCATAGACTTCGTATGTAGCTTCAGGTTTAACACCACCATCCATAAGATTATCTACATCAGTACACTTTGTTCCAAGTGTAGGATAATTTTCTTGATACTCTAATAATTCCATAGTTCCCATGTCTGATTTTCTAATGTAACCATTATCTTCTAACAATTTTTGTGCATTGAATGACCATTGGTCTGCTTTCTCTCTACCTACACCAGTGATCTCTGCTATCTCAGCAGATCCTCTGACACAAATATCTAATATAGTATTAACACCAAATGCATTAAGTTTCTTTTCAGTTACAGCACCAACACCATCTAATTGTGATACTGCTAGTTCTATTTCAACTGGTTCACTTGTTTCTTGAGTTTCAATTTCTTCTACTTCAGACATGCAAAGTATACATCATCCTTATTATTATGCCTTTCGGTATGTTCCATCGTTGTTTAATCTTACATGATTAAACCTTTCCCAATTACCAAATAGTTTCTTGGCTTCCATTGGTTCGTAACCATACTCAACTAACTTTCTCATAAAGTCTGTGAGGTTTACTTTACCATCCTCATTCTCACAATCAGACCATGCTCTCTCTGCTGTCTGTTGTTTTGTTTCCTTATTAGATGTACCTAGAACTGTTTGAATAGATCCAGATGATATACTTAGATTGAATGAACCATACATTGATTCAATCAACTCTTTAACTCTCATCACATCAGTAACCTCAACAAAGTCTTTTAACATTAACTTAGCATGTGCATAAGATAATCTAACCAATGCTTCTAATTGTCTAGTACCAATAGGTAACTCATCATTCTTTGACTTTGCTCTCATGTCATTATAAATTTTAATTATCTCTGCTTTGACTTCCTCTGTTAGTTTTGGATTCTGTTCTTTTGCTAGAGTCATTAATGCTACCAACTCATTCTCTTCTAATGGTATATGTGTAGTCTTTGATACATCATCTTCAAATGAATTAATAATATGACTAGCCTTTAACATATCCTCTGTCATATTTACAGTATCTTTAATCAACCATATCAAATCAAACCTTGATAACAATGGTGCTGGAATATCTACATTATCTCTCAATGATATATCATTGTCATAGAATCCATACTTTGGATTGGCTGATGCAAGTATTGCTGTCTTAGTAGGTAGAGTTAATACAATACCAGCCTTAGCAATACTGACTGTCTGTTGTTCCATAGCCTCATGCATGGCACTTCTATCATCCTTATTCATCTTATCGAACTCATCAATAAATGCAAAGCCACCATTACATAATGGTAACACACCAGCTTGGGCTACAAACCTATCATTAATCTTAACAATAGCGATAGTGAGTCCAGCAGAACTTGTACCTCTTCCAGATGTGTAAATAGATTTATGCGTGATACTATTTGCATACTTTAACAACTCAGACTTAGCCATAGATGGATCTCCTACTAGAAAAATGTTTATGTCTGACCTCTTAGTTCCCTTTACACCACCTACTAATTGCAGTAGTATAGATAACTTTATGTCTTTCATACCATATATTCTAGGTGCAAAACTACTAACAATCTTCTCAGTATATCCATTTTCTTGAGCCATCTCTCTAAACTTTTTTTCTTGCTCTACTGTTGGTCTCAAATCTTCCTCTTCCTCTAGGTTATCAAGTGCAAGTATGTCAATGTATACATCATTCTCATTCTCTTTCATGTCAATAATAGACCTGAAGATACCAGTGATTCTTTTCTTCTGACCAGTAAAAGAAGTAGATACATCATTACCATATACCTTACCTACAAATGTAACTGGAGAACTGTGAACAGCATCCTCTAATTGTTCTTGTAATAACAATGTCTGAACATCATCAGTAACAACACTGTTACTCTGCATAATCATCTTACATCTCTTACATGATGGGTTAGGACATGTAGGCTGTTGTATTTTCTTTTCAAAGTCACACTTAACATCTTCTTGATTAAAACATTGTGGACATACAGCAGTGCCTTGTTTCACATAAGTCTTTGGTGCATCAGTTGCAGATATGATACAGTCAAATGTAATAACTGTATTCTCAAAGTGAGCACCTATATCATGCATAGATATTGGCTCTCTACCAACAAGATTAATCTGTAAATCTGCAAATGTATTTGGCACATCAATATCATCATACACTTCTTCTAAAATACCATAAATAACATGTCTTAATCTTTCCTTAAAATCTACTGGACTCAAACCAAATACCATAGAAAAATCCTCACTCTCTACATCAATATTATATACACTGTTTGGTTTTAATGCAGAAATAACCTTAGAATATTGTGGCTTGTTTAATATCTCTCTAATCTTATCACGCATGGCAGACTCTGTGTAACTCATAGTCTTTTATTCACTTCCTTGTTTATGATATTACCTATCTGTGCATGACGTTGTTGTAATTTCTTGAAGTCATTAGCCTCAAGTTTAGGCACAGTCTCTATCCATTGTTGTATGTTAGAAAAGAATAAAGGAACAGTCTCATCTTGTATTATAGTATCATTCTTTCTCTTTGATTTAACAAACTCTGTTACTGCCTGAGCAATAAACAAACTAAATGAAACATTTTCAGGTCTAAGAGATTCAAACTCTTTAAAAATAGACTCTACTTCTGCACTCATGTAAATATTTTTTCTACCATAGAATTTGGTCATGATGTAAGTATACACATGCTTACATTATAAACCTTATGTTGATTCATCCACAAGTTTTATTAACTTCTTAAGATTTTCTGGCTTAAATTTCTTCAACATCTCAACTGACTGATGATGTTTCTTACACAATAATGCAAACCTATTTGGGTCTGATTTTATTACTGGTAGAACATATTCATTATAGGAATACGAATCTTTGAAATCAGAATATATTTTATCACTATTTAAATATCTTTTATGATGAAAGACAAACCACTTACCAAATTTTTTACCACATACATAACACTTACCGTCAAACTGTGGTAAAAATGCTACCTCTCTCTTCATTTTATCCATTATTTCTTTCTTCACGATGTGTTTAAATACTAGGAAATTAATATATTTATATGAAAAAATGTCCAAGATGTAAAAGTAATTTTGATGGATTCTGGCAAGAATGTGATCGATGTATTCAAACTTTTTATCCTGAAACTTAAATTAAAAAAACTATAAATTGTAGGCTGTTATAGATACAAATGTGACTGAAATTATAGGTAGAGGAGAGAAAACAGCATTAGCAATACTTAAAGAAATTTATGGAGAGAGAGATGATATTGAATACTTTACTCAATACAAATTTAAGGACTTATTAAAAGGAGAATGGGTAGATACAGTAACTGAGAGGCAAGAAAAAGAAACAATAGATATTGTAGTTAAAACACCAAGAAAAACAATAGCAGTAAGAATACAAGACCCACATCACAATGGTAGAATCACTGAAATGAGAGATAAAGTTCAACGTAAAACTTTGGAGTGGAATGAGGTGGCTGTTGTTGATTTATGGTTTCATGAGTCTCCAGAACTGTTCAAGGAAAAACTTAATGATCAAAGTAGAAATGAAGTTGTAACTATATTAAAATCATTAGGTGTTTATCCGTAGAAGTGAGTATTCTTAGTATCTTTTGGCTCTGATTCTTCAGCATCTTGTTGTTTTTCCATCTGACTATAGACAAAATGTTTTTCTTGTCTGATTTTTTCTCCTATCATCATCATGGCTATGTCAATCTCAATGAAGTTAGCCTTTTTCTCAGTGAACATCTTATCAATATGGTCTGATACTGTATTGAATAGATCCTCTACAACATCCCACTTTGGAATATGTATTTTTTCTTCTTCTTCTGACATAATATCACTTTTATATGATTCTATTTAAACTTGTGCCTTAATTTTGAAATAATTGCAAGCGTAATTGCAGTAATTGGTATTAATTCTATCAAATCTATACCATATAATAAGAAATCTAATATTGGATGAACATGTGTGATAATTCCTAGTTGTAGATAGGCATCCCCAGCCCATACAAAATGAGGTATTTGTAGATATAATATTATGGCTGTAACAAGCATTGATTCTGTTATATGTCTTTCATACCAGTCAAAAAACCCCATGATTAGTAAGTAAATTTATAACATAAAAGTGTATGGTATTCATTATGGTTACTACCACGTTTAAAGTTATAGGAAATGATAGAGGTAATTACTATCATAACAGCACTAGAGTAATAATATACCTACAAAACCATGAATGTATAGAAGATATTTACAAAACTATCACTCATGAAATGATTCATCATTGTATCAACGAAGCTGGAGAAGAGATGGATGATGATCAAGAAGAGGGATTAATTTTTGCCATTCAATGGGCTGAAGAAACATTAATTTGATAATTTTTATCAACATATACCAACGATGGCTTATTATCATCTAATAATACAGTATGTTTTTCATATAATTGAGTTTCATATCTATCTAATGCTTCTAAATCTTGTTCAGAGACTTCGAACCAACCACCCTCTACAACACTGTTTTTATTTTTCTTTATTGATGGGTATGGAAGTAAACTATGTTCTGTTATCTCGAATCCACTTAGTGTTATCATTGTTAATTTGGAATCTCTATCTAATACTCTGTATCTGAGAGAATCATTCAATAATGAACCATACACAAATATTCTCATCGTTTATACACCATATATTTTACCCTAACAAGACCATTACAACACCCACATCTAAATCTTCCGAAATTTTTTTCTTTAATTAGGTCACTTTCTCCTATTCTTTTACCACAATCTTGACAATAGTGAAATCGATCGGACTTTTTCTTCTGGAAAAAAGTACATTTTCCTTTGCACATCGTGTACAACTCATGTGTGTCTAGCATTTATGTATTCAATACCAATTAATTCCCTTACAGTCATAACATGTAGTGCCAGCAAGAACTTCAACATTAGACATATATTTCTTGCATGTATCACACTCTGTATATTGTGGATTATGTTTAGTAGAATTTTCATTAACAATCTCAACTGCACGAAGATATTTCTTAAGTCTATCAACATCGTATTCTATTAATTCTTCTTTCTTTGATACGGACATTGGAATCCATATCCTTTCCTCGATGTTTATAATTCTTTTTACTATCTTATCTTTTTCATTCATCGTGTGTTTCTGATTACTAATTTTCTAAACTCTTTAATAATCTTTTCTTCAGCACCATTCATGTCTGAGAACTCAAAGTATCTACTCTTACCGAATATCTTATTCATCAATACTCTTGGACTGTATCTAAGTATTCTCCTAGATGTTAACATGATACACATCACATGAGGATTATTTCGTCTCACTTTAAGTAATGATTTCTTTGTCAATGATACCATCTGCATATCACTAAGTTTGTATTTCTTACTTCTATATTCTGGCTTACCATCTGTCAACATGATTAAGAGTTTCTTTCTACCTTTCATCTTGTTTAACTGCATTGAAGAGTATTCAAGTGCTAAATGTGTAGGTGTTAAACCATATCCAGTTTTGAATGTAATGTATTTACAATCTTCGTATGACTTTATCTCTGTAATACCTACATCTCCCATACTATTAGACCCCCATACATTAGCCCTTAACTCAATACCTTTTTGGTTACTCAATCCTTTGAATAAACTTGCGACAAAGTTTCTGGCTTTCTCCATGTTGTTATCAAAGTTAACCATAGATCCAGACCCATCAATAGATATGACAATAGATACACCCTTATCTATCTTATCAGTTAACATTACCTCAGTCCTATCCTTACCATTTACTTTGTTATCTATGTATTGTTCTACATCTACTTCATAGCCATCATGACTATGTTTAACAGTCTTCAACTCATGTATCTTTGTTAGGAATTTTCTGATTCCAATTTCAATCTTTGGATTTACTGTGACAGTATCTTTACCTCTGCGTATCATGGTAAACTTTCTGTTAAGTTGTGGTTTTTCACTGTTCGCTTTCTCTGCTATTGTCTCTGCTATATTATCTATAACATCGTTATACTCTGATCTGTCTTCTTTTAATGATTCTTCTAGTTCTATTTCCTCAGTCAATTCTTCTTTTTTCTCTATGTCTTTAATCATTTCCTCATCAATATCTGATAACGGAGATGATGAACTACTATTAATATCAGGTATATCAGGTCTAGGCTGTCCTCTCTTCTCTACATTTCTATTCTTATACCATTCTTCAATGTATGGTTTCAAATAGTTTAATATCTTGACAGTACCAAACTTACCAGTACCAACAACAATACCCAATGCATAAGAATATACATCTGCATATTCGCTAGTTACCAAGTCGTCTCTGTAAAATCTCTGTCTTAAAAGTATACCATCAGGTTGATTAGTGTCATCTATTCTCATTCCCTTTCCTAGTTTTTTTCTAGTAGAAACAAATCTAGATTCATTTGCTCTCCATATATCAGCTACAAAAGCCTCAATACGTTGATCTTCAATTATATTAAAACAAGACCAGTATACACCTTTAAGGAATGGATCTTCAGTCCACTTTGCTATCATATCTTTTACTGGTGTGAATAAAGATTCCCCAAGTATGTGACCACACTCATGTGATAACGCTGTTATACGTGATATGTTTTTCTGAGCAGGGTTTGATATGTTCATTTGATAAGAGTTAATACCATCTCTAGTACCATTCCATGCGACAAAATTATCTCCACTAAAGTTTGTAAGGTTAACCTTACAATCCTTAGCGTACTCTACAATGTCTACAACATTTCTAAAGTATTCACTGTCTGATAATATCTCTCTGTTACGAGCCATCTATTTCACATTAGTTCCAAATATCTCATTGATTCTAGCAGTGATTAGCTCACGCTCTTCAACCTCAGAGTATTTTGCGATGATTACTTGCTTCAAGGAATATGTCAGTGCCATTAATGGTTCTAACTCTTTGTGTAACATTCTGTAATACTCACAGAATTGGTCTATGTCTCTAGGAGATAATACATACTCAACATCGCCTTTCATTCTCAATGCGTGAGTTTCCTGAGCCAGTGTTAACAATGGTCTCTTTATTGTATTCTCTTCAACACCATCCCAATCGATGATATTCTCTAGTTGTTTACTTGTTGGGTATGTAAGTATGTCTCCAATCATTCTACTTCTCAAGTCTTCTGTCAATGAGTTTACACCTGAGTATGTAATAGGATTCATAGTACCAACTATAACAAGTCTACATCCCTCATTAAGTTTGTAGATTTTATTATTTGCTACTACTGATCTTCTCTTATCGAATGGTCTGTTCAATAACTTCATTATGTCATGCTGATTAGCATTTAGTTCATCAAGGTATAGAACACATACACCATACTTATTTGCAACTTCATAGGAAATAGGTAATACACCTAACTCAAAGAATGATCCATCATCATTTATCTGAGTCCTACCCAGTAAGTCTCCCTTGTTAGTGTTTGAACTACAAGAAAACTCTACCAATGGATAGCCTAACTTTCTGCATAGAGTATAGACTAACAGTGTTTTACCAACACCCTTGTCTCCCTCTATCAAGTATGGCATAGTACCATATTTGAATGTGAGCTCGAGTAACTTCATCTCGTCTCCAACTGGAATGTACTCTCCCCAATTAGCCAAGTTCTTTGGATCGTATTGGTCAAAGTCTATCTCTGCGTTTGGTACGCAGATTTTTTTATTTTTGTTTACATCAGTCATTATAATTATTCCTCGTGATAATCCCACCAGCTTCCCTCAGCCCATCCCATACATTCACACTGTTGACGTATACCATTATGGTCTGTATATGCAACTGCATCACATGCATGAGCAACTTCTCCATTAGCATCATATTCAATCTGATTATATTCAAAATCTCCCTCTTCATTTAAAGGTTTACTTGTGTCACGAATTTCTAATTCTTTATCAGTTTCGTAATGCATATCCCAAGTGTGTCCACATCTGGCACACTTTGGATTATAACCATCACACATACTGTCTGTTACACCACATGGTAGACTACTCATCTTGATCTGTTCCTCTGTATATTCATACAGTTATCAATACCATTTAGTTCACACTCAGCACACTTACGTGTTTCTTTGAAGTAATGCTCGAATGACTGTCGGCATGTTCTACATTTTGACATCAATCTAAATCGTACCTCATTTCCATATAGCTTGGTTCTGGACTGTATACTTCTGCATTAGTTTCCTCTGCATATTCATCGAGCCAGTCCTTAAAAAAACGCACGATGAAATTATTCCAAATGAATAACTTTACATGATTCATATCTACTAATAGTCGTTAAGATATATAAACATAGATTTGAAGAAAAATAATAAAGTAGGTAGGCGTGCCTGTTCTTCAATGAGCCAGAGCCCATTCTGAAAACGCCTCGTTCGTAAGTTATGTATCTCTGTATTTTTTTTTTGGACTCATGCGTATGACCTGAGCCACTCTCGTCTTTTCGAGCACCTTGAGATCCTACTCTATACCATTACTATTGTTCTTATGATATTTAAACATATATTTGAAGCTTATGAATGATAGATTCATTCTGTTTTTTACTATTTTTTACTCTGATAATCAATGCATATAACGCTGTTGTAAAAACTATTTTTTTACTATTTTTTTACTATTTTTTTACTTTTTTTTACACTGGTTTTTTATTTTTTTCACTCGTGTACAACTCATGCACACATGCATGCGTGACATCGACATTCTTATATACCCCTATCTGTTCCAGTCACGCAAAAAAAATTAAAGCCAGACTGGTATGGATCTGTTAGTCCACTTGTGTAAGTGCTGTTTGTTTGTACGATAGTAAGTACGATAAGATTCTATAACGTCGTTATTAACTTTACATTCGTCTGGCATTGCACGAGCCCATCGAGTCAAACCAATGTCAGGTATGTCAGGCTCAGGTAATGACATGACAACATCATAAGACTTGTGATTGTTGTATTTGTTATATCTATACTTGTATTCATTATTCAATGCAATTACCAAGTCACGTAACCAACGCCAGTTAGATAAAGAATCACGTAACCATCTATTACATGGATGGTTAACGTGTGACTTCTTGTATGGTATAACACCGTTATAGCCAGTCTCATGTAAACAAGTGCAAAGCATTTGAGCAGACTCTAGTATCATCTTAACCACATGTCTGTCACAATGTGCACGAGCACATGCATCTATGTCATTATCTAAAACAAAAATGTTCATAGTAATTGATACGCTTTTCTCATACTTAAGCCTAACTTTGAAGCGTATCTAATATACTCTGATACATTAGAGAGACTATGCCCTTGCTCTAACATGAGCCAAATCACACGAGCTAAGTATCTATTGTTGACCCCCGAAGTCTTCAATACTTTCTCAGTGCTTACTCTAGTAAAACTAGAGGGAAGAGCAAGGACATGCTCTGAAGTTATGTAACCTAGCACATGAGCCAGAGCTAGGTAAGGACACTGATAACTGTATACTATTGTATCAGCCTCATCCAGTGCATTAGTGATATATTCTATGTCATTCATTTTGTCTTTTCTCCATTACTTCTTTAACATGTCGACATGTATGTCTATACTTGTAACCAATACAGTCACATGATATAACACCGTTATCAATAGAGACAAAGTGTGAAGACTCTGGATTACTCCTAGAGTCACACTGGAATAGAGTTTCAGATAGTTGCTGTATCATATCCTAAAGTCCTTTTCCTTGTCTTTAAGTATCTTAAACCCAGTGACTTCTTGTGCATCCTCAAGCAAGGCATAGAATACGTCACTGTATTCTCTAACTGCCATCTTGTCAAGGATTTTGTATTCCATGATTACAATGCCACACAAGTCAGACCATCCAACCTTTCTATTCATACGTCTTAATATGTCACTGGTACGTTTGGACAACATGATACCATCCTCAGTTTTTTTGACACGCTTTAATATGCCGATAGAAATCATCTCATCGATGATAACGTGTAGCTTCTTAGAGTCTACCATTTATACCATCTCCCAACTTCTATCATCATCACTGTCTAACGTGGATTGACCTTTCTTAAGTTTGTCATAAAACTTAGAATACCATTCCATATCCGATAGTACCTCGTCTTCTTCGTCTTGATTTTCGATTGTGATTGTGTCTCCCATGTATTCGTCTTCTTGTGACCATGCTGTTTGAAACCACATGTTTTCGTCGTTTTTTTTGAATGTTTTCTTACTGTCATTACTGGATTTAACAAAGTAGTTATTACTACATTTGTTACCATCGACAGTGACCCATCCATCTCCGAAACGTCTGATACCATTGATGTCTAACACTGTTATTTTGTTACGACCCTCAATTAGATTGAGTATGTTCTCTCCATAAGCATCGGCTAATGTAGCCATGCATCTAGAGTCAGACCAATCAGCACCATCTCCCAACTGAATCTTACCAGCTAATACACCTTGAGCTAACCACTCACGCCAGTCAGACCATGTACCATTATGAAACAGAACCTTATCAGTTTCTCCCTCAAGTGTCAATGGCACACCAGTTTCCACTGGAAATGGATGGCATAGTTGATGGTTTACATTACCAACCGATGCGATTCTAAAGTGGATGATAGCAGGTAGTTTTACAACACCGTTATCAATCAAGGCTTGGATAGTAGTTGCATCTACACCTTTACGATAAGATACAGTACCTTTCTCATTGAGCCATGCTATACCAGCACCATGAGAGTTTAGAGCCTCAGCATCTCTCATAGTCTCGTATGTTGGGAACTTGTCGTCACAAGAAATGATTACACACATATCTCACAACCCCCCTCGAATATTGGTTCGTCAGCATTGTCAGCTAGGTAAGTGTTTACGATGTCGTAAAACTCATGGATAGCAGACTTTGCTATTCGTGACTCGTTGAATGTTGGTAAGAGTCTAGACTCTAGTGTCTCATGTAGTTCGTAACAGTAGTTAAGCATACAGTATCTCTCAGAGATTCTACGTGATGCTCTGAATTGTGCCATCGCTTTGAATGATTTTCTAGCATAGTATACATTACCAGCTAGTCTATTCCAGAAGCGTGAGCCCTCATTGATATTGTTACGCATAGCCCACTCTTGGTAACGCTTTAGATAGTATCTAAAGAATCTAGGAGTCATAAGTTTACCATAGGCTAGCTTGTCTCCGTTTGTGGAAATATGCACATGTATGCCACATGAAGAGTCCATTCTGTCTGGATAATGTTTATCAATCCATTTGTCAATCTCGTCAATAGGTACTGCATCACTGTTAGTTTCTCCAGCAAAGGGATTACAGTCACAAGCATCCTCGTCACAATGACATGAGATGTCTCTTAAACTGTCATTAACAGAGCCATCCCTATACATGTCGTCAGTCTTGACACGCCATGCACCCTCAATCTCAACGCCAGTCAATGAGACACCGTTGATACTTTTTGATATAAGACCATCTTTGCTAATCTTATAACCATTCAAGGATTTCTTGACTTTTTTAATACCAAAGTGCTTGGAAACAAAGAGCGTGTTGACTCTTATATTAGATGCACCGATGGCACTGGCATACATGTTAATGACACTTGTTAAGTAGTCAACCAATGCACGCTGTAATGAATTTCTGTATTTGGTATACATAGTTTCAGGCACGACCATTTTATAGACACAATGCTGAATTCCACTAGCCATTGAGTAGGCACTGTATGGCAAATTTATTTTACCATCGTTACCATTTCTGAATAAGTTACCCATGTGACAAACATCCTCAACATTGACAGTCATATAACTGTAGGAATCGATAAGTGCTGTCTGTCTCACTTTCTCGATAACTGGTAGTGCCAATCTAAGGAATTCAGACTTAGTAATTAATTCTAAGCCAGCATTAGTACGCTCAATACTAACAGAAAAATCAATGTCTATTGGTAAGACACCGTTAGTAAGACGTGATGCTTGTGTAAGCAATTCGATTTGACTCATGAAGTAGTAAACGTCGTTATCATATATAAGTCGATATTTGAAGACCATTACACATACCAATTAGCCATACAATAGACAATGATAAATACCCCTATCTCCCCTATAAACCCCTCTAACCTCAATATTGTTGTATAAACGTCTCATTCGATTCGTAAGGTAGAGCCTCATACAGCACGCACACGCACATAAAAAGAATTTTTTTTTATTTTCGTAATACAAACGCCATCCCATCATAACTCTCGCGTACAACAGTTAATCTTATATACCCCTATTCGTCGTAGACATTCTTATATACCCCTACTTGTTCATAGTTAATCTTATAAACCCCTACCTAATTCGACAATCTTATATAGCCCTACTTTGAGAACTATATAAAAAAAATGGGATTAATAATCCCAATCGCCCGATGTACATTCAGGCTCGATACATGATTCTACGCCTGCATAATAGTTACCCTCTATACTTTCATACCATGCATGCTTTAAAGAACCCGAAAACTTTTCAGTCTCTTTAAGCATCATGATATGATCTCTAAGGACTAACTTAGCAGAGATCATAGTATCGCACTTTTCGTTATAGTCAGGTAAACAGCCATGAATACCAGCCATAACGTGATAATGAAGCTTGCTCATTGTAATATATTATTTTTTTTCCTATATAAGACTTTATTTGAAGACCCCCTTAATCGTGTACAGACGTGTACGACCAACAATCTTATATACCCCTACCTGAATCAACAATCTTATATACCCCTATCTTTCCCCTGTTATAAAAAAAATCAGTAGCTTCTATCGAAGCCATAATAATCGAGAACTCTATTAATCATCTTACTAGATGTCATAGATGCTCGATTAATTGATAATACTTTCTTAGAACTTGTATCAAGTTCTAGAATAGTAGTACCATAGTGAATGACTTTAACAAATTCGCCAGACTTTAACACAACTGAAGCCTTAACGCATTTGATGTCACTCACTGTAGTGAGGTTATCGAGAACGCTCATAGTATACTAATAGTTAACATGATATATAAACATAGATTTGAAGATTTTGGGTACTCAGCCTGACCTATCGAAGTCAGCGATAATGCCTTTTCCCTTTGATTACTAATAGTTAACATAATATATAAGCATTACTTTGAAGCCATGCTACCACCAATCTTATATACCCCTACTATTACCACGCCAAAAAAAAGAGAGGGTCACACAAACTCAGGAACGCCCTGTGTTGTGTTTCTACCCTGCACTCTGGCTTTAGAATGAAACTCTGTATGTCTTTTAACCCTTAAAGAAAAATCGGGGTCTGTCTCATCGAAGTGCATTGAGCACAAAGAACAATTAGCCATAAGTAACATTGGTCGTTATGATATATAAATATAGATATGAAGCCCTATCGTATCATCATTCTTAAATACCCCTACTATCCCTAATAATAAAAAAGAGTTAGAAGATCATCTCTTCATGGACTTGGATTTTAGACTTTGGATTTGTATGCATGATGTAATCGATGTATAGTTGTTTCAAAGTATGATAAACCAAATAGATGCTCTTTTGGACATCATCATGGCTCATGTTATCTGTTGGAACAAACTTACCATCATCCATTCTACGACTTATCATCTTTAACAAATCGCCACACGAATCTAATTCACGTTTTGAAACGGATGTTTCCATACTATACTAATAGTCCTCATACTATATAAACACATATTTGAAGCACTCGCATACACATTACTAGCACCAATCTTATATACCCCTACATGTGAGTTACATTATAAAAAAAATGTTGAGGATTACTCCTCACTATATGTGCCATCATAAGGATTTGGCTCGTAGTCTTCGTACATATCATCCATAATATACCATAGTCGTTATAATATATAAACACAGATATGAAGCATTTTTTTTATTTACACACACATATCAGCCCTAACAGTCGCGTACAGACGACAATCTTAAATACCCCTACTTGAATCAACAATCTTAAATACCCCTACTAGTGCTCTTTAATAAAAAAAGGCTTAAGAGTAATAGCCAGTATTAACACCGTCTATCTCTTTCTGTTCCATTCTTTCCATTCGTCTTTCTATTCTAGCGATAAGTATGCAACGCATTTTATCATCCAAGTCTTTATCAAAACTTATCTGACTTATTCGCTGACAGTCTAATTCGTATTGACTCATAACTATCTATACTCATCATAATATTTAAACTAATATTTGAAGCCCTATCAACCCCATCGCTCGTGTACAATCGGCAATCTTATATACCCCTACCTTAGTATATAAAAAAAGGGTTAGACGTTTAAAGATCGCCTATAACCCATGTAGTTTAGGGCTTTGTCCATCTTTTCCCAAAAGTAACCACTGTTCACAAAAGAGTAGTCATTGGGATGGTTTTGCATTTTTGCAATCTCCAAAACACAACAAAGTAACTTAGTTGCCACATTGGCATCTAAGTCAGATGACAATCTGTTTGCTTCGGAGATCAGTCCATGAATTGTGTGTTGATCCATACATAAACTGCTTCGTTATGATTAATAAACATAGATTTGAAGAAACATAGTCATTCTTATATACCCCTACCTAGATTAGTCATTCTTAAATACCCCTACTCTACCAATGCTTCAAATATCGACTTATATACTATAACGACTAATGATCTTCATGAGCACAGTTAAGATCAATGGAAAGTTGTTCTTCATCAGAGCATCTTTCACAAAGAAACACTACGGTATTCATAACCTCGTCAACTTTTCAATATGGTGGGGTCGTGAAAGAGATCATGAGATCTTCCTTTATGGAAGTACTAAGGTAGAGAACCATAGAAACTATCCAACACAAGCAAGGAAATATCCAATGATCGGTATTCAATACAACAACCTCAAAAAGAGAAGACTCGATTAATTCTTTTTTTTTTAACATTTCCACAGTGTTAAAAACACGAATATTGCGTGCCAAGTAAACATGGAGAAAAGTCAAAATTTTAAAAAAATCGGGATACAAATCCTGAATACAAATCGGCACAAGTTTTATAAACAACAGGTGCGTATACAAGGGGTGGACTTTTTACCAAAACAAATACTAGTCAAGGAACACTTGCTAACCAAACTGGAAGTCGCAACAGTACCAAAGGACTTTTACAAATCCAGACCATGTGATGAAACAATGGTGGAACTAATCAGACTCAGAAAAAGAAAGATAACACAAATAGCACTAAACTGTCCATCGGATGAAATTATTTCAAAACTCAGTGAAGAAGAGGAAGAGTTTTATAAAATATTGGTGGGTGCATCTAAAAAAATAGACGACCTTATTTGTATCGAGCAAGAAGCCGATTATATTGTGGATCATTCCTAAAGTCCTCTAGAAATTCTCTCATAACCATATAATCATCATTGTCTTCTAATATTTCATCCCATAGATGTGAACATCGAGGGCAAGGGGAGAAAATAAACAGATATGTCATAATATCATATTCTTCAACTGTCTGCTTTCTCATTTTCACTTACCTTTTTCATGTCAAGCATATATGATGCTTGTATTCGAAACATACACTTCATGAGTTCTTTACCTGAGAACTTGGTGGATCTTTCCCTAGTATGTGAACCAAATCTTTTACCACATGCTACACATATAGTATTCTCCAAGTTCTTTCTAGTAAATAGAATAGAATTCTCCATTATATCCACTTAGAATATTCCCTTTCATAAGCTTTACGCATCTTGTTGACATTTGGGCGTTTTTCTTGTTTAAGCAGGCGTTTTAGATATAAAATGCCTATCGGTATTCCGACGATTGTGCAAAAGAGGAACGTAAGTATTCCAACTTGCCATGTTTTTACATTGTCTAACATAACATATACACGCCTGCGACCTTTATAAATCTGTCGGAAAAAAATTCGGGTGCTTCGCACCCTGACGTTAGTAGTCTTACATTCCCATAAGGAAAGGGATAAATCTTACGTGTTTATCCACTCACGACCTGTGAGAACGAGTCTAAGAGGGCTACCGTTGAACCCACATTCGTTGTGCACTCATGGTGGTAATCCCTGACGACTAGTTATAGTATGTAGTTCTGATATTTATATATTACATATTTTAGTGCCAGCGATTATTCGTAAAGGACACGTTGGTTCTAAAATATCTGTAGTTATAAAAAAATATGTTACTAGTGTTAATAATATTCCTATGCTAAATATGATGCGAATCATCATCATCATCCTCACCATGTAATTTATGCTCTTCTAGTTTTTCTTCACATAAGAATGTGAGTTTCCAAAAAGTTCTACGATCTTTCAAAGTTATAGAATCAGTACCAAGCCTGCCAAATGCGAGTTCAAACCAATGCAGTAACGTGGTATAGTCTTCTATCTCGAATTCTACCATAAAAAAAGTTAGTTTTGGTATTTAAATTCTTTTGTGTTCATACCTACCACGCTTAAATCGGACATTTCCTCGTAATCTATCTCCACAGCATGGACAGTTGTAATTTTTTCCCTCAAATAAAGAACGAATATACCAAGTTTCGCATTTTGCACACTTTAATGAATCTCTGTAGTTTCGAGTTCCTCTTTCGGGTTTTACTCGTTTACACAAGTTTTTACAAAAATGCATGTTTGATATAATAACTTTAGGTATAAAAACCTAGCTGGCTCGCAACACCAGTCCTCTTCCTCAACGTAAAGCATCATAGAAGTATGCATGCTCACACCACTAGGCAATAATACTTAAATAAATGACTTTATATGTATTATTATGCCTGAAGAATATGTTTCAGAATCAGAAGTTTTGGATTTAATCAGCCCACCAAAAGAGGAAAAAACAAGAAAAAAATCCACTGATAATGGCTCATGCACTTGTGAACCAAATCATGCTAGAGACATTTATTGTAAAATCCACAGTTAAAAAAACGTAAAATTTACGTCATTTTTACAAAACTTTATATAATAAACTTTCGAGTATTACCTTATGGGTATTACCGATTATTTTACCAATATTGGTAAGGCTTTAGTCAATTTAAATAAATCTCAGACTGAAACTACAGTTAGACCTAGTATTACAACACCATATATGAGTACCGATAGTGGTGCTAAACTACCTATTTTCCCATTCCCACTCGTTATGATCTACGAGTTGGCAGATAACATTGATGCTTTGCGTATTCCTATTGAGACTTTAAACAGAGAGATGTTTAAGAATGGATTTGAGATTGTAGAGAAATGGAAATACAAATGTGATAACTGTGGTAAAGAGTTTCAATATGCACCAGTCGCAGAATCAAATCCAGATGAACAACCATTTAGTTCAAACCAAGACAATGAAACAAACGCTATTCCAGCCAAAAAGGCTATTATTGATGAATCACATCTAATGTGTGATACATGTGGTAACACTAAACTAAGAAGACCAGTTCCAGAACATAGAAAATTGCTCGAAAAACTGATAAAAGAACCAGTAAACGGTAACAATCAGACACTTGAAGACCTATCTAGACAGATAGAAAGAGATCTGGAAATAGCAGATAATGCATACCTTTTAGCACTAAAAAGTTACAAAATCAACGATTCTACTGGTAAAATTAACCATGATGAGACTGAAATTAAGGAATATTTGAGATTAGATCCACCACAAGTAGCCATGATTTGTGACTCTGATGGTAGATTAGGATATAATGATAAACATGAACCTATCTTTGTATGTCCATACTTTGAACATAGAAGAACTAGACTTCACAAAGATATGTGTGACAAGACAGATGATGGAATTCACGAAAAACCTGTAGAAGCATTAAAAGCAATAGTAGAGGTAAATGCTGTCTATTCAATCGGAACGCCACAACCAAAGTCTGTAATCTATGGAGAGGGAGAATTAATTTGGAAAGCTGGAAAGTATAAACCATCACTAGTATATGGTTTCTCCCCAATTTATGCTGTTTGGTCAAAAGCCATGACATTATCTCACATGGATGAGTATGTTAGAAAATATTTCGATAAAATGAGACCACCTAGAGGTATGTTGGTTATTGCATCAAGAAACTATGAGACATTTAGAAAATCATGGAATGAATTAGAACAAAGGGCAACTGAAGACCCATACATGATACATCCATTGATGGTAGAATCAGAGAAAGGTGGAAAGAACATGGCACAGTGGATTGATTTCACTGGATCATTAAGAGAATTAGAATTTATTGAGGTTAGAAAAGAATTAAGACAACTTATTGGTGCTATCTATGGTGTATTACCATTATACTATGGAGAGATGGTAGGTGGATGGTCTCAAGAGGGATTACAAGTTACAATTACTAATAGAGCAGTAAAATGGGGTCAAGACATATTAACTGCATCATTCTTTGATAAAATTGCAAGGATGTTAAACGTTGATGATTGGCATTTAAGACTTAAAGGTGGAGAAGAAAACGACAAACTCAGAGAATTACAAACTGAGGGTGTTGAGATTCAAAACATGGCTCTATTACAACAAATGGGCTTTGATATTACTAGAACTCACACTGGAGAGTTTAAAGTAAGCAAAGAAACAGCACTAAGTGCGAGTGATATGATGGCACAAAATGCCATGCCAAGAATGGGTAGAGGTAGAGGAACTGCATCTCCACAAGAAAACAGACAGAATATGCAGGGAGAACCAATGTTAACAAGACCATCTGATATGGGTGGTGTTGGTCAAGGATTCCCAGCAAGTGGATCTGGCACTTCAATGTCAAAGAAATCATTTAAAGATGGTATTACACCAAATAACTTTGATAAGGTTAAAGAAATATTAAACAAAGCAATCGAATATGACTGGAACAAAGGTCAAACTGTTGATGAACTTAGAAAAGCAGACATGACAGTAAGACAGGCTAGAGAACTGGTCAAAAACGAGTTCGACGTTATGAAAAGATGGGAAAATGACAAAGAAGAATCATAAGTGTGATAAGTGTAAAGATGGCAGAGAAACTGGAAATTAATCATGGTGGAACAGATGTTGGTAAGAAATTACTAGAAAACCATCAAAAAAACGAGTATACTAGAGTAAATAACTACAAAGAGGCAGTATGTTTAAACTGTCTAAAGACAGATAGAGCCATCGCAACAATCGCTACAATATGTGGAGAATGTGCTGGTAAACGTGGTAGAGAGCCATTATTAGCAGTAGTATCTAGAAAATTCTACGGTCTTTGCCTGTTTTGTGGAGAACATAGATTCCATTTAGAAGAGATTAATGCTAGATTCTGTACCTCATGTCATGGTAGAATAGCCAAGATTACAAGGGAATATAACAAGAAAGGTGGTACTATGGGTACTGATCCATTCTGGAAACACCTCAAAAAGAAATGGGGTAAAGATTGGGAAGGCAAATTTAAAGAGGGTTGGAATACTAAAGCACGAGATTGATTCTGTCTCTAGTAAAATCGTAATACCTGTGATTATAATCTATTTTCTTTTTACCTTTTTCCAAGTTACCATAAAACCTATCAACTCTAGTTTCATAGTCAGCCTTTCTGCATACTCTAGGATTGAAAAACAATTTATTCTTCTTTACATCATATACTATTTTACCATATTTTACTAATTCTGCCCTATCTTTTAATTCATCTGGAATTACACCATTCCTACAATGAACTATTGTCTTTGATACATTTGCTTTTTCTTTTTGGTCATTTGTGTTAGTTACCACTATAACTTTAAGGTTAGGCACTATGTAAATATCAATAACCTGACAATGAAACATCAAATCTTGAGTATATTGACCATATACCTTATTATATTCATCAATACTCTCATAAACATAGAACGATGTAGCCATAATTTTTTTATACTTATTAGTAATATAATCTTTTATGCTAGAAACCATTGTGTCAAACATAGTACCAGCAGTATTAGTAGCTGTAGGTGCTGGTCTCGTAGCATATTTTAGAAAAATACAAAAGACCAATTCAGACCTTTGTAGAAAAGTCGAGAGATTGCAAAAGACAATCCTCGTCTTGGCAAAGGTAATAGATGCACAGGTAAGATCGGCACACCCCGAAACTGAATCTGATCTAGATGATTTAGTAAAGGAGATGCTATATGAAAACAAGTAGATGGACACGATTAATAGTAAGAGCACTTGGTAATTTTGGTGTTGCTTTTTTTAGTCCATTAGTAGGTGGTAATTTGGCAGAGACAATGTTTAATCTAAATATGACAATAGACCAATTAGTTGTTATATCATTCTTCAGTGCAATATTTGTAACTGGATTATCAGTCAGTAGACAAGCTGTAGAATGGTCAAAGGAGAAAGAAATTGATAAAAAAGCAGAAAGAAAAAGAAAGCGAAAAAAAGAAGAAAATAGTTAAAATTTTGGATTCCATGCTTACGATTTAGCGTAAGTTTTATATAGTCCATAGTTTTTACTAATACCTATGGCATTAGAACCATTACTATTGGCAGTAATCTGCACAGTAGCTGGATCAGTGTTGAACACCATTAGAGGTTATCTAAACTCAGAGGGAGAATCCTACTCTGCTAGAAAACTTGTAGGTGCAATCATTGTTTCAGCATTTGCTGGTATTGCAATAGCACAAGCTATAGCAATCGATGGCATGAATGAAGTTGGAATTGCAATTATTGGTTTAACTTCAGGTTTCGCTATTGATTATGCTGTAAGCAAAGCAAAAAAAGAAACACTCGGATAACCTTATCCACCCTTTTTTTATTAAAATTTATATACGATCAGACAGCCTTAATATATAATGACTGACGAGTTGTTTTTCAGCAAACTAGTTACCAAATCACTACATCCAGTTCATGGTAGCGATAGATTCTTTGAGGGCTATCTGACCGTAGAGGTTAAGGATAAACAGGGCGAAATAACAATCGTTGATGAACTCATTAAGGTACTGCCTATTTGGATGGACAGAGGAGCACCAATTACCGATACTCATAGTAATCGAGTAATAGGCAAAGGTATCAATTACCAACAAACCGTCTATAAGGCAGTTGATGGAGAGGAATATCCAGCAATTAAAATCATAGGAAAAATCCACAATGACTATGAGTTGGATAATGAAATATGGAAAAGAATTACAAGTGGAGAATACAAAGGTCTATCATTTGGTGGTGCAACCAAAAGCAGTAGAACACCATTTAGAATGAAAGACGGATCATTAGCATATCAATTAAAAGATTTAGAACATTATGAGGTCGCAGTATGTAAAGACCCTGCTGTACCATTAGCATTAATCACTGATTATAATCCAGTAGCAAAAGCACTTACTGATAATTATACAATGCACTCTGAGGGTAAAATGCTCATCAGATGTAGTAACTTTGGCTGTATGGTAGAGAAATCACATGGAGATGCATTTGATAATGGAGAAAAAGCAAGGGCAGTTATTGAAAGAGAACATGAATTAAAAGGAGAGAAACCTGATGAAGATGAAAAGAAAATACATGAAAAAGTTATAGAAGAAAAAGAAGAAGAGGGTAGAGATAAAGACGTTGGATCTGACGTAGATGAGGGTAAAGTTACCAAAGATGCAGATCATTCAACAAGATTACATGGTACTAGAGGATTAGGATCTGATCCAGAAGCACAACATAAAGAATCAGAACAAGTAACTGTGCAAGAAGAAGATAAAGAAGATAAGAATAAAGCATGTTGGGAAGATTATAGACAAGATGGTTTCAAAAAAATTGGAGATAGAACAGTTCCTAACTGTGTAAAGAAAGCAGAATATCAAGGAGAATTATTAAATAAAGAAGTTAAAGACGGAGTATTTCAAGGTAACATTTCAAATGCACAGTTTGCGGGTAACAATAAAGAAGAATCATTTCAAAAAGGAGAACGTAAAAGACAATATATGAATACAGACGATGCAGTTAAATTAATAGCTGAGCCAGCAAATGAATCGTATGTTGCAAGACGAGCAGAAGAACTTAAACAACCTAATGCAAATGCAAAAATGACAAACATCACTGTTGATCCAGAAGGAAAAATTAGACACATAGATGGTAGACATGAATTACATGCGATGCATAGAGCAGGAGTTAAAACAGTTCCAATACAAGTTCGTGAAGATAGTAGAAGAGAAGATCCTGAAAGATTATCAAATATAGATTTAAACGATCCTAATTTAATAGGAGAAGAAAAATGGAGAAAGAAAGCAGAATATCAAGGAGAAGAAGTAGAACTAAATAAACCAATGAGAGATGATGGAGATAAGAAATTCAAAGTATATGTAGAAGACCCATCAAGTGGAAAAGTTGTAATTGTAAGATTTGGAGATCCAAATATGGAAATTAAACGTGATGATCCTGAAAGAAGAGCATCATTTAGAGCAAGACATGATTGTGATAATGCTAAAGATATTACTACACCTCAATACTGGTCATGTAAAATGTGGGAAAAAGAATCAACAGTAACAGAGAATACCAACAAGGCTGATGATAAAAAAGAACATGTAGACCTATCAGATCATGAAAAATATCCAACATTCCAAAGTAAGGTAGATGCAATAGTGGCAAATCAAGGAATATCAGAAGAATCAGCAAAAAAGATAGTAGGTTCTAAGATGAAATCACATAAAAAAGCGATAGATTCATATAAAAATGCCACAAACTTTATAAATACACTTATTAAAGATTTAAATAACAACATGGTCGAAGAATCCGAATCTAAACATGAATCTGCTTCCCACGAGGAAGAAGAGAAAAAGGAAGACAAGGAAGAATCCAAAGAAAAGGTTGAAAAATCATTCCAAGAAGCAATTAAATCTAACTTCGAAGCAGTTACTGAAGTAATTCAGTCACTCGCAGAAACACAAAAGAGCGTTCAAGCAACACTCAAAAGTGTAGATGATAGACTTAAAGCACTGGAGACACCAACAGACTTACCTTTAAAGCCAGCTACAACTGACTCTGAAGATATTGGTGCTGATGTCAAAGTTCCAGCAGAACCATACGTTTCTAACTCAGAACAAGCTGAATTAGATGCAGATGGTGCTGAACATGGAAAAGATCAATCAAGCTTATCTATGCAAGAAAAACACTTCACTACTGAAACACCAAGACCATCTGCTTCTGTTAATCCAATTAACAAAAGTGCAAAAGATTTCAACTTGGTATTGAAAGATGCTAGAGAATCTGGCGATCTATCAGCAGTAGCAAGGGATATTCTCGCTGGAAAATATACACCCGACTTAAAAAGTGAGGACTGGTACTAATGGTTCAAATCAAAACGATTGACGAATTAGAAGCCATGTATTATGGATTCAATAGAAACCTCATCCAAAAAGCTGATGCACCTATCACAACTGCCACTAGTGGTACTTTTAATGCCATTTTTGGTGCTTATGCATGGGCTCAACTAAACCTCGAGGCAAATGCTTTTGGTATCTTACCAAAATATCCTTGGGATAAATCTGGATGGCGTGTAATTACTGCAAGAGCACCAGCACTAGCTGATGCATCATCAGGTAATAACACTGGTCTCGGTGGTACAACCGAGGGTGGTTTAATTGCTGACACTGTTAAACCAACTATTCAAGAACTAGATGTAAAACCAAAGACAGCTCAACTGCCTTTCAGTGCATCTGAAGTTATGGAATGGATGGCAACACACACCAAAGACGATATTTGGGGTGGACTAGGTTCACTCAGATTGTTTATGGCTGTTCAGCACAAAGAAAACATAAACAAGATGCTTCTCGCCGATGTAGAAAGTCAGGCTTCTGGAGCTTCTGCCGATTTCACTGGTTCATTAGACTTTGAATCACTTGATAGAATCGTATCAAGCGATGCAGAGGAAGATGCATTAGGTGGCACATACGACAATTATTATGATTGTTGGGCTAAGATCGACAGAGACAGTGGTACTGATTTTGACTCAACAGTTGAATCAGCTTCAGGTACAATAGGTACTGATGGTGTCCTAACCGACGATACTCTAAGAACTTTCTTAAGAAAGATTAGAAAATCTGCTGGTAAAGATCCAAACGTATTCTTAGGTTCACATGAGGTCTATTCTGAAATACAAGGCTTATACATGCCATCTGTAAGAATTGCAAATCCTTACGGAGAAGCACTCGTACAAGTTGATGTAAACGGAATTAGTACATTCAAAGGAACTGGTGTTGGTATTCACGTTGACTCAATTTACGGAATTCCATTCATTCCAACCAAAGATGCACCTACTGGTGGTGGCAACGAAGTTGGAAGACTCTTCGCACTTGATACAAGTGATGCAGAGGGATATGGTTATCCAAGAATTGGTATTCAAATCGCAATTCCAACAGAGTATTACGAAGCAACTCGTAGAACTCCAGCATACCCATTCGTCAACAATGCATTTGTTGAGAAAGGTGTGTTCAGAACTATGGGAGAAACTGTCTGTAGACACTTCAAGGCTCAGGGTAAAATTAGAGATATTAAACTCTAAAATTCCTAAATCCAAATTTTTTCTTTTTTATTTTATTTTCACAAGGTATTTATACCTGAATAGTCTATAAATATCATGGGATCATGTATATGTAAAAATTATTGTGAAAGAATTGCAATCAAAGTATTTGCAACAAATGCTTATGATGGTAATGCTTATTGTAGTAGATGCTGTGTTTGGTTGAAAACTTCTGATCTCATATTGAAAAATAGATGTCCATGTTGCCATCAAAATGCAAGACAGAAAAAAAGATACATTAGAACAAAACAAGTCAAACGTATTGATTAACATCGATGATTAACATACGGTTTTCTTTATATACTGTTTGTGCCTGATTAATATTTATATTCTATTAATTCAATATATACCTATGGCACAAATGCCAGCTCTAATACCAAAGGAAGTAGAAATCCAGAGACTAAAGAAAATCTGGCTCATAGTGATCGCTATGGGTTCAACTGCTGTCTCAGTAGAGGTAGATAACTTTGTCGATGGTTCACTTCATCAAACATCCATTAGAGATTCTGCATTTACCCCTGCACACTGGTGGCTATATTCACACTTTGTAGCATTACCTTTAGGATGGGGTTCAGTAGCAATCTATGATAGGAAAGTTCCTATTCTTAGAGGTGTAAACAATTCAATGAATACTGGATTGAAAATGACCATTCTTGGTTATTTGGCTACAATGTTTACTATTGGTGTAAACGAAATGTGGCACTTTTGGTTCGTTGAAGAAATATTTGCAGTACCTAATCACTGGATGTTTAACATGGGTGTTGTAGTTGCTTTCATGGGTGCACTAGCTTATGTCGTAAGAGTATATGCTAGACTGGTTGAACTTGGATGTGAAACACCAAGTGAAAATCCATACGTTGCAGAAATGTATAAGATGGCACTAGAGGGAAAGCTGTACAGCAGATCAATCCCATAAACTTATTTTTTTAAAAAAAGATTGGTTTATATAAGAGGTTAATTATTATAGATATAATGATTAGAACAATCACAGCATTAACTGCTTTGGCATTGATAACAACAATGTCTTTTGCAAATGCAGAAACACCTGAAACTGTAACCGTAACAGAGTTTCCATTTGAAGTAAGTGTTCTTGAGGGTGGAAGTATTACTTTCACAAATAATGGTACAACTACAATGGATTTTGTAAGTTATGGTTGGTTTGATGGAAGTGTTCAACCAAATGAATCTTTGACTATAGATTTGCCAATCACTGATTGTGGAAATGTCTGCTTCTTTGCAGAGGATTACTACATTAGAGATTTATCTACAGGTGATTACAGCATATTACATATTATTGCAAAACCAGTAATAGTTGAAGTAATATCAGAGCCTGTAGTAATAGAAGAGTCATTACAAGTTGAAGAAACAATAGTAACTGAAGATGATGGTATCTACAATGTTGCATTGATTAATGAAGATCCAGATATGATCACATTACAATTACAACTTGCAGAAATAACAAGTGACTTAAATTCAGCACTTGAGCAATTAGCATTAAAAAATGCAGAAATTTCATCACTTCAAACTCAAATTGAATTTATTAATTCAACATCAGTTGACACTACATACACCGAGCAGTTAGAATCTCAAATAGTTTCAATTACAGCAGAAAAAGACAAATGGAAACAACTAGCAAATAGTTGGTACACTGTAGCTATGGAACAACTGAGAGTAATGGTACAAGTCTTAGGACTTTAACCATTTCCTATATTTTTTCCTATTTTAATACAGAAAGGATTCTGACAATAATATATTGTTCTACCTTTTGGACTTTTTACAGAATATGCTATCATACAACAATCTTCACAAAGTTTAACATGTTTTGTATTTAGCACAATATACTTATATACTAGTCAATTATATAAAATTTATGGCTATAACTTCATCTGTAAGTGATTGGACATCAGCTAACGTTTCAAAAACTTTGAGCGTTCAGTCTGCATTGACCTCAAAATTGAGAGTCTACAAAATCAAATGCACAGCAGGGGGTAGCGATACTTATGCAACAAACGGTAATTCAGCCGATGTAAAACAAGGAAGAATTAGCACATTAGTATCTGTTATTCCAGAATATAGTAGCACTGACTATATCGTCAAATACGATAAAGCCAATGAAAAGATCATTCTTATTGATCCTACTACTGGTGCTGAAATTGCAAATGCAACATCTATTGCAAGTGCAACATTTGAATTCCTAGTATTTGGCTACTAGAGTCCGTAACAGCCTTATTTTTATTTAATCTTTATATATTAGGAAATAATAGTTTATTCATGGTCGAATATAATCATAATGCAATAACAGTCGGTTCAGCAGATGCCACTATTAAAGCAAGTCATGGTGTAGTAGTTGCAGTTCATGTCACATTAAAAGGATCAGCAGGAGATAAACTCGTATTAAGAAATGGAACAAGTAATACTGATCCTATCGAATTTGAAGTACATGGAGAAGAAGTTCAAAATGTCATCGAAATAAACAGAAGATTTGAAAACGGTATTAGAGCAGATTTTACTGGTAATACAGCACGTTATATAGTGGTTTACAAGTAATAAATTTAAATACTTAGATTAACCATATAAGTTATGGCAACTACTTACTGCACAGTAGCCGATGTAGCAGACTATTTAAGGACAGCAATTACTGCAACTACTAGTCCAAATAAGACTCAAGTAGAGAAAATTATTAACAGAAAAGAGGGAGAGTTTGAAAGAAGAACTGGTCATGCTTGGAGAACAAAAACTTCCAAAGATGAAGTTTATGATTTACCTCTATCATACATATACGGATGGGGTGTTCCAATAAATCTTAAACATAGAAACTGTTTATACTTTGATCCAGATCAAGGAGACAAAATAGAAATTTGGCAAGGTTCTAATTCTATTTGGAATAATGTTGTTAGTAATACTGGTTCTTGGGATTTTGAGCCACATCTAGGAAAATTATACTTGAGAGGTTATTTGTTTTCTATACTAAGACAATCTAGACTTAGAGTAACATATAGATATGGTGGAGAAGATTATGGTGGAGATACAACAATTCCAGACGACATAAAAGATTGTATAATCAAAATGACATGTCTAGAATTAATGAATACAATGTTCACTATGAATGAAGTACCTACTGGTGGTATGGTAGATATTAATTCTGTAAAGAGTGATTGGAAAGAAGATATTGAACAATGTATTACGAATCGTAAAGAAGTATTCGTGATACCTTAATGGGATTTAGTTTTAAAAAATTATTTAGTGGTATAAACGCTAAAATAATGAAATCTGAAGCTGATAGACAAGGTTTAGGTAATAATGTTGAAATAAGAACTGATGGTGATGAATTTAAAACATTTGTTAAAGGAAAAAATTTAGGTAATGAACCTAAAAGACATGGTGTAGCAAAAACAGCAAAGGGTATAATGAATTGGTTTAGAATAAGTAAACAAGAAGCACAATATGATGAACCACCTGATCAAGTAATAAAAGGTAAAATTGTTGGTAAAGAATATGAGGATCTTCCAGAATATTACGAAGATGCTATTTTTCCTGCAACAGCAAGACCTAATATACAGTCTATAATAAAATGGGTAAGAGAGATTAAATTAAACAATATGAATAGTACAGATATATTAAAAGAACTATACGGAGAAAGTTTTGATGAGGATGATATAGTCAAAGATAATACCAATAAAATAGACCATTTGGTTAATTCTATAGCATATAAAATATCAAGAAAGATATGGTATGTGGGTAGAAGACCCTCATCCATGACTGATAGTCAATGGAACGAAATAACCAAACACATGAGACCACCCGAGGGTAGTTATGGTAATAATGATGTTTGGAAAAATTTTAAATATGATGAGACTTATCAATATACATCAGGTGTTATGTAAATGACTATAGCATATTCTATGATAAATAAGACAAAGAGTCTATTAGAGGATAACTGGCAGTTAAGCACAACACCAAATGTAGATTCAGTATGGAATAGAAGAAGCACAGGATTTATAGGTGATAAAAGCGATCAAATAATATTAACTCCTAAATTGGAAAACATAGAATATTACAGTTTATACGGTGTAGACCATTTACATGAAATTACCATAGATTTAGACATTAGAAGTTATCAAGATATAGATAGACATTCAGATGTGGTAGCAGAGGTTTTGAGAATAATCAAGGCTAATATAAGAGGTGGTAATGATTATGTTGATTTAAGAGTATTAAGTAGTGTTTCTAGAAATGAACGTATGAGAAATATGTTTAATCATATAATTACTATAGTATACAGGGTACTCAATCCTTAAAATTTAAATACTAATATAAGCATTTAATAACATGGCTGGTATTGTAACTGGTGCAAAAGCGTATGTAACTTGGGGTTTAGAATCAGGTTACGCACAAGGTGCTACAGTAGACAGACAATTTGGTATTAAACAAGCAGTTAGTAATTTTACTTTAACAAACAATAGAATTGACTTAAACAGATTAGGTCAGATTGAAACAGCAGATTATGCATACGGAACACAAAGTGGATCATTGGGTATTAGTTTTGTTCTAGCAGATTCTGTATCATCATCAATATCACCAGCATCTGCAACAGAATCAGCAGATGATATTTTCTCATTGATTTTTGGTGCTGATAATGCAGGAGTATACGGTGGATTAACACAGGGAGATGCATTAGTAAATTCAAAATCAGCAACAATTAATGTAGGTGTTGATACTGTAGGTGCTGGTCTTAATACTGGCAAAAAAGTAAGAACTTGTAAAGGTTCAATTCTTAACAGTTTATCTATTTCAAGTGCTGTAGGAGATACAGTAAATTGTACAGCAGACTTTACATTTGCAAAAGAATCATTACCAACACTAGTTTATGCAGATGCACAACCAACATATACAACTGTTAATCCTTACACATTTGCACATGCAACATTTAAAGGTGCATTAGGAAGTGCAAGTTCTGTAGGAACAACATCATTAGAATTAATTCAAGATGCTGAAATCAATTTTGGTTTGAATAGTGAAATTTTATACCAATTAGGTGATTTCCAAGGAGTAGATTCATTCAAAAGAAACTTAGATATTACTGGTAGATTTAGATTACCTTGGTCTGATTGGGTATTGTATGAAAGAGTGTTAGCACAAATTGGACAGGGTGAAAGTGCTGGTACTGAAAAACCAAACATCAATGATACTGATGCAACACAGACAAGTGGTACAGCAGATTTGGAATATATGTTTACTAATGGTAATAGAAGCATGAAGATTGAATTAGGTGGAGTATCTATTACTGATATTGGAATCACTGGATTAGAACCAGTAGAGCCAATCTACCAAGAACTAACATTTAAAGCAAAAACCTGTAAAATCACAGTAGACACAACAGGATAACATTTATTAAATCCTTTAATCAATAACTTGTATGGTTATTAAATCATTTGAAATTGATTGGGAAGATGGTAAGGCTACCATTGAATATGAATCCGATTTAACTTTTGGTGACATAGAACATGTTATGAATTCATGTGTAGATATGACTAACATGAATGATATTAAAGTTAAAGTTCCACAATATAGAAGAATGATTTTTCTCAAAGCATTAAGAAAAGCACCATTCACTGTGAATGATAGTAATACTTTAAATAACTTAAAGAACTCAGTAGTAGAGCAAGTTCTTGGGGGATTAATGAATGATTTCCCTTTAGGGAACTTTTTGGAGAACTGGGTGAAAAGTATAACAGGCGAAGTAGATCTGACGAGCATAGGGCAGACATATACTACTTCCTAGCATCTGAGTTTGGCTGGGATAAAGAAAAAGCCGATAGACAACCTCTTTCATACATAAAACTACTAATAGAAAAGCATAACAAACGTATGGAAGAGGAAGAAAGACAAATGAGAAAACTTAAAAAGTAACACTAATATATAAATATCATGTCAACGAATGGTGACTTTAATCAACAACCGAATGAAACTGACGTAGAACAGTTTGATCGTATACTTGAAAAGTTACAAGAATCTTTTATTAAAATAGGTAAAATTACAGATCAATTAACTAAATCACAGTTTGCAAAATTAGTTCAACAGACTAATAGATACATGTCTGATGAGAAAAAACGTATGCATAATCTGGATATGGCACAGAAAAAAATGGAACTTTTAAATGAAAGAACTGAAGCCAGAATAAAAGTAGAAGAAAAAGCGACTAAAAATACTGAAAAACTTTTATCTCTTAGAGAAGCTGAAGCGAGACAAAGAACTAAAGATAAAATGACATTACAAAGGCAACATGCAAGTGATGTAAAAGATCACATATTATTAAGACAGAGAGTGAAAGGTACTACAGATGAATTAAAATTCTTTACAAATGCATTAACAAAAGGTATATCGTTTGGTCAGTTGGGTGGTATGGGATTTCAACAAATATTATCTGCATATAATAGACAAAAAGAACAAGAAGACATAGATGCAAAAATAGATATTATAACACAGCAATTAAAAAAGACATTACCAAAAGAACAACAAGAAGATTTACGAGAAGAATTAAAACATCTAGTAGAAGAAAAAAGGAAAGTGGATGATAGTATGGCTGGTGGTACAGCACAAGGTCTTTTAGGTAAAAGAGGTATGGGTTACCTTAAGAGTATGGGTGAATTTGCTAATAAACATAAAGTAGGAATATTATTAGGTGCTACAAGTGCTGGTATACTGTTAACTGTATTAAAGAAAGCAATAGATGTATCTCCTGTATTTCAATCTATGCTTAAATTACTTAATTTTGGATTCATGTTGATACTCAGACCTATAGGTGATTTCTTTGGTTTTATAATGAGACCAGTTATGATATTATTACTTAGAAAATTCATCATACCATTTTATCAATTTTTATATCCTAAACTTATGAAACTTGGTACAGAAATAGGTGAGTCATTAAGTGGTAAATTAGGTGCTATATTAAGTGGAGATCCTGAAAAAATATTAAAGGAATTTTTTGGTTTTGATAAAGAAAATGATCTATTTACAAACTTTACAAATGCAGTGATAGGTATAACCACAATATTAGGTGGTGCTGGTATTGCTGGTGTTACATTATATGGAAGTTTATTAGCATTTAGAACGTTAGTTGGAACTATTAATACAGCTTTGGAAGCACTTGGATTAAAAGCACCCACCCCACCTACTACAACTGGTAGTGGATCAACTGGATCATCAGGTACAGGTAGTAGTGGTAAAGATACATCAAGTAGATCAGCTATTAAAGAAAGTAAATTTGTTGCTGAGGGTAGTAAAACAACTGGAAAGGGGGAATTTATGGGAAGAGGTACATCTACATCTAAACAAACATTAACAACTGGTAAATTCAGTAACAATCCAGCCATAAAGGCATTTCAAAAATTTGTTGAAAGAGTAAATGAAGTTAAAATTAGAAGAGGGTTTGGTGCAGAATATGTGACGGAACAGATTACAAATTATCTATCAAAAAATACAGCCATACAACAAATGAGTAGAGTTGGAAGTAGATTTAAAAATACAGTTCAAAGTTTTGCAAAAAGATTAGAACCAATAATTAACAGATTAGGTGGAACTCAGGGATTAGCAAAAGGTGGATTTTGGGGACTTGCATTTAAATTAATGGAAGATATGTTTAATATTAAAATAGATGATAATGCTGGTCAAGGAGTTGCCATGGCAAATGGTGGACTTATTACAGAACCAATAATGGGTGTTGGACAAAGAACTGGTAAATCATATTTAATGGGTGAGGCTGGTAATGAATATGTAGTTCCACAAAACAAGATGAATACTGGCGTAAATCTTACAATTAACATTCAAAATATGAGTGGAAATAGAGAAGATATAAATAAGTTAAGAGATGTAGTATTAAGAGTGATGCAAGAATCAAGTAGTAAGATGGTGAGATAATGACATACGATATTTATATTGTTAAAAAAAGTGGTGGGTCAGCATTAAAGATACCAAACATGTCAAACATATCTTATGATTTAAACACACCAGTATCACCAATGCCACTTCCAGAAGAAACACATGAAGAAAATGTATTGTTAAAAATAGAGGGTAACTCTGCTCAAATAAATATAGATTTTAAAATAACACAGCAGACATTGGATGTATTAGGAACTGTAAGTGGTAATGTAGGCAATAGGTCTTTCACACCTGATTCAAGTATGACAAGTCCAATATCAATAATAAACGATATAAAAGATAATTTTGTACCAAAGAGTATAATAGATGCTTATTCTTTTGAGATAGAACATGACAGTAATAGCAACAATAGTTTTAGTCAAGATGGAACTATATCATCAATTAGGTTTAATGTATCAGCAGAATCACCTACAGTATGGAATTGTAATATAATATTTTTTGTAGGAAATGTTGTGGGATTATATGAAGCTAATGTTCCATATCATCCAAGACAAGTATATCTCACAGTTCCAAGTGCTGGAACAATAAATGTATCATGGGTAGCAAGTGACGTATACGCAAATGCAAGTGATATGCCAGCTGTAACAGGTGCATCTGTAAAATATAAAAAATCTGATTCTCCTGTATGGGTGGAATATGGATCTAATCAATATGCAGTTGGTAATGGTGGTGAACCAAGTCCACCAGCAAGTAGTGCATCTACAACTTTAGTTATGTCTGGATTATCAGCAGGAACTTATAAAGTTAAAGTAGCACAGCTCAGTGAAGATTCATACGATTCAAATGTTTATTATTATAAAAATGGAACAGGTACTGGTGGTGTTAAAGAGGTTACTGTTACTTGAGCAAAGTTAAGATATGTCATATTAGAAGAGATACAAACGGAATAATAACACATAGAAGATTCATCAAACCAAAAAGTGCTATTGTACGAAGAGAGGGATCTAGAGCACCTGATAACATGGAGTTTACATCTGATTTAGTTCCACAGTTAAGAGAAAATGATGAAATATATTATATCCAAGATGTTGTAGATACTGATAACTTAGTAGGAATGTATAATTTCTATGGTAACTTTAGAGATGAATCTGGATTTGAACAAGATTTTAATAGATCAAGTGGTATAGATATACCTGAATGTGTTGACAAATCAACTGCTGGTAGTTTGAATGAAAGGTTAAGGTTATCAGATCCATCTGCAACTTCTATGGCAAAAAAATATCGTGGTTTCTACAAAATGACAGAAAACGCAACTTCTGATGATGGTGTTCAAATGAAAAAAGCATTTTATCAACAAAACACAGCAAACTCACCTATAATAGATTTAAGTGGAGATTTTGATATATGGATAGAATATGCATCAAATCTTGATGTTGGTCTTTATACTTTATTAGATTTTTATAATGAAAGCACAAGTAAAGGGTTTATATTACAACTTGATATGGCTAACAATCAGATAAAAATAACATGTAATGATGGTGGAACTGCAAATATTTCTACTGGATCATTTACAGCCAGTACAGATATGCATTTGCTTAGATTTTATAGGCAAGATGGAACTTTAAAATTATACATAGACAAGTCTGAAATAACATTGACTAATAGTTCATTTAGTGGTGACATGAATGACAGTAATCAGTATTGGTATATGTGTAAGAAATATGATGAAAGTACAAGCACTTGGTCTGATGGGTTTTATGGGTGGTTATTTCAATTAAGATTCTATACTCAAGTATTAAGTGATGATGATGCAACTGTTTTATGGACATGTAAAGCACAGCAATTAACAATGAAATTTGGTGGATTCGTGTGGAGAATAGATGATGGTGTAACTAGAAGAATACAATGTAAAGGATGGTCTTCTAAGGTTTTATCTAAAATTATATCACCATCAACAATAACAAACGCACCAAGTTTTTCAGAAGTATCAAGAACTGGTGTCCTATATACTGGTGGTCAGGGAAGTGAAATACTTAGAGATGTGATTGAAAATATAGGTGACAATGAATTTTGTTTTACTACAGAAGAACCCAGTAGTAATCCAATACAATACACGTTTGGATCTCTTAATGCATACGGTACATTGTTAGATTTATTAGAATTTATAATAGTAATGAGCAGTAGTTCTAAAAAATATTTTTTTAATGTTTTACCAAGAAAAACAATAATAATAGATGAAGAATTAGATGCAAATTTAGCATGTAATGATAAAACTTCAGATGTAATAGAGCAATATCATGATGATAGTAGAACTGTAAACATGTTAGAAATATCTGCAAATAACCAAATCAAACATGATGTTTATACTAGACCCTATAGTGCAACTGGAACTGAATATGTTATACAGGGAAGTGATACTTTAAACAATGCAAATAATTCAGATGTTGTAGTAGAGACATTGTTAAAAGCCACAATAAATGGTAATGATGCACCAATCTACATGTCTGATGAAACATTACCAAGTGGACAATATGGTATAAAATTAAATATATCTAGAGATAAATTTGAAATTTCATCTCCAAATTCCACTGGAAATACAGTTAAACTTTGGTTTACATTTAGATATTTTATATTAAATGCATTGTCAACTATACAAGTTATAACTGATCCAACATCTGTGAATACTATAGGGGAATATCCTAGAAGAATTAATGTAAAACAATTAGATGATGGTATAAATTTAGGTATATTTGCAAATAGATACCTTAATTTATATAAAAATGTAAAGAAAAGAGTAAAAGTAAGATTTAACGGATTAGTTAATTCTGTAACAATAGGTCAAAAACTACCAGTTCACTATGTAACAAAAAAATTATATACATCATACGATCCCAGCACTGAAGAAATTGAGCCAGAAAGACTTAACGTATCATCCATAGAATATAGATACCCCGAGGGAATAACTATATTGGAACTTGGTGAAAATGAATTTAACACGTTTGATTTAGAGAAAATAACGATTGAGGGATTAAGAGGTGTGGATAATTCAATCAGTAAAAATACCTTAATTTGACATAATATTTAAATACAACAAATTCTTAGGGAATAACATGATGTTAATTCAAGGAAATGGAAAATCACTTCCAACAGAAATCGATCCAAAAAATAATATTTGTTTAGTAGTTACTCACCAAGACGGAAGTAAAGAATGGTGGTATGGTTCAAACATTGTAACCAATGACGGTGATATTTATTATGCCAAGAAATCAGCAGGAGAAACCCCATCTTCAAACGAAGACTTTGGTGCTTCAGCATGTGTTTTACAAAATCCATCTTCAGCAGATACACTAGCAAAGACCGATACCTATGGTAGCGTAAACTCTCCAATTACCACAACTGGTGCTGTTCAAGGCTTATACGCAGGTTATCCAAAAACAAATGATGGAGATTCAGATAATACAGGTGCTTCAGCAGATGCAGTATCTTACAGATTTGACTGGGCAACAAACCAAATCGATACATCAGCAGGAAACCCAATCACAGGTGGAGCAATTTATGATATTGGACAAACAAGCCCAGTATCAGGTACTAAAATCCTAACACACTGGAACTTTAGTAGCCCATCAAGTTTCCACAAGACAAGCACAGATACACTCAAACTATTCGTGAATCACACATTCAACGGAGTATAACCACACCATGTTTAATTCATGGGGTGTGTTCAATCTTTTAGAACGATTGAATATGAAATTTCCAAAAGCCACTGGTGGTCTTGATGATAAAGTTAGATACGAAGAAAAAGTAAACTTTGTATTAAAGAAAGCAGATAATAAAGAAATAAGAGGTCATAGTTAATGGCACGTAAAGCAATCTATAAACACGCAACTCAGGTAGATACTAATACATATCCTGATGATGGTTCTTCTCCAGTCGGTTCTAATGAATGGAATGAAGCACCAGATGCAGAGGGAATGTTGGGGTTCTCTCCACAAACAGCAACAATTACAATTTCTTCAGGAGCATTAGCAGTTACAGATTCAGTATGTGTAGCTTCAGCAGAAACAGGAACTACTGATACGATTGATACTATTTCTATTACAGATACAAGTGAATACGATTTACTTTATCTCTTTGCAGATGCAGGAGATACAATTACATTAACAAATACAAGTTCACCATCAGTAAGTGGACAAATTAGGACAGTTTCTAACGCAAATGAGACACTATCAACAACAAGTCCTACAATCCTTATTCGTAAGGGTAACTATTGGTATGGATATGGTGGTGGTGTAGTCAACGCATTAAACGATGTTGGAGATGTCACAATTACAAGTGCAACACAATATCAAACTCTAGTCTATAACGGTTCAGCTTGGATTAATAATTCTCCAGATAAATTATTTTATGTATGTAAAAACGCTGGTGGTTCAACTATTGCAAAAGGCAAATTTGTTTACATTAGTGGTTATAATACATTAAATTCTTACATTGAAGTTTCTCTAGCAGATAACACAAGTGCTTCAACAATGCCAGCTTTCGGTATCACAATGGAAGCAATTTCAGCAGGTTCAACAGGTAAAGTCTTACAACAAGGTAAGATGACAGGATTAAATACTGATGGTATTGCAGAAGGTACAATACTTTACGTTGGAACTTCTGGCGATTGGGTAACAACAAAACCAACAGGAACCGCATTAATTCAAAATGTCGGTCTAGTGTTAAGAGATGATGCTTCTGATGGACATATACATGTTGGTGGTTCAGGTAGATCAAACGATATTCCAAACATTCCAGATGGAAAGATTTGGATTGGTAACGCAAGTGCAGTAGCAACAGCAGTAACTCCAAGTGGAGACGTAACAATATCTAATGCAGGTGTAACAGCAATAGGTTCAGGTGTAATTGAAAACGCAGATATTTCTGCAAGTGCAGGAATCGCACATTCTAAACTAGCAAACCTTACTGACAGTTATGTCCTAGTAGGTAACAGTTCTAACGTTCCAACAGGTGTAGCAATCAGTGGAGATGTAACACTAGCCAACACAGGTGCAACAACTGTAACTGACTTGACAATTTCAAGTGAAGCACAGGGAGATATTTTATACTTTAACGGAACTAATTGGGTTAGATTACCAGCAGGAACTTCAGGTAAAGTTTTACAGACCAATGGTGCAGGAGCAAACCCATCATGGGAAACAGCATCAGGTGGTGGAGCAACAATCGTTCACACATATACAAATACTACAAACACATCATACACAGGAACAGCTTCAAGTTTCGGAACTGTCGGTGTAGGTGACAGAGATATTTACATTAAAAAGATTGATGCCAACAATGAGGGAGTCTTTACAAAGATTTGGAAGAACGGATCAGCAGTAGAGGTTCAAATTGCATAGATGTGGTGATGATGGAAAATGACTATCACTTATCATGCAGGGCGTAGGATTCAAGGACTAAGTGGAGAACAAAATAAATATACTACTACTACCACATACAATAATGCTAATGATACTGTTGTATCTGTAAGATCGCTTTATTCTAACCCATTAATATCTAATGGAGAGGGAGAAAGAGTTGGGGTAAGAATTAATGCTGGACATTCATCAATAGGAACAAAAGTAAAAAAAATCAAAGCTAAAATTGCAAAACATGGAACATTGGTAGGTAATTATGAAATCACAATAAGAGATAGTAATGATACAATTAAAGGAATTGCATCAGCAACAGCAAACAATCTTACTACAAGTTACACAACAGTTGAACATGAACTTGATAATGTAGTTACAATAGAAACAGGAGATAGAATTTCAATAGAATATGATGGAACAACAAGAACTGCAAACGGTCTTGATCTTGGAACTGCTTCATCAAATTGGGAAACTAATACAACTCAACAATTATACTCAACAGGTGGTGGTTGGGTAAATGATCCAGATGGTAGTATTGGAAGAAAATTTATGTTCACTTTTGATTCTACTCCTGTAACAGATGCCGGTGGTATTACAAACGTTCAATCAGGTTCAAGATTTGAAGAAACTGATACACGAAAGATTTACTATGGAGCATTACCAAGTGTAACCTATGAAACTGATTTTTCATCAACAACAGGTTGGTCACTAAATGGTGGTAGTTATACAGGGATTTCTAATGGTGTTTATAATTGGGATATATTAACGGGTCTTAATAATGAAGTAAGAGGTGCATGGTATCCTATAACAACAGCAGATGATTCAAAATGGGTTTTAAGATTTAAGTTGGGTATTGATACTCTAACACCGAGCGGTAGTCCTGATCCTGATTCATCACAATTAATTGTTATATTGAGTGATACTGGTGCAAATACCTACTATCCTTATGACGCAATAGGATTTAGTTTTTATTTAGGTGGTGGTGGTTCATGGGCTCCAAAGTTCTACCTATGGGGTAGTGATTCTTATTATATAATATCCCCATCATCAACTGCTGTAACAGCTTATACAACAACCCCATCTACTGGCACATATTATATTGAATTAATCAGAAATTCCTCAACTTCTGTAACTGGAACAATTTATTCTGATTCAAATTATAGCACAGTAGTTGAATCTAAAACAATCACAATACCCTCAACAATACAATCGTTAGACAATATACAAATATGTGTTTTTGACGGTAACAATTCAGGTTCATACACAGCTAACGGTTATATTGATGACCTTAAATTCTATAACGGAGTAACATCTACTGGCTTTACATGGACAGAGGAAGTTTAAATTTGACGGAGTTGTATGAATAAACATGGCACAGATAAAATACTTGGACAGCAGAAGAATCATGGGAGAATCAGATGGAACAGATATTGCTCCTACATTTGAAGATGATTTTAGTTCTGATAATTGGACAGATGCCACAGGAGATACAGGTGTAAATACGACCACAGGTAAATTTGAATTTGATTTAGCAAGAACAACTACAAATCAATCTAGTTACGTTGATATTGGTTCAACAGTAAGTGATACAGAATGGATTTTAAGAATACATGATTTAAAAATAACAACAAAATCAGGTGGTATAGAAGTATTTATTGGAATTTCATCTAATACATCTGGAGCAACAACAGCACAAGATTTTATCGGTGTAGCATTTGGAGATAATACAGCAAATCCATTAGCATACGGTGTTGATGCAGATAATAGTAGTATAACAAGAATAGGTGGAGATTACACATATACAACAAACACATCTTATTATGTAGAAGTAATTAGAACATCACCAACTAATTATGATGTTAAAATTTACAGTGATAGTAATTTTTCATCATTATTGTTTTCACAATCATATACTTGCACTTCAACAACCATATCATTAAGATATTTAAAAGTAGCAAACGCTATGGCTTCTGGATCAACAGAAGATTTAGTTGGTTCATTTGATAAGATAACACTTTTTGACGGAGTAACATCTGTAACAACAGGAAAACCAAAAGCACCATTATCACTATCAGGTTGTAAAGCATATTACAACTTTGAACAAACAAGTGGTAGTCTTACAAATATAGCAACAACAGCTAACGGATTTGCTGACGGTCTAGGTAGTAGTGCAGATGGAACTAACAACGGAGCAACAACAGGAGTAACAGGCAAAGTAGGTTCTTATGCTTGGGATTTTGATGGAACAAATGACTATGTTGAGTTAACTTCATCTACATCTAATTGGAATTTTCTACATAATGGTGGTAGTCATAGTTATTCATATTGGATAAAATTAGGAAACACCGGTGGTATCCCTGAATATCTTTTGTTTGACATTTCATGGTCAGGCGATATTGGTATTGCTATGACGGTAAATTCATCAGATCAAATACAATATTCAATTTACAGAGGTGCGTCAGGCACTTGGGTTGTTAGTGGTGCTTCATCAACATCATTAGATACTAATTGGCACCATGTAGCAATTACTTATGATGGAAGTAACGCAAGAATTTACATTGATGGTTCACTTGATTCAACAATAGCTAAAACTGCAAATGCACCAAGTTCATCAAATTCTACTTATTCATTAAAAATAGGTGCAACAGCAGATATTACAAGTTTTGCTGATGTTAGTCTTGATGAACTTGCAATATTTAATAGAGTATTAACAGCAGATGAAATATCAGCACTATACAATGGTGGAACAGGAGTAGCAGTAAATGATTCAAGCATACTAGCAAAACCTGAAACCAACAGTATCTTTGTTGAAACTGATGGTGGAAGAAAATACTTATTTGATGGATCAGAATGGTATTTAACTTTAAAAGGTGGTTCAGGTTATGCAACAAGAGCTGTATTTAGTGGTGGTTTTACAGGTAGTGAATCTAATACAATAGATTATGTTACAATACAAACTACAGGTAATGCTACAGATTTTGGAGATTTAGTATATGCAAGACATTATGTTGGAGCAACAAGTGATACAAGTAGAGGTGTAACTACTGGTGGTTTTGATGGTACTAGCACATATTCAACTATTGATTATTACACAATAGCTACTCCAGCTAATGCACAAACTTTTGGATCTTTGACAATAGGAAAGTCAACATACGATTCATGTGTGTGTGATTCAGTAAATGTTTTACAATTTGGTGGTTATACAGGTGCTACAGCAACAGCAACTATAGATTATTTTGGAATAAGATCATTAGGAAATGCTTCTACTTTTGGTAATTTAGCAACAGCACTTTACGCTAAGTTTGGTCTTGATGATACATTTAGAGCTGTTACAGGTGGTGGTGGTGGATATAATACTGTTATTGATTATGTAACAATGAGGACTCCAAGTAATTCAACTAGTTTTGGAAATTTAACACAAGGTAGAGGTTGGTCAGGTGCTACAGCATCTACAACAAGGGGTGTCATTGGTGGTGGTGATTCAGGATCTGTAAGTAATGTAATAGATTATGTAACAATACAGACTACAGGAAATGCTACTGACTTTGGAGATTTGTCAGTAGCAAGAGCTTATCTTTCAGCAACAGGTGACAGAAGTAGAGGATTGTTTGGTGGTGGATCATCAGATTATACAAATGGTAACAATACTATGGATTATATTACAATCTCTACTACAGGAAATGCTACAGATTTTGGAGATTTAACAGTGGCAAGATTTGGTGTAGCAGGGTGTTCAGGTAAGTAAAATGAATGACATAACAATATTTAACAGTATTCCAGAACTTGCAACACTTGACAAACAACAGGTGGCAAAGATTACAAGTAGATTACCTGAATACCATAGAGGTAAGGCACTTATTGGTCACAGCACAAGTCAAACAAGTTATTCACTTCAAACAATGAACATGATTTCTGATAGTCCATTATCAAGAATGAAACAATGTCTTGCACAGATAGGAAAAAAATATGAAGCATTAAGAGAAGCATATTTTAAAGTTGAAGAACATAAATTGGAAATTAAAGAAATGGTAAAAAACAAAGACGAAAAATCACAATTAAGAGTAAGAGAACTTGAATCATTAATAGAATCTATTTCAATATCTATGGAAAACGCATTAAGAGAAATAGGAATGTTTCAAAATATGTATGACAGTATCAAAGAGAAAAACAACATACCTGATAATTGGTCGGAGAAAGACTTTGAAAATCAAGAAATTGAACACATGATTAAATCATCATTTAGATTAGCAATACAGGATTTATCATCAAGTGGTAGAGTATCAAAAGCAGTAGTAGAATATTGGGAACAGTTGGGAATCCACCCACAAGTAGGAGAAATCAGAGCAAGAAACTATCTAGTATTAATTCAGAATAAAATTAACAATGCAGAACAAGTAACTATAAATGATATGTATGAATTTTTAGATGCTATGGTCAAAGAATTTGGACAGGAATACAAGAAAGCACTAGAAAGAATAGGACTAACAGAACTTGGTTCAGAGGAATTTATGGCAAAGGGAGTGACTAAACCACAATGAGCCAAGAATACTATGACCATTTGAACGAGGATAAAATCTTTATACATAGTAATAGTGAATATAAGGTGAGATTATCATGGTAGATTGGTTAGCAGGAAAAAGAGCAAAGGGAACAAGTAGTGAAAGAACAGGATTAGGAACTCCGTTAGCATTTACAGATACAACTGTTAGTAAAACAGGTGTTAAAGTATATTATAATTTTGAACAAACAAGTGGTAGTCTTACAAACATAGCAACAACAGGTAACGGATTTAGTGATGGTCTTGGAAGTAGTCTTGATGCAACTGTAACTGGTTCTCCTACAAGAACCACAACAGGTAAATTAGGTTCTTATGCAACAACAGGTGTAAATGGTGCT
>Ga0208644_1000101_pt1 | contig 55346 bp, 75 predicted proteins | sample VirMetDEL_Nov_18_FD_184517 | JGI IMG/M metagenome (GOLD analysis project Ga0208644, IMG submission 184517) | Aqueous microbial communities from the Delaware River and Bay under freshwater to marine salinity gradient to study organic matter... | ecosystem: Environmental > Aquatic > Marine >...
TCAAGTTCAATTAGGTTACCGACAATATCACTATCGGACGCAAGAGAAGTTCCAGCATCTGTTAGTAAACGCCTCTTGTCACCAAGATCATCACTAATCTGATTGACTTTTCGACGAAAAGTGTTTACATTGTCTGTAAGGTCAACTAGGGTGGGACGATCGTATCCGTAAGGGTCTGCCATTATAGTTTCTCTAATATCTTGGTTAACATGTCTTTGATATCGGCAACATCATCCTCTAGATTGACTATCTTAGACTCAAGTTGTAATTTCTCTTCTTGAGCCTCTTTGCGTCGTCTCTTTCTTTCACGAGCCGTCTCAACTTCTCTTTTATTTATATTAATGATTGCACCTGTTTTCGAGTCTCTACCGAGACCCGCGTGTCCATCTACTTTTACTAATTTCATGTTAATCTACCAAAGCTATTGCTCTTAAATCTCTCACCACAGGAACTTTAGACGAATTTTTAGAACGGAATACCAACTTTAATTGGAATTCAGTAAACGCATCTAATATACCATCATCACCACCGATCAAATTAGTGTATTCTCTAAAGATGGCTGGATTTTCGTCTGTGGGTAAAGTATTTTCCGGAGCATCATAAACCCAATTTTTCTCAACAATATTTTCACCTTCAACTGCTACTCTGTAGTACAAATCAACTTCAGAATTTGCAGGAATATTTGCAGCATATAGAACCTTGAGTCCAACAGCATCTTCAACCAATGTAACTGGTTTAGTGATATGTTTCGCTGGGTGTGAACCACTGTATGCATCTGTCTCAGAAGTATATCTGATAGGAATGTTTTTATTTCCAGAAGCGTCAGCGGAATCTTGAAAGTCAATAATGTTTTCAATCAATGTCAATGAACTTCTTTGTAAGTCGAGCATTGGTGATACAAACTCATGACTGCTCTTCATGTCAACTTTAATTTCACAAGAACGCAATCCAGACAACTGAGCATTTTCGTTATAACGATTAGCAATAACTCTAGGTGCATCAAAAGAAGTATTAATCTTAGGCGAAATTCTTTGCCAGTTAGTATCTTTAACATAGTCAATGTCTTGGGCACCAGCAATGGAACTACCTGTTGTGAATTTGTATCCGGCTGATACAGAAGTAACATCTGGATTTGCTGTTTCAATTATTAGGTTGGCTACGTTAAACTGAATGTTTCGGTCCGAAGTAATTCCGGTTCCACCAAAAGTACTCGTTGTCGTTGCCGCACTGTCGGCATCAAAGGCATAACCAAACGCATCAGCTTTGGTAATTGTTCTTCTAGTACCATTAATGGTCATCATTGATGAACCTTTTATACCTACTCCACCACCATAACGTGTGGCAGAATCAAGACCTAAAATTTCCGCCTTATCACCAACTCGTAAGCCATGGTCATAATGAGAAATATAAACTTCAGTAGAACCAGCCGTTGTATTGATGGGGTCTGGGTCTAGAAGTTCTTTAGGTACATCAGCATTTCTGAACACTGCCTTACCACCATAACGGAATTGAGCACGATATAGTTTATACATCATGTCTACCTGTTGGTCTGGTTCCCAAATCTGTGAATTTTGTGACCTAAAGAATGAACCTAAAGAAGGTTGAGTCAAAATTCTTTCTTCGGTCGAACCAAGAACAAACTGTTCCATTTCAGACACATATACAGTATAATAAGGGGTATTAGGAGCAATAACACAAATTGCATATTCAGTGAAAGGACTTAAGAAAACTGGTTCATCAAATTCAAATACAGTTTCTTTAGTTTTAACCACTGAGAAATTTCTTTGGTCTGCTCTCGCTGGTACCTGAACCTGCGATGCGGCTACAAACTTACTAGCAATGATTTTACTAGATGATGGAGCACCATTAACTGTAGGTCTAATCTGAACCTGTACCGGAATTTCTGGGTCCTTAGTTGTAAAGAAAATGCCTACCTTAGTAATAAAGACACCGAATTCGTTATCAACCATAAAGGTTTGTGCAATAGGGTCGACATAACCGCCCATCTTGACAACCTTATCTGCGAACCTTGTGTTTTGTATTGACGCAATTTTAGTGTTACTAACTTCATCGACGTTATATGATGTAGTTGCGTTAGTAGATGGTGCAAGATTTCCCGCTACTGTTGATGCAGGTGCAGCTGCTGGTGCTTTCACATCTTCATAATCTGTACCTGCTGCAGAACTACCGGCCGGTTCGCTTACAGTGCTTGTATTTGCATTGTACGTGCCATCAGTTTGAATGACGGTTGCAACTTCATTTTCTCCTGAACCTTCATAATTAATGTCGATAGAGTTTGCTGTACCAACGACAGCTTCACCACCATTATTGACATTAAATGTAACAACCGCAACACTACCAGATTGACTTGCAGAGGCAATCTGAAATGTTCCTGCGGGTATAGGAGAAGCCACTACAACATCTTGTACCGTAGTGGTACCAGAAACAATAGCACCAATACCATCATCGTTTTGATTACCAGTATCTTGACCAACACCACTGTTTTCAGTTATTACTGGAGACTCGTCAATAATGTAATTATTCGTAACAGAATTAGTAATGTTTTCTGTAATATTATTCGTGACATATGTGTTGTTAATTTGAACAAGTTCTAAACTGTCCAACTCTTCTTGAATAATATCAACTTGGTCTTCAAGGTCAGCAATTTCTGTTTGCATTTCCTCTACACTTGACAGTAGTTCTGTGAACTGGGCAGCTGTAGTTTCGTTCTGTTGCAACGATGTAGCGGAAGTTGTAGTAACATGAGTATTTTCACTAAAGAAATCGGAGGTTGCTTCATACAACACCCTTGTACTTAAAACATCTTTCTGTTTTTGATTCAAAGTTCCCTGTGCAACATAAAGTGCAAACGCTTTAGTAGTAGCTGCAGCATCTAACGACTGTGATATGTCAAGCAATTTAAACTCTAATGCACCACAAGGAAAACGATCTACATCTTGTTGTGGATCATATTCTTCCAACCCTAGAATGGTTTTGTAGTACAAGTCTGGATTAATTCTTCTTGGAATCAGGAAAGAACCCGAAACTTCACCAAATTCGTTCGTGACCAAACTAGTTGGACCATCAGGATGCTGTGTGTATTGAGTATTTAAGTTACCATCATCTTCTGTCCTTTCTGAAAAACGAACAAAAGATTCTTGGCGACACCATTTAGAAACGTTCTTACTATTAAAGAAAGGATATACTCTAATCTTAGGACGCATACCTTCAGCTTTGAAATAAATCTTTCTAGAACGCATCCAAGGAATACTGAAAACTTGTACAATCCTCTCACCAATTACTTCTTCTACTGTTTCTTCAGCAACAATTTTAGTCACTGTGTGTTTATTAGTTGTAGTAGTAGTTGTGGTTGTTACGTCCGTGGTAACATTTTCAATGAATAGTCCATCACCTGTTGTTGTCGTGGAAGTAGTGTTAACATTAGACTCTGAACCTGCGACTGAAGATGTTACACCAGTAACCTGGCCAACTTCTAGTTCATCAGGATTCTGCCCTTGCCAATTCGTTTCGTGTTCGTTCCAGATAAACCCAACATCCGTGTTCTCGATTCGAGTACCATTAGGAATAATTTTTGGAGCTTTATACTTCGTATCTTTCCATTCATCTGAACCTGGAGAAAGAGTCATTTGCCCATTGAATATTTGAATAATGAATGGATTAACAGGTTCATTACGTGAAGCAATTTCAACAGACTTCCAATTAACTTCAGCGTAGTCCAAATATAACATATCGCCTTTTTTGACAATACCGCTAGACGAAACACTATCCCAAATCAAACGAATATTATCAGAAGAGAAAGTAGGTCGAACGGTATTACTCTGGAAATCTAGAGCAGCACGATATTCTTGAGACTTAGTGGCTGAAAGAGTTTGGTCTTTAAAATTTTCTACGAAGAAACCAGACTTAGTTCTAAGATTTCCATCAGCATCCAAAAGATTTAGATTTTTGGTATCAAGTTCTAACAAACTTAACGTTGTCATTTCTTCAAGTCTATCAAGTTTCTTTTCTAACTTACCAATATCTTTCATCGTATATCTTCTGGATTCGATTTTGGTAATTGACAAATCTTCAGGCGTCAAAGTATTTGCATTCATTAGAATCTTATACAATTCCACCGATTTATCAGGCGTTTTCTTGTACTGTGGGTTTTTATCAGGGACACCACGAATGTACATCAACTTGCCTTCTTGTGACATCACCAACTTATCTGCTCTAGGCAAATAGTAACTAATATCACCAGTGATTTGAGTTGAACGCTTAGGTAAGTAAAAATTCTCTGTACCATTTTCTAAAATACCAGAAGCACTATCAAAGTCTGGCCTGAAATCTAAGACGTTGTATAGACGAGTGGTCGCATCATAGTTAGGCTTATACGATGGAATACTATTATAAGTGATATTGATAAATGGTGCTATGGTTGTATTATCTACGTAAGAATTCTTTGAGTAATAGTTACCTGTACTACCTCTCTTCCAATATTCATACTTTACGTAAATTGGACCTGAGTACGGGAAGGACTGTAAGAGTCTTCCTTTAACATAATGATTGTCTCTCTGACCATTATCTAAAGTGAAGTATGAAAAGATACTATTACCGTTAGCACTATCTTTAATCTCTGAAATTGTTTTAATATCATACTGTCCCAGATTAAAAGGTGTGCCAGAAACTACTGTTCCAGTGGTCGTTGTTTCAACAGGTTTTTTCTCTTTTGGATTGGCGTTAGTTATAGATTTATAACCAGTAATAGTATATGACGCACCACCCAGATTCAAACCCGTGATTGTTACTTGGTCAGCATTAACGTTTAACGTAGCATTAAAAGATACTGAACCTGAATCACCGCTTGCAATAATCCAACTAGATGTATCAGTGTAATCGTTGTCTGAGGTAGATACAACGGTTGTTCCACTAGCATCAGATGTAAAAGTTTGTTGGAAAATATAATCATAGTCTAGTGGGTCAACGTTAGATGGCCTTGACCTAGGCAAAGAAAAAAGAAGGTCTTTATTTTTTTGATTACCTTTAATTAGGGCACGTGCTGGATTACCTTCCAGAACTAATTGAAAATAATTAGTCGGCCCGGTACCAATACTTCTAGCGTTTCTAACACTCTCTGAAATATCACCTGAACTAGAAATATAAATTCTAGTAACTGAGTTAACACTTCCGATAGAACCCGTAGTCCTTTCAATTGAACGTACTTTTACTTTACCTACAACGGTACCTGTACCATTAGTGCCGTCATAGAGATTTACCGTAGAATTAAGAGCCAGTGTGCCTCTATGAGTTGTATTGTCCGTAGAATTACCGTTTAAGTATCGATCATAAATTACAGGTACATTTTCACCTTCTACTAATTCTGAGACGGTTGGTTTAGGAATTACTAATTTTTTCAGTGCAGGGTTTTCTGACCTGTAACCATTAATATACGCAACGCCCTTAGAAACTTCCAAATACAATCTATCTTCAGCTGCTGCGGAATCAATTTCGACAAAACGAATCTTGTAAGGTTCAGCAATGTAATTGCCAGATTCTTCATAAGTTCTTTGTGCAAGAACATCGTTAATTTTATTATATTCGTTTAGACCAGAAACCTGATTTGCAACAGCACCGTTTGCTATACGGGCTAAAAATATGTAATTTTCTGTAGGTAAAGTATCTTCTCTTTTCGCCAATTTTAGTCGTATGCGATATCTGTCAGCGCCCGGTGATGTTAAATTGGGTGTAGAACCCTGATTATCGTATAGAAGATTACTGTCGGATGAGGTAAGAATATCTTGATAAACAACAAAACCAATTTCACCCGTATATCCGGTAAAATACTTGGATAAAATTAAGGCTTGTTTGGGAACTTCTACAAAATGTCCCAAAACAAAGTAATGACCACTACCAACACCAACTTTGCTACCTGAACCTACTGGCCAAATAAGAGGATTGGTGTTAGATGATTCAACGATGACATCATCGCCACCCGTAACAACAAGTGGTTCGCCAGGAGTGAATCTTGGTGCAGAATTACCTGAGTTATCTACCGCATCAATGGATGTTTCAGTTGTAGGGTTAGTGTCTTTATATCTTACAAAAATAGTAGGTACGTTAGTTGTATCACCAACATCATCTGTGCCTGGAACGAACTGAAGAACCTGAGCAGTGATTTGTGAAGTGGAACCTGTTATTGTTTTACCGACAAGATTTGAACTAGTTGTATTTGCAGATGAAACTAATCGAACATATTCGTAATTATTATTAACCGTAATACCACCAGGCTTAACTGCTGCGCCGGCTTTGAAAAGATGTCCACCCAGTCTAGATATTTCTTTTTGGATTATTGTCTGTAATTCGTTTAATTCTCTAGCCTGTAACGCTCTACCGGAATTAAACAACACCTTGTGGTAACCACGTTTGGGGTCATAATCGTCTCTATATGTGGTATACTCAATGTTACTATTATAAGTAGTTGGCATTTTTAATAATCCTTAAAACGTTATTACTATCTTTAAATCTTGACGCGATTCATCGTCTCTCGGGATTTCTCCACGATTATCAACATACAAAAGTTCACCAGAGTAATTATCTATGTCTGGTGTAATAAAGGTGGCAATGGTACCAGTAGCACCACCCTGAGTTCTTGTAATGTTATCAGTTATTTGAAATGCGCCATACCCAGTAGAATCGTTTTGGTGATAATAAAGATATCCTGTGGTAGTGATACCATCACTACTATCATAGTAGTGGTCAACAATTGCGGAAGCTCCACTCGTTCCACCAGTAATAAAATCTTCGGGTGTAAAGGCGCCACCCGGACTGCTTACAGTAAACCCTCTAAGATTGTTACCTGTTAGGTCGGTGAAATAATCACTATCATTAACCGTAGTTGTAGGATTTTTTAATAAAGAAATCTGCCTAAATTTTGTGGATAGTCCAACCCTAAATGGTGCAATTGTATTATTTTCATTACCATCCAACTGAACATTAAACAATAACTGTGTAGCACGTAAGTCAATAGTTGGGTCAGCTGAAATACCGTTTTTGGGAGAAAAAATTGGACGAGCAACGTTTTTTTCACCATCAATCAAAACGTTAGCATAGTCATAACCTGTGCCAAATTGCCAACCCGTACCAACACCATTACTATCAATTTGTACACTAATCAGATAACCGTTGTTATCTATTTGGGATCGACCTGCTGCACCAGTACCATTGCCTATAATCTGAACCGTAGGTGGTGCAGTGTAAGTACCACCACCAGCATTCAAAACTTGAAAACCTACGATAGATTTTGGTAACGCAAGGTCTTGAACCGCTTTTTGTTGAATGTCAGTAGCAGGATCATCTACGCCAGCTGAGTCAACAAATTTAACAGGAATGAATTTTGAGGTTACGAAATTATCAGTATCCGCAACACTAATGGTATACATAAACTTCCAGAAATATCCATCAGCAGTTTGAAAAGGAACACCGTTTAATCCACCCGTAGGTTGAACCGTTGAAATTGCAGGATTAGGTAATGTATTTCCTGTACTGGGATCAACGAAAACACCACCAGCAACACCTGCCCTTAAACACATATAAACCTGATTCTGGTCATTCAAAACATAATATCTTCTTGAATCATCATCGTGGTCAGTGTGGTTATCGTTATAAGCCTGATATATTGTTCCTGAAGACCAGTTGTATCTGGGAATAACATAACTCAAGTTGGTAACTAGTTTTGAAGCTTGGAAAGCGTTTCTAGTTAGTTTGGACCAAGAAGGTGACTGTAGATAATCAACTTGAGAAGCATCAGGAACCGTGTCAGTTGAATTCCATTGTTCTGTCCTACCAATAACAATATAGTAGTTATCACCAGAATCGTAATCTCGTCGGAGTTCTTGCGTTAGTTCTCGTTTGAATTGATCAGTTATTGTTGCTGTCATTTCTATTTAACCTTTATGTTATTGTTACATCACTTTTGTTGATTACGTACCAGTTACCACCATCCCAAATCAGGTGAACAACTGTCGGACCTGAACCTGCTCCTCCAGTTAACGTAAAAGAAGTTCCCTGACCGAAATTGGTTGGTTGTATAACGGCATTGTTAGCTCCAGAGATATTTGTTATATATCTTACTTCACCTTTCTCATCTCCGTCACTCAGTGTCCAAGTATGGGGAGGAGTCCCAGTTGTGGTGTTTAAAAATATAGCGGGTTGGTCATTAGGCAAAGTCCCACCATCTGTGGTTAGATTCGCCGACTGTCCATCACCGAACATAACTCTTCCATCAAGTTCTACAGCCCCCGCACCTTTTGGTAAAAGACGTATACTAATATCAGTATCGGTACCATCCGCCGTAATATCTACTGGACTGTTTGTTAAAGAGTTTCTTAACTGTAAATAGTTAACTGGTGAACCACCCACTTTCGAAAATTCTAATATACCATTACCATTTGTATCTACCCAAACAGTATCAGTAATAATGGCATTGCTTATGGTATCCGAGTCTAACGATTTGTTCTTCAAGGACTGAGACGCATCAGTGAAGACAAATGTATCATTAGCCGATAATGCAGGCAAAGTAATTGTTGTGTTAGCTGCAAGTTCGGATGGTAAAACTTTGTACTGATGGTCAGCACTAATGTCATTGATTAATAATGCGCCGTAAGAACAAGAATCTAAAGTTTTGTTCGTTAAAGTTTGTGATGCTGAATCAAGAACAACAAAAGCAGAATAATCAGGGAACCTAATTGTTCTGTCTGCCGTAGGACCAACCGCACCAATATTTGTTTTAAACGTTAACGTGGTATCAAGAAAATTAATGGTCGCACTATCAAAATTGACCTGTGTTCCAATGATTAATCCATCAGGCCCAAAAGTCTCATAAATTTCTTGGAAATTGGCATTTATTTTAGCAGCGCCGTCACGGAGAGTATCTCCTGTTCCATCGTTCGCTGTTGTGCCAGTAAAAACAATTTGCCTTGTCATTTTTTAATCCAGTTTGCCTTAGTTTTTATTTATATGTTATTTTCTATCGAATGTTGAGAAAGTGCCCATAAAGGTTGTAAGTGATGGGTCTGAATCCATTGAGAAGTCAATTGTACTACCAAGGATTTGATCAGCATCCGCACTACTATCCATATCGAAAGATGAAAGTTTCGGTGTTACATATGAAGAGTCATAATCAACACCAATCGTTCCAACAAGAGCATTATTTCCATCAACACCAGCATATGCGTCTCTTTCGCCTGGAACTACAAATCCACCCAACATCTTCAATGTGGTTGGTGAGAACGTTGCCAGTGGATTGATGGTATAGTCTTCAAATTGTTCTATATGATATCTATCCAACGAAACTTTGACCTTACCAAGACCACCCGTATTTTCTGAATCGTAAACTGCGTAATGACTGAGTTCTCCTTGATTTGCAATCAGAGGTGAAACTGAAGCAGAATCGATAATAAGTACTAAAGGCGCCGCCTTTCGACCAGCACTATCCATAATATCATAACCATCAAACGGTATACCTCCAAATCCAGCTTCACCAACTGCTTGGATTTGTCCAGCGAGATAAAATCCCGCTGGGTGTACAAACAGTTTGTATACTTCTCGCCATAAAGTAATAGGAATACCTATCTTAATCAATATCGCAAAGGTTTGATATAGTTTATCGTCCGTTAAAAATCTATTACTAAGTGGGCCGATCTCGGAATTATTTAATTTAAAAATCTTTTCACTAGTATATTCAACATCTGGGTCCTCTCCAAAGAATGAACGAAAGAACTGTTGAATAGATAGTTCGGAACCTTTTGTTTTATACAAATTCCCAGCTATCTGTGCAGCACCTCTCTTATCGGAGAACCCCTGAAAATAACTTTCACCCAAGAGTAATTCATCTTCTAAAAAAGACAAAAGGTCTTCGTCCGTCTCTACAATATCTTTGGTTTCAAAGAGATGATTGACTAGCTCAGCTGGAGACTCTTCACTCGTGTTCCATTCGTAATATTTTTCTAGAAAAGTGATAAACTGAGGATAATCTTGTTTAAAATGATCAGGAAGTACTTCTTCAATTTTCCTGTCATATAGAACAAGTTCTCGTCTATTTCTTTCCGTGTTTCCTTGATGCATGTTAAGTACTTGACACTTCTATTGGAGTTTCGAAAGAAACATCATCATCGAACAATAAGATGTTGTTTCTAGTTGGAGAAATTGCGCTTTGATTACCTGGCGTCACTGAAATTTTTATAAAATTGTTTCCGCCTAAAATGGATTCTGGTGCAAAACCTATTATTCTGACCCTACCATCTAAAAAGTATTCTCCTATATTATCAACAATGGCGTTACCCGAACCCTGTTCAATGACCTGTATATTTCGACTATTTAGTCTGTTCCTTAAGAAACATGTTTTACCGTTAAGTCTAAAAAATGTAGAGGTTAAAATATAATCAGTATTATTAGGTTGAGAGATACTTTGAGGAAAATAAAAATTATAGTTAGAACTTATTCCAAGTAAACTTATACTTTGACCAGCGCCGTTAAGACCCGTTGGCACCAATCTCTGTTGCATTTTTATATCAGCTCTACTAGAAAGAATCGAAGGGTCTACTGCATCTATCTCTGTAAGTAGATTCGATCTACGAAATGATTGTCCAAATTGACCAATAGTGTTTGTAAAATAATTGTTTACAGCATTTCCAACAAGTGTTTTAATTGTGTTCAAACCCAAAGTTGTGAATCGTGGATTATACTGATAATAAACTAAGGATTCAACAAAAGTTGTGATTGGGTCTAAGAATCTAAGTTTCCAAGATACGATGGACAATTGATTAACATAAGTTTCGATTTCGATTTTTAAATCGGCTTTTTGGCTGTCAGTCAATCCAGCGTTCCATCTTATACTAAGATAAACTGCGCCATATTCCGGCGGATCGTTATCTTCACCACCCCAAGCGTTAATTTCCTCAATATATTCTCTGAACCTTGCAAGCACAAGTGTCGAATAATCGTTTGCAACAACCATTCTATTTTGAGTGGTATATTGAAAAGGAGCGTTTCTTTTAATTGAATTATTATTTTCTTTTTCCGCGCCTCCGATAGAGTTAGAAAACGTTGAAGCAATAATATCAACATTTACAATGTCGTTATTTGTTAAAGTCACTGGTAACTGTTCTGCAGCAGTGAAAACTTTACCACCGTTAGCAATACTTCCACTGCAACTAATATACTCAACGGTTATTTTATTACCAGCCTCGGGAGTTGGACCTAAAGTGTTTCCGTTCCCAAAGCTGAGTTCAAAGAATCCATTAGGCGATTCTTTAAGAACATATATTAAAGAACTTTCGTTAATGAATGTTGCTTCTGGTAATGCAGTGTAAATTTGAAAATCAGTAGCAGAAGGTGTATCAAAAACACGAATCGTCACTGTAGACCTGTCAAGGTTTTTGTCTGGTATCACATATAATTCGTCAGCGTCTGTTGAACCTACAATAAAGGTTTTGGTTTTTAAAATCCCTTCGGAAATTATAATTTGGTCTGGATTATCACCTGAAGGTAATTCAAAAGAATAATTTCCCTGATTATTAGTAGCGGTAACCGACTCAGTAGTAATAAAGGAATAAGACACATCATTAATTGTCGAATTGAATTTAAACCCCCTCGGGATTGTAACAGTGGGAGGTTCGTTGCCTGTACCAATAGAAGTCGTAAGTTGAACCTTGGCTTTCGAAGTTACTCTAGAACCAGGAACATATCCAATAGATTCAGATAGGGATACGATAGAACTTCGAAGTTGAGCGGTTCCCAAAAAAGATTCATTAAGAGCGTAGTTTGCAATTAAAGCATTGTAGTGAGTATTGTATGCGAGTACATCAAGCAAATTTGATAAACCGGAGGCCTCAAAATCATAATCCGTAAACTCACTCTGAGCTTCAAAGAAAGTCTTCAGATTATTTTTTATCGCATCGAAATCTAAAGCAGTTGACTTAACTGTGGTTGACATTTATCTTAACCTCGAAATTGTGGTTTCTAATGTTATAGTTTGGTCCGTATTTCTAACTGAAAAAGTTAAAAGTATATTAATTGCATTGATATCTTCCTGCACACCAACTTTTACAGACCTTACTGACGCTCTGGGTTCATAAGCTTCTATAATACTTTTAATTCTTTCTACAATTCTATTCCCAGTTTGGTCATCTGCCAATTCAAAGAAAAACCTCTGAAGGTCGATACCGAAATTGGGGTCAAAGGGTTTATCGAACTTATTACTGTTGAGTAGAGTTTTAACAGATTGTTTAACAGCCGCACCTTCAGATTTTTTAAAAACATTTCCAGTATTGCTCGCCAAAAAAGTCAAGTCGAGATCCAGATACGGTCTCGACCTTGTACTGGTTATGCTGATTTTAGAGATATCAGCATCTTCTTGTGAAAAAATTTTGGTGGCCATTTTTAGTACTCAAAACATTATTTTTATTTATATGGGAACGAACACTTCAACTACTTCATTTAAAGATAAAGTACTACCATTAAAAGTTGTTTTAAGACTTTTACTAAAATTAAGGTCAAAATTTTCATTCGCAACAGGCATTACGAGCACTATCTGGCAACTAAGTTCACCAGAAGGGTCGTATGTATCATAATCGAGAATCAACTCTTGATACTTCAAAAAATCTTTCCAGTAGACGGCCAACTCAAAAGTGTTTTCAAAATCAATCTTGCCATTCTCACCCAACAACTGATAAACAATTGCACGTCCAGTTTGTTTGTAATCATTGATAGAATCTTTGGTGGAGGTTTCGCCAGGCGATGGTTTATATAAACCTTCTGACACAATTAATCGGTTCTTTTCAAAAGTTTTGTTTGTAACAACAGTTCGCATCGATTCGGCTTGAAGATAAAGTTGACGTGCGATAAGTCTTTTATCTCCACTCAATTGTTCAAACTGTAAACGAGAACCCTTGGAACCTAGAAATTTAGCAATCGTAATTCCAGGCGCAAGAGGAGTTGCGGAAGTGATGTCCGATTGAAAGTTTGGGTTGTATACGGGGTCAACAAGATATATCATTACGGAGTGAACCTCTTACTTCTATTTTCAGCTGGGTTGTTACCCAATAGTGTTCGACCAAATTGTAAACTTGGTTTTTTATTGTATGCTCGACCAATAAAAGGCGGTCTTACATCTGCATACTTACTTGAAAGTCTACCTTCTCCAATCAATGCACCAATCAACGTTGCGTTTCGAAGATTTGCAGGGTCTCTTAATTTAGAACGTATTTCATAAATACTGGGTTCTCTGTTAAATAAACCATCGTAATCGTCAGTTTTTAGAATTTCTAACTTCAATTCATCGCCTGGGTCAACATTTACATTTCTTATACCGTAGTTGCCAGATGACAATAAAGGTGTTATAATTGCGGTTGTTGGCATATCCGCTGTAGGTTCAATCTGAACATATGGCATTTCCGTAGGATATGTTTTAGCATTCCTTACCTTCGATGCACCTGTTGCTGTTCCCGCCTCAGCAGGTGCTGATTGTGCGAAAGAAGCTTCCCCCGCCTTGTTCGCAAAGTCTGATGTGATTGCTTCTGTGGCTTTACCTATAAATGTTCCATAATGTGTTGTAGCACCCAAACCAGAACCGCCTGGTGGTCCTGAGAAGACTTTACCATAGTGGTCAATTAACTGTCCACCAATTGTTCCTGTCACACCAATGACGGAAACGGTGTCGGCCGATATGTTTGCAATTTGAGAGGAAGCAACCCATTCATTGACGGCTGTGGTAATCAGTTTATCACCACTGGTGAATTCAACGTTACCTTCAACAAAATTGTTTTGTTCTCCCTTGACAAATACGTTTCTATCTGATAACATAGTTTCAGTATTAACATCAACCACTCGAAGAGACCTAGAACCTTTTACCACATGGTTTTGATTTTCGTCTACGGTCTTAGTGTGATTGCGATGTATCTTTTCAGTTTTATTACCAGCAGTAGTAACGTTAATATTACCTTCGACTTCTAAATTATAATCTCCAGCAATTTTAACATTGACGTTGCCTTTGTATACGAGGTCGGCTTGACCTTCCACAATCACAACGTCATCACCACCTGTTACAGAAACTTTTTTATTGACGGACGAAAATAAAACACTTCCATCAGCTCTTAATTCTAGTCCAGCACCCGTTCGATGTTTGATTAAAATTCTTTCACCGCCTGGTGTGTCATCCACATGAATAGCATGACCAGAGGTAGTTTCTTGTGTCTGATTATATGGAAATACAGAGGGTTTTTGGTCAGAGAATTCTACAGAGACTCCATAATCACCGCCACCAGCAAACAAGGATTCTATGGTTTCTCCTCGAGCCGACTTGTTTATAGACGAACCAAAAAAATAATCTCGTCTAGGAAATTCGCCCGAGGCTTCATTAAAACCTTCTCTGGGAACGCCCTCAGTGTTTTCCTGACCAGCACCCAGTTCTTTTATTCGGTTTCGAAAATTGTCTAATATTGTTGTCATAATATCTTACTTTCGTTTATCTGTTGGCCAGTGAAAGGAGGTTGGGTTGATGGGTCGGTAAACAATGTTTTTTTACCAAACACATCTTCACAAAAATCTCTAACGTCAAAGCCGGGATCATCTTCTAGAGGGTCTAGGTCATTGTGCCCCAATATCTGTCCGCCTGGAAAAGTTCTATAAAACGCTTTACAAATCTCCTGAAATGATGTAAACTGACTTCGTGTTAAAGAAGTAACAGATTTATATTCTAATGGGTCCGGTGTTCCAGTGGGCGCATTAATACCGCCAACGAAAACTACTCCTATACTTCTCTCGTTGTGACCATTAATGTTTGCATGGTCTCCTTGAATATTTACAGGCCTTCCTCTTTGTACAGAACCATCCCTACGAATTACATAGTGATAACCAATACTATTTAAACCCAATCTAATTTGAGTTTTATTTATTTCCTCACTTCCGATATTAGCATTAGAATACGATTCGGTCCAGTGAACCACAATTTCGGTTACGTCTCTAGTGATTGACCGAAATTCTGCATCTAGTTCTTCCACTGAGGAGATGAAAGTAAATGTGAAATCTTCAGCACCAACACCATTGTTCCAACGTTGAGCATCACCAACATTAAAGGGGTCATCAAATACACTATTAGACGTATCAACAACAACAGAACCAGCAATAGTCGAATCTAGTTCAGCTAACAGGTCAGTCACTTCCTTGGGCGACTTTCCATGTTTATCTTGTAAAATTCTTCTAGCCTCTGCCTTTTGAACCTCTGTTCCCTGAGACAAACGAATAATTTCACTTCGGTCCTTTTCTTCTAATCGTATACCGTTAGCTATAAACACAGTATCTAAACTTTTGGTGTCTAGTTTCCTAACCAAGTTTTGAACAAAACCTAGCTGACCGATAGGAAAGGATCTTTCTAATGATGATATGAATTTGTTTCTCTCATTCACAACACCTGCTCTAGTATTTTTATATTCCCTAACTGAAGATACAACGTCCTGACCTTTTCTTCCAGTTATCGCACCCAATACATTACCAACATTAGGAGATATTGCAGTAACCACAGTATTTGCAACATCAGTAATAGCGTCATTTCCCTCAGTTTGAAAAGCGGTTAACCTAGTGGTAGAACCTGTTTTACCATCCGTAACTGCATTAGTTACGACATCGTTAATAATACTTTGAGTCCTTGATGATAGATTGTTTACTGCACCAATACTAGAAAAAGCCCCAACATTTCCAGCAACAGAATTAATTGATGTGTTCAGTCCCTTTGAATTAGCATTAGAAATCATGTTTTGTAGATAACCTGGCGCAACTCCCAGGCCGGTTATTCCACTCAAGATTGAAGATAAGGAACCACTTTCTTTTTTAGCATAGTTTATTCCAGTGTTACGTCCACTATCATTATATGTTATTGAAACACCCACCCCAATCTCAGAAGACAGACTACTAATATCTGTATTAAGTGCTGGATTAATTGAACCATTCAAAGCTTCTGACGTTAAAACCCCTTCAGTTGGAGTGAAATTTTCTGCACCAATGATATCAGTCTTACTTGTAACAGATTTAACACCACCTATAACTTGATTTGTTTCTTTACCCACTTCAGTTACTTTGACAGTATCGAAGGTTTCTTTAACATTGGTTGACGCTTCGTCTACACCACCATAAGATAAGGTGGTTTTAGTCGAATTTAATGATTTGTCTAATTGTTCTTTTGTTATTGACATTTATCTCACCGTAACTTCATTATAGGCTTTCGTTGCGTTCGATATCGCTAAGTTAACTTTTCTATTATTTCTCATATCAAATGATGTTGTATTACCTCCAGCAATAAATCGGTCCTTTAAGTATAAACGACTAATAATATCGACTGACCCGCCTGTTCCGTCAATCAATTCTGTTTTTAAAAGTTTTGCATTGACGTTGGCGAATCTTGTTCTAAGTTCTGATAAAACATACTGTAACTGAATCGAGAATAAATTGATGAACGAACGTTTTTCGATTTGAGTTGCAAACCTAATCAAGTTTTTATATCGTGTTCCGTTCTTATCCCATTGTGCGATACCGAAAAATTGTAAATTAGGATCATCTGGGTTAAAGGTTACAAATCTAGAAATCGTTTCAATACATCCGGTGATTCCAGCAGCTTGTCTAGGTGTATATCCATTATCAATGAAAAAACGCATCGCTTGACTTCTTCTAGTTGCAACATTAGCATCTGGTATGCTATCATCTAAAATTTCTTGTGAAGCAATATCAATTTTTCTATCTGGGTCATATTCATTCTTAAAACGACTTAATGTCTTGTCTTTAGAAGACCTAGCCTGAACATCAGTTGGAAACTCAGTTTTATTTAACGAACCTAATATGAGTGGGGTTTGTGACGATTTACCATCCATGAAAAAACCATATACCAGTGCGCCTGGAAGAACCTGAGGCACTTTTCCAAAACCAGAACTCCCTCCTTCGGTTAATGGTATTACAGTTGTAGCCCAAGGTAAATCAGATTCTAAAACATTTCCAGTGTACGGGTCATGAATTCCATGAATACGAATACGAACTCTACCTTCTAACCCAGCGGGTGGGGAAGAGTTAATAACAGTAGCGACAAACCATCTAAGTTGGTCACCATAATATTCTGTTTGTATAGATCTAAACAAAACCACTTTCTCCAGTATTCGCTCGTTCAGGAAATTCTCTGGTTATCTTGGTAGCATTAACAGATACACTGTGGCGTGATTCTTTAAAAGTGTGACGAATAGCGTATATCAAGTAATTACCCGATTTTTGTTTATCTATTATATCATCTGAACTTAAATTTTTTGGGTCAGCCGAACTAGAATTAAATGTACATTTCATTATGTCTCCGACACTAGCTTTAGAGTACATAAAGGGTACGCCAGGTACACTTAGATTAATCATATTTCGATACAAAGAATTTCTCAACGAAGAATTTTTAAGTTTCAAGGTATTGTCAAGAGAATCAACAACATCATGGTAACCCAAAAAAGTATCGTAAGTGCCAAAGGAACTTACCTGATGATAAATTTTAGACTGGTAATTATCAATAAAATCGTTTCCTATAACTTTACTTTCGTCAAAAACACTTTGAGTTGAAGTATCGGGCAAAAGTTCTTTACTTTTCATATCTAACAGAACGTCTCTAATTTTAAAACTGTCACGTGTGGTTATACCGTTTCCGGTATCTGTATTATTGTAAGCCGCCCCTAGTGCCCCTTTACTTATCATCATCAAAGAATCTTCAGAAGCTTCTTTCTTATATCCCTCTATCATAAAATATTTTTTATCTTCAGAGATAGCTTCTGCATTTCCAGAAAAACTCGAAGAATAAACAAAGGGCACTTTTTTATTGAAAGGTGTTTGTATTAAAAATCCTTCAAGACTCGAAATACGAATATTATTATCGTATAGTGATGAATGAACAAAGTAAGGTGCGCCTATTTCAGTGGTCATTCTATCACGTAACCAATCAATGGCGTCTAATGGATGCATATATGGCACATTAACTTTCCTAACACCTTGCGCCGACTTTGTTAGATAAGACTGATCCACATTCTTTTTCAGATAACCTACAATAATTTCTGTTATCATACTTTCTAGGTTAGTAGTGAAAGTTTTACTAACCGTTGTTAATTTGCTCAATAGGAAATGTTCTTCAACCAGAGATATTAATAAAACATCTGTTCGGTCATTGGTTCGAACGGATTTTTCTACCTTAGTCATAATAAAACTTTTTTCTTTGTCGGCCGAACCACCGATGATAGGTTCAGAATCATCACCGACACCTGCAATCTCAAAGGTTATTTTTTCTGTGCCTCTAAAATTTATAGATTCGAAAATTGAATTATCATCGATCAATAACATCTTGCCTGTGATGTAAGGATATTCCAAATTTTCATAGAACACTAATTCGGGTATTAGTGAACGAACGTCTACTGTTTGTTCCCCTAGTTTCTCAGCAGATATTTCTGCCTTTAGTATTTTATACTGTTGTGAACGATTTTGTGTCATGATGATGCTAATAGTTTTTGGAATTCACCTACTATCTGACTGGCGATACCGGGTCTTAGTACAGAAATTTCTCTCAAAGATTGGTTCTTAGTTTGAAAATTATCTTTGAAAGTTACTCTTTTTACACCAGTTATATCTTGTGTCAAGGGATTAACATCTTGATACTCACCATCTGCGTTTTCCCAGTGATGTACGCCAAGATATTCTTTAGTGGTTGACCCATTTCCGAAAGCACCAGCCAAGTTGTAAATCACATTATTGGTTTCAAACTGCATTCCCTGAATTGAAGGAAAAGAATTTTCAACATCTGAGACACTTGCATCAATTGGAGGTCCATCCACGTCTTGTGTATTCTGTCTTTTGAACGTGGGTTCAAAAATGATTTGACCAAATGAAGGGTCAGCTTTAACGACTTTACCAAAGAATCCACCAGCACCAATCCCCGTGAGAATAAGTTCTTGTCCTACCTGTAAGAGTCCTGCGAAAAAATCGGCTGTGATGAAAGACCAGTAGGGATATCTTTCCGTTATCACAGTAAACTCTCGGTCTACATCAAGAGGCCAACCGGATTCTCTTAAATTATCGTTCATCAAAAAGAAAGTCCAATAATAATCTGTTGTTTTATAAAGTTTATAGGAAAGTGTATCAGGTCTCTCAAAATCAAGAATTTCTCTCTTAGTTGTAAATGATACATCTTGTTTTATATTATCGAACAAATCGATAGCAGATGACATTTTCTGAAAATATACTTCAGGTTCGTTATCACCAAAAGAATATTTTATAAAAGGAAAGTTTCTAAAATAGTATTGTGTCATTTTTAATATCCGTTGTTAAGAACATCTTTCCTGTTGAGTGTTCTAGATTCTGTAAAGTTAAGTGTAATATCAACTTCTTGGAAACTACCGTCTTCGTGCATACCCATCGAAGTGCCATTATAGACCGTTTGCATACTTTGAAGATAACAAGGTAAAATTTTTGTTGCTACTTGTTTTTCATTATAATACATTTGAATTAAAAATTTGTTGGGAAATCTATATCCTAATGGGACCTGACCAGCTTGGTCTTGTTCTTCTCCCAGAAGAATATGTTCAGGGTATAATTCAGTTCTGAAAAATTTAACAATTTTCTTAATAGTTTCACTTTCGTTGATTGATAGTGGGATCATTTTAAAGGTGAAACTGAAAGAACGTAAATTAACCGATTTGAACAACGATCGTGTGTTAGGGTTTAATGTCACTTTTGTTTGAGCTCGAACACCAGCAGAAACACCGCTTCCAAAAACGTTAGAGGCTGCGTTTGCAGCTAAACGTCCAGCACCTTCACCAGTGGGTCCTTTGAACGAATCGATTAAAGACGTAACACCACCACCAACGGAACCTAAGAAACCATCTCCCGCAATTGCACCTCCAGCGGCCTGTTCCGCTAAACCACCTAAAGTGCCTAAGTCAACATTTTCATACTGTACACCATCTGCAAACGTTATCCCTTGAGGTAAGAACAATGTTGCACTTTTCTGTGAAGGTGATGGTTCATTCTGTAAAACTGATTTATTAACTGTATTTTTGCGATATGACTGGGTTTTAGCTTCAGACCGTCTTTTTATTTCTTCAGCGTTTTCCTGTGCATTTTTTTTCAGTCTTTCCCCACGTTCATCGAATGCATTACTATTTTCTGACAATGATTCCTGTTTAGTTTTCATTGCCTGTTTTATTTCTTCTATATTTGTTTCCTCTTCTTCGACAACAGAGAAAACAACTTTTCCCAAATAGTCTTGTCTATAGGATATCGGAAATATAAGATTGTCTTTCTCGTCTTCAGAAAAAGTGGTATCTGCAATAACTTTTCCTGCGACTAGAGTGGTTGAGGTTGGTTCTAATTGTGTTTCAGCCATTATTTGAAACTCTAATAAATAATTTTATTTATAAGTGATTTAATGACATATTCAGGTAATTACAAAGTTAAAAATCTCAAGAAGTATAAAGGTGATCCAACACGGGTTTTTTATAGAAGCATGTGGGAAAAATACTGCATGATGTACTTTGACAATTCTAAAGAAGTTGTCTCTTGGTCGAGTGAAGAGATTATTATACCATATTACTATGAAGCTGACAAGCGATACCATCGTTACTATCCAGACTTCACGGTTACTTGGAAAAGTGGTACTACATCATTAATTGAAGTTAAACCTCACAAGGAAACAGAACCACCCAAAGGTAACAAGCGAACTAAACGATATATCACAGAAGCGTACACTTATATTAAGAACAGAAATAAGTGGGAAGCAGCAAACGAATACGCACAAGACCGAGAATGGAAGTTTGAGATATGGACCGAAATTGAGTTAAGATTGATGGGAATTATGCCAAAGCCTCTCAAAAAACTAAAACCCCTTCCAAAATATTCTAGAAAAAAGACTAAATAGTTTGCATGAGTAATCTTTTCCAGAAAGTAGAACAACAGGCATTTAGAGCTGGTATCACTCCACGTTCTCGTGAATCACGAGAGTGGTTTAGAAAAAAGGTTCAGAATATGCAGGTCAATCGACGAGCATTAATGAAAGAAGACCCGATCGATAGACAGTCTGTAAGTACTGGAAGAAATAAAGCGGTGATTGGTAAGATGGCGATGTTCTTCTATGATGCAAAACATAGGGACACATTACCGTATTGGGATGCATTTCCTCTCGTGATTGTTGCTGGGCCAGCGCCCAAAGGATTTTATGGGCTGAACTTACATTATCTACCAATCGCATTGAGAGCTAAGTTTCTTGATTCGTTGATGAACTATACGACTGATAATAACTATGATGAAGATACTAGGTTAGGTATTACTTACAGAATGTTAAAAAACACATCAAGGTTGAAAATGTTTCAACCCTGTTTTAAACACTACCTAACCAGACAGGTAGAAGATAAGTTGGCATTTGTGCCCGCACCAGAGTGGGAGATTGCGACCTTCTTACCAACGGCACAGTGGAGAGGCGCGGGACAATCTGCTGCATACAAGAACACAAGGGAAGTTATAAGTGGCCTATAGTATAGAAGAGTTAAAAAATGTAGTAGGTTCGGGTGGCGGTGTCGCTTCAGGAAATCTATTTCGTGTGATTTTACCTGCTCAGGAACAGTCAAAAAACATAGACCTTCTCTGTCGTTCAACAAACATGCCTGGTAGACAGATTCTTACGAACGAAAGGTTGATTGGTATCTCCAAACAAACGGTCGCATACGGTTATGAAAAACCAAATGTTACTATGACGTTTTTGGTTTTGAACGACCCTTACGTTAGATATTTTTTCGAAGAATGGATGAATTTAATTGTTAATAATACCACATACCAAATTGGTTATTTCAATGACTATACTAGGAATATTAATATTCAACAATTAAAACCAACCACAACCATAGACAAATTACAAGCAAACATAACTTCACCGACTGACCCAACATCAACGTCATCTGGTAGTACACGAGACTTCGATATACCTTACGACGTGGTTTATGCTTGTCTGCTGGAAGATGCATATCCAGTAACGATGACTGGTCCATCATATAATGATCAACCGGATCAGTTAGTAGAAATATCTGTTGACTTTGTATATAAAAACTGGAAGTCAAATAGAGAATCTTCTTTTTTAGAAAGAAATCATCAGAAGGAATTGTTGCAAAACAGTAAACCGCCGCAGATTCCTGGCGGTGCTTAAATATATTTTATGTCTATATTAAACGGAGAACGATGAAATGGCATTACCTAAACTTAATTCCTCACCAAAATATGAGTTGACAATTCCGTCAACTCAAAAGACGGTAAGATTTAGACCCTATCTTGTAAAGGAAGAAAAAATTCTTCTAATGGCATTCGAATCAGGAGATGAAAAATCAACTCTAAGAGCGGTACTAGACACAATTGAGTCTTGTGTCGAGGATTCTATCAACCGCAATAAACTTACTACATTCGATGTTGAGTATATGTTTACTCAAATTCGTGCGAAATCTGTTGGTGAAAAAACAAAGGTGGCTGTTAAATGTTCGCACTGTGATATTCAAAACGATGTTGAAATTGACCTTGAACAGGTGAAGGTTAGTATGCCTGAAAAGATTGATAATATTATTAAACTGAATGACGATATTAGTGTCGAGATGCGTTACCCTTCATACAAACATCTATCAGAAGGACAGGTGGAACTTGACGATTCGTCCAAGAATGCATTCATCTTAATTTCAAAATGTATGGAAGCCATTCGCACAGCAGAAGAACGGGTCGCATTAGACGATGAACCACAAGAGGCGGTTGATGAGTTTTTGGAGTCAATGACATCAGGTCAATTTGCAAAGGTTGCAGCTTTCTTACAGGACATGCCAAAAACAACATATCATTTACAATTCACATGTATAGACTGTAAAGAGGAAAACGATAGAATTATTGAGGGTATGCAGAATTTTTTTTAATATGCCTCTCTCATGATAACTTAGTTAATCATTACCAACTGAATTTTCAGTTGATGCAACATCATAAATACTCTTTGACAGAATTGAATGAGATGTTGCCTTGGGAGAGGGAAATTTATGTCATGATGTTAATTCAACACGTTAAAGAAGAGAACGAACGAATCAGGCAAAGAAATGGCGGATAACGACATACAAACAATCTCGGGCGAACTTTTACCAGCTACTGCTAACCTAGTAGAAGTTACACGTTCCTTACAAGCACAAAATGCTGCAATGATGATGGGTGGAGGTGGTTCTTCTGATGACCCTACAGTCGAAATTCGTTCAATCTTCATGTCAATGGATAAAACGTTAACTCGTATTTCTAACGATATTAAAGACTTCACAAAAAACATTTCTAAAATGTTTGATTCAATCAATCAGAATCATATTCAATCAATTACTATACAACAAGAATCTTTAGAAAACGAAGAGGAACAACTTCTTTTAAACCGTGAACAGGCGGAAAACGAAGAACAAAAGAAGAAAAAAGAAAATCTTCAAGGTGCTGAAGCGAAAAGAGAAGGTTCCAAGGGGTTCACTTCAAATTTTCTTAAAGATGTTGGAGATGCACAAAAAGAATTAGAAGAAAAAGGATTTTTAAAATATGTTGCTGATTTAATGGGCGTAGGTGGTGTGATTAGTGGTGTTATGACAACTGTAGCACGTATCGTTCCTTTAATGATTGCAGTTTTTAAAGGGATTGGTACTTTTGTAACAAAGACGTTGCTTCCAGCAATTATTAAAATAGGTAAAAACCTGTTACGTGTATTTGGAAGAATACTTTTACCACTTTATGCTATTTACAACGGTGTGATGGGATTTGTAGAAGGTTTCACTGCAAACGAAGATGATAATTTAGCCGAAAAATTTCTTAGAGGTATCTCTAGAGGTATAGAACAAGTTATTAGTGCAATCGTCATGTGGCCAGCAGATTTGATTAAAGACATGGTATCATGGCTTGCAGGAGCACTTGGTTTCACTGAAATAGAAAGTTTTCTAGATTCGTTCAGTTTCCAAGAAGGATTTGCTGAGTTGATGGATACCTTCGAAACTTGGATTACAGGTATTCCAGATAGAATCACAGCGTGGTTTAATGAAACCATCGACGCTATATCAACATGGTTCGATGAAACGTTAACAAGTATCGGTGATTTCTTCTCACCACTCACCGAAGCGTGGAATCAGGTTTCAGAAAAAATATCAGGTATCGGTGATGAAATATCAACATTCTTCAGTGAATTATTTGATTTCAGTAAGATAAAGTCTATGCTCACTAATATGTTCGCTGAGATTGGTGTACCTCGTATCGAGTTCGATGTGCCTGTTATCGGCAAAGTTGGATTTGGACCCTTCTACCCCTTTATGCCTGATACGAATGTTGCGAACGTCGAATCTAGTGATAGTTTTGAAACCGTATCGACCCAATCAAGTGATGGTAGTATTGATACTCGTGAAAGAACAAGTCAAGAGGGGATTACCGTTGTTGAGGGTGCAATGACTGGGAAATATGCACGTGGTGCCCAATCATCATTCGTAACAAAAGAGTCTATTGACGCAACTTCTGGTGAAGAAATAACAAAAATAAGACAGAAAAAGGTGAGTGGTGGGTTCGACACAGAAACAGGTGAAGGCACCATTGTATATCAAACTAGAGATGCTGATAATGAACTTAACAACATTATGCAAGAATATAAGGTTACTGGTGTTACCTTTGGTCAAGTGAGAAGATTGGTTGATGATGGTGCGTCACCAGATGAAGTTAGAATGTTTTTAGAAAATAAACAGAAATCTATCTTTGATAAGATTGGAGACTTCTTCTCATCTCCAGCCGAAACCGCTCCTATTCAAGTTGCACCAGCCGAGACGAAGAGAACCGATATTGCACAAGAATTAGGTACACAAACGATAGCAAGAGAAGAAGCACGAGCAGAACAACAAAGTCAACAAGCTGTCAACGTAGTGAATGCACCAACATCTAACGTAAGTAATATCAGTCAATCTTCTGCATACTTCGATACACCATCTGCTGTCGATGGTCTTTCAATGAGTTACTAACACAAATAAAAAGGGGACCGTAAAGTCCCCTAGTAATTGTTTTGGTGATTTTAAGTGTTTATCTCAACGCGATACAACACTCCTGTCTTATTAGTGACTTAGGTAAAGTCGCTGCAGGATACCCAAGGCAATCAACCCTCGCGTTTAATCTTCAGCAGCCAACTTGGCGAAGTATGACATAGTGTCATCATCATCGTCGTCATTATCACTCGCAGAAACAATTTCTGGTGCAGGAGATGACTTTCGTGGAGCAGGTTCTTCAATCTCTGCAAGTTCAGGACGGAACCCTTTGTTGTTTGCCTCACCCAAAACCAACATCAGACGTGCATATAACTCGTCATACGACTTGTATTTCTCGGGGTCAGTGAATTCGCTCAGGTCGTAAAGTTGGTCATAAATCTCTTCCAATTCAGCTTCATTCTCAGATAGTGGAGATGGAGAAGCGAACTCAGATTTATCATAGTTACGATAACCTTCAACATTACGAATCTTCAATTTGAACGAAGCACCGTCCCAGAAATCAAAGGGATTCATCGGTTGTTCATCAGCAAACTGAGGTTGCATTACATCCATAATTTTATCAAAGATTTTCTTACCGAAAGTAAAGAGCATAACCTTACCTTCGTTTTGGGGGTTGCTTGCGTCTTGTTCAACAAGAACGTTTGCAACATAGTGCAATCGACGCTTGCGTTCTCTAGCCAAATCCTTGTCAGACTCAACACCGGAGTTCCACAACTTGCTGTTCATTTCTGAAACAGGGTCTTGTTGACCAACGGATGTCAGAGACTTCTCGATATACCATTGCCCAGTTGGACCTTTGAACCCGTGATCCCAATAACGAACCCAAGGTAGGTCGTTATCTTCCGTAGCGGGAAGGAATCGAAGAACGGCGTAACCATTACCTGCCTTATCGACAGTAGGTTTCCATTGACGTTCATCAATGTAGGATTTTGTTGATTTTTGTTGTTCGCCACTATCACCGGCTGCGGCAACAAGTTTAGCGATAGAGTTGGCGCGATTGCGCTTTAGATTTGCAAAAGACATATGTTTTCCTCGTATGTTCAATGTATGTTTTTATATTTTGTTTTATCCACTTTATTCATAATATATGAAGTATTTATAATACCACATTATTCCCCCAATGGCAAGGTGTTGCCTTTAGGTTCTACCATGAAGTTCAGGTTTTGAGCCTCAACCTCAAGTTTGTTTTTGATGGTTGGTGAAACATACTTTTTAATATCATCAATCTCAATGTTGTTCTTTTCACACAAGTGAATGATAGCATCCATATAGGAACTATTACTAGTTTTAACAACATTCTCAACCATCTTTGAAAATTTATTTTTCGTTAACATCAGACCATCAAACCCCATTGACATTATCGTTTTCCTCCTCTTCGTTACCATAAAAACCAATATCGTCATAGAAGTATCCCTGCGATCTTTTTATTTCTCCGTTGGAATCAAAAGCAGGGGCAACAACTTTCCAGACTATCTTGTGTTCTCTATTCTCTCCATAACGAAAGTCTGACCAGATACCTGTGGTAAGATAATTTTGCATATTTTTTACATATGCTTCGGCAATCTGGTACTCTAGTCTTTCTTTTCGATCTTTAGAATCTTTCCAGTATTTGATTCCAGTTAGTTTTGATTTCCACACCTTTATCCATTGTTTAACTTTCTTAGGTGAAAGGTAATGATCATCAGTTAAGTCACGAAGGTTCTCAGGAAGTGAGAGATTCTTGATCGGACCTTTTGCAGCACGAGCGAGTGCAAGTCTTTCTGCTGCGGCCTTCTTTTGTTCATCCGTCATAGGTTTTCTTTTACGACGAATCTTTTTGCGTTTAATCTCTTTTTCGGGTTCTTCCCATTTGTTCATAAAAGTGAATTCCTTATTAACCCTAAATACTACACAAGCTTACCATAAAGGTTTTCAAATGTCAAGTGGTGATATTTTCGATTTTGGTTTTACAGCGGTTACAGAGGATGAATTGGATGCGGTTCAACAAGCAAACCAAACCATACAGTCTGTTTCTGCTGATGTGAGTACTACTCAACAAAAACTGGATAAATTGTATAATGCAATTCAACCGTTGTTATCAAATCTCAAAAAGAATCCTGAGAAAGACTATATTTATTGGCCTAACAGATTACAGAAGGTTGAACAATTCGAAGATTATATTCAAGAAATTTATTCCAGCACACCTAGTATATAGTTTTCGGCAGTATCTTCTGCGTAAGATAAACTATGGTTCGAAACATCGACGGTGCGAAGGTAACGACTTTTTTCATATAACTCAACCACATAACCTTTTTCAGTTTTGATTACGAGAGCTTCTTTTTTACCGTTTTCAGACATATGTTTTGAAATTTCTTCAGAGATACCTTCGCGTTTGTGTTCGTGTTTCATATTTTTTCCACCAAAAATTATATCCCAATTATGGTCAACTAGTTCTTGTTCGACTAATGTTGGCCTGCGTCTTGAACCTTTACCAGACATTTTTTACTCCAAAATTAAACCATTGTTATTATCATTTAACATTCCAAGGGTGCCTTCTTTTTCTCTCTTTTCAAATTCTTTCCACCACGTTGGAGGGTTTCTTCGAGTCCATGCAGAAAAACTTCGTTTAGCTTCCCAGTAGTAATTACGATAAGAAGCGACAATATTATTTTCAACGATGCACTGAGGAAACCCACTCATCGCAGGAGGCGGTTCTGTAAAACCTCTAGACTCTAAATTTTCGGGTGGTTCTATTAGAACCTTACGTAGGTCAAATAGAGACTTATGAATTTTGCCGTACCGATATGTATACTCTTTACCAAGGTGAACCCATAGTTTATATAACCACTTATAATTTTCGGATGATTCTCGTAACCAAATATTACAGGGGTGGTTGATATGACAGGCCTTATACAGGGCAATATTCATATTGGAATTGTCAAGATAATATCTTGCAACAGAACGACCATTTTGAGTTGTTCCTTTCCAGTACGTACCATCGACAGTTCGATGGCAGGTACTTAGAAGCTGTGCGTACTCGGTACACATTTTTACAACATGTTTGTCGATGTGTTCCTTAGCACACTGTACTGGGTCTTTATTCAGTACGAATACGTTCATTGTCCTCTTCTTTTTCGATAGATTTGGCGAAATCAAAAACCTGAGTTAACACGTTTTTATCTTGGTGTGAAAGTTGATTATACATTTTTTTAACTTTTTTGTCAACACCTCCATCAATGTTCTTTCTTAAAAGTTTCGATTTCTTTCCGTTCATACAGTTTTCTCCTCAGCCCGAATACCTCCAATGATATACACTTCTGGATCTTGTTCTGTGAAACCATTACTCTCTAAGAACATATAACCTTCGTCATAAAACCCTTCTTGAATTCGTTCTTGTTCTTTCTCATCATTTTCAAGATTGCCATACCATTTGAATTCTTCATAAATTCCATCGTCGGTATACAGAAATTCCATATCCTCAAAACATACTTCCATATCCTCTTCGTTGTCGTAAGCATCCTGAAGAATTTTACACTCGTCTTCGTTTTGCGGAATAATCAACCACTCTCCAGAACGCCATAGTGTTTCAATTACGAAACTACAATCTTCTTCTTTACGAAGAAACGAAAACTCTTCGACAGACTTCTTATACTTGTTACCAATAACATATTGTTTACCAATTTCAAATTTCATTTAGACTCTCCACGGCTTTCACTACATCTGAAAAATGTGTTCCAAGAACATCCCAACACTTGTCTGCAACTTTGATATGCTCCGACTGCGTTCCGTGTCCTCGCCTCAGTTCGCAATAATGAATCCATGAACGTAAGGTACCTGACATATACAATGTTGTTTCTGTGAGACCTTCAGGAAGAAGAGCACGAGCCTGTTCTTTCGCAATGCCCGTATTCAACGCCATTTCATAATAGTCTTTAGCGACTTTAGCAACCTCTGCCTGCATCTCATTAAAGACCTCTTGCGCCTTCTTCTGACGAATGGGATCTTCATCTACCATCGATAGTTGCCGGTTTGTAGGATGTTGTTTACGTGCCTCTCGGTGAGTGTTAAACCCCTCACTCACTGCATACCGTTGAGAAAACTCCTGAAAGGCAAATGAGCGGTGTCGAATTATCTGACGACTGATATCTCGTGTCGTTTTGATTTCCATCGTAACACTGACCATCTCGAAAGGAGACCAGTGACCTTCTTTAATAAGATACCGCAATAACTTTGGGGCAGTCTTCTCATTGTTTTGATTTCCTGGATTGCTTACACGTGCTGCATAGGCAATCAATTCATTAGCAGTATGACAACCAGTAATTGCACTGGGTTGTGTCATACCGACAAGACTCACTTCACAGGTCATATTTTCCATCCTCATAAGTTCCTGGCACACTGTTATACGCAATTACACGCCTCAATGCTTCGACTATTTTAGAATCAGCAATACTATCTTCGTCCATAGTTGACTTAAAATCCTCAAGTTGCTCGATCAACGCATCACGAAACAATGTATCAAACGCATCCTCATTAAAATCACTTCGGGTTATCATCAAATTCTCCATCATTAAAAGTGTCTTTCTCAATTAAAAAAGGATATATACATCCACAAAATGCAACCATCAGAAAGAATATTGCGCCGAAAATTTCTAAGTATTCTTCAATCATCTCGTTCGGTACTCCGTGAAATTAAGTAAATTAAAAACATTAGATATAGTATACCAAATGCATCTAGTAATGTCAAATCAAAGTTCATTATGAATGTTGGTCGGGGTAGAGAGATTCGAACTCCCGACATCCTGCTCCCAAAGCAGGCGCGCTACCAGACTGCGCTATACCCCGATTATTCTTCCTCATCATCCCATAAATCATCAGTCATGTTGGCATCTTCCCACCAATGAATCACCTGATTAAAACCCGAACACATTACACTGTACTCGTTATTCGCAACCCATTCTTCCAACATATCAATCTGTTCTCTGGTCAAATCTGGAACATCACACTCAAATAGTTCTTCAACCATTTGTACAGCGGAGTCATAGATTTGTCCTTCAAAATACTCTTCAATTTTGTAAATTCTATTAAACATTTTTTTTACATCCTTGGTAAGTCATTGGTGGAAGTGGCTGGATTCGAACCCACCCTTCCAAGTTGAGATTGAATATATTGTTCTTTTTCTTCATCACTAACAATTTGTGGTTCACCTATTGGTTGATCACCCAGAAACCACTGACCATTAATCTCTTTTGGAATCAACATTTTCTCGTTCTCTTGTTATTAGGGAATAACTGGTGCCGCCACCAAGAGTCGAACTTGGTTCTGAGGTTTACAAGACCCCTGCATCGCCACTTATGCTTTGGCGGCTAAATTGTTAATTTTTTTCATGTATATCTATTCCGAAATTAAAAGTAATATAGTTGCCCCTCAGTATCCTCTACCGCCCCGCACTATATTTGACGATTCATTAGTAAGATAGAAACATATAACCGTCTTTCCACAAAATGTATATGGGGGAGGCATTACCCTCCCCGCAAAGGGGAACCACCCCCAAAGAAATATTTTTATGACACTCTAAACACATTGATTCCTTTTAACGTGGGGCGGAGAGATTCCAGTTCGAGTTCCAGTTGCTTTCAGTTATTTTCTAGTCCGTAGACTCCAGTAGCATTCAGTTGGTTTCTATCTCGATTCAGTTGGTATCTAATCTCTCCGTTTTCTCATTGTTTAAAATCATATTATTGCATACTTTTTGAAAAAATACAAGAGAAATTTTGGAATACATTATATTCCAGATATTCCTTTAATTTCTGCCTTGGTGAGGTCTCGAAATTTACGTCTCGCCACAGACCATTGTTTCTTAGGGTGTGCAAAGATAATCGCCTCTGAGGAACCTTCTGGCACGTAGCCAAGGAGAGTTGTTCCTGAAGTGAGGTATATGTGTGCGGGTACTCGATAGTCCGTCTTATCCCACACAGTGACTTCCTGGCGCACTCTCATAACATCACCACAATTGCAAGTAACACGCCAAAGATAACCATAGAACCAAGACAAGAACCTATAACACCTTCCATAAAGGACTCATCAAAGTCGTTACCTTCAAAACGAATGTTATCCTTACGGCGTCTATCTTCAGGAATATACACAGAACCTACCTCATGATTTAATTTATTTCTTTCCATTAGAACATCCTCCCAAAATCAACGTTAGACCAACCCTGGCCATCAACCATCCATGCAGTACCACACTTCTCGTTGACAATGATATCACCCACAGAAACCGAATGCATTCGGGTGAACTTCTGAATGCAAGACCCTTCAGGACCATATCCATTACCAACATGAAACACATCTTCGAGGGTATCAACACCAGTTACACGAGCAACCGATTCGAAGTGCTCTTCCATCCAAGGTTCATAGTTCTCTGAACCACCCGAGAACTTGACATCACGCTGGATTGCGATCTCGGGAAAATCACCGAAATCACCGCCCCAACCAACTTTATTCAAGTGGTCTCTAGCGTCTTCTGACAGATGAAACTGGTGGATTAAGTAAGACATAGTTCGACCTCTCATTGATTAAAAACATATTATCTCAGTTATTGCGGTAAATTGCAAGCGTTTTTTGATGAAATTTTGGAATACGTTATATTCCGCTTTTTCACGAATATTCGACTTTAATGGTCCGTCTTTTCTTGCCCTGATTGACAATCAGGTCACCACTAAAGTATGTAACTCTTTGATTATCAACAAGTTCTTTTTTACCATAATGGGTAGCATAGTAATTTTCGCCGCCACCTTTCCAGTCAGATTCTAATAATGGTGTGCCAGCCACGAAAAATTTAGGTTCACCATCGACAATTTCCCAACTCACAAAAACATAATATCCTGGTCTTTTTGAAAAGGTACCGCCTCTCCAGTTATGACCATTAGTCGTTTTTATCTCGATTGGTTCACCATGAAATCGAATGTCCGGTTCACTATCCAACTTCGGGGCAACTGCACCCTCAACCAACTTCTCGATGTTGTTTTCAAACAATCCAGAAATATCCTCGGATAACTGTTTATTACTCTTTCTCAGTCCAACCTCATCATAGAAAGAAAGCAGCTTTTTCAGGTCACTTTTAACACCATTCAAAACGTTGTCTTTAATTTGAAAACTCATCAATCACATCTCCTTAATTACAAGGTAATGATCTCAAGAAAAGGGTGTTTTGTCAACACCTTTTTTAGACTGTTTTGTTATAAGATTATAACGTTTGGTAATATAGATCAGTGGTTTCGATTAGTTTTCCTATCCACTTATCTCTAGATTCTATGAATACTTGCGGGTTTTCGTCGTCTACAGCGATTATAGTAACGAGTTGTTCAATTGGCATGCCAGTTCGTTCTTCCCACATGACAGCGTATCCAGCCTCTTGACAGAAGTAGTTTTCGATGTACTCTCGGCGCTTGAGTTTTCGGGAAGTTTTAAAGTCAATGATCGATATCTTTCCGTCAAATTCAGCAACACAATCGACACGCCCAGCAAGACGTAAATGGTCGCTATAAAGAGGAAGTTCCTGGCCGTATACTTTTCCGATTCGTTCATCTAAGATATCCTTAACGGATAAGAAGTTAGCGACAATGTTTGGCATATAACCAGACAAATATTTCGAATCGTTATTTATGTATTTTTCGATTAATTCGTGAACACTTGTTCCACGTTGCGATGCACGAAAAGTGATTTGATTGGCTTTCTCTTCACCAATTCTTTTTCTCCATCGAGCGATTGAATCCTTAGACAGAATACTAAGAACCGTAGTTATCGACGGATATTTTGTTCCAGTCGGTGTAGCGTATCTGCGACCAGATTCTTCTGTAACAGATTCGAGGTCATCATATCCCAAACCAATTTTTACGTGTTTAAACATAATATATTAACCTGCCTTAAGTTTGCCTTTTCGTAGTCTAGCTTCGTACACTCTTCTTTGTTTTCGATTAAGTTTTGATAGTTGTTCTTCGGTTAGAATTCGTGAAGAATCCATTGCCTCTATCGCTTCTTTTTTATTCTGTTTAGATTGTTTTTTAGATTCATGAATTGCGATTTGTACATTTTTTCCTTGAGGAATTTTAATCTCGTCATGGTCATGGTGAATAATAAATTTAGTTTGACCTTCAAACTCTTTGAACAGATGATACCATATTGGACGCCAATTATTCAACAACCTATAATTATTTGCATTTGAACGGTCACTCATCAGATACACATCTGTTATCGAACGCATATTGAAATCCATAATAGTATCAAAACCGTACATATGAATTTCTTTCGGCTTAAACTTAGTCGCTGCAAAATGAGTCGCCATGTGACCGCAGTTAAAGTTAGTAGCAGATTGTGGATCGCCTACTGGGCCGCAGTATTCAGGAACGTGTAAATAAAACCCCACAATGTTTTGTGCATACTTTAAATAAAAAGAAGATTGACTAGGATCGTTCATCCATATTTTAGGTCGATTACCCAAGACCCAACGGTACATATCCAAATTAACATGACCTTCTGTCAAGGCCATCATCATTTTAAAATCCACCATTATGGTTGCATATACATCTTCGACGTGAAACGGAGGCATATTACACACTAAACGAACACCTTCTGGTTCATTCATATCATGCCAAAAAACCGACTTATCACCATTCCCTATAAGATGAACAACATCATTTTTTTTCATGGTACATTATTTTCCTAATCTGTTCTTTTCCTTTAAATCCCGTCCAATGCATAGCCAACTTATTTGGGTTGTCATTCCCATCTAATATTTGAAGACGCATCCAATTGTATATATTAGGTAAAGAAGTGATGTTTGTCATTCTCGTTAAAGGACTAGCTCTAACCATTTCATGAAGAACTTCTTGATCTCCAACTGAAGGGTTTATTTTACACTGTTGTTCCCACTTTGTCAAGATGTTTGGTTTATTAATTATTCCTACAACACCAGAGTTATGCCATGTTTCTCCTCTTCGTTTTGTCCAACCAACATCTTCCACCATAGCTAATTTGTTAGGTTCGAAATGATCGAAGATTCCAGACATATCACCAAGAATATGAATATCAGTATCTAACCAACAAACATACTTTCCGTCTGTTTTTCTCAATGCTTGAGGTTTATAGAACCATCCACCAGTTCTCTGTTTATCAACTTGGAACATTTCAGCAAAACCACCAATCTGATATGCCCAAGAACGAGTCGCATCGCTGACACCAAAGTCAGCAAACACTATAGGAGTCGTATTGTGTTTCAGGTAGTTCTTCATGAACCACGGAAGCATCCATTCAGTGTTTTGGTCACATCCAGTAACGAAACACTTATCGAACGATTTCATAATTCTGACCACCTTTCCAGTTATGTTTCGCTAAACAACCTTCGGTTTTTTGGATGGTTGTGAAATAATCCTTTGCTGCTACAGGCCAGGGGTAGTACTCTTCTAACCAAGGAAAATGTATCAGGTTAAGATAAACGTCTGTTGGTCCACCTTTGGTCTTTGCAGTTTCAATGAGAATCTTCGCACCAGCAGGTTTTAGTCTGTATGCATGGGCGCCTGGAAAATATCTTTTAGAAACAAGTGGTCCAGCACCGATGTGCATTGGTGTGTTATACTTTCCATAACTAGGTTGACCCAAAGAGATTACTTTATCATAGTTAATGAACAAGGGGATATTATTTACCGCTACCGCATCATGTTCGAAGATTTGGTATTCTTGATTATCTTCTACGCACTTCTCCCATAAAGTATGGTGAGAAAGAAAGGCAGACATACACGACTCAAGATAAGAATATTTTTCAATGAAGCCTTCGGGGTTGATACCCTTTTCTTCGAACAATTTTTCGGGATTGTCGTTTGGTGTAATCGCATCGAACATCTGTACGTTGTGTTCGGGCATCGACTTTATACAACGAGACGCGGCCTCTACGGACTTGGGGTTTGATTGAATTGTTATAACAAATGATTTCATATTAAAGGTCTTCGATTATTCCTTTTGCGATAAAGTCTTTCAGATTCTCATCTCTTGGTTTTGGTTTATGTCTCATATGTAACATAAATGCTTTCTCAGGATTGGGTAGATAACTGCTCTGATCCCATCGTGAATCTAGATTATACTTAGGACCAATAGTAATACCAGCTTTTACTGAGAGACAATGAAAAATACCTTCATCTACAAAGGGCAATGGACTAACCTGTTTAAACATTCTTTCCATTTCAGGATTAATTTGATTTCTCATTAAGATACGAAAATCTCTAGGCATCACATAACAAGCGCCCGACCAGATTGGTGTATTCATACTGGCCCAATGAGGGAATTGTCTATAAAACTTTGGTAGAATCATATCACTATGAATTTTGTCAAAGGGTGCAATTCCTTTTGCTTCGAGGATGTTTTCTTGACAACCTTTCACCATGAACTTATCAGTATCTAACATGACCACTACATCATATTCATCATACTCTTCATTAATCATCGCACACTTCTGACATTGGGCTCTCAATCCAGGCCGAAAAGGTTCACCTGACAATAAACGATATTCTGCGCCAATCTTTTCAGCATAATTTTTAATGTTTGCGATACTTTTATTCACAATCCAAGGGCGGGGAGTTTCAGAACCAAGTTCAGGGTCTCGATTAACTGCTTGTGGTTCGAAGTGTTGTAGAATAATACCTTTCATAACTTATAAGTTCCATTGTTCGACAGGGAGATTTACAATGCGTGAAAGTTTCTCAGCATTGTAACGATTAGCACCAGCTAATTGAACATGTACAAAATTAGCACGACCCTCTCTTAAATCGTTAACGGGTCTTGGTTCCTTTGTACCAGGCACATAGTGTACTGAACTATTCCATTTGTAGTCCAACTCTTTCCAATTTAATCCAGCTACTTCTAACATTGCGTGTATGTATGGTTGGTCACATGTATAGAATACAGGTAGTCCAGAAAAGTTTATCATTGAAACATAACTTTGAAAAGGAACAAACCTTGTTCGAGCTTTGTTTATACCTTTTCTAGACCACAATACCACACCAGAATTATAGGCTTTAACTGAACCACACTCAGCTTTGGGTAACGTAACATCCCATTTTGATTCTACAACTCTGGCCCATATTTTATCATTAGCGTGATTAATTCCCGCAACGGTATGTTTTTTCCTAACCTCTATCTGTTGCCATTCTTCCACAATAGCAATGTCTTTATCTTCTATTTCATCAAAGATATTTTCTTCGAGATTTTCTGTAGGAAAGACATCTGTATCAGTGAAAAGAATTTTATCATACTGGTCAAAGGATTTATCGAACACCACTTTGAATTGACCGTAGTGTGGAGAGTATTTTCCTAAACCCGTTACATACTTAGGGTCGCGTTCGAACAAATGGTCGGCACCAATTCGATTGGCATATTCTTTCATAGCCGAAGTACTCGCCAAACATTCACTAGATGGTGTACCATCCCAGTACTGATATATCAAACATTTCATATTTTTACCTATATGCTAATCTAACACCACCACCGCAACATAAATGATTGGTACCGAATGGGTAACTCAATACCTGATACCAACCGATTTCAGATGGATACAGTTGTTTAGATTTATATAACTTCTTAACCCATTCGGAATCATACATTTCTCTAGGATGAAATATCATAAAATCTTCTAGATATTTTCTACCCTCATCTTGATAGTTGCCATCTAGATGTTTAATTGTTTCCCAGTTACCACTAATACCATTAACACCAAACGAAAATCCGATAGCTCGTTTTTTCTCGTATGAATTTTCAACGTATCGGTCGAAGTCACACTTTAAAGATATTTCAATGTCGTAACGAGCACGAATTATCATATCATATTCTAACGGAATTTTTTCAAGATGTAAAGCGTGACCGATTAACTGTTTGGTACGAAGGGCCTTAAAATGTGCATATTCCCAGTTGTCCCGAAATCTTTTCATTCGGTTGGGATTGTTAGTGATTACGTTAGGACCGACAGTGGATTCAGAACCATCTTTATTTGGAAATGTGGGTGACTCTAAAAACGCACAGTAATCTATTTCTGGTTCTTCAGCGTGATCGACTGAAGAGTTTAGTATGGATTCCATCTCCGTTTTATATTCGGTCCATGTAAAATAAAACGGGTCAGCATCAGGAAAAACTTTTTTATATTTTTCCACACATGAGGCAACATCACCTCTAGGAATGCCGGAAAAACAGATTGCTGTCTTCATATAATCATATTACCGTAAATCGATTTGACAGCACTGACAATCTGTCTTTTTCTCCCAGCACAAAAATGTATCAATGATGCATCAGGGTCAGAATCCTCTGGTTGATTGCAGAATTTCTTGTCCCACCGAGAATCCTCTCTAAATTTTAGATTACATAAATCTTCGCCGTCTCGATAATCCGTTCTCATACAAACATCACGGGGATGTTTACCGTCTAGGATTTTAGATTGATGAAAAAGATAATGTAAGATAACTTCATCGCCTGGGTGTTTATCCACCAGAGATTCTTCAAATAGTTTTTGATTCCAATGTTTTCTGAGTTCTTGCCTTTGTTCTCTATTAAGTTTTATCCAATTACCAAAGAAACACCACGACCCTTGTTTGTATAGATTAGGTGCAGCCTCAGGTGTTTTGCTAGGATGAGGTTTTCTCGTAACAGCATTCAACGCTTTAGGTCCAGCAATCGCTCTATCATGCAACACACCAATTTCAGGTCTATTCCAGAAACTCTGGTATCTTTTAGTCGCAATCGTGTCCATATCAATCATACACACTTGGTCATACTCGTCATACTTTTCTAATAGGAGACACAATTTCTGTGGAGTAAACCCAAGTTCTTTACCCATAGGAAAACCACGAATCAGTTGATAATCTGCCCCTGTCATCTCTGCATAACGTTTCACCGTCTTCTCACAGTAATACGCCCATTCAGGCATGGTGCCTTCAAAATGTTGTAATATCAGATTCAAGGTTTGTTCTCCAAATAGTACGATAAATCTTCGGGTGTGCCCAATCCCCACATCTCATTCGCTTGATACGTTCTAATTATTTTATTATCTTCAATAGCTTGGTTGAACACTGGACAAACATAGAATTCGTTATTGACACGAATATCTCTTTCTATCATTTGTTCGGCATATTTTACAAAGTCAGAACCTTTTTTCCAGTAATAAAAACCTACTGTAGCGTTATCGGAAATAGGGTCTTTTTCAGCAACCTTTCTAACTATACCGTGTTCATCAACTTCTGCAAAAGACCACTTGGGGTGTGTGGCCTTAAACGTAACAATTCCACCATCAGCATGACTCTCCTGCATATTATACATAAACTGAACAGGGTCCCAGTTTACCCATTGATCACTGTTAGCGAAAAACAATGGGTCTTCTGAATTGATGTAATCTTTCGCTAAAAGAGCAGTACAAGCTGCACCTTCAGTGATTCTGTCGACTTCAACAACTTTACAGTTGGGTGCAATGAGAGACAACATGTTCTTCAAATTGTATTTTTCGTTATGTTCTTTTTGACACACAAAAATATAATTCGCTTCTAACCCAAGATTTTCGACCACAACCTGAATCATCGGTTTACCTTTAATATCAATCAAGGGTTTGGGGAATGTGTATCCAGCTTGTGCAAATCTAGAACCTGCACCAGCCATAGGAATTAAGACATTTAACTTTTCTTCTTTCCAAACGTTTTTCACTTCGTTAGTTTCCAATTTAGACATGATTTTTTCTTTAGTAACATCTTTAGTACTTTCTACTCTTATGTATGTGGCTCTTGAGCGTGCTGCTGCGAGAAGACCAGGCGGAGAATCTTCAACAATTACAGTTTCTTCGGGAAGACAACCCATCATTGACATTGCTTTCCAATATATTTCTGGATGTGGTTTAGAGTTCTTCACATCCTCATTCGATAAAATCACAGAACAATATTCTATTAAACCAGATTTTGCAAGTGCTGTCAAGACAGTTCTACGAATAGAATTAGAACACACACCAATAATATATCCTAGATTTTCCAACTCTTTGAAAAGGTCTAAGGCATGAGTGTTGATAGGTAGGTCGTGCATCATCTCAACCGTCTCTTTTTGTTTACGATTGAAAATCGATTCGTGGAGTTCTACTGGAAGACCTTTAGACTCCGTTAACATCTGGAGTTTTTCTTTGGTCTTTCTACCATCATAAACATTACGATGTTCTTCGGGAGTGATAATATATTCTTCCGGAAGTGCTTTGTTCAAAGACACATAGTGAATATTTTTAGCGTCTACTAAAACACCATCCAAATCAAAAAGAACTAATTTTATCATCGCCAAAATATAATATCACACTCATGATTAGGTTTATGTATACGATATTTAAATCCGTGTTCTTCTAAAAACTGAATAGCGTTGCCGTGGGTATTACCTGTATTTGAATATAATTCAACTCTGTAGGCAACCTCTATTCGGCCCTCTTGAATATTTTTAACATGGTCACCCATACTTTTAAGTACGTTTAAATCATTACCTTGTGCATCACACCACAAATAACTTATTTTGTCATATTCGATTTTGTCTAGAAAATTATCCAGTCGAACTTTCTCTACGGTAATTTTTTCTACGACTTCAAAATCTTCTCGACCAGGCCATACTTCATCTAGATTAGTGGAAAAATCATGAAGACTAGAACAACCGTAAGCATAAGCAATACCTGTTGGTTTTGAAATATTAAAAGTCGCTGAACCTTCTTCAATATCAACAGCATGAGGATAAAATTTTACTCGTTCGTTATTTCGATATCTTTGAGTCAGTTTATTATAGAGTTCTGGTACTGGTTCGAAACCATGATAATTGCCTCGATACTGCAATAAACGATCTACATCTTGGCCCGTATTAACACCAATTTCTAAAATAATATTTTTCATTTTTATTCCTAATTATGATAAGACCTATACCATTTAACAAAGTTGTTTACCCCTTCTTCGATAGATGTTTGGGGGTTGTATCCTATCGCTTGAAGTTTACGTGTGTCACTCCATGTCTCTAAAGCGTCAGCGGGATGTTTTGGGCCATACTTAATTTCTGCTACTATTCCAAGAGAGTCTTGAATCGCTTGTACAAAACGCGACAATTCAACCTGTTCACCTCTGCCAATGTTGTACATATCACGTGGAGTCATGTTGTTGAAAACACATTCAATGCCATGAACGATATCATCGACATAAGTAAAATCTCTTTTCATTTCGCCATAATTATACAAGGTTATAGGATTACCATCAAGAATGTTTTTAGTGAAATCGAACAGGGCCATATCTGGGCGACCATAAGGACCATATACAGTAAAGAACCTTAGTCCAACAGCATTCGGTATATTCGAGATATGAAACTGCGATTCGTTGATAAATTTGGTGTATCCGTAAGGATTAATTTGCGGATAGATATGTTCACTTTCTCCCCAAGGTAAGGGATTGCCGTGTAACACACACGATGTCGAAGCATAGACAACATTTTGACAATCGTTTTTCTCTAGTGCATTGATAAGATTAAGAGTGCCCATACAATTATTTGTGATATATTCATCAGCGTGTTCCATTGAATAACGAACACCGGCCATTGCGGCAAGATGAATACAAAAGTCGGGTTTAATGTTATCGACGATAAAGGTGGTTTCTTCAGAACTTTTTAAGTCTATCTTTTCAATTTTTACATTGTATTCGTCTCTTAATATTTGAGCGCGTTTGTGTTTTAAATCTGGGTCGTAATAAGAATTGAAATTATCTACTCCCCAAACTTCATGTCCTAATCTAGTGAAGTGTTTCGCTGCATGGAAACCTATAAAACCAGCTGCACCTGTAATTAAAATTTTCATTCATCATTCCTCATCAAAAAATACATCTTTCCCTTTTTAATCACTTCAGGGTTTCTTTTTTTAATATATTCGTTTTTCGTTTCGCCTTTATATAGGTCGCGATTAACAGAGAAAGATTCTTCACACTCAGCACCTTCAAAATTATTAGTCATATACTTGTGCCATGAGGGACATATCATCTGACCTTTTTTCAATTCCAGAAGTTCAGTCATCATTCTGTAGGTTGGAATAGCGTTATAATTCGTTACAAACACATTGGCGAATCTTGCGTGATTAATTCCGTTCATCACATTCTTTGCAAAAACGATTTGGTACTTGGGGTCATCTTTGTATTTAAAATACAATGGATGCCATAAAGGTTTTAAAGTGTTATCACCCGTAACTATTATGGTTACTTCCATGATTTTTTAGCCTCAACTACGGTAGAATGCATCGCACGAATCTGGCCAGGCGTATCGATGTTATTAAAATCCGCCAAGGAACTTTTACCATATTCGTACTCTTTTGCATTCTGAAAACCAAGAGAAGTTAAGGTGTCAATCATTTCTTGTTTACCCCAAAGGTATAAATGTTCACCCTTCTGATAAAGAAGACCTAGTGCAACTTGTTCTTGAATTCTTTTGTTTTGATGTCCTGCAGCGCAGAATCTTTCTTGCACAATGTATCTTTGATAGTAATGTTTGACAAACGGGTGATTTGACAAATCCTCTTCACCGACTAACCACTCAACAACATCGTATGAAGGCCAGACTGTTCGAACAACACCGCCTGGTTTCAACACTCGCATAATTTCTTTAAAGACATTTACACCTTGATACTTGTACATGTGTTCAATAAAATGTTCTGAATACACACCATCATAAAAATTATCAGGAATTCCCTTAATGGGTAAGTTAGTTAGGTCATGAAGTTTTACTGCTTTGTCACCATAATTACTACTAACATTTACTGCATCCCAATTCAAACCACGTTTACGATTCGCGGCCAATTCCAAGAACATCATATACACATTCCTCTTTTTTCTAATTCAGGCATACTAAATTTATGACGTGCCAAAAAGTGATTAATATATCCATCAGGTTGGCCCACCCATTGATAAGGCAAACGGTTCCACTTATTATCTAATTCTGTTACTTTAAAAACTGGTTGCGACAACTGAAGATTGACATACATTTGTTCGGTATATCTTGTGTGTATAACATAATCGTCTAGTGATGTAAAATGTTCTCGGGCCTTTTCTCTTCCTTGTTTTGACCAGAGTTGTAAACCACCGTTCATATATCTCCACTTTTCTTTTGGGTATAATGAAGATTTAGGAAACGTCCAATCGTCACCAAAAAGTTTTTTACCATAAGCGATAATACCTCTTTGGTCAAGTGGTACGTACATCACTTTTGATAACCACCCACCCATCTTTTGATGAATACCAACTTCATGTACCATCGCAACGTCTTCGATTGGTATATCAAAAATATTTTCTCGGGTGGTGATAAGCATATCAAGGTCAAGAACCAAAATCTTATCGTACTTGGAGAATTGTGAGTCGTAGTGAATCCTACTAGAATCTAGTCTGGGGTCTAGGTCCGGAAAGAACCTGTCGTGAAGCAACATGTAATCAGCACCACAAAGTTCTGCATATTTTTGTGCACACCTAGAACCCGTCTTAGCCCATTCAGGCATTTCAACACCGCCTAGGTGGGTGTCATTCGCCTCATAGGGAATGTAGTACTGGAATATCAAATTTTTCATAACGAACTTTAGTTTTTAACGATAATTGTATTTTTTCAATAAACGTTCGGTTTCATCATTCCAATCGTTTTTAGATGCCGAATCATTTTTATTGTTCTTTTTCTTTTCAGATCTGTACTTATCGTTTCTTTTTTTCTTATTCTTAGGATCAAATCTAGAATACTTGGCCATTATTTTTTCCAAAACTTTCCTTGTGTTAATTTTACAATAACCGTGAAGGGATTATAATAATACTTAAATGTCCAATCGTATTTGGCATAATCTTTTTCATAACCAGACTTAAGTGTCCACTCACGTTTCCAATTATCCACATACATACCATCATGATAAAGAATGGCGTGACCACCACCATTTACTGTTACAAAACAAACTCTAAACTTTCTTGTCAGTAACATCCACAAAAACTTTAGCCTACTTTGACCAGCAAGCAACCAAGCAACAGTAAGTGCATAGTCTTCGCAATCTCCCTGATCTTTATCAAGACTAACGTCTAAAACTCTCCAGTAATCCGCTGCGTTGTATTGATCTTTGTCATACTCATATTCGAAGAGACTGTTCACTTTTTCTACTGCTTGGTTCTTGTCCATTATCTTCCTTGTCCTCTATATTTTTTGAAAGATGCTTTTTTCTTTTTGTTTAATGAAGCTCGTTTAAAATGTCCACTACCAATTGAAGTTCCCTTTGGTTTTTTCTCAGGTCTTGTTAAACTAACATTAGGGGATTTTGCCATGACTTAATTCTCAGTTTTTAGAAGAGTCCAAATGCCGTATGCCAAGCCGGCCCAGGCCAACAATTTCGCAATGCCACCAAAAAGGATAAACGTACCACAAACACCAATCAACATTATTCCATCAAGTGTGGTTCTTTCACCTAATAATTTTCCTATGTATTTCATTAGATTGCCTCCAATCGACTCATCAGTCGTTCTGCTCTGTTAGTTACTTGACGGTACCATTTTGAATCACGTCCTTCTACTGCGGCAGTCTTCCAGTCACCTTCATTAGCTGCTGCACAGAATTTCTTGAAACCAGACAAACGGGGTCGGCCCATGTTGAACATCATGTTGACAATAACTTGTTGTGCTTCTTCGGGAAAGTCATCAAAAGTTTCAAAGAGAACTTTACATTCCGAAATAGCAACATCCAAATCTTTTTCAAATGCTTCCCACACACGTTCCTCTGACACCGAAGTTTCAAACGGTGCACCCCATTCTGGATCACTCTCAATGATTAAATGGCCTACGCCAAATGTATGAAGACCAAGATGGTCAGCGTATACTTTATATTCTACACCTTCATCAATCTTAAGTGTTTCGAATACCTCTTCTCTGTTCATTTTCCGTACCTTTGTTTTCTACGTTGGTAAAATATATATAATCTACAATGCCAATCAAAGACCTTTGGGTATTGATTTGGATTCGGACATTGAGGAAAAACTCTTCTAACCTCAGTAATCAAATCGTCATCATTAGTGAAACTATCCAGACTCACATAGTTCACTTATCACCCTCAGTTAAAATGTTTGGTAAATTGCCTGGTGTTCCATTGACATAATCCAAAGCATCAATCAATTCTTTATACTTTGCAATAGCGTCCAATTCATTTTCTAGTGTCTGCATAAAGTCGCCGTGTTCAGCAACACCTACTGGATTCTTTACGAAGATGTTCCAGTTCGCGATATGATATTGTAAACGACCTTCAAGGTAACTTCTCATTGCTTTTGAAATGTGTTCCATTATTTTATTCCCATCCATTCTTTAGTCATTATATAGTCACGTACAAAATCACTACGGACAATATCTTCCCATCCAAATGATATTATACTGAAATGCCGCATATTGTCAAGTATTTCTAAGAATGTATTTACGCCTTGTTTGTCTTTCTCTTGTTTAAAATCAGATTGGTGATAGTCGCCACAGAAAATAATTTTAGTGGCTTGACCAATCCTTGTAATTACAGAATCTAGTTCATGAAAGTTTAGATTCTGCATTTCATCCACAACAATGATACAGTTATCATATGTAACACCACGAATGTATGAGGTTGAATCAAATGCAATGTATCCGTTATGAGTTAATTTCTCATATGCTTTCACATCATTAAATAATTCCGTACATATTGCACGATAAGGCCCGGTAAATGCGTTGAGTTTGTCTTCTAGTGTGCCTGGCAAATACCCGACTTCTCGTGTAGGGACAACGCTGCGAATGATTTGAACTTTATCGTAAGGTGTGGATTTGTTCATAACCTCTTCTAGGGCGAGATACAGTGCAAGAAAAGTTTTGCCTGTTCCAGCTGTTCCTGTGAGTGCAAGATGATCTCCGTCTCTCCAAGCTTGAAAGACCTCTCTCTGTTTGTCTGTGATTGGATCAACCGTTACTAGATTATCCAAACGAATATTCATTTGTTCCGTTTGTTTATATTGTTTCATGTTTTAATGGTATTGCTTTTACCGGAACTTTTTTTGATGGCTTTCAGGTGGTCTCTCCATCCATCAGAAGTTTTGGATAAAGTTGATGTTGTAGTCCGAACAATTTTCATTGGTTCGAGATGTACTTGTATCCATTCACCTGATTCAACCATAGTTTCTTTTTCAGAGATTTTCAAAAACATTTCTTTGACTTCTCCAGTCTTCACATTTTTCATATCATATGTTGGCATATATAAATTTCCTATTGGGCACTCCGTTAAGAGTGCCCGTTAGATTAGGATCACCCCCTTATAACTTGTTGTATAGCAGCTTCTAAGAATGCTTGTTTCTTTTGCATTCTGTATGCTGCCTCCGATTTCCCTTTTTTATTTAACTTATGGATATAATGTCCAAGTTCTCTAGAATCTTTTTTTAGTCTTTCAATTTGATTTGCTACCATAGGCAAACTCTCCTGTTCTAGTTAGTGGGAATCATAATCAAGTCGGGATTAAATCTGGGTAAGCCTCCTTTACTAATTTTTCTGTTAATCCTTTCACAGGTGGTTTTTTGTTTATCATAGATACTAGTATTCTAGCATCTTCTGGGTGTACTGATTCGCAAATTTCAATGAACATTTTTTCTCTTTTAATAGAATTAAGATTTTCACTCTCTCGCAAACCTCTCACAAAATACTTGAATTTCATGTGTTGTTTGAGTAAAGTAGAAGGATACGATTCTTCTTTATTTGGAGTGTAAGGTACATCTCCTGAAGGAAGGTTCCATTGAATATTTGGATCAAAGGTGCCTCTAAGAACATCTCTTATAGGCATAATATTATTTTTTTGCAGAATATCGATTTTATCTTTACGTGTTTTAGCAGAAGATACCTTATCTAGTATCTCAAACACTTCTAATTTTTTCATGCTAATAGCCATATACTATTATCCCCGTCGCGCTAAGCTTCATTATACACATAATAAACGTACTTGTCAAGTTATTTAGATTTCTCTCTCGCAATCCATTTTTTGGCCACGGGTTTAGTTGGTTCCTTCTCGGTGAACTTTCTAGCCCACTTATACCCTTGTTGTGTACCCGCCTTCCAATTCGCACCATCACTATTATCTAGGACGATGAAATTTCTACCAAAATGCCCTTGGAATTTACCGATATTGTTCTGTACTGCCTGCCACATTTTTGATACTTCATCATCAGGAAGGGACCTAGTACGCGCCCTATTGCGCGCCAAGGCGGTTTCTCTATCGGTGTTGACGAATATCATTGCGGTATCATAACCAAGTCTCTGTAACTCTATAGACTGTCTTTTGATTTTATCATACTCTCTACCAGTACCATCAACGACGATACCTAAACGACCTTTAAGATAGAGTTCTTGTTTTTTACCAGTGAGTGTTTTTGCCCGGCCACGCATTTCTTGACCTTTGACAGAGAAAATATTTTCGGGGTTCATTTCCATACCAGCCTTCTTCATAGCATTCTCGAAGGCATCGTCGGAGTTCACTACACGCATACCCAATGCCGTGAGTGCGGTCTGACCAACGATAAAAGATTTGCCCGAACCGGGCCCGCCTGCGAGGAAGATTGCTTTGAAGATTGCGGGGTCGTTGACCCCTTCTGAGATAAACTGTTTAAAATTAATCATGAGTTAAGTGCTTAGAATGTATTTTACAACCTATAAAACTATTATAGTATTTATCATCTAATAGAACGTCATATTCAAATTGAAGTTTAGCTTCGTAATAAGAACAGTCGCCCTTTGTCTTACATAATTTTAATATTACTCTATTATATATGTTTTCTCCGTTCTCAATAACACGTTCTTTTAAAACTTCGTTTGATCCAAAGTAGTTACGCCAATCACTCTCTACAAGGGTTTTCTTACGTCTCTTACGGGTTTTTGTTACGGGGAGTATCTTAGACCTCCAAAAAAACTTTTTACCGATATACTTCATACCAGTAGTTTTTTCTTCGATACAATAAACAAACCCAACGAGAGAACGTAAATCCTCTTCGTTGGGCTCATATATTTTGTTTTCATAATACCAAGTCATGGCATTATATAGTCAGTCTGCTATCGTCCACTCTTCGTTGACATCTTCCCCGCACATAGGACAATTACAGGGAAGTTCGTCTTCGTCAAAAACTTTTAGCTCACAGACACATTCACACGATGGACATTCTAACGTATAGTTATACTCTTCCATTTATGTAATCTCGCAAAATCCTGCAGCACAAGCAAGTTCTTGTGCACCAACTGTCATATCAGACATTTCATATTCTGCGAGTTTATTCCAATCTACATCTTTAGGCATTTGTGCAAGTAACGTTTTGTATCCTGTTTCATCTGTGTCTTGATACGGAGCTTGTGTATATGTGTGTTCAGAGAACGGTAAGAACGACACACCACTCATATAATCAAAATGACTGTATACCCACGCACCAACATCTAACCACTCATGCTCCTTAACCGACACAGTAATAGATGGTTTATGTTCACACCAATGTTTCTGATAGACCAACCACATTTCTAACTGCTCAATGGCTGACATGTCAGTACGAAACACAGCATTCTTATCTACTTTCACCGGAAAGGAAAATACTGAAGTATGCGACGGATTCATCTGATCGTCTTCTACAGGGAACCCAGCATCAACCATCATCTGAGTCAGCGGATCTTTTTTGTCACCACGTACTGTACGAATGTAATATGGATTGTGACGAGCATGAATACCTGACGCTGCATCAACTAACTGAGACACTGTACCGGACGGTTTAACGCAAGTGATTGCAACTGACTGATTGATACCCAATAACTTAGACATATGTGCGTTAGTCTTAACCGCAATCTCTTTAAGTTTTTCTAAGTTTTCGGCCAATCCTTTCACTTTACCGTTAGTCAGTTTATTATCCATGATACCAGTCATCGAAACACCCAACAGACGTTCTTCCTCGCAGTTCTTTTTCCAAGCACTAGAGATATACTTAAAACTAGTCAAACTACTCTGGAAAGTCCCCAGAATCGTCGCCAGACGGACTTTCTCTTCAAGGTCTTCCCATGAGTCACTTGGGCGTACTACAACCTCTGAGAGGTTACAAAATTCACGTGAGCGCAGAATAATTTCAGAACAAGGGTTGGTGCCAAACTCATAATCGCCAACTTCTCTACGACCTGAGGCTGTTGCCATCATATTGGCAGATTGACGATTGAAGATACCACGCTCACCAGACTTAGAGTCATAGAGGGCTTTCCATTCGTCCATAAAGATACCGATGTCTGGTTTTTCTGTATAACAAGCAGAGTTATTGGCAAGTGCACGTTGGCCATGGTCATTCCACCACTGACCTGCTTTAGCGTGTCTCATACGGTCATCTGAGAGGTTTGAGAGGGATATGAGAGCACTTCTACGTACACCCCCTACCACTACTATCTCTGCTATCTTACATACGATATCGTGACATTCAACAGAATTCAGTTTGCGACCAGCAGCGTTCTTAAACGTAGACACACAAAACTCGAACAATTGATTCAACGGTTCTGGTCCTGATGCACGACCACCAAACGTCTTGAGAGGTGCACCAGCGGGACGTACTTTGCTGAGATCCCACATCGGAACTTGACCAGCGTATAATAAACCAATTAATTCTTTCAACGCTTTCGCCCAACCCAATTTAGAGTCGGCTACAACAATTGTCGTGTCTGTACTGTGAAACTCTTCTGCGACTACGGGAAGTTGGGAAACATATTGACGTTCTACAGAAAATCCTACACCTGTACCATTCATCAATACATACAAGATTTCGTCAAATGCGTGTGGTTTATCTACTGCAATGTAAGAACAATTATACCCAGCAATATTCTCACGTTTGAGGGCTTCACCAGCAGTCATAAGACAACGCATGGAAGGCATTACTTTCTGCGTCAATACCGCTTCTTCTAATTCACTACGCAGTTTGTCAGTTAATTTATAGTCACAAGTTTCTTCTAGATGTTCAGTGAAAAAGTCGAAGTATCTTGCAATCGTTTCTTCCCACGTTTCTCTGCGTCCCTTCTCAGGTAACCATCGTGAATATCGGGACAGGTGAATAAATTCTTGGTAACTAGTGGGTAAAAAATTGCTGGGCATAAAAATGTGCCTCCTCATTCGTCAAGGGGTTATTGTTATCGGTGGAACTATTATATATTATTATTCGAACTTATAGTTAAAAAGTTCTATTTCATAACCTAAATGGTCATAAACTATTTGACGGGTTTTTTTAGTATAGTATTCTTGGTAGGGTTTACGTTCCTCATGAGTTGGATTTACTTTATCGAATCTTTCGGGTAACTCTATATCAAATTTTTTTCCCAACTCTTGTATAGGACATTTTTCCGTGTTAATATCTTCCACTTTATATAAATTCTCAATGATGCTTCCGTCTGGATATTTTAAATAGTAATGATACTCTCTACCACCACTAGAAACTTTCCAACGGTGATTGAGTATAAAATTTTCGAATGAATCACCAGCATCTATCGACCTCCTTTTTTTCTCAGCGTACCACCCACTCACAACTCTATCCCACGGGTTTCTCACGGTTGAAAAAACAAAATAATCGTCGATATTTTCTTCTAAAGATAATATCTTTTCTATAGTATGATGATTAGATGAACCGTTTACTGGTTCTTTCCCAAAAAAATATTTCTCTATAAGTTTACCAGCACATTTAGGCACATGCACATAAATAAATTTTTTATCATGGTCTATATTAGTAGTAGTTGGCATATCATCAATCTTATTCTTTGTTGTTTGACAACCATTCTTCAGCAGTGGTGCCTTCAGTTTCGGTTGTAGCTTCACGATAGTAAATGATGAGTTCTTTTTGTTGTCTCACATAACGGCGAACCTCTTGGAAGTTCTCTGCCATCTTTTCATAACCATCAGGTGTGAGTGCGAACACGACAAAGTTGCCGTCAAGCATTTTTTCAATTTTCTTGATTTGTTCTTGCAAGTTTTCTTCAGTGATGACGAAGAAATTTACATTGAGAAGGTCAATCTCAGCCGGTAGAGGTGGTTGATAGATTCGTAATGGGACTTTCTCTGTTACCGTTACTATCTGTGGTTCCGGTTGGATTATCTGTTGTTCCTTCGGTCCCCATGACAGCCTTGGCATCAGGTTGCATCCCGTCAGCAGGAGGGGTATTATCAATATCCATAAGTTCTTTTGTATCATCTTCTAGCATCCTAAATACTTTTTCAGTTCCATTGTTAATTCGAGTTTCAATCATGCCTGGTTTGGCACGAGCAAGTCGGGTCAAGTTGTGGTCCTTAAAGACCTTCATATAATTCGATTTCTCTCTTGCCAATTCATTATTCGCCAAGGTAAGTTTGTTCATTGCTTCACCTTGTTTCTTAGCATTTTCTTCTGCTGCTTTAAGCGATGCTTGCGCAGTATTGACAGCAAGTTCTAACTGAACTTGGTTCTCTTTGAGAGTTCTGTTGTTAGCCTCAAGTTGAACCACCTGACCTTCTAATTCAGAAACAGTAACTTGGTGATATGCATAACCCCCACCAAGTGCAATAACAAATAATAATATCATATATGGCATTATTTTACAACCTTTTTTCTCTTCCCCGCTACCTCTATGTATCCACGAGTTAACACTTTATATTTTTTCTTCTTTGGAGGGCCTGGCGGGTCATCAGGTGGAAGTCCAGCGATACCGGAACCTGTAGTCATCGTTTCTGTAAATTGTTTGAAAGTTTTCACTTGTAGATTTCTCCCAAAGTAAAATGAATTTTTTGTCCAGTGTTGATATGAGTACCTTCGTAAATGTTGATACCGAAAACGTCTCCAACCGGAAAACAACCATCGTTTATTTTAATCTTGTCCTTTGCGATTACAATGTCATCCAATGTTTCAGAAATTACTTTATCGTTCTTAACACGGTAAACCCCAGGCGCAAGTTGATTTTCTCCAAGAAGATACCAACCATGTTGTTCTTCTAACATATCAAGGATGTCGATACCACTCTCTTTGCTAATCTTTTGTAAGTTCTTATCAGATACACCAAAATGTTCTTTGAGTAAAAACAAGGCTGCAGCATAAGTTCCTAGGCGTGAAGAACCGCCAGGAATCTTTTCTAACAATCGTTTGATGTTGTAGACTAAACGATGAAAGGTTGTATATGCACCACGTTCTTCAGAAGTATTCAGGTTTTTTGATTTAATGCGTTTTCCATTCTCATCAACAATACCCAGTTTATAGGCGTCAGTATCTTCCCATTTCGTGACGAGCAGTTTTAAAAAACGAAAGGTGTAAACCAAATCACCGGCTTTTGTAAGTAACGACACTAGATTTTCCTCAATGATTCAACAACATGTTCGTCCATACGAACACCTATGTATTTATCATTTTCAATTACTTTTAGAAATATTAGAAATGGTTTCATAACAGGCCAGTGACGATTGATATCCATTTTATATTCAAGCATCTTTAATCCAGCAGGAACACCAAACACATTGAATATGACAATAAGATGATTAAGGATTAGACGTTCAGAAAGTTTACCACCCTCAATATAACGATTGATTAATCTTTTTACATATTTAAAACGTTTTATATCTTCTTGAAACTCGTCTGCATCTATACAGGTTGGATTATAATAATGTCTTGCTGCGAATAAAGGGAACACATCTTCATTTAATTTTTCAAACAATTTCATACTGTAAAACTTTCTCCACAACCACATTCTGCTTTAATGTTAGGATTTTTAAATTCTATACCAGTATTTAATCCTTTCGTTACATAATCCATTTCGCTTCCATCAATATAAACTAAACTTTTTGAATCTACGTAGATATGTATACCTTTATCACTGAAGACATTATCGAACTCTTGTTTCTCATCAACTGGTTCTACGACATAAGCATAACCTGAACACCCTGTGGGTTTTACGGCAACACGAATACCAATACCCTTTCCTCGTGATTTTAAATAGTCAAATATGTAATCAGACGCTGATTGGGTCAGTGTTATCATGTTTATCCCTGTAATCTTTTATCGCAGCTTTGATCGCATCTTCTGCAAGGACACTACAGTGGATTTTGACGGGTGGAAGGGCAAGTTCGTCTGCGATTTCGGAGTTGGTAATACTCCCAGCTTCATCAAGACTGCGACCTTTAACCCATTCGGTAAGGAGTGAGGAAGATGCGATAGCACTTCCGCATCCGTAGGTTTTAAACCGAGCATCTTCGATAATTCCATCATCATTCACCTTGATCTGCAAGCGCATAACATCCCCACAAGCCGGGGCACCGACCATGCCAGTGCCCACGTCCTCATCATTATCATTAAACTTACCCACATTACGAGGATTCTCGTAGTGGTCCATTACTTTATCACTGTATGCCATTATTCCTCTTCTTGACACCAGTTTTCTAAATGTTTAATATACTCACCGATACTGTGGTCACTGAAATTATCTATGCGTCCACTTTTAATGCCCATCCACATACCACGCAATTTGTCTTTTGTCAACTGCCATCCAGTTAGATTACGAACCTTGCCGTATGCGTTAATATAACACGAATTACCGTGATGATTGTAACCCATAAATGCAGGCGGAACAGTAGTCACAATATCATTATTATTTCTCCAACGATAATGTGTTACGGGTAAACTTTTACAGTACTTATTCCAACCAACGCGAGGAGAACCATAAGTGTAAAGTTCTTCTACCTGAACATCGGGAATCTTCTCTTTATCAAGTGTACAACGTGCGGCAACGATTGTTGCCATCGCAGCACCAAGACTATGACCCGTTACCCAAACCTTTCTCTTACCTACAACTTTCGGGTTCAGATCTTCAAGAATCATTGGCCACAATTCATCTACTTCAGCTTTGAAACCCTTATGCACTCGACTGACCGTCTCAGACAAAACTGGGATTGCTCGAAGGTCTGCCTTGATATCGTTAAACTCCGTAGGTTGAGTACCACGACAAGCAATGACCATATCATCTTTGTTCTGAAAACGATAGGCTTGTGCACCGTCTTTATTGTAGAATTCCACCTGAGTGAATCCTAAAACTTTAACAGCCTTCTTCGCTTCCTTTTCATCAAGATATGCGATACTGCTCAGATTTGCAAATAGTGCACTTCTTTCTTTATGCGATAGTTTACTAATCATTTAAAAACTCCAAGTTGAACTGTTGTTATAGATAATTTTATCCCCAAAAGCATTATCTAGTGCGGACTTGATATTTTTTTCAATACTCATATCAAATCCCTGCAAACATCTTTGTCCGTGAAATTCTAAATAGAACGTGTCGATGAATGATAGAGTATTATCTTTAATCATTTTCTTAAGAATGTCGTATTCCCCACCTTCAATATCCATCGCTAGACAAACTTTGTCTTCTTCAGTAACATTGTTTCTGACCCACGATGAAAAGTCTACTGTTCGTACTAAAAGATTCTGACCTGTCATATAGGTCGTTTTATCTTCTCTCAATGAACCACTATTTGTACTAGACCCCAATCGAAATGTGGCACTACCATCATAAGTTGAAACTGCACAATCTTGTACGATAACTTTTTTGTTATTACCAAATTTGTTATTCAATATACCAACACATTCAGGTAAACATTCGAATGCATGAATTTCCCAATCATCACCTCTAGCCTCAATGAACCTTTCTATAATAAACCCTTTGTTTGCACCACAATTCAAGAACACGTTTTTCATAATTTGTACCCTAATAACTAAAAATTTTATTTAGACTTCTTTTATTTTGCAATTTTTTTAATGCATGTGAGGTAAAGGACAGTTAGAATCCTCTTCCTCTCTACCTCTGATTTGCATATCTACCCAATACAATTCTGCCACTATCTTATGATACCACATGCGATCATATTGGTCGTGACATTTAGCTGCCTCGTCTTTGAGATCTTGCATTCGCATTTCAAGGTAGTCGTGTATCGTGGGTTTAGTTCTTCGCACTTGTTTTCTTCTTTTTTGATTCAAGGTCAGCAATACGCGCTTCGAGTTCGTCTATCTTTTTAGTGACTTTAGGATATTTCTTTCGCCACGCTGTGGGATCATCTTGCAACCATTCCCATCCGAATTTATCGACAAGTGAATCTAAGAAGAGGTCGAATTTGGCATAACACCAAAGTGCCATGTGCGTGTCTTTGAACCACGCTAAGAAAGCAGCACCAAAAACAGACCCAGCGATAGCTGTGTATATCCACAGCGTATCGCCGAACATAGCAGTTAAAGTTTCCATATAATACTCCCAGATGTATTTTCTAGGGGTATTTATAATTACCAGACTGAGGTGATTGCCATTTGATTAACTAAACAAGTCTGTTCTTTGCCATCTTGTTTGACTTTGATAGATTTGCCCACTTGTACACGATCTTTGCTAACAGTAATATCAGTAAGTTTTTCTACGTCAAGTTGTTGATTACATTCAACGTCGATCATCCATTGGTATTCAGCGTCAACTACTTTAATAATTTGATGATCTTCTTTTAGTCTGAGTTCTAGTTTTACGTCTCCCATTGCGGGGACTGCGAGTAACGTCATTGCGACGAGTAAAAGTTTGTTCATGTTTTTTCCTCCTAAAAATATTTATACAAAACTTAACACTATCTTTACTTTATCTTAACAAAAGTAACGTATAATTAAAACTCATTTTTATAAGTATTTCTGTTTGGAGTTTCCATGGATGCAGTCCTAGTATTTTTAATTTTAATTCCCGGCGGGATACTCTACTCTGAACACATAGAGCGGAAGGTTGATGCTTGTCTTGAACGCCAAGAATCATACTGTGATTTTCGTATGAGACCTTTGAACTCCCCAAAAAAGAAACGATATCTCGAAAGTCTAAACGGCGGAATAGACCTGCGTTTGCAGTGTGAAGTATTCATGAAAATAGATGAAGAACAGGAATTGACATTTGCAAAAGATGTGTTAAAGTGCGATGAAGTTCTTGCTGAACCCCTTACAATTTACGAGACACCCTGCCCCTTTGACATTCCCTCTATGCGTGGCACACAAGGTTGCCGTCCAAGATACGTATAAAAGTCACTTTTATGCGCACTAAAATGTTAAAAATAACACTTATATGCGCATAAAAAAAGGGGGACCAAAGTCCCCCTCCCGCTGAGTCAGATTATTACAAAACCAAGTAATAGTCCTATGTTTAGTCCAATG
>Ga0208644_1000102_pt1 | contig 54812 bp, 77 predicted proteins | sample VirMetDEL_Nov_18_FD_184517 | JGI IMG/M metagenome (GOLD analysis project Ga0208644, IMG submission 184517) | Aqueous microbial communities from the Delaware River and Bay under freshwater to marine salinity gradient to study organic matter... | ecosystem: Environmental > Aquatic > Marine >...
TCCTGGTCGGCGCCCCACTGGGAAGCGCGGTTGGCAAGGTCAGTACAAGCCTCGCCCGGCACAATGTGTGAGCCGTAGAACTCGAACATCCACTGCTGCACCAGCTCCGGCGGTGGGGTGATGGGGTGTTGTGTTGTCATGAACTAAATGTGTTTCCAGGTTTTGCGTTTGATGATGCGATCAACTGTTGATGGGTTAATACCAAAACGTTTGGCAAGAACCAACCGAGTGTACCCGGTTTCAGCTAGTTGACGCAGATGTTTGACATTTGTTTCAGTTAGCACTGCAGTGTGAACGTGTTCACCACATACCTGATCATGTGCTTTGAAAGATGGTTTGTTGTTTTGCTTAGGACCAGTTGTTAAACGTGGCGCATAAGTCTCTTGAGTTTTAAATCTGGCGCCACAATCTAAGCAGCGATTGTAACGCCAAGTTGTTGTGTCATTAACATGATCTGTTGATGTAACACGAGTATTGGTGCTTTTGCAATCAACACATTTCATTGAGGTTCAATTGAACATGGGGTTGCATCAGTAGGTTCTTTGTATTTATCAAGTTCCATGCGATCAAGAACCTCAACAACTTGTTCAATGTTAAGGATCTTGATTGCATCAATTAGAAGTTCACGTTCATAGCCAGGCATGATGTAATGATTGCGCAGGATTTCTTCTGCTTCATCAAAGCCATCAACTGATCCTGTCAGACGCTGAAGAATATCAGACGTCATGTTGTCAACAAAGATCTCAATAAATCGATCCCTTATTACGGACCAAGTCCAGTGAGGGATGTGATCCATGATCTTATCGACAATGTCAAGATCAAGTTCTTCTGGCATAGAGAAAGACCCCGGCAATGCCGGGGCCTGAACATTCCAGGTGTAGGTTACGCAGGTTGTGCGCTGGTGTCGATGGTGGTGTCCAAGACTCCAGCATCTTTTAACTTTTCAAGCATGCCAACCATGATGGATGCATGCGATTGGGTCTGCTCCATGAACTGCTTGGCACGCTCGGCTGAGATGACGTGGACTGCGCCAGTAGGTTCGACGTAACGCCAGCTGCCATCAGGCTGAGGATCGCCCTGGAGCGCAAGACGCTCTGAGTTGTGGACATACCGCAGCTCAAGGTTGTGGTAGTCCTTGAGGCCGTCAGGTGCCGTCCATGTGGCGCCTAGGTTGTAGCGCTGCTCATCATCTGAGTATGCATGGAACTCAGGGATGATGTGCTTAAAGCAGGAAAAGATAGACATGGTGTTGAGTTAAATGTGTGGGTTGGTGCAGACGGCGAGAGTCGAACTCGCAAGGCCAATGGCCGACGCATTTTAAGTGCGTTACGTATACCTATTCCGTCACGTCTGCATCACTTGGACTTACATCAATTGAATCTGACTGCCAAGTGTGATCTTGAGGTAGGACTTCCATTCCGTAAGTCCAGCTATCATAGTCATCCTCATTACGAGGATCTTCTTCAATCAATACATACTGTGGTGAATTGTCATGGATGTACTCACCAATATTGGCCATGGCCATGGCAAGCAGTTGGTCATCGGTGTAGTCAGTCATGGGTAGAAACCAGCCCTAGTATCGAGGCTAAGGCTGGTAAGCCGTGCGGACTCAGCTACATGCTAGCTGTTTCTTGTGTTGCCGCAAGACCTCCTAGTTGGTTCTCGCGTTGCTGCAAAACCTCACGGAAAGCTTCTGTGTAATCGTCGCGTTCTTCTGACGTAAGACTCCTGTTGCCAACGCCAGCAATTTGCTTGACGGACATCATACCCTGGTCCACAGACAATTGAATTGTGAAAGTGGGCTTGTTATCAATCATACATAACACAATGAAGTGCTTACGTTTCTTGATGTCATTGGCATAGTGGGATGCAGAGCCCACGCAATTACGTACGGCTTGACCCCACATGGATAGTTGATGTGTGTCAACAGGCTGGAAGAATGTCCACACTTTATCAAGACGTGTGACTTTGATGGGTTCAGGGAATAGATCTTGACGTAGAGACTCCTTTGGATTCTCAATTTTCCATGCTTCAGTTTGTACATAGTCATGGAACTCAGTCAGACGCCAACGCTTCGGTGGCTCCAACGTCTTGCCTGCCTCCAGAATCTTGAGCATCATGGAGAATGTATCATTGAGTTCACCAAAGCGTTGACGCTGGTAACCAACATCACTATCAACCCAGCGACCATTGTATTCAGTAAGTTGTCTATCCAAGTACTTACGCATGATTGTAAACAGCGATGCAATGGGCATGTGTTCACGCAGCCAGTTGTGTAAAGACATATCTTGTGTAAATGTGCTGCGTACGCGCACTTCAGTTAATCGAAGATACTTAAGCTCCTTAAAGTAAGTCTGATAGTAATCGATAGGACAGTCTGGCCAGATGTTATTGATCCATTCAATTGAGTTAATGATCTGAACAAAGGCTGCAAAGCCTTGGCTAATGGGTTGCTGTTGTTTGTTATTAGGATCATTGTATGCATCAACACTACGGTTCAACTCTGCTTGCAATAATTTCTTGATGGCAGGCTTAGTAACAATGTGCTGGATTCTTGTGACAACGGAGTATGTCATTGAGCTATAGCCATGTTCTTCTTTGAATGCAAGTGAAGCAGCAATAAAGTTATCAACAGTTAAGCCTTGACTTTCATCAAGATGTTTCGACATCATTGATGGGATGTTTGTTGCATCAAAGATATTCTTGCAGCGTATACGATCAAACAATCCACGTGAATCCTCCCATGTTGGGAGATCTTCCCTCAGGCTGTTATCAAATTCATTGACAACAGTATCACGAATTATATAACCCTTCTGGCAATAAAGGTTACCTGCTCGCCATGGATAACTACGCCAGCTATCGTAATCTTTCCCACGGATATCTTCTATGGTTGCTGTCTTTGTATAGACAAATAGTTGTGAGCCACGACCAATGTCATGGACTACGCAATCATCTTTGCTACGCCATATCCAAGTTGGCGCAACCTTCTGAGTAGTTGATGTGTTCTTGAATGCATATGCATGGCCATACACATACTGATCCTTCTCTTGTTTAGAAGGTAGCCATGCTGCATACCACACTTGTTCATAGTGATACAAGATAGCAATGACCTTGAGCCTAGCCTGTGGTGTCGCTACATCTACAGGCGTAGTAAACACTTGGTAACGCTGTGGTGCTGGACGCTGATTGATCTGAGCAATTGCATCTTGCTGATCAGCTTCACGCACAATGTGCGTTGGTATCAAGCAAGGGATCTTGCCAAGTGGATACGTAGGTTTCTTGGCTGCTGGTTTGTTAGCTTGCTTAGCCAACACCTTGAGCTTTGGATCATAAGCAATCAGTTCAGTTTGCAAGTTGGACGGAAGTTGGAACTGCATTGTGTGGTGTAGGTAAGTGGAATGGACAGTTTAGCGTCATGTCCAGGACGGTTGATCAAAGTTTACAACAATTATTACTTGAGTTCTAGTTCTAACCACTTAACGGCATTGTAGCCAACATTGTTGTCATGCATCCACGCGGCCACCTCGCGGATCGCGGCGCGGGCTTCGGATGCCCAGTTGGCCGCCTCCTCGTCCCGTTCCAATCCGTATTCGATGCCGCTGATAGCAAGCGCGACCCGCTTTACCAGCGAACTATCTGGCTTGGCCGGATAGTTGTAACTTGTAAGCGTCGCTGATGGGTTGAGCGTGAGCAGGTCAGCAATCTGCTGCGCTTGTTCTGGCGTCCACTGTGGCAGATCACTAACATTTAGGACTTTTGACGCTTGGCGTTTGGCAGCTTCCAGCGCCTCAACCCGGCTCGCCAGAGCCAAGATGTTGGCGCTGGTTTCGACAATGTGCTTGTGCGCCGCAGCCTCTAGCGCCTCGACCCTGGTGCGGAGTTCGAGGATGCAAGACTCACTGGCAATGGCGGCGAATTTCTGCACATTGGCCCATTGCCCCGGCGCCGTTGGATAGTACGACAGTGTTGCTTGGTAATCATTCATTAAGTTGCTCCAATGCGCGGCGAATAATGTTGACTTGATCTGTATCAAACACAATTAGTTCTTTAGCATCTTCTGGCTCTGTCTCAAGAGCTGCTAATGCTTGCACTTTCAGACTTAAAGGCCTGGGGCGCATTGCTTCAATTAAAGACTCGCCCACTGGAATAATTCTCAGATGTGATTCATTTAAAACATTGTGATCCAACCATTTTGCATCTTTTAAAAGTTGCTGGTCTGCACCCCATAGAGCTGATTGCTCTGCTATGTAGCATTCATAAAAACATGTGTCTTCGTCGTACTTGGTTTGTTCCATCCACTTGCGCACTAGATCTAACGGCGGTGGCGTGATGAAGTGTTGCCGTGTCAAAGTTTTTCCTCATATTCTTTACGAAATGTAGCAAGCCATTCCATTAGATCGGCAACACGTACTATCTGCTGGCCATCTTCTGCGCCACCTGCTACACGCCAATGAACAGGTGCCGTGTCTTTAATAGCTGATTCCAAAGCATTAGTAGCACCCCAGATAGCACCCCACATTGCAGCTTTAGTTGCAATGTACATCGGTTGTGTGTCATCTGTTTGGTTATCGTCATACCAATGTGTCATCCAATCATTGACAAGATCTAAAGGAGGTGTTGGAGAATTGATTTCCATTGGGTTAAATGAGTAAGTGGAAAGGACAGTTTAACGTCATGTCCAGGACGATGTGTTAAAGAACTAAGCTTTCTTTAACGTGTACTTCTTAAGGTGTCAAGAAGTTCTTCATCGGTTTCATCACCAGGCCATGTGCCAATGCACTGGTCCAGTGTGTACGTATCGGTCGGTGTTATGACTGGCATGCGTTTAGCAAAACCAGTTGCCAGATACACTCGACCTTTGGGACCACGCAGTACAAAGTACCAGCGCTTGAATTCAATTGAGAAACCAATCATGAATCTAGATCGTAGTCAGAGGTGTCAACGAGTTGCCAGTGAGGATCGAGCTGATCAAGATAGCTGCAGAAGCCATCTTCGTCAAGAGGGATTTGTTCCTCTGGATCCAGCTCAATAGTTGTTGTGCACAATGCAGGAGCCCACTCTTCAGGGTCAAAGCGAGTTGCCCGATAGAGCAGGCGCATGTCGTCAACAACTGCTGTAACTGTGACATTGGATCCTTCAATGAATGTGTCTTCAATTGCAAGAACTGAACAACGTGTTGTAGTCATGGTGTCAAGTTAAATCAGATCAGATACCATCAGGTTCCACATAATGGAACTGTTCACCGTTGATACGTTTGCTGATATAACACCGGTATTTCATCCAGCACTTAACAGTTCGGTACTCACCGGTAAATTGTTCGTCGTTCATCAAATTGTTGCGTGCGCGTTGAGCCGCGCAGTTAGCAATGTTGAGACGATCGAATAATGACAGTGTGGTTTCGTACATGATTGCATTGGGTTGAGTGAGTAGATCTGGGGCTTACATCTACGGCGTGTCCCGGACGTAACGTTGCTTTCGAATGCCCAGATCTTTAGAATAATTTAATGTTCCGTTTGCTAATGCCAGTGCCTGGAATACTAATTGATCCAAGCAATCCAGATTGACGGGCGTTAACCGTAAATTGGATAGGCCCTAGCTGAAACGATTTGGTATAGGATTTAACACCATGTTGAGTGATGTTAAATCCTGCGATTGTCTTGTCAAAATTGATTGGTGATTTGTCAGTCATGATTTGTGAATGACTTCAGTAATAACAATTGTTGAGCAAATGATTGTTGTAATAACAATCAATGCAATGGGCCATGTGATCACGCAAGTTCCTCCGGAAGCATACGTTGCATGTCTTCATCTTCTAGATTTGTCATTACAAATTTCTGTCCATCGGGGGCCACAAAGCCACCGATGAATCCAATTCCATTTCGATCAGCTGATTCTTTCATTTGTGCAACGAGACGCATTGCTGCTAAACGTTGCATGTCAGTTGAATCAGGAATACGGATGTTGTCAGGCATGATTGAAGTGAATTAAAGGTTGGTACTCAGGTGAGTGGTTGAAGTCTATCAGGTATGTAAAGGATTACTTGGAATATTGATAAATGTAATTTATAAGGAATACTGATAGAAATAAGGGTGCCCCCCTGGTACTCCCTCGGGGGTCTGGGGGGTACACCCTCTACTCAGATCTGGGGTGGTGCCACTCAATTACTGAGTAGCCTCACCTCATCGATCTGAGATTCGATTGGAATATCTTCTTGTCCAAGAAGATATGTCATCCAGTAATCCACAGCATCGTCAATGCATGTGCAGTCCTGGATCTGTGTCCAGCCAATGTCACCATGTGGACTAGACCATGTGATTTCGTATGTCATGAGTGAAGCTCCTGGTGCTGCTTCCAAGCTGCGCTGTGCATCTCGTCAGCAGTCATGGACGGCTCACCACACAGATCCTCATCTGTTGGTTCAGGCCACTCAGTTGCTTCATCAAGTAGGCACACAGCTTCCATGATTTTCTCGGTAGCATCCCATGGGAGTTGGCTGTATTTCATTGGACGTTTGTCTTCTCGCTGGCAAATGGCTTTAAGTTCATTGATGATCATGTCAATGCGCTTGTCATCGGACATTTGATATACAACTTCTGTACCATCTACACGTTGGTACACAGTTGCTTCAAAATGAAGTTCAGTTTGTGCCATGGGTCTGTGTTAAGTTGATTGTGTGTTAAACCTGGGACTTACACCTTGCGGATGCCCAGGTATTACTTGTTCTGTTGTTTGTTGCGAGCAGCATGTTCTGCTCGTTTACGTTTGAAATACACAGGACTAATCTGGTTTTCAAACTCTTCAAGTCTTGTAGTCAATCGTTCGATTGATTCTACATACCAATCAGATTGGTTGTGAATAATGTCAGGATCATTCGTTCGTTTGATTTCAGCTAAACGCTGAGTCAAATATTGAATACGACCATGAAACATATTGGCGATTAGCCACCAGTCATCCTCTTCCAAGTCAAGCCATGTGACATTGTGTTTGCCTTGAGGATAATCTGGTGATGGCTGTGATTTACTTGAAGCTGATTTGGTTTTAGCCATGGTGTTGTGTTGTGTGGTTGAGGCAGGTCAGTAGTTATCCGACATTGCCTCATGGAATATAACGATATAACGCTATTGTTTACTTGGCGTTGAAGTATTGGCATGTATTGGCACATTCTCTGTGCCAGCCAATACTTCCTCTGGATCTTTCAAGATCCACTTGGTGTAAGGAACATTACTTCGATCCACAATAATAAGCTTCTTGTCCTCCAATGCTCTTAATGCAGTCAGATATTCTTTGATCCGACTTGATTGCATTGGCATTTTAGGGACATAACATGGTTGGTCCTTGTACTTCTTGCGGAAGTTCAAGTAATACATGTAAAGATTGCGTTGTGTAATGCTTAAACGTAAAGTACCTTGATCACGGATCTGTTCTTTGGTTAATGGCATAGTGTGCTGGGTGCGTGCTCAGCAGTAGTGTGGACGGGTCTTAGGATAGCGTTCCGCTAAGGCGTTGGAGAAGCTAAGGTCGATGTTGGAGTAAGTTGTTGAATCTCCAAGAGACGGCTGGCTTTCGATTTCGTACTCTTCGAAGTACTGGATGAAGGTTTGGATCGCCTGCTTCTTGGAGAAGATACAGTGGCTTCGGACTGGGTATCCTGCTTCGTACCACCATCCACCTTCTTCAGGCCCACCGTAGTTGAGCGTGGTTTCGTGGATGGTGATGACCGTTGGATCTTCGTGTTCGAAGTACTTGTGTGTGTTGTAGGCGTTGATTGCGTAACGGGCTTTGTAGGTGCTGGGGTAGAACTTCTTGAGTTTTGAGATGTAAGACATGATGCAAACTCCGTGATAATGATTGAAATGATGGTGATCAGGATGACGATGATGTCACCGTCCTCCCATGCTTGTTTCAGTGTGTAGTTAGCGGTAGTCATTGATTACATACCTTTCGTTGTAGTGGTCACAGGCGTTGCGTTCTGCTGAGCTGATATCTTCGATACCATCCCAGTCAGATTGATTGCTTTCACGCATGGCTTGCTCTTGTTCGTATGCAATGTCAGCCATTGCATCCAGCAAGTCAGCGTTGCGTTGTTCATCAATGAAATCAATGTCTTTCACGAGTTGAATTGCAGTGGTGCATTGGACAGTTTAAGGACGCCGTAGGTGGATCCAAAGGAATGCAAAGATAACTCTTTGATCCTATTGAATCCACACTGCGTGTATCCAGGTCCAGTCGTAGTACTTATGTACTAGTGCGGTGTCAGATACTTACGTTCCTCCACGCAAGTCCTTTGTGAATGTTGGAGATCGTGTGGTAACTGACGTTGAACTTAGCAGCAATTGCTTCGTAAGCTTGTTGCCTAGAATTAAATGCATTCATGAATTGCGCATCGTTCAGGATAACCCTGATCTGACGCACTTTCGATGAAGTTAACTTGCGGTTACCAACGGGTGAATGTTTAATCCACCTGGAACTTACTGGTTGATCCATTTGTTCTGCAGTGGAATCCTTAGCTTCCTTAACAGCCATCACCTGTGGTACCGGCTGCTGCAGAGGGGGTCTGGGGGTTGTGTTGAAGGCTTGGTTCTTGAGTGGAAAACCAAGGGTCACTGATGTTCCGTCTTTGACGACAGAGATTGTGACCTTGCCATCCCTGGTAATCACGCTGACATGATCAGGTGATTGGACGTCGAGTTGAGAGAGTGCTTCCATTGGTTGAGTTGGAATCGTATGCAGGCTAGCGGCGGTGAGCCAAGTGGCAAGTACCACCACTAGCCATTGTTCAGGTACAGGACACTAGTCGTGGGGTATGAAGTCAGTGTCGTTGAGCAGCTGATGGACTGACAAGCAGTCTTCAGCGATCTCGTCTTGCGTACTGTCTTCCCAGTCTTCTGTTTGTTCCTCGATCACCTCGCAGCCAACGTCTTCGAGTTGATTGAGGAACTTGCCCCAGCTTGGAGCCTCGCCCCAAACGTGGGCGTAACGACTGGATGCGTCAGTGACGAGTGCGATGTGGATGCTCATGTTGAGTTGTGGTGTTGGGTGAGGTGATGTCGATGCCCAGCATGGCTGGGACAGTGATAGCACTGATGAGTACAGCGAGGAACGCGACCATCAGGTTGTTGATCCGTCGAGTCTTATCAGACTCACCGTAAGAATCCAGATTGATGTACTGGTTCTTGCTAAGGCGTACTGTGTGTTTCATCGATAATAATCACGTTGAGGTTGAATTTCTCCATCCTGGTACTTAATGACCAGTTCTTGAAGGTTCTTACGGTGGTAACAAACCTTCTCGTAGTCTGCTATTGGGATGTAACCCAATGCATAGAAGATCTTGTCAATGAATTTGCGCATCTGTTGAGATGTTGGGTAATTGGTGTGCAAGATATTGAGTCCTGCAGAGAAGGCCCGAAGGCCCTCAGTGCAGAAGTCAGTCTGCGTGCTGGTACTCCCACTTAAGTAACTCTCGGTTGAGATTTACCTGTCGTTGGAGCACCATGCAGAACGGAATAAGATCCTGAAACTCACGCATGCCATCCTGCCATTGAAAAAAGATTTCGAGTGCAGCTTGACGCTGTTGCTCAAGATCTTGGTCAATGATCGGGGCATCCCTCCTGGCAAGCAAGCGGGCATCTTGCGTGAGCAAATATTCGACAGCTTTAGGAGTCATGATTGAATCCTGGTGGTGTGAATTAAATTGAATGTGTGCAGGATATTGAGTCCTGCAGAAACCCATCGTTGCCGATGGGAAAGTGCAGGAGTCAGATATAACGCTTGTCCATGCAATAAAATGCGTCACCAACAAACCCTGAAATCATCACAAGTTGATGACCAGGCTTGCTGGGACAGGTCTTGATAGTGTGTTGATTCAACATCTTCTGTCCTGCTACAGACAAAAGTATGCCTGAACCAACACCTAAGACCATTGCAAGACAAGCATGTGTGAAGTGATTGTTCACTTGATGTTCTCCTTAGGTGTGATAACGAATGCCATATCGTTGGGCATGATGAGTGCAGCTGTACGAATTCTGTATTCGTTCAGCTTCTCTTTGATGCCATTAACATTGGCATTCTCTACTGCTGCCGCAGTGTTAATCAATACAGAAGCAATGTTCTTCCTGATGTGTAATGCAGTCATGGTGTGGTGTTGAGCTTTGGAATACAGGATGTTGAGTCCTGCAAGAAACCCTGATTGCTCAGGGCTTGATGCAGGACTCAATCTAGGTGTTTAGTGCACCCACTTGACAATAGTTATAAAAGTCCACAAGTTCTGTGTGTAGTTCTGACACGCCCTGTGGAACGCCACCTCCAAGAGTACGGACGGAACGATCAATCCAATCTGGACTGCCGTCCCATCCATCTACCTGTTGTTCATAGTGAAGTTGAGTAGACTCACCTCCATACCACACAACACGGTCGGTGGCATTGACTGTGGGTTGATAAATAAACATGTTGAGTTGAGCTGGTGGATACAGGATGTTGAGTCCTGTTGAGGGGCCGTGTGGCCCCAGAGCAGGATTCAGAGTACCAATGTACTGTCCAACTTCATCATCTCATCAAAGGTGAGGAGCTGAATGTCGTTATGTCCCTGGATCCCATCATTTAACTCAGGTGAGTTATAAATGTGATCCAATTGTGCAGCTTCTTCCAAAGCTTCTTGGTACTCATTAGCTGAGTATTGACGGTACTGTTGACCGTTAAGAATAATGAAATACATCACTTACGAAGTTTGTTACGGATTAAATCAACAGCGCAAGGCGCTATAAGAATTAAACCAATGATCGTAATCACAGGAAACTCCTGTTGTGCGGTGCCCATCTCCGCTGAGGGCAATACTGAGTGGGGGATTCGATCCCCCGGCATCACGCCTGGTACTCAGAACGGAATGTCATCCCATGACGCAGGATGCTCTACCTTCTCCATGTGGATGTTGTCAAGACAATCATCCTCCCAGCGCCATGCACACATACAGGCTTCTTCCTGTGTGGCAAAGAGGCGCTTCATGGTGTAATCACCTTCGTCAGCTGTAACTAACCAATAAGTCATGGTGTCAATTGCAATGGAATGTTCTGCGTGTTGCGGATGCGCAGCCCCCGATTAATCCCGACCTCTAACGTCGGATATTATGTGGCTATACTTTGCGCCACCGTCTTATATGTAACTACAGCGCCAGAGAGCGCAATTCCCCTCGCATGTGAGGAAATCCTGACATTTCATGGGGAAAAAACAGGTGTTGAGGGCTACATAAACCCCTGGTTGCCCAGGGGAAGAGGTAACCGTCAGCCTACGCTGTGGATAACGACCAACTTCAGTCCTTCCTCGTTCTGATAAATGCGCATGCTCAGCTTATCGCTTCGCATGTCACTTACCACTTGGAAGAGATACTGTGGTTGGCATACTTGCCTGACGTCGGAGTAAGGAAACGCTGCGTGCTGAAACTCCTCGATCGCCTGGTACGCATACTCCACATACTGGTGGAATAGCTCGGCATTCTCAGATGTAGGACGCTCGCCTACCTTACGACGCCAGTCGTACTGCCAACGCTTGGTCTTCTGTGCTTGCATTGAACTAAACGCGATGGTACTCTGCGTGTTACGGATGCGCAGCCCCCGTTCAATTACTTACCTACCCCGCTATTCTTTTTTTTCTTCCCGTATTTCACTTCGCGAGGGGTGTTGTAGAAGCGTCAGGTAATTTTTTACCCTTTTTTGACCTATATAGGGCGCTTTTGTTGAAGTAAAACCGAAACAGTGTATGTATTTATATAGTTTTACCCAAGTTTTGATACAAAAAAAGCCGGGGTTTTATCCCCGGCTGACCTTTAATTTGTGGTTGTTTTTACTTATTCAACTTTTATCTTTTGCTTTTTTAGCTGCAACTGCTGCATCAAAGTAATTTTCAACGTCTGGCCGTTGTTTTGCCAATTCTTTCCTGGCGCCAATCGTAAATTTTTGTACATCCAACGCATCTGCCCCACTTTCCGCCATTTTTTGCGCTTCATTTGCAATTGCATCTATTGCAATAACGCGTTCTGCACGATTTTTAGGGTTCATTTCCGTCTTGCGCCCTTAATCAAAACCAAGTTTGTCTTTCTGTTACTACTTTAACGCATGTTATTGCGTTTTTATGACCTAAAATTAAATCACAAAGATGTATAGCAAACCATACAGTAACTATGGCCCTGGCACCTGCAGATTTTTATGCGTATAGCCGTGCAACTGGAGTGCCAGTGCCAGAAGATCCTGAAGAACGGGCTGAATTAGTGCCTGATGTACTTGAATTTCGTCGCAATCAGCTGCGTGCACCACAACAAGAGTCAAATCTCCCTGGAATCCTGGGACTTGCTGCTCTTGGACTCAGTGCTTTAGCTGGTGGTGCATATTTACTCGGTGGTCGTGGCACTAAGACGCGTCAACCAATTCCTTCTTCACCACGTACGCCTAAACCTAGCGATATTTACGTTGCTCAAGCTGCAACTCCGCCGTCTGCAGAGGTGTATTCCAAGCTTGAGCAGGAAGTTAAACCATCAAAGGTTGCAACGCCACCTGCCGCTATCCCACAGGCCACAGTCGATCTAAATGCCTTTATTAATGATCCGGAGTTTCAAAAACGTTTAGAACTGCAAGAAGCTGAGGAATATTCTTTAACACCAGAAGCACAAGCTGAAATGAGGCGTGCTGCTCGTGTGGTTCAGGGTGTTGAATCACAAGAAAAAGCACGTGCCAAAAATGTTCTTCTTCAGTTGCGTCGCGATGAAGAAACTGCAGCTATTCCTCAAGCAACTGTTGATCTTGAAGTTGTTGCTCAACAAAACCAAGCAAATGACACTGGCATTGACCAAGCAGTTGCACGTGTTACAACACAACCTGCACAACGTGACCTTAATTTTACAAAAACAGGTTTAACTCCAAGACAACAAAAAATAATGTTGGAGTTTGGCGGTGTTGCTGCTCCAGCAACTGAACTCAATACTTCAGAGGCCACAGAACAACGTGCTGCATATCTTGCTCAAGAAGCGCTTGCTGCTCAAAAAAGTAAAGCTCCTACTAATGCACGTGCGTTGCAAAAACTTGGTCCTCACTTTGGTTTAACACAAGAAGAAATTTTCCATCGTATTTCTGCATCTGCAAGTGACTATCGCCCCGGCACCATGGACCAAATGACGCAGCTAGATATTGCTGCTCTTTTGGATCCAGAAGTTCCTACTTCAGCTGTTTCAGATCTTCTTGGGACAACATTGTCTGAACGTGGTGGTCGTGTTGGGCGCAATTTAACTTATGAAGTGCCAGAAGCGGGTGGAGGCATGACCGGTCGTGGAGATGTAGAAGTAATTGGTGAATTTGGTTCAGACGTTCTTGCGTATAATCCACGCACTGGAAATTATGATATTGATCTTTCTCCGGATCTTGAAGCTATTAATACACAACGCGGTCGCACCAGTGATTACGATACCAATGCTGCTGATTATGGAGATGTTGAGGGTCCTGGCGGGTTTGTAGAAACCCGTGCATTTAAAGAGCGCACAAACAAAGGAACAACAATGGTTCCAGGACAAGTGTCTAATGCAGAAGCCATGGCATCTGGTTCACTGCGTCAAGAACGTGAACTTGATGTTGTCCTTCCTACACGCATGACTTTGGAAGGGGATGTTGCCCAAGGTTTCTTTATTGATCCTGAAACAGGGCGTTTAAGATTGGAAGGCGCGAGCCGTCGAATTGGTACTCCACGGCAAGGTGTGCTTGAAACTTCAGACATTAATGTTGAAGGTTCTAAATTGGTTGGTGGTTATCAACCTTCTGTTCCTCATGTTTCTAATGCAGTCTCAACTCAACCTTTGACTGCTTATAGAGACAAAGTTGTAAAAGGATCTGATAATCGTTTATATGAGACATCAGGTCAAGAAGTTGTAGGCGAGGAACCTTTGGTTGGTTACCGTTTAACTAAACTTACGAAACCGGATGGCACTCTTCTTGGTTACCATAAACTTGGCAGTGAAAAACTTACAAACTTAACATTATCTCGCGAAAAACTTCAAAGTATCATTGAACAAGGTAACGATCTTTATTTCAATAATTCCACAGCTAAAAAAGCTTATTTCGAGACACATAATCCAGCCGCACTTGCTACTGGCATTCAATCCGGACAACTGTTATCCGAGATTGGCACGCCTCTTGATTATCAGGGGTTTTTAATTCAGCACCTTGATAATGCACTAATAAATCAAGGAATTGATCTTCCTGTTCTTAAACAACAAATTAGTAAAACAACTGGCAATCCTTATCATCCAGCAGCTGCTCATGCTTTTGTAACTGATTTGCGCAAAACTACAAAAGATACACCTGTCTATGGAAAACCTTATGCTTTAGATCCAGAAGGAAAACGTATTGTTAAACGAGATCCAAATACTGGTAAGGCCATTTTCCAAGGTGGTTACGTTCAATACGAAACAGAAAAGGGAGAGCCTCGGCCAATTCCAGGGCGTTACGACGTTCGCGGAGGAGGCGGTATAGATCCTATGACCGTTGGTGATGAAGGAGCTGATGTTGACGTAGCGTTTTTTGCTCCCCGCGTAGACACTGCGTCTCAACGTAAAGTTATGCAACAAGCCAAAAGTCTTGGCATCCCTGCCGCTGAAATAGTTGGAGCAAGCAGTACTCCTCTGGGAGCCCAAATGGCACAAATACGTTCTGGCATGGAAACAAAACCGGTTGGTTTAAAAGTGCGTTCTCCAGGTTCTTTTGCTCGCACTCAAAATCCATATACAGGACAAGCCGCCGCTGCCATGGGACCTGCATCGCGTGTTCTCAGTGGTGATTATCAATATCCTGAACGACAACTTCAAATTAATGTGCCTTCTCCAAGTTTGGTAGAATTAGAGTATCAACCAGGGGCTTCCAATATGGAAGTGGTAATGAAACAACTAATGGCGCAAGCTGGTCGTCGTGCCGGTAAACGTCGTAATCGTTAACTATGGCTGAAGAAAAAAAGAAAAATAAAAAGTGGATCCAGAGCATGGATATGAAAGAGGGTGCATTTACGGCTAAAGCTAAACGTAAAGGCATTACCTCTGCTCAACTCCAGGAGAATGTTCTTGCAAATCCAGATGAATACGACGAAAAAACTGTTAAACAAGCAAACTTACGTAAAACGTTAGTAGGATTACATAAGAAGAAAAAATCCAATAAGTAATGGCTAAAGATCATCGCCTGGCGCTAGACAGGTATATTGATTACACCAAAGATCCGTTTGTTAAAAAACGGAAGCTTAACTTTGATGACTCGTTTGCTTCTAAAGCTTCCACTGGTGCTGCACCGTGGATGCCGAGTCGCTTTGAACAGTCCGACTTATTGCGTCGAATTCAAACTCGCAAATTATCTTTAAACCCCAGTCTTAACTTTGTTGGTGATCTACCAGAGCAATACGAAGTATTTGCCAATATTGGACGTTTTGTACGCAATGAAAGCTACGACTTTAACGAAGGTCGTCCTTTGACGCCATTGAGACCAGAAGAACAACCTGGGTACTCTCCTATTTGGATGGATGCCTATCGCATTAGCCCAACCATGAATCCAGACAAAAAAACAACCAATCCAATGCCTCGTGTTGCCAACCCAGATCCACGGGGTTACATGATGGCTGCCGCTGAAAAACGTGCATTAAATGAGACTGAAGACAATCGTTCAGTTGCTCAACTTTTGGAAAATAAAAACAACACAGATAAAACTTTAACTAAAGAAGAAACAAATAAAAAGGGTGAGCCAATTAAAAATCCAGAATCAGCATAGTCTTATAATAAAAAGAAAAAGATATCATGGCTGCAGGGGTAGCATTTGGACAACTACTAAAACAAATTGCTGCTCCTGCTTTAACCAGTGGGGCACTTAGCGGTTTTGTATCCCTTCTTGGTGGCGCTTCACCAGGACAGGCAGCTGCATCTAGTTTGTTGGATACAGCGGCTTCTGCTGGATCTATTGGCTTATTGCGTAAATTACGTCCCAAAAGCTACTCAACTCAACGAATTAAAGATTTAGATACCGGTGAAGTCAATACAGTTAATAAAACTAGCAAGCTTGAAACTCCCTTAAATATCGCAGCTTCTCTTGGTACAAGTTACGTTACTGCTCCACTTATTTATGGTGGACAACAAGAGCAAATTGAACAACAAATTCTTCAGCGTTCTTTAGTAAACAACCTGCCTCTCGAGCAGGAAATTGCATCTTTATCTCCTGGGACACAATATCAATTACCAGAGGCTCAATTTCAACAGCTATTAAATCAAGTTCCCAATAGTTCTTGGATGCAACACTTAACACCGCAAGAGCAAGAAGAGTTAATCAGTGCTCTTAACCCACGGATGATGTGATATGTTTCAACAGCTTTTAAATACAATCGGCACTGCAAAAGACGAATTACTTGAAGGTGCTCGCAAAAGTGCAGAAGCCAGCAGGAAAGCTTATCTTGCTGGTGAACGTTATCCAAGTATCCTGAAAGATATTCCTGGTGTCAGTCAAGCAACTCAACAAATTCGCGGCACACGCGACGTTTATCACCAACAGTTAAATAAGTTGGGCGTTTCCATGAAAGAAACGCCGGTTCAAGCAGTTGGTGCGTTTGGAGCACGTCTGCTCACCGATCTAACTAATGATGGCACCAGGGGCATTTATTGGCGTTATAACCACCCTCTTGCCATCATGGGTGCTGCATCAGAAACGGCTATCGGCAAAGAAGCTTACCGTGCCCTGGGACCAACAAAAACAGGTTTGATTACCGCAGGCATTGCAATTCCTGCCACTGCGCTTTCCGGTGCTTACAACATCACAAATCCAGGGGAAATGTTTAGGCCCAAAGGGTTTGCTCAAACGTATGCAGAAGAAGGTTCCGAAGATCGACGTGAAACAACTCAACCTGTTACAGAATTGTTTGAACGTTTTTTCTTGGGACGTACAGGACGTCCTCTAAAGTATGAAACAGCTCAAGAAGAAATTCCTTCCTTAACGCCAGAACGCTACGGCAATTATTTGCGTAACTATTACCAGGACAAGGGATTTCTTGGTATTCTTAAAGTAACGCCTGAAAATCTTGAAGGTGTACCAGAGGCCCGAATGCTTGGATATCCAATTACAATTCCATCTGTTACCACTGCGATCGGTGGAATTGCCGGCGCCGGAGCAGCTATTCGTACTGCACCTCTTGTTAAAAATGCTTTCCGCCGTGGTTTAGCGGGTGCGGTAACAGGCGCTGGAGCTGGTGCAATTTTAGGTAACTTGGCCAATGCAGCACTTGCAGCAAAACCAGCAGAACAACAGTTACCAACTACTGCTCAGTACGAAGCGATGAAACCGCTGTAACACCTTTGTGTTTAGACTGATAAAATTAACTTACATAAAAGAATAGAAAAAATGGCCGTTAACTATGCGTTTCCAATGGAAGGGATGATGGGACCATCAACTCCCATTGATCGCATCACTGCAAAAAACAGTATGTTTGGGGTCAATGTAGATCCAGTTGCGGCTGCAACTCCTGCTGCTAATAACCAAACGCGTGAACAACTCAAGCAAAAACTTCAACGAGGTGCTCAGGGTGCTCAGGCTTTTTTAGGTAAGTACGCCATTCCTGCTCTTGGTGCAGCCTCTTTGATCCCTGGTGTAACAACTGCTCTCTCGGAGATCAACGAAGGCCGTCCCACAGGTGCTCTTGGCGCCTTGGCTCCAGGCGCCCTTAGCGCGGTTGGTACAGGCCTTGCAATGATCCCAAATCCCATTGCACGTGTTGCTGGCGTTGGTTTGATGGGCCTTGGTGCGCTACTTCCAGGTGCGGCTGCCTCTGGTGCTGAATCTGCCCGTCAATCTTTGACAGGTAAACCAACTAAAGGTAAAGAGCAAGAATTCAGTACCCAGATGGCCATGCGTGGCCAGTTAATGAGTCAAAACTTGGATAGTTTAAATCGTGAGCTTGCAATTCGCATGCAAGCCACACAAGATTTAACGACATTCCAAAATCAAGCCATGCTGCAGCAATATAAAGCTATGGCTCCAGAACTTGAAAAAGCCAAGATGAATGACTTTGCACGTTATCAAACTGCAATGGCTCTTCAAGGTCAAATTCAAGGTCAGCTTGGTGTTCTTGCCACTGCTGGTGCGATGGCACAACAAGGACAAGCTGGTAATTATGGCTTAGCCCAAACCGCTTTAACAACTAATCCGTATGCAGGCGCCACAATCCAGGCCCCTCAAATTCGCTTTGGGTGATAAACATGGCTTTTAATTACGGCGGAACAATTAATACAGCTGGTTTTGGGCAAAGTGCTCTTGATCAAGAAGAGGAAGATTATTTACTGGCAAACACAAATAAACTTTCTCAGTACGCAAAAACACTCAAAGATCTTGGCATTGATTCCAACATTGCTGGGTTGTACGCTCTTACCAAACTAGAAAAACCAAATACTAAAAAACAACTTGAAGAAATTCTTGGTATCTTGGGACCCTATCAAAAGGAAGTGGCACGAGAAAACCAGCGTCTTGGGATGGAGTCTGCATTATTTGCAAACTTCCTTGATATGCCTAATAAATTCTCTCGTGCAATGGCTGCTCAGCATTATTATGTTCCTGAGACATTGCAAGCAATTTCTCAAACGGTTGGGCGCCCTTCCTCCTTCTTTACTCCCCGTCAATATGTAAGTCTTTGATCATGAATTATTTCTTAGATCCTTCTTTTGCAATTGATTCGGCGGGTGCTTTTGATATTGGCGGGGCTTTAGCTGATAGTCCGTTTGGCGGCACTGACTTAAACGTCGGTGGTTTTGCTGGCACTGACTATGGATCCTTTGGTGGTGGACAAGGTTTGTTCCAGGGTTTAGGTCCCATGATGGCCCTAAGCACGGGTGCAAACTCTGTTATGGCTGGCATGCAGCAGGGTGCCATGAATAAATCTCTTGCCAATACCTATGAAGCGCAGAACGCAATGTTCGGCGCTAACTTTGGCCAGGGAATGCTTGCACAAAATATTGATCGTTTTCGTTCTTTAAACGATCCCATTCGTGCTGCACAAATCCAAGCAAATGCTGGTCCGTACCGTCAAGCTCGTTTGCGTGAAAACTTGCCAGCGTTAGCGGGTAAATATGGAGACTTTGGTGCTTTTGTCGCTTAAATTATTGTCAGTTAAAATAAAAAAATAGACGACATCGGATAAATGGATCCGTTTACAATGGGTGCACTTGGCTTAGGCCTTAGTGCAGGAGGATCATTTTTAGGGGGCGCTATCGGCGGCAGTGGTGTGCCTACCTATGAGCCGTCACCGTTAATGACGGCGTTAGAAGACTATGGTATGCAACAAGTTGTTGCTCCCAAATCAACACGTAAAGCCATTAAAGCTGAAGCTAAAACATATACAGACCCTGGCTCCAGAGAAGCATATCTTCAGTCGCTGGCAGGTCGTTATTCTAATTCTAAATTTATTGATAAAGCTCTTCGCCGTAGTTATAAACAACCAATTGATTGGGAAGGCGGTCCATATCGCGAGTTTGCTTCCCAAGCCTATGGAGAGCAAGGTCTAAATCTTCCTGAGTCCGATTTTCAAAATTTAATTAATATTGCAAAATCTCAAAATATCCGCAGTCCTCAAGCATTTAGCACTGAAGTTCGACGCTCATTACTTGCATCTGGTAAAGCAAAAACACCTTACGACATTGCCTGGGAATCACAATATGGAAACATGCAACGCAATCCAGATGGCACACTAAGGCGCGGCATGGTTAACTTTGATCTTGCCAAAGCAAAAGAAATTTCTCAATCAATGCTTGGCAGCGTGCTCGGCACAACTTAATATTAATTAAACTTAAGAACGCAAATAGAGGTTAACATGGGCATTAAAAAAGAGATCAAACAAGCCGAAAAAAGTGGCGGTGAATTAACAAAGAAAGAAATTAAACAGCTTGCAGCTCAGTTTGATGTTCCCAAGTCGGAAATTAGAGAGCGTGCTGCAAACAACGCTTACGTATCGCCTGCTTCATCGTCAGTAGCTAATCAGTCTGTTTATTCGCCTTCTCAAACTTCTTCTTTTGATTCTGTTCTTAATAATACAAGCTCTTCAACTCAAGTAGGGCCTTTTGATCTTGGTTATGCGTCTACAAATCCTTTAACGGCTACCATTGACGGCACCACAACTCCAGGTCAAGTTGATTTTGCAACACTTCAAGCTGCAACTGGTTTTTACGGAAAAGGCGTTGATAAACAAATCGAAGAAATTAGGCAGGCAGGTGCCACCGAACGCCAAAAATTAATCAACGAAAATAATCTTGCAGTTGGAGCACAAGAAGTTCAAGGTAAGTTGGACGTACAGAAAATTGTTAATTCAGGTTATCGTGAAATGCAAAGGATCAAGCGAGGCTCCGAGATGTTTAGTAGTCTGATGGGCGCCTTTAATTTTTAATTACAGGCGTTAAAATATAGTTGTAAACCTTTAGGGTTAATAATGGCTTATTCTTTTACGCAGCCAAACCGTGGTGCCATTCCTTCCGTAGCTTCCTTAACTCAAGGGGGGATGGGCGCAGCTGAAGCCCAAGAGCTCTATAACGAACTGCAAAACCGCGAATACGGCGGTGGCATGTCTAAAGCTGAGCTTCAAGACTTTGACACATTAATTAATCGTCTTGAGTCTTCCAAGCTTCGTCAAGGTGCCCAAAAAGGTCGTCAAGTTCAGCGTCAAACTGTCACTCAAGGCCTTGCCAATATGATGGCAAACTTCTAATCAATGGATTCTAAAAATTTAGATTCTGGTGAAACAACAGATTTACGCCGCTATCAACAAGCGGCGGATGTTGCTTATCGTTATGCAAAGCAAAAGTATAGCGATAAAACGAAAGAAAAAGACACAGCTGATAAAGAGGAGCCTTTTGACGCTGTGTCTGAAAACAAATAAGAGTATTTATCATGGCGTATGAAGATCCTGGAGCGTTTGACTCTCAGCTAAATCCCGATCCATATGATTTATTATTTGATGAGGACAAAGCTCGCAAAGCCGCGTCTGCTGTCAAGATCTTCCAGGATGTTTCCGTTGGATCCAGTAAAGAAAAGATGAGGGAAGCTGGTGCACAAGAACGTGAAACCGCAGCACAAAGGCAAGAGTTCAGTCAGTCGGACGAAGCCAGAGATTACGCACAAGCCCAAAGAGCTTATCGATATTGAGATCTTCGACCAATGGGTCGAAAATCTTGATGCACCAACAGAAGAAACATTCAATGCTTTTTGCAAAGATAATTACTCTGTTATTGAGTGTTATCTCTACGCCCGGTTTCTTGGCTATGGTGGCAGCATCTCCGGTTGTGATCTTTGGGTACAAAGTCAATATCCAAAGCCCGATCACCGTTCTGTGCTTTTGAATGAAATTGTTGAGATGCAGGAAGATATTCGTAAATTAAGAGAAGACGTTGATAACGGCATTGTTAAACGTGATGCAGGCGTGGCGCGTATTGCTTCCATGCAAAAAGAACTCCGTGGAACAATCGCTCAGGTAGAATTGTTTACATCGACCAAAGATCGCAAAGGCCTGCTTATGGCTGGAGCTGATCGTGCTATTCGTGAATTGTTGACTATCTTTAAGGATGACCCAATTGAGGTCCCCCTTGAGGAAGCAGCAATGAGCGTATGGTCTCACATGCAACTTGAAGAGTAATGAGCCAAACGCCTCAACAACCTCAATATGGAGAAAATATTGCAGGTAGACTATTTGATGTTGCGCGTCAACTTCAAAAAAATCGCGAGCGGTTGTTTCATTTCCAACGGCCTAACCCTGTTGTTGACAAAGTTGCAGAAGGTCAAAATGTAATGAATGCCTTAATGGCAAGCAAACAAAATGAGCAAGAACAAAATGCCGCCCCAGCTCCTGGAGCACTTCAAGAAAAAGGAAGCGAAGAACGAGGACGGCAGCGAAATGTCGGACAAGCAAAAGCACAAAGCAGCCCTGGACAAGGCACGTAAATATAAAGAACAAAAAGGTAAAAAACCAACAGAAGAAAAATAAGTTAGTATTCAGTAATCATTGAATACTTCTTGTTGTGCCTGCATATCAACATCTTGCATATCGGCGTAATGCACAAGCTGCTGCACGCAGGCAACAAATCAGGCCACAACGCAACCTTGAGTCTTTAAAAAAAGCTCGAGAAGACTTTGGCTTTTTCTGTGATTATGTAGCTGACAAACCACCAGCTTCACATCATAAAGAGTGGCATCGGCACTTTGTCACAAACGAAGATAGTTCTTGTCTATTAAAGATTGCTGGTCCCAATATTGATCTTCTTGCTCCACGGGGCTCAGCTAAATCCACAATCCTGGGCTTGTTTACGGCATGGGCTATTGGTATCCATACTCAAGCCAAGAAACCACTACAGATTCTTTACCTCTCTTATACGGTTGATATTGCTCGATCCAAGTCGGCAACCATCAAGCGAATTATCGAAAGCAAGCGATATCAAGAAGTCTTTCCTTCAGTACGTCTTCTGAAAAATGTAACCAGTAATGAGTACTGGTCAATTGACCACAAATTTGCTGGCATCGATGTAACCGGTGAAGAACAGTTCACACTCTGTGCAGCTGGTCTTAAAGGCTCCGTGACCTCCAAACGAAGCCAACTGATCATCATTGATGACGCCATCAAATCTGCTGCAGACATTGCGAACCCTGACATCAGAAAGATGATGCAGGAGAACTGGAATGCGGTGATTGCTCCCACCATGTTTGAAGGCGGACGAGCAATCTGTCTTGGTACCAGATTTCGTCATGATGACATTCACGCCACCACATTCAACGAGCAAAACAACTGGACGCAGATTGTTCTCTCTGCTTTGATCAACGATCCCAAAACAGGGGAGGAGATTTCGTACTGGCCTGAGATGTGGTCCGTTGATTACCTCAGGGAGAAGCGCCGGCAAGCACCGATTGCTTTCTCATTCCAGTACATGAATCAAATCGTCAGACAAAACGAGCTGTCGTTGGCACCAGAACTTCTTATCAAAGCGGAAATCGCAACGGAGTTTGATGCGCTTGGTATTGGGGTTGACTTATCCGCTGGCACTAAAGAAAAAAATGATTACACCGTGATGGTTCTTGGTGGTCGCATTGGCGACCAGATACACATTATTGATTACCGTCGTATTCGCGTGATGGGTAATCTTGAAAAACTAGATGCCCTCAAAGAGCTTCTTAACGATTGGTCTGTTGTCGGCAAGGATGACAACGGTAATTATTTCCCTACTTATTCAACGTGTGACATCTGGAGTGAAGCGGTTCAGTACCAGGCTTCTCTTGAGGCTGACTTTAAACGTGTCTGTTTAAATAACGAAGGTCTCTACAACTTAATTTGGCATCCTGTCAAAGGATTCCGCGCTGATAAACTTGCACGCTTCCGTGGCATTATGGGCATGTTTGAAGACCGCAAAATTATCTTTAATCGTTTCCGTAATTTCACAACGTTATTCGATGAGTTGACTAACTTTGGTGTCAGCAGTCACGACGATTGCGTCGACGCCTTGGTCTGGCTTGTTACCGGTTTAGCACGCAAAGGTCAATTGCATCTTGATTACTGATTTTAGAATAAGAAAAAAAGCAGTATTTCAGTGGGACCCGAGTATTTAGCTATTGGTCTAAGTGCCATTATTTCTGCGGTCACAGGCGGATCGTGGGTAGCCAATAAGATTTTGAATCGTCAAACTGATCAGATTCAACAAGCCATGAGTTATACAAGTTCGCAAAAACGTCGTATTGATTTACTTGAAGATCAAATTAACCGCATGCCACTTGACTACGTCCTTAAGGTTGACTTCTTAAGGGAAATTCAAGAAATGCACGACAATTTTCGCGAAATCAACAATAAGCTTGATAAGCTTATGGAAAAGCTTTTGTCAAAATGAGTTACATTCTTGAAGTTCAAGAAGACGAAAACGGAGATTCGTATATTGTTCTTCCTGATGAAGTAATTGAAGAGCTGGGCTGGGAAGAAGGCGATGTACTTGAGTGGGATGTTCGTGGCTCTGGAATCATCCTGACAAAAGTAAATGACGCCAGCGGATATGAAGTCATAGAAGAGTAAAATAAAAGGATTGAAGAGTGTAGGGCATGTTTTACGCAGGCGAATCAAATGTCCCTGGCGCACCAGGTAACTTAATCGCGGGTGGCAATGTAAATTGGCAAATTAACCGATCCCCAGGTGCGCTTGGTGGGCGTTCCGGTGAACAGCTAAAGCGTTTATACGAAGGCGGAACTCAACAAAATCAACAGCTTAATGATGAGTTGATGAGGCGTGGCATTATGCCTGGTGGCCCACAGCTGCCTCTTGCGTATCAGCAATATGGCGGTCAAGTTCCTATGGGAAACGCCGGTTTTTTTGCGGGTCCTCAACTGGGCCAAACAATTCCAATGGGCTTTCAAAATAAATACGTTTCTTGAAACTGTTAACATTAAAGAATAAAGAACACGAGTAATGGCAGACGCTAAAGCCCGGCTTCAAGAAATCATTAATGCATATCTGGATAAAGACAGCGATATCGTTGTTGATACGGGCATTGTTGCGTCCCATATTGCTCAGATGAAACTCTTTGGCATTCGTCAAGGAGTTGAATTTTTTCCGTCACAAGATAACTTCGGTGCACAACGCAAGGACTTTCTTGACCGTGTGTTGAAGTACAACAAGATGGATACACGTCTGGATTCCATCTGGGAATACTTTTTGTGTGATGGTAAAGGACTGTTTTATATCCGACCTACACAACAAAATTATCGCCTTTACTACTTTCGTGAGCATGAATATCGCACCTATTACAACGTTGATGGCGAGCTTGATGAAGTTGTAATCATCTACAGCTATAAAATACGCCGAGCCAACGGTTTTGGTGATCAGTTAACAACGACGAATTTAACCGGCAATCAAAGCACATATAGCCCCGGAGCAAAACGTTATATTCGACTGTCAATTAAAGCAAGGGAAATCGAAGAAACTCACTCCGATAGTGAAATTTCTTTTGAAATGCCCAACTACGCAATGCCTGGGCAAACAAAACAATTTAAAAACAGTTTAGGTTTTATTCCCTGCGTTGAGATTTTTAACAATCCCCAAGGCTTCTCGTTTGAAGGCGTTGGTGAATTCGATGCAATGGCGAATCATATTTGCACGCATGATGAATTAATGCGCACCATGCGCAAAAACATTACATTCTTTGGCAATCCGACTCTTCTTTCTTCCAGGCCAAAGACCGATCTTATGGAGTCGGGTGGTGACTCAGTTGTTCAGCGTCCATCTATTGCAGCGAATTCTGGTTTCACAAGTCCTTCTACATTAAGCCGTTCGATGTTTAAGGCTGATCCAGTCAGTCGTAGCATTGATGGTCAGATACGGGTTCCACGCGTTATCGCAAACCTGGAGCCTAACGACCGCGTTGGTTACATTGTTCCAGATGCAATCACTGGTGACCAAAACGCATTTGCACGTCAGTATCGAGAAGAAATTCGCACAGCTCTTGGTGGTGTTGATGAGCTTTCCATCTCTGCTGGCGTAACTGCAACTGAGTACAAATCACTATTTGGACGTGTGGCAGCTACATCCAAGAAAAAAGCAAATGCTATTTACACCCATGGCATTTGTCGTTGTCTTGAGTTAATCATTTACCAAGAAGAGCAGTTATTTAAGACAACACTTGCTTCTGCTGCCAAATTAGAAAAACCCCTGGATCTTGGCCCTAATGCTTCACCGGAAGAAGAAGCTGCTTATGAAGGAGCAATGAAGCAATACAACGATCAACTAAAAGAACTTATGATGGCCTGTGTGGAAACACAGCAAATTCCACCTAGTGTCATTGGTTTAATTCCAGATGGCGATGTAACAGTGTTATGGCGTTGGATGGGTCCTGTTTATGAGGATTCAACTCAAGATATCCTTAACAACTCCATTGTTGTCCGAAATTTACAGGAATTAGGTGTTGATAGCATTGAAGCATTGAAATACCTCTTCCCGTCCAAGACGGATGAGGAACGAGCCGAGATGTTATCTGGGTTCCCTTTCAGGATGGTAAACGAATTACAGGGTGCTTACTCTGCGTTTGCCAAGTTAGTGGGGGGCATGATGCAGACTCCCCACCCGCAAGCACCGGATCTTCCGATGGCTGCGGACCCAAGATTGGATTTAACGCCATATCTGTATCGAACTTTAGAAGCTCTACAAAAGGAGATGAGTTATGCAGGACGCTACCGTCCAATCGATCCCACAGACGAGCCAAGTCCCGGCAGCGGTGGCTCCAAGCAGCTACGTGGCTCCAGCTCCGACCAATTACCAGGCGGCGCCGAGCCAAGCTCCAGTGGCGTATCAGGTGGGTACCAGTTACCCCCAGGCAGTTCCGCAGGCGGCCCCCAGTTACCAATCAGCCCCTACGCAGTACGCCCCCCAATCCCAATCGGAGGCCAGCAGCAATCCATGGGAATCGGCGTTCAACAAGGTGGTGAACCTTCTGAGCGCACCAGTTCAATCCCCGTTCCAGGGTCAACCGTCAGCTCCGACTCCACAGTACGCACCAGCGAACTACGGCCAGCAACTCAGCAGCCCAGCTACGCAACAATCGGCGACGCAGACCTGGTCACCCAACCAGGCTTACTCGCCCAGCTCTTCCCAAACCTCCTCGATTCAATCCTTGGAGGACGTGGCCAATCTCCTGGAGTGGAGCCCGGAAACCCGCCACGTGGTAAACGCGTACGGGGTCGAAGCACCCGCAATTCTAAATAATTATGCTCTCCAGCTGGAAAGCATGCTGGATAGCGCCGTTGCTTGGGGCACCAAAGCCCAAGAAACGCTCGGCCGTTATGCAACGTTTGCAACCAACGAGCATCAAGAAAATCTGGCTTACAACGAAATTCTGACCAATCCTGATGTGCTCAGCGATTACACGCTGAAGTTCTTTGGTCCAGAAGGTCCGTACCCCGTGTACGAAAGCGAAGATCAACTTGAGACACGTGGTTATCCCACAGCTCCTGTTCAAGCTGCACTTGGTCAGTTCCCTGCTCCTCCTGCTGCAGCAGCTCCCCAGCAACCTGAAAACTTCTGGGGGACCTTTAAGCAGCAAATGGACATGGATCCCAGTAATGCCTGGCGCCTCCTGAACCAAGCTCAGCCTCAAGTTGTTGCAAACAAACTCTTTGTGATGGAGTGAGGCCATGCGTGGCGCTCTTAAATACGGTGTACCCATCGCTGCCGGTTTAGGCGTTGGTGGGTATGCCCTTTCTCAAGGTGAAGATCCAGGATCTGCCGCACTTGCTGCTGGTGCCGGTTTACTTGGCGGCGCCGCAGGTTTATTGGGAGCACGTGGTCTTGCTGGAAAATATATGCCAGAAGACGTGCAAAATAAGCTCCTTAATGCTGCGGTAAAAAATCGAGAAGGTGGCATGCGGCAAGCTGCTCTTTTACAAGCTGCAGAAGCAGCGGGTAAAGTAAACCCTCGTTCTTTAGGCAAAGCTGCCGCTGCAGGTCTTGTTCCCGCCGCTGCTCTTACCGCTGGTCTCGGTGGTGTGGCACTTGGAGCGATTCCTGGTTCTATGGGTGTTCCAGGTTTTGTTCAAGGTGGAGCAGTTGACCCTGAATCTTACGGTTCTAGTAACTCTACCGGCGCTCTATACAAGACGCCGACAATGCAGTATGTGTAACTTTTAAGTTCACCGTCTGCTAAAATTTTTGTTAGATAAGACACATGTGTCTTTATCTTTCACCCGATAAAAACACTGACACTGGAGGATAAACCAAGGTGTTTATTGATAGCTAGTTCAGATCCTGGTAGGTATGACCTTTCAAGATTTGGTAAATAGCTCCGTGATTGCAATCAAACTTTTCGGCAATCTTTCGATACGACAGACCAGCCTCTTTTAAAGCTTTGATTTGAATCACGTCATCCGAAGAAAACTTCCTTAAAGACTTCTTCGGTTTTCCTTTACTGGCAAAACCATTGTTCTTGTAACAACCCGTTGCCCAGGCCCTTGTTAAATTTTCTTGTTTGGTAACGATCTCAAGATTTTCAAGTCGATTATTTCTCTTGTCATTATCTTTGTGATCAACTTGCAGGGAAAAGTTACTGGTTCCATGAGAACGCAGATCTAATCCCAAAAAAGCAACAGCCATCAAGACATGAAGATGAAAACGTTTTCTCTTTCCATTAACAAGAACTGAAATACGGTCATAAACACTGGTGGAACGAATAAGGATCTCTTGAAAATATTCTTGATTATCGGGATCAAGTCGTTTTTCAAAAGCTTTTCCCTCTTCCGTTAAGTAAAGATTACCAAATCCAGGAACAAGCTTTGGTTCCATGTTGTTCATAAACAAGTTTCCAAAGCATAACATACCTCAACTGAACGCTCAACGTTGTCACCCCACCGAGCAATCGATGGGTGCAAACCGGATGAATTCAGGGAAGCCCTAACGTAAAGACGAGGGTAATCCTGAGCCAAGCCAATCAAGCGTGGTTGGAAGGTGCAGAGACTACTGGGTGTAACACGACCTTGTTACGTAATACCAGATTTAGCGTCCGGCATCCCACAGGGATGAAGAGATAGTCCACCCCTCTAAGAGACTAGAGACCAGGAGAACGATTTTCCAAAAATCTTAGGTGCGGAACTTTATCGTCCCCACCCTGCTTACATTGCCGAGATGGCCGTCGAGCCAGTGGTCGTTCATGACTTCACTCGTCAGCCTGGCCAAACAGTTCAGTTAGACCGCTATAAGTTCTGGGGGACCCCTGGCACCAAGGACAGCCGTGAGCGTATTGCCGATCAAACAATCGGTACCGCCAACAGCCGTAACATCACAAAGGAAAAGGTGTTGGTGGTGCTTAAAGAGTACACCGGCCCTGCTGATCCGGGTGATCCGACCCAGCCTAGCACCTTTAAGATTGCCCGCGAGACCCTGATCACGGCTCAGCGCCTGCTCTTGGACTCTGGCAACCTTAATATGTTCCACCAGTCGATCGGTAGCCTGACGCTGCTCGACGACTATCGCCGTTGGCGCGACCGGGTGTTCCTTGACGAACTCTCGAAAGCCGAAGCCAATGGTGCCGCTTCCACCACCCAAGGTGGTTACTACTTTGCTGGTGGTAAGACCAAGGATTCTTCCGGTCGTATTAAGTACGAAACCGCTGAGTACACTGCCGAAGTTCAGCAGTTCCAGGTTCGCACTGACCTGCTGACCATTGTTAAGGACCTGCGTAAGCGCAACGTCCCGACATTCGCCGATGGTCTGTATCGCTGCATCTGCGATCCTACCTTCATGATGCACCTGCGTCGTGACCCAGACTTCCGCGAGATCGCTCGTTACGCTGGTAATCCTGGTCAAGGCATGTACATGGGCAACCCCATGATGCCTAACAACGCCAGCTTCTACATGGGTCCCCAGGCTGGCCAAGCCTACTTCCTGGGTGGCGAGCCTGTCATGCCTACCGGTGTGCAGTTTGAAGGCGTCAAGTTCTTCGAGTCCACCAACTTCCCGACCAAGAACGTCACTGCTTCGTTTGATGGCGGCTCCACTTATGCTTCCAAGGAAGTTGCCCAAGGTTACTTTTTCGGCCCGCAGTCTGTGGGTGTTGGTATCGGTGGTCCGAATGCTCAGGTCCTCATCAACAACAACGACGATTTCAGCCGTTTCATCATTCTTATTTGGCAACTTTACGCTGGTTTTGAAATTCTGAACAAGGATTTTGTCACGACCGCGTTTAGCTTTGTGCAGGATGACGGCACCGTCTGATCGTTAAACTAATACATCTACACAAAAGGGAAAATAAATGACCTATTTGTCCGCTAAGAAAATCTTCCCAGGTAACTGGGCCGAGCCGCTGAACGGTTGGTACAAGAACATTGATACCAACGACAACGGCACTAATGATGGCTCCAAGGGTGGCCCCACTTCGGTGCTGGCTGTCCCTGGCTATCGCTACTTCCAGCAGCGTGGTTATGTGGCTGTCACCACCACCTCTGGTGCTGGCGCCATTGCTTCCGGCAAAGTGATTGTTCCTTCGCCTTATCGCCAGGACGACACTCGCCCCGACATCACCGGCATGGTGATTTCTGGCAGCACCACACTGCCTGCTTATATTTATCGCGCCACGATCTCCGTCGCTTCTGGCTGGGGTGACGGTCGTGTTGCTTCTGGCATCTACGCTGCTACCGGCAACGTGATCACCTTCGCCACCGGTCTGACTTCGACTGGCACTGTGGGTGAGGCTGTGTCCCAGGCCAACCTGACCTCCACTACTTCGGGTGAGCAGAATGGCGAAATCTTCTTCGCTGGTGGCACTGCTGGTTATAGCACTCAGCCCTTCCTGACTGCTACCGGCGCTACGGGTGTTCTGCCTACCAACGTCTACAAGCAGATCACTGGTGCGGCTCAGTTCTACGTGCAAGCCCGTGAATCGCAAACTGCTACCTCCACATCCGGTGGTTGGTACATCTCCAGTGGTGACGCATCTGCTGGCCGTACTGGTTACTTCGTGGTTGAAGTGTGCTACCTCCAGCCTGACGAAGCTCCTGGCTACGAGGACATTGATGGCTACCTGCTGGGCCGCACCGTCAGCTGATTAGGTTAAACTAGGACCAGGTAAATACTGGTCCTTATGACAACCTCTCCAGCAATGCTTTATCAGCATAAAAAAACAGGTGCACGTGTCAAAGTTGTAAGCGAATGGGATCAAGGCGATTGGTTCATGGTCGAAGATCAGGACGGTCGCCTTTTCACTGTTTACAAAACTGAGATTGAACCTGATGAAGAGGCAACCAAAAAAGTTAAGACTCTTCAAGTAAAAGATAAAGCAGCAAAAGAGGAGCCGCGTACATTCCCACCCGACCATCGCTTAAATATCAACTCAGCCACTGCCCAAATGATCGCTGATCACATCAAAGGCATTGGCTTAAAGACAGCTCGAGAGATTAAAGATCTTCAGATGTCCTTGTCGGGTGAAAGGTTTCACAACCTCGAACAGCTGAAACAGATTAAGCGTGTTGATTGGGACGCAGTTCTTGCCGCTGACTTAATCCGAGTATAATAAAGTTTCCATACTAGGATGACCCCCAGTTTTCTGGGGGTTTTTATTTTAAAATTAATTCATGGCAAATATCACACGCATAGGACAGCTTGGTTCCACGGGTGTTTCCAGTGGCCCACATCTTCACGCGTATGTAAGAAATCTCGAGACAAATCAATACGAAGATCCTGGCATCCATAGAAGCAAATTTTTAAATGTTAGGGTCGGACCAAATCGCGTTCCTAAATATATTGATGACGGCAAAGGTGGATTGATTCTTAACCCAGCCGCAGGTCTTACAATGACATCTGGCTGGGGTCCACGAAATACCGGTATCCCTGACGCCAGTACTGATCATCGTGGTCGTGATTATGCAGGCAAAGAAGGAACTGATATTTTTGTCGAAGGAAACGTTAAATTCATCCCCAGACCTGATCAAGGTGGTCTTGGTAATGTTGCAGCATGGTTAACGCCAGATCAAAAATATGAGCTTGGCTACGGCCACATGAAAAGCCTGGGAGAGGCATCTGATCTTACAAATACAACAACTGCGCAAGCTCCAGCCGAAGCAAAAGGGAATCAGTTTGAAACACTGCTGACAGGCCTTCTTTTAGGTATGCGCGCTGGCGGCAGAGAAACACGACAAGAAAGTTTTGAAACTAAATTACAGCGTGACTTGGTTAATCAATTATTCCAACCTTCGCAAGAACAGAATTTTTTGAATTCTTTTATTGCGTCTAGCCTGCAATCAAATCCGTTTACTGTGCCCAATATTTTAGGTTAATTCATACCATTTATAATAATTAAGACGCAAGAAGGACTGTGGAGCTTAGCGACTACGATAAAAGTAGAGTCCGATATCATTTGGGCTACTTCACAGTGTCTGTGCCAGCGGGTGATTACGCTCGTCTGGAAGAAGCTCTGAATACCATTCCGGATTCATACTTCTACAATAAAATCATCATCCAGATTGGACGATGTGACACAGCAGAGAAGAAGACGGAAGTGGCGACTTCGCCTTCGACTCGGTTGGAGAGCATTGCTGGTGACGTTGACCGTACAATTCGGTCAAGTAATGCCAAGGAGGCTCTCAAGGTTTGGGATGAAATCTATCTCTACGAGACGAATCGATTAGCCCAAATTCTTTACGTTCCTAATTACAAAGATCCGTTCCAGGCTCGTTACCGTTACGAACGTTCTGGCGCTGAATTTATCCAGGCATTACCTGGTCCAGCTGATACGGCTGTTGGTTCTAGTCTTTATTTAAATGAGGTTTGGCGGTAATGGCTGAAGGTCGTTGGATCAATGTTCCAGGTAAAGGCCGTAGGTGGCAGCAGCCTAGCGGTGAACTTATGATGACAAAGCCTGGTTTCGGACAGGGTGAGTTTTTCCAAACCAGAGCATCTCAACTCCTGGGAGGCCTCGGAGGAGCTTTAAGTGGTTTAAATTCCGCTTTTGGAGGCATCCCTGGAAATTATTATTCTCGCTATCGGCAGGGAAGTCCAAGTATTCCGGCAACAGCACAAGATACTGGAATGTATGGGCGTTATGTCCCAGGATCTCAACAACAATCTTTTTCGAGTACTCCTTCCGCAGCAGAACGCGCTTATCAACAAGAGGCATCTCGCGTCGCTCAATTGACAGCGCAAGACCCTGAACTTCAACGTTATGAAGCTGCTCGTCTAAAAGCTGTTGCACCTGGCGCCACACCAGAAGCAGTTCAGACCGCTGAGGATATCGGCATGCAGATGTGGGCTAAAGCTAATCCCACTCTTGCTGCAAAAGTTAAGCCTGGTCAATCTGGTTACGATGCGATTCGGGGTGTTGTTGCTGGTAATGCAGCACGTTCTGGGTTTGGCTTCACAACTCCCCAGCAATTGTTGACAACACCTCCTCCAGGCGTCGAATCTCCCCAAGGCCTTCCCGCAGTTACTTCATTTGGTACAACTCAAGCATTTGGTCCTAATGCAGTCAATCTTGATCCAGAGTTACTTAAAAAATTCCAGGGTCTTATAAACCAAGCTAATATTTGATTTCTTGGCATTGCTCTGCATGTAAGTCCAACCCGCTGGATAACGAATCTTTGATTCACGGAGGCCAGTGTTGTTGCTTTAAACCGATGATTCTCTGTCCTAATTTTGTCAAACGTCTTACTACCAAGCTCAGTTTAGTTCTTGCGCTGCAAACTATCTTTGCTCCTGGTCTCAAGGCGGAGTCAAATTGGGTAGGAGGTTGTTAATATGGCTGACCGCAAATTTTACGAACAATTCAGGCAAACACCAGAAGCTCAGGCTTTGCTTAGAATGCTTCGTTTTGCGGAAGGCACTGAACGCGGTGGGGCTGATTCTTATCGCGTAATGTTTGGTGGTTCGCTGGCTCCAAATCTCCAGCAACATCCAGACAAAGTCATGAGAGGAAGAAGCACCGCAGCAGGTGCTTATCAATTCCTTACGCCAACCTGGAAACAACAACAGCAAAAATTAAACCTCGGCTCGTTTGGCCCGCTGGAGCAGGATATTGCCGCTCTTGACCTTGCTCGCCAACGCACTCTTGGTCTTGGCGGTTTATCTTATCTGCAGAAAAAAGGTTTAACACCTGAATTTGTTGCAGCACTAGCACCTGAATGGGCGTCTCTTCCAACGTTGGCGGGTCGCAGCGCTTATGGTCAACCAGTCAAAAGTTTTTCTTCGTTAGAAGAGACTTACAAAAAAGGTTTAAAACCCTTAGCCGGCTCGGCGCCTGCTACGGAATCTCCTTCAAGTAATGAGATTTCAAGTGCAGACTTTTTAAAAGAGTTTACCAATGCACTGCTTGGTGTAGAAGAGAAACAGCCGACTATTACGGAGATGATTCAGCAACGCTTGTTAAAAGATTTGCTGGCGCCACAACCAACAGGGCTAGAATTTCTTTCTGGTTTGATTTAACAAAGTATTTGATTAGCCCAAACCAGTTAGAATACAAACAACAATAACGTAAATAACAGTGAGCTCGACATCTACAAACAAGCAGCCACTTCTTGTTGATCGCCCGTTATACGACACGGTTCGTGTAACAACACAGACTGTTGGCAGTTCGTCTGCTAATACCTTGTTTGTGCAAGGTGGACAGGCTCCATCCATCTTGGTGGACATGGATGCCAACCTCAGCGAAGATAATAACAGTGGCGGTGTTGTTGATTCGATCACCATTACACGCAACGATTTTTATCGCGCAGCTGATTACACCGTCAATGTATCGACGTCTGGTACGCCCATCTCTTTGGTGAGCGGCCAGATTGTCTTTGTTTCTTCTACGGGTGTACTAACAGGTTCCGGTGCACCTTACAGCGGTTACGGTTATTACACATACACCGGTACTTCTACGCTGACAGGTGTCAATACGGCACTTAATTATTCGGGCGCCAGCACTTCTGGCTTTGAATACAAAGGCGTTGCTTACGGTTATCAACCAGCAGTAACCTTTGTTTTTTATCAGACACGTAATACAACTGTTCCAATCCCTGGCTCGGGTGATTACCGTGTGCTGTTTGCCAAGACAGTCCCTGCCAACAGTGGTACGGTTGATTGCTCTGACGTAATGCCACAGCTTGCAGCGCCAGTAATGCATGCCGGTAACACAAATGGTTTAGGGGCTACGGCTCCTTTACGCAACAAAGGCATCTACCTGGAACGGGGCGACCGTATTTACGTAGGTGTTTTCCCAGATGCTGCAAATCCATCTGGCTATACACCAGGTGCTCACATTATTGCTCAAGGCGGATTCTTCTAATCCATGGGTAAATCATCAAATGGTTTCGGCTCATTTGGTGGATTCAGTCAGGCAATAACAAAAGATCCATTTAAACTGAAGCCGATTACAACTGAGTTTTCCAGGGGAAGCGTACCGAATTCTATCTATTCGGCAAACCGTGAATCCGCTTGGACGCGTTGGCGCAGGGGCTACGAAATAGCAACTGCGTCTTTGCATGACAATAATTACGTTTATAACTTTAAATACACTGTCCCTTTTGCATCAGGCGTATTGCCACCCGGCACTGAATACCCAGACATCAACGGAACGTTTGCAGGTTTTCCCACTACGAATAAAGAGTTTGGTATTCATTGGGCTGGCACCAAAAAATCTGGCAGTGTACGCTTTGACCAGGTTGACGGTTATTCCGTTTTAGTAACCCAATATTGGCTTGATGCACAGTTCACTGACTACGAAAATATTGGCCAATGGTTAGACGATGATGCAAAACAACAAAGCTTTGATTTGTACATTGAATCCGTTACAGAAGACAATGATTATTGGTATGTAAAGCTCAATGGAGCCTGGAGTTCAGGCAATAAACTTCCACCTCCTTTATACGTTGATATCAGTCAAGCAATCGAAGGTCTAAAAGCATTAAACGGAGAAGTGCTTGAAGATCGTATTTTGGAAGCAAATGGAGAAATTATTGACAGGGATACAATCAATCCAATAGAACAAAAACGATATGGCTATGTGCAAGCCGTATTAGTTGATACGAATGAAGAGACGGGTATATTAAAGCTTCGCAAGGCTGGTTCCGTCGAGGCAACTCCTGACCGTGCTTTGGTTACGCCTTCAACAAGGCCTCCAAATGTTGGAAGATATTTTATTACAGGCGCTAGGTACTGTTGTACGTGTCAGGATTTTACGCGTCGTGAATACAGCTACATGATGGATCTAGGGAAAAGCAACAAAAAAGCTTTTCCTCGTAGTGCTATTTCCAGCGTTAAACCCGGTCGCAATGAATTGCTCAAACGACTTGGCATTGTTGATAATGCAGCAATGACTCAAGCAGATGTCGATCGTATTCTTGAAATCATTGCTCCAAGTGAAAACCTGACTGTCCCTGGTACTGTTACTGATGCAACATCTGTTGATTTACGATCTGCTCGCGACAGCCCTGGTGTTTACTCGGAATTTGGTTCTTTGTACTTACGTACTACCAGCAATCCAGGATTAACAGGATCCACGGCAGAAGGCATGCCGTCTTACGAAGATTATGCTGCAACCAATAATGTCATCACTTCTTTGACTGATATTTGGTCTCCAGTATTAGATGAAATGCGCTACTGTAAGCATATTTACGCCCTTCGGTTTCAAGATGGTGTGTTCCCTCCAGAGCCGTCTGATTTCCCTGTTGAAATTGAAAGCATGGCAAGTTGGGAGCAAAAGCTTGTTGACGAATACGAAAAAGATCATCGTGCAATTACAAAGGATTTAGCGGCACGTGCGCTTACATATATGGATGTTCCGCCTTACAACTGTCAGTCACAAGTAATGCAACCCATGCTTCAAAGATTGTTTAATATACCACTGAACTACATCAAGATTGATGGGTTTACTATGTACGACAAAAACAATTTGTCATACGTTCCAGCGCTTGGAGAGAAACCAAGCCAGTGATAGTAAAATGATTAAAGCACAGGCGTGATAAAGAGCAGGCGTGTTATTACTTACCTCAGTTAACGACATTATTCGAGTTGTTGCAACCGATGCAACTCAACTTGAAATACACGCCTCTTACGTTGATAACGTCTCGGGTGTTGTAAGTCCTGGCAGGCAGAATACAAGTGTTATGGTCAGTGGCACAACAACTGTTGTCACTGCGCCAGCAACTGGGGTTCAGCGCAATATCAGAACAATGGTCATCCGTAATGATGACCCATCTAGCTCTAATAATGTCCGTGTTGATCACACGGACGGAACAACAGTAACAACGCTGTGGTACGGCAACCTCTCGGCTGGAGAAGAAGCAATCCTCAGTCAAGAAGGCACCTGGCATTCTTATGACGTCCAGGGCCTGGAAAAGAACTACAACATGATTGGTGCCACCGGTGCTGCCGGTGATCCCGGTGGTCCAACTGGTGCTACAGGCCCCGTTGGTGCAACTGGTGCAACAGGTGTTCAGGGAACAACAGGCCCCACAGGCGCTACTGGTCCTTTAGGTCCTACGGGTGTTACCGGCGTTCAAGGTGCTACAGGGCCAACTGGTCCGCAAGGTACAACAGGCCCTACGGGTGTCGCTGGTCCCACCGGAGCTACTGGTACACAAGGCTCTACAGGTGCAACAGGAGCACAAGGTTCAACCGGTGTTCAAGGTGCAACAGGTGCTAATGGCGCCACAGGAGCAACCGGAGTCCAGGGCTCTACAGGTCCCACAGGGGTAGAAGGTCCCACCGGAGCTACAGGTGTCGCTGGAGCTACTGGAGCCACAGGTTCTCAAGGTGCCACAGGTGCTACTGGCGTTCAGGGTGCCACCGGAGCTACTGGAGTTCAAGGTTCCACAGGCCCAACAGGTGTGGGCAGCACAGGTGCTACTGGCGTGGAAGGACCAACCGGTGCTACTGGCATCCAGGGTTCTACAGGTGCCACAGGGGCTGGAGTCACTGGTGCAACCGGTGCTACAGGTGTCGCAGGTGCTACTGGTGCTACTGGTGTTGCGGGAACTACCGGAGCTACTGGCGCTACGGGTGTTGATGGTGCAACAGGTGCTACAGGTATTCAAGGTGCAACTGGACCGACTGGAGTACAAGGTGCTACGGGTGCCACAGGCGTACAAGGAACAACAGGCCCAACTGGTGTTGGAACCACTGGTGCCACTGGTGCAACAGGTGCAGCTGGTATTTCAGCATCTGGACGTATTTGGTACTTCTCTCAAATTAACTCAGATATCAGTGGATACGAAAGCTTAATTCCTGATATTCCCGACAGCGCACCACAGGATGACATGACTGCTGTTGTTAACAGCACCAGCGGTGAAGTCTTAATTGAAGAATTTGCAACTGCATCAGGTGATCCAAACTTAGAAGAATTACCTACAGGGGAATACACAATCCGGTTTTGGGCTTACGTTTCTGATGCAGCCGGAGATTCGCGACTTGTTTTTCGCATTTACAAGCGCGACACAGGAGGGACTGAAGTTGAAATTTTCTCTGTAGAGTCCCCTCAAATTGACGCTACCGCCGAAAATTACTATACAGAACTCAACGTTTTAACGACTCCATATACTCCGCTTAGCACTACAGATCGAATTGTCACAAAGGTTTACGCTAAAACAACAAATACAAGTAACACTACAGTCCACTTCCTGCACTCTGGAACAACACCAAGTTCCTGGCTAACAGCCATCACTCTTGGTTACGTCGGTCCTCAAGGTGCCACTGGACCCACAGGTGTCGCAGGTCCCACAGGTGCAACCGGTGCCACAGGTGTTGCTGGCTCAGATGGTGCTACAGGAGCTACAGGTGCTACTGGTGTTGGTACAACTGGTGCCACGGGAGCTACTGGTGTTGCAGGTGCTGACGGAGCCACAGGTGCTACAGGTGCTACAGGCGTAGGTACTACTGGTGCTACTGGACCCACAGGCGCCACTGGGGCTACAGGTGTTGCTGGCAGTGATGGTGCCACAGGAGCAACGGGCGCTACCGGTGTTGGTACCACGGGAGCGACTGGTATTCAAGGTGCCACTGGCGCAACAGGAGCCACGGGTGTCACTGGAGCTGACGGTGCCACTGGTGCCACGGGACCTACAGGTATTCAAGGTGCTACCGGAGCTACTGGCCCAACTGGTACGGCAGGAACAAATGGTGCCACAGGAGCTACGGGTGCGACGGGAACTGCTGGTACTGACGGAGCTACTGGCGCTACAGGTGCAACAGGAGCTACGGGTGTTGGCACCCCTGGTGCTGATGGTGCGACAGGGGCTACCGGAGCAACAGGCCCAACTGGTTTGACGGGAACAACAGGTGCTACTGGCCCCACAGGCGTTGGTGATCCTGGTGCCACAGGCGCCACGGGACCTACTGGAGCCACGGGACCTACTGGTGTGACAGGCGCCACTGGCGTTGCAGGGGATCCAGGCGCCACTGGAGCTACAGGCCCTGCTTCTCCTAAAGCAATTACTGTAATTAACCCAACAACAAGTGAAAAGATTCCACTGTTTTATACATCTACTGCAATTACAATTAGCCACGTAGAATCATTGGTTGCTGGAACATCCCCTAGCGTTACTTTTAACATTCGCCATAATGCTGATTTCAGTACAACAGGCACGCAGTTGATCAGTGGTGGCGTCACGACAACCAATACAACAACAGGTACGGCGACAACAACATTTGACAACCCGTCTGTTACAGGTGGTAGTTTTGTGTGGCTAACAACAACTGCGACCGCTGGTACAGTGGATCAATTTCACGTCACCGTTCTGTTCTGACTTATGACTGCCTGGACACTTGTTGCCGTTGGCGCAGCTTCTACAGCAAACGGCGGAAACCTTGCCATCACACTTCCGGCAGGTGGTCAGAAGGGGGATTTATATGTAGCTGTTATTGCGTACAGGAGTAACGTTGGTTTTACAGCACCAGCCGATTGGGCAATCCACGAAACTCAAAACACAGGCAATACCAGTACAACAGCTAGCACGTCAATTGGATCTGGTTTAATTGCATCAATTGTTCGCGGCGATGCAGCACCGGCTAACACATTTACAAGAACAGGTGGTGATATTGGGCTTGGCCGTATCTTGATTTACAGGGCAAGCAACGGCACACCCAGATTTATGGCGTCTTCTTCCAGTACTGCAGCAGCAAACGCAACAGCTCTTTCAACTGCAGCTATCAACGTAACAAGTAAAGACACGTTGATCGTTGCCGGATTCTGCGGTGCAGATAACACTACAGTTTCTGCATTTGACGCCACGGATCCAAGTGTAGCAAGTGGCGCAACAAACACAACAACACAACCAACTGCGAATACCTGGTACGAACGTGCCGATTCAAATACCAACCTTGGTGCTGACACAACGCTTGGCATCGCTGATGGCGTCAAAGCAACCACTGGATCTACAGGCAGCATTCTTTGTACAGCTTCTGTATCTTCGCGTCATGTCATGGTTGCAGCTGCTTTCTACGTGCCAAAACGCTATATTGCGGTGACATGATCACCGTAGATGGCAAAACCTCGTCTTCATTTGATTGGTATTTTCCATACCAAATCACAACTTAAATATTCGCACTGTGCTTTTACTGGCAAAGCATTGCGCTTTCCGCGCATGATGCAAGCACAGGGCTACGAAGTAATTGAATATTCCAATGGCACCAGCGAGGCAGGGGCATCGGTACATATACCAATTATCTCCGATACAGAATTTGACGACCTCTACAACAAGCGAAAAGCAACCGATTTCTATGGTGATGATGCCACCATCGGTAGCGATGGCCATCGTCTCTTTGAGGACCGTCTGATCGTCCACCTGAAGGGCAACTTAGAACCAGAGGACATCATCTGTCATCCCTTTGGCCACGCTCATCAAGTATTGATGGATCACTTCCCAGATCATCAGCACGTTGAAACAGGGATTGGTTATCCAACCTTGATGCCGAAAAGCTACAGGATATTCGAGTCATACGCCTGGATGCACTACCACCAGGGCAAAGAAAACCGCAGTGGACGTAACTACGAGTGGGTGATTCCTAATTACTTCGACATCACGGAGTGGAAACCTAAATACAAAGCAGGTGATTACCTGGCATTCCTTGGGCGTATCTGCAGCCAAAAGGGAATGGACACAATCAAAGCACTTGCAGACCACAGCCCCTGGCCAATCGTGCTCCACGGACAAGGAGATCCAACGCCCTGGAACCACCCCAACATTGAATATCGCGGTCCCATTCACGGCACCGAAAGGTCCGACTTTCTTCGCAATGCACGGGCTGCATTGATGCCAACAGTCTTTACCGAACCGTTTGGTGGCAGTGGCGTAGAAGCCATGCTGTGCGGCACACCCTTAGTTTCCGTTGATTATGGCGCCTTCACGGAGACCGTGATTAATGGCGTAACTGGCTTTAGGTGTCATACGCTTCAGGATTGGGTTGATGCGATCCACAACGCAGACACCCTTGATCGACGCAAGATCGCCAACACTGCACGTCAGCGTTACAGCTTGGAAACCTGCGGCAAGATGTACGACCGTGTCTTCCAGACCCTTAACGATCTTTGGCGTAAGGGCTGGTATGAACTACGTAATAACACTTGCCATAACACCCAGAATGATTGAGGTTGGCAACATTACCTTTGGCGCCAATCCATTCATCAAGTGATTGTTGCGTCAGTTCACAGGGATGTCCTTCGTGAGCTGGGATATCAATCCATTCAAATAAACGCAGAACTTTAGCTGCCTTCAATGCATTTTTGATGATTAGTCCGGGATCATCGGTGTGTTGCAGGCAGTTATAAATCCATACCTCATCCCATCCACTTTCTTCAATATCTTCTCCCCTGGATACAAGAACATTGATGTTGTGCGCCAGGTAGCGATCACGTGTCCACCTGGGATAAATAATTGGATCGACAACTTTTCCCTTCGTCAGATTAATTGTCTTGAGCAGCATTGATACCGGGCCAGCCCCAATGTCCATCACACTCTTATTGCCTGCATCAAAACTGAAGTGAGTCCGCTTGACTCCCATCAAGCTGGCATAGACAAAATGTTTTTGCTCTTCATCGAACGTATTGCAGCAATCACCCCAATATGCTTTTTCAAACTCGTAATCGTTAGTCATGTACCGGTTTTGAGTATTTCCTATTATGCCTCAAAACATGTCAAAATATCACATAACATATACTTATATTGAGTCTCACGAGACTTATTAAGGATTCCTTAAAAACGAATTACTGGTGTACCCCGAGAGATATGGTGGGCGTACTTCAGTTCATTACAGCCATGGGACATTCCCCTCCATTGGACCAGCGCATCGTGGATGATTACTTCCACCTTGATTCACGCCGCTCCACCAAGCCCGTAGCCTGGCTTTACGGCATGGTCGCTACCTTTGGCATCACCCCAGATCAATTCCGCGACAAAGAATGGTCTTGGCAAGGTGACACCATACTGTTTGCCGACAAGAAGCGCCCTGTCCGCCCACTTCACCCGCAGTGGGTTTCTTTGTTTCAACTCAAAGAAAAGCAGCCCCAGAACATCTGGAGCTGCCTTGGTCCCCTTTGTTCGTCCTTGTATCGAGCGATGGCGTATCAAGACGTCAAGTTAAACGTGACAGACTTGATCCTGGCCCATCGTTTACGCAAGAGTTTTTACCATAAGCTCAAGCAGCCATCTCAACAGGTTGCTCCATCTTACGCAGTTGTTTCCTGACGGCGTTCACATTCCAGCGATAGCCATCCCTGGAACGAGTCTCCGGAAATGCGGCGTAGTGCGGGCCAAGCTTCAGGGTGCCGTCATCGCGGTACTTGAAGAGAGTCTTGCGGTCAATGCCCAGAAGCTCCTCAGCTTTCTGGATTGACACCCATCCGGTGCTCTGTGACATGGCGCATGCAACGCTTGCCTTCGCAGCATATCGATCCGCTGCGACCCATTGCGTTTCTTAATCTAAATTTCATACCTGCGTTGCAGTTCTTTATACATGTGTGGAAATTAGAATAAATTAACGGCAATTAAATAGCATGTTTTGCAACCAGCATGAGCCCCTTGCCCTGCTAGTTGAATTAACGCCAAAACTTGCAAAGAAACGATTTAGAGAAAGTATATACCAAGCCTGGGATCATAAATGTGGCTACTGCAACGGAAGTGCGACCAGCTTGGACCACATCGTACCACGTTTCAAGTCGGGCTGCTCAAATAGGAATAACTTAATTCCAGCCTGTTGCCGCTGTAACTCAAACAAAGCTTCCACCGACATGGAAACCTGGTACAAACAACAGGATTTTTTTACACAAGAAAATTTAGATAGAATAAAAACCTGGATGATTCCAGATAGTTTTAACCTGATTGACTTGCAGAGTCACAAGAAGGCATCATGATTCGTTTTACCATTCAAAATAACAACCTGGTTCCCAGCCTTCCTGCCGACGCAACGTCGCAAGAATTGCAAATTGCACAGACAATAGCAACAAATTTTAATGCTGTTGGTACAGGCAATTCAAACTACAAAACTCTTTTGGAGTCGTTAGACAGAAATTTTCAATCAAGCAATACACCATATCAACAATACATTGATGACAGCACAATATCGCAACTTGAAAATTTTTACACAGGCGCCGTAAATATTACCCCATGGGACTCAACTAAACAAGGTGCTGATTTAGCCAACTTTGATGCCAAGTTCTATGCTGGCTTGGTTCCGAACAAAGTTGAAGAATGGAATAAAGCTTCAAGCGACGTAAGTTTTGGCGGAAAGAAAGTAGCAAATGTAGATATAACTCAAAAATACCCAACACTTGATTCTTATCTCCATTCAGATTACACCTTTGTCGGGGCTCCAGGCGGACTGCCTGGTAAACAAAAACAACTTGATACCTATACCGAGGAACTTCGGCCATCTACATATCAAGAGCAACAAATTTTACGTGAAGCACTACTCGGCACTTCAGAAGAACAACCTTCTTCGCTGGCAGAGCTAGCCGCTCAAAACTATGTCGACGTTCAAGGCGAAAAAGTCTTTGGAGCTTTATCTGCTGATGTTTTAAAACAAACCTTAGACGAGTACAACAAGAACTTAAAAAAACAAGAAATAAAATCCATGTACACAAGCATGGGTTTACCAAATTCCGGCAGTTTAAAAGAAGACATTAAAAACTCAATCCTCGGTGATATTGGCGCTGGAGGCTTCTTAAGTTTTGGGAAAGGTCAAGAACTAGAGAAAGGATTATCTGCCAGCCTGGAAAAAGGTCTTGGACTTGGCGCTTCAGTTGAATACAACTGGCAAGATTGGTTTGATAAAACACTTGCAGAGCGTTACAAGCAAATGCAAGAAATTCGAGATCCATCGGATACAACAAAAACATATAAGATTGATCAGCAGTTTGCCACAGATTTCATTGAAAAATACTTGCGTCCTCGCTTTAATACTTCAAAATCCATGTCTGAATTCATCAGCTACATGGATGTTAAAGAAGATGAGCAAAACGTTCTGCAGACGCAGCTTGCATCAAACGCATTGAAGCAACTTGCCATTCATCAAGCAACTAATTTCATCGATGATTTAACAACTAAAACGACAACCAAAAGCTTTAATCCCGATTTTTATTGGAACCCAGAAGTACTCGAAGGCGTTACTCATTTAGCCAAAGAAGCTTTCTACAAAGAACAGCGAGAAAGTGTGCAAGCTAATTGGGACACTAGAAATAGTGATGCGATCGTAAAAGATGGCAAGACTTGGAAGCAACTAGCGTATGAATATGGTGTAAACCTAGAAGACAAGAGTGATTTTGCGAGATTGCACTATCAGATTCTTGGTAAAGATAAAAATTATGACCCAGTAGCGGATAGTTATACAAGAGCTGATTTAGCTGAATTCATTAGAGGTGATCTGACAAAAGCATTAGAAGCGGAAAAATCTTCTCTTTCAAACCCTGTCTTCAAAGACTTTGTTTCTGCTGAATCAAAAGCAACAGACTTAGTTGCAAAATTAAACCTGGAAGCTTTACCGGAAGAATTAAAACAACGTTTAAAAGAAATCGGCGTAAATGAAGTTACTGATCCCGCTGAAACAGTAAAAGAAAGTTTAACAAAAATCTTGAGCACTGATCCTGCTCTTGAAATACGAGAACGTATTAGACAGTTAAACGAACAAGGGATTAAACCAACCCAAGAAAAATTAGGGATTGAATATATTCAACGTGATTCCGATGAGAAAGAGGTTTCTTCAACAGGTCAATCAAAGTTGTTTTCGATCTTTCAAAAAGCAGGTTACAAGGGAACTGAAACAGATTTTTACACTGATTTCTTCCCCGATGCCACAGAAGAAGATAAAGACTTATTACCTGCAAGCGGTAAAGCTTTTTCAAGTACAGATATGACAGCTAAAAATTTACTTGGTTTTAGTATGCCTGATTTTTCAAATCCATTTGCGGCAATGGGTTCAATCAGTTCAATGATTGAAGATGAAGATGAGGATAGTAATATAAAACAAGCGGAGACATATACACCAAAGCGATCTACTTATTTTCAATACTTTGAAGATGAGGAGGACGAAGGTGCACCTTCTTATTTTGATTTGTAATTAATTGTTAGTATGGCAGAACAACATAAAAAAGCAGCTAAAGCGGCCAAGCTACATAAAGACTCAATGCCCTGTAATAAACCCCGCAAAACTCCAGGGCATCCAACTAAGTCGCATGTTGTTAAAGCATGTAAAGGTGGAGAAGAAAAAATTATTCGCTTTGGTCAGCAGGGTGTAGAAGGCGCTGGCAAGAACCCCACAACAGAAAAGGACAAAGCTCGAAAGCGTTCTTATTACGCACGCCACAATGCTCAAGATCCAAACCCTGACATCATGTCCGCCAGATACTGGAGCCACCGCGTGAAATGGTGAGTTCTTGCTAAATTGAATGTGTTGATTCTTTGTCAGCATGGCCAAGCCTAAGTCCAACGTCATTCACATCGAAGGTAAACCCAAGAAAACGCGTCAAGGCCAAGGTCGCAATTCTTTGCCTAATCACGGCCGTAAGAAAACCAGGGGTCAAGGCAAGTAAAAATTGTGTATATTGGTGATAACTATTTGTTATTACCATGGCTGATTTTGCGCATGCCATTAACCTAATTCGTAAATACGAAGGGTTTAACGAGAAGGCATACGCAGATCCTGCCACTGGTGCCGAGCCCTATACCATTGGGTTCGGCACTCAATTTTATCCAGACGGTTCACCCGTTAAACAAGGGCAGCGCTGTAGTAAAGAAAAAGCGTTGGAATACTTGTTCCACGAGGTAAGCATCATTGATATTGAATTGCAGAAATTAAATCTGGGCTTGGATGATTCCATGCGCCAGGCTTTAATCTCATTCGTACACTCCATTGGTTGGGAGCCCTTCTTGTACAGCGAGATTGTTGATGCCATCGAACAAGAAGATTTCAAGACGGCATCTGATTCCATGAGCCGCTGGATCTTTGATGAATACCATCACGTCGTTGGTGGCCTCATCGACCGTCGCCGGGAAGAGGTTAATCTGTTCCTCCAGGAAATCGATGCGAATCCCTGGTCCTCAACCGAAATCCTTCTGACGGCATTCCGCAACTACACTGCAGCACTTTACCAGGTCAGAGCAATCCGCCGCCTGGAAGAAAACCTCAATCCTTACGTCCTTTCAGAATTCGCCAATAACTTCTGCATCGACCAAGATCCTTGGGTGGACGATTACGACTCCGTCTTTGACAATTAGATGTAGCATTTGACGAGTAGTCTTAGAATAATGCAAAAGGATTCAGCAGGACAGATGGAGCGTTCGGTCGAACCACGGGAGTTTGAGCTTCCACTGGAACTGCAATTCTCAATGCGCAAAGCAGAACTTCAAGCCCAAGAACTTACATGGGAAGAACTCTATGCCGCACTGTTGAATCTCTACCATCAACGGCTGATGGAATGGCATGCCGTCAAAACACTGCTCAATGACGAAGAGATTGAATTAGATTTCGACATCCCCACAGAACTGGAACTGCTGGAACTCGCCACCGTCTGCATTTCAGACGATGACGAGGACGATGATGAAGATGAGCTTCAGCCCTTTTGAGCTTCGTCGAACTTAATCAGGCGATCCAGGTACCACTGACCTTTACGCAAAGATTCAGTTCCGCCCTTGTGGCGTTCACGCCATCCATATTTCATTAGATTACCTTTGCAATAACCACGGAATTCTTCTGGGGTTAATGCAGCTTCAATAGCTTCAATACATTCAATTTCGCCATCCGTATAATGAGCCGGATGGTTGACGTTATCTTCTTTAAGGAGTGGAGAAGACTCTCGTGCAATCTTGTGCTCTTCCACAGGTGCAGGTGTTGGTTCCACTGCCCAGGGTACAGGGCACACACCGTCCTTGCATTCCATAACAACTGTTCGATCTTCTGAAGGTGTCTCGCGCTCTACCGGGTTAAACCACGGCGCTTTCGTGACATCTCGATCATCTCCTCGCTGGGCTCGCCGAGCTGCAGCACTAAGCTTTTCGGCCGTGGACTGGACGCTGGATACGCTTCCATCGCTTCCTCCACTGACGGAATATAGCCCGTCGTTCCGGGCCGTCGCCCCTCGAGATTGAGTGGATTCCTTTCCAGTCCTTGCTGACATGCCGTTAACCCTCGGTTGTACATATCATACAGAGGGACGTCATTTTCTTCATTGTCAAGAGGAGCCCCAAAGTCATCAAATTCCAGACAACGGCAATCCAGTTCGTCTTGAACAAAACTGTCTAAGAATCCAGCAGCAGCGTGCATGGTTATATGTGGCTTGATTTATTCCTTCTACAATATTAATATGGCTAAGTTTTTTGATTCCACATACGATCCACGTCAGCTCTCTGGTACCTCTGGAGCCGAAGTTTCGGACCTCAGACCAGAGCAGGCGTATGACACCGATTTGCGGCGTGTGGACGAAGATGCGCGATCCTCTGCAGCTTCCGTTAATAAAGACCAGGAGCGTGTTGCCAAATTTATGCGTGCTGCACGAACTGCCGGTAAATTCCGGCAATCAGCAAGCATCGACGAACCAACCATTCGCGGTAAAGTTGCCAGACGCCCTGCCAGCATCAATGGATCCGAAGTCCCAACGCGTGGTGATTCCGGTGGGCGTGCCGGCAGTGTAGGCTACGCCCAGAAACCATTACCTCAATTCGGTAAAGCGTTTGTTTAAACTTGAGAAAACACTACTTCGTTTGGCTGATCCTGGTATTTACCCTTGCGGTCTTGATAGCTAACCTCACAGGGATTACCACGATAGAACAGGAGTTGCGTAATTCCTTCGTTCGCGTAAATCCTGTTATACAGTCCAGTGCAATTACTAATTTCCAGCGTTAAGTAGCCCTGCCAGCCACTCTCAGCTGGTGTAATATTCACCAGGATTCCCGATCGTGCGTAAGTAGATTTACCTACGGCAACTACAGTGACATCACGCGGGAGTTTCAGCCGCTCATAAGCAACGCCCAGGCAGTAACCATACGGAGGAAGGAGGAAATACTGACCACGGTCATCCTCAAGAAGCTCAGTAGGACGCAAAATATCAGGATCGAAATCTTTTGGATCACAATCCCCAGCCTGGATCTTGCCAAAAATTAAACACTGCTTGGAGGACAGGCGAATATCATATCCGTATGACGACAAGCCATAGCTGAGAAACTTACGATCTCCTTCTTTGTTGACCAGGTGATCAACAAATGGGTCAATCATGCCCTCTTCAAGGGCAAGCTGCTTGATTTCCCAGTCGGCAAGTACGCTCATACGTCTTTTGATTCCTGTTCAGTATACAGAAATCAAAGGAGAACTCGCCCTTTAGGCGAATACAAATCCACAAATTTTTCTGTAGCTTCATCGACGTTGTCGATGGGCGGAAAGTATACCAAAAATGAGGTGCATGTGGTACGCTTCTTGATCTCATCTCCAATGTGGAACAGCAAAATCGGAGGTGTCCGCAGGATGCACACGGGAAAATCGAACATCTTTTGTTCGTAACGAATCATGTCAGGGCAGTTGGTAAAATACAGGCCCTGTTTAATTTGACGCGCCATCCACTGCTTATACATCTTACGGAACCACACCGCGTGGGATGATACAAGAGTTGGTGAAGTTGACCGTGTCATTTTCCACCGGGAACGTTTTGCTTCCCAGTAGTACGTTCCGCTTGGTGGAAAGAGATATACACTTCCGTACCACTGCTGTTCATTAAGGCCGTCGTCAGTTGGCGTGTAATATTCCGTTGCACCAACGTAGTCATTGGCAAATTTGGAACTAGCTACATCAAGGTCAATGCCATCCATCAACGCATGGGCTGTAGACACAAGATCTTCGCTGGTAATGACTTCAGCGTTTTCTTGACGAGCACCAATTCCAGCAACGCCCATTACTTCTCAGACACTTGAGTATAGTCAATCTCAAAATAGCGCATGCCCTCGGTATCGTTGATGATATAGCCAGCTTTTTCTGTTGGATCAATCTTTTGTGCGGCCCCAAGGATTCGGCGGAAGCTTTCGGCCATGTCGCCATCGTTATTGCGTTCACACTCTTCTTGTGCTGCGTGCAATTCCTTGAGTGTCAGAAAAAACATTGAACGTTCCTGGTTCTGAGGCTGGAACACCATCACGCCAGGACCTTCTGCCTCCCACATCTTGCAGTAGTGCTGGCCCATGTCACCAAGAATTAATTTCATGGTGGCATCCAGCATCTTGGCCTTCTTGTCGTCAAGTTCAGGGCCGATGACAGAAGCAATTAATTTTTCACGACGATTCATTAGATTAATTTCTGACGTACCAGTGATTCCAGAAGTTTAGCGGTTGGCTGGTACAACACAACCATCTTGCCCAAGACACCGCGTTTCTTGACGAGCTTTCCGTTTTCATCCCTGACCTTATCAAATTCCCCGGACCGAATCAGATATTCGGCAACGCAACGGAGTCTCCGTTTGAGGGGCAGTTCAGCCTGGGGGAACTTACCACAGATTGTGTCGGGCGCCATATCTTTAAATGCCAGACGCAACCTGTTGGCCAAGGTCATGCCTGAATTAAGGTCCTCTTCTTCGTAATTGCGAAGATTCTCTAAATATCGCTGAAGGGATGCGTCATCAAATGATCCACCTGGCGGCAAGAACATTTCCACCTGGTGTGCCAAGGATTCAGGCAATACTTGCAAACAGTTTTCAACTGTGACTTCACTGATACAAACAGTGGTAAAGCGGTGCGCCATTAGATGACCTCACCACGCACTGATGTTTGGTATTTGTACGGATGATTGTAAAAGTCAGTCAGAACTGCTTCACGGTTTTTGGAGAAGGACTGCACAAGCCTGCTCCAAGGAATGCGGAATAAAGCTTTTTTATTTCCGTCTGGCATGATGTTGACATAATGAATACCTTCCACCCAGCCCTTTTCGGGATTTTTCCTGCCGATTGCAATCCAATTGCGAATAGTTTGATCGGATACACCCAGGCGCCTGGCGCATTCCTCAGTCGATAAGTACTCATCGGCATAAGCGTCTGGATCTAACGAATTGGTTTTGCCTTCTGCATGACGGTCATGCCACATGGAACTAAGAACATTCTTGATTCCTCTTAGTTCCCACGCAATGTCTTCCAGGCCTTTACGTATTCCGTTTTGCATAACATCAATCCTTTCTGTTAGATGCTAATGTGTGGGAAGATTTATTGCTTACATGGAAGATCAAATTCCCCCCAGCCAACCACCGATTCAGTTTCCGACCCAACCAGAGATCACGCCTGAACAACTTGCCGAACTGAAGGAGCGCGCTCGCCAGATGGCCATCCAGCAAACCATCGCTCAACAAGCTGCCGCACCCAGGCCGCAACCTCAGGTGGTTTACGTGCGCCGCAATCTGACCGTCGCCGAGCTGATTGTGGTATTCGTGATTGCTTGCGGCATTGTCACCGGTGTCCAAGCAGGCTGGAACTTTGTTTCCAACTTCTTACCACGCCTTGAGATTAGGGTGAAGTAGGAACTGGAATAACGGAACTATAATTGATTTAAAGGTATTTGTATACATAAGTAGTGGCCAACCGTAGAATCAGTGACCTGCAAGAATTGGCGGGAACCGCTTTAGAGGACATTGATCTCTTTACGGTTGTCCACGTCAATGAAGTTGATCCGGCGTTAAAAAATAAAAAGATTACCGTATCTGGCACCAAGGTTTATTACGACGTTTATTACCTACCCAGAAGCGGCGGTACCATCAGTGGTTCTGTCACCGTTCAGAATAATCTGACCGTCAGCGGTGATCTGCGGGTTTCTGGTGTTCTTATCAGCGCTCAAGCATTAACGCTTAGCGGTCTTGTTGTTCAAAACGATTTAACAGTCAGCGGCAGTACTTTTGTTAACTCCCTAACCGGTACTGTTGTTCAAGGTGACAGCCTTTATGGCATCAACACAACAACAGTAACAATCACTGGTACCGCTGCAAACTTTACCAGTGGCCGTTATCAGTACCTCTCTGGTGCCACGGTTACTGGCGATAAAGTCAGCGTTAATACAATTACTGGAATTTGGGGTGATTTCACTGGCACCCTCAGTGGCACAACAATTACCGGTAATACAGCCAGGTTCTCAACTGTAACTGGTATTTCTGGAACGTTTGCATCTGGGACATTTACATCAGCACTCTCTGGTGTTGTCATTACTGGTGACACTGTACGCGCCACAACACTCACTGGAGTTTCTGGTGTCTTTACCAGTCAAGTCAGTGGTGCAACTATTACAGGTAATACGGTCAGAGCATCAACCGTTACCGGAATCAGCGGTGTTTTTACCTCTCAAATTTCCGGCGCGACAATCACTGGTACGGTCGGTAACTTTACAACTGGTGTCTTCCAGACATTAACAGCTGTTAACCAGTCGTTTACAAACTTAATTATTAGCGGTGATTTTACCGTTATTTCTGGCCTATATGTTTCTGGTTCCGGATATATTGAATCTGGTTTAACTGTTAACAATACAATCAGCGGTGTTACATTAACTGGCACAACTGTTAAAGCGGTTACTTTCAGTGGAAGTTCTGGTGTTTTTACAGATATTAGTGGTGGCACCATTACAGGTACAACGGTTAATGCGCTGACCTTATCTGGAACAACAATTACAGGTCAGACAGCGCAAGTTGTCACATTAACTGGCAATACCGCAGGGTTTACAACAGTCACAGGTACTACTGTCACTGGCACAACCGCTAATTTTGCAACTGGCATCTTTAGCAATCGCATTAGCGGCGTCATGCTGCTGTCGACAAGCGGTCAGGTTGCCTCCTTAAGTGGCACTGATCTTTCATATACAAACATCAGCGGTTCTGCCATCACCGGCACAACGGCTGATTTTGTTTCCGGAACCTTTACATCGCGCATTAGTGGAGCTGTAATCACTGGTGGTACAGCTGGATTTACCACCATTACAGGCACGACGGTTACTGGAGCCACTGCAAATTTTGTCTCGGGTGTTTTTACATCTCAAGTCAGCGGTGTAACTGTTACCGGCACAAGTGGTTTATTTACGTTGGTCAGTGGTGGCACTGCAAGTTTCAGTGCAATTACAGGTACAACCACAACAGGTACAACAGCAAACTTTAATACACTTTCGGGAACGACTGTTACAGGTATTAGCGGTAACTTTGTTTCTGGTATATTTACTTCCAGGATTTCCGGTACAACTGTTACTGGAAACACTGCTTTATTTACAGATATAACCGGTTCCACCCTTGCAATTACCACTCCGTCTGGTGCCACACCTGCCATTGTTTGCTCCGGTGTTGTATCTGGCGGAACAGGTGGTTTTGTTATTGCCGGGCCGTTAATTATTCTTCCATAAGCTTGGTTAATCCAGTAGACTGGAGAACCAGCTTTGCTTAAATGACAAAACCCAAGCCATTACTTAGTTTTGAAGAGCTGGATAGTGTTTTTAAAATTGATGAAACAAGCCCATCAGGTTTAAGGTGGAAAAAGGGAAAAAGTACAGGATTGAAAGCAGGTGGCATTAGAAATGGGCAATACTGGTTTGTTAAATACAAAGGAGAATGTTGGTCTTGCCAGAGAATTATTTGGATGCTTGCTTTTCAACAAGATCCTGGAATTATGGAAATTGATCACATAGATCAAAATAAACAAAATAACAAGCTAGAAAATTTACGTCTTGCATCAAAAGCTTCTAATTGTCATAATAGACAGTTATGCCAAGAAATTAAAAACAAAAAAACAAGTAAATACAAAGGGGTTTATTGGCACAAACCCCGAAATCGATGGCGGGCAAGAATCGTAGTAAGAAGAAAAGCAATAGAACTTGGCAGATACATCAATGAAATTGATGCTGCTAAAGCATATGACAGAGCAGCAAAAAAGTTTTATGGAGAGTTTGCAGTCTTAAATTTTCCCAAGGACAAATAGTCAGTTAAAATAGAGAAAAATAGTAAGACAAATGCCGTACGGTATCTTAAAGTGCGACACCATTACATTTACTTCCAGTGGTGTTGATAAGAGTGTAAGCATCTCCGGCTTAGTCCAGAACCCGACGTTCAGCGGAAATATCACATCGACTGGCACCATTTCCGGTGTGACAATCCAAGGTGGAACACTGGTTTCTGGTGCAACCGTCACTGGTTCTGCCGGTCAATTCACAACGGCAACCGTTGTTACAGGTGTGTTTGCTTCTGGTACTGCGGCTGCACCTTCTATTACATTTGCAGGCGATACAGATTCCGGTTTTTATTCTGTTGGCGCAAATCAAGTTGGTATCACAACTAGCGGCACATCTCGTTTGGTTGTTAACAGCTCCGGCGGGTTACTGGTGGGGACGAGTACAGCGCTCACGAGTACGTCTCCTCAGTACAGCAAGCTTGCTGTAATTGGTAACACGTTAAATAGCGGAGCCAGTTATGTCACCTTAGGCAGAGGGTCTACAACTACTTTTGCAAATGTAGACGTTGGGCTGTTGATGTTTACCGACAACACAGCTGCACATTACGCTTCGATTGAATGTTGGACAGACGGTACTGGTGGCAGCGGTGATTATCCCGGGCGCCTGGTCTTCAGCACCACCGCTGATGGGGCCAGCAGCCCAACCGAACGCCTGCGCATCACCAACGATGGGAAGGTGGGGATTGGGACGAGTAGTCCTGGAGGCACTCTAGATGTTGCTGCCGGCAACACCAGTAACTATGCGATTATCGCAAACAACAGCTACTCAACCGGCGATCAGAACTACCTTCAGTTCAAAGCTAGTTCCACGATCATTGGAGATTTCAACCGCCCCAATGGCACAAACGACGTCGAGTTCAATGTTGGATTTGGGGCGATTGCGTTTGGAACCGGAACTGCTGGCACAGCAGTAGAGCGAATGAGGATTCGCAATGACGGAGAAGTACTAGCTGGAATTACAACTGCAACAGGGCGGACTTTTTCTACACCTAAAATTGGTCTATGGAACTTAGGAAGCAATTGCGAAATTGGTTGGTTTGGTGGCAGCCCAACGCCAACGCTACAATTTAATGGTTGGTGGGACATTAGTAGTGATCGCCTTCAGTTCACAGATGCAGACTACAGCCATGGCGTTTATCTTGCTCAGAATAGCAATGCCTGGGCAGCATATTCTGATGTCAGGCTCAAGGAAAATATCACTCCACTTAGCAATTCCATTGAAGCTGTCAAACAATTAAATCCGTGCAGTTACAATTGGAAATCAAATCAAGCGCATGATGTCGGCTTTATTGCACAAGAGGTTAAGGCTGTCTTTCCTGAAGCAGTTGATGGAGAAGAATCAGATTTTTATATCGACGAAGAAACGGGCCGCTTCTACGGGGCGATGGGCCTTAAAACAGACAAATTGATTCCCCTGCTAACAGCTGCTCTCCAGGAAGCTATCGCCAAGATCGAAACCCTTGAAGCCAAAGTTGCAGCCCTTGAGGGCGTGTAATTTTATTCTTTAATTGATCTGTTAAACTGAGAAAAAACATTTATTATGGCTGATACATTTACTTGGGGTATTGCTAACCTCAATCGTCAACTTAGTGATGGCACTGTGACAGCAGTGCATTGGACACTAAGTGCTGAACGCACTGTTAGCGGTGAAACACTTGGTACAGGCTGCTATGGATCCGTTGGTCTTGGTGCACCAGACCCCAATAACTTTATTGACTATGACGATTTGACACCACAAATTGTTACGGCTTGGATTGAGGATGTTCTTGGCGCTGATCAAGTAACATCTTTAAAAAATGGATTGACCGGTCAATTGAATATTCAGGAAAACCCAACTGAAGGCAACGGTGTACCTTGGTGATTTGTTGTTATACTTTTT
>Ga0208644_1000103_pt1 | contig 54782 bp, 79 predicted proteins | sample VirMetDEL_Nov_18_FD_184517 | JGI IMG/M metagenome (GOLD analysis project Ga0208644, IMG submission 184517) | Aqueous microbial communities from the Delaware River and Bay under freshwater to marine salinity gradient to study organic matter... | ecosystem: Environmental > Aquatic > Marine >...
ATTGTGACAATCAGAGAAGCAATAGAGATTTTCCGTATCCGCCATGTGAAGAACAGGATTTTGTTGAATTTGGGGGCGGCGAATGTGAAGGATCTTATGAAGTTGGCTATCGGCAAACAGGCAATATCAATCCTGATGGCACTTGCGAGCAGATAAAGGTACTTAAATTTAATGAAGCATTAGATTGCCCTTTCCCTGAGCCTCCACCACCTAAAGAATGTGAATCCTTGGAAGAACGCGATTGTTCGCCTATCGCCCCTGAGCCTCCTAAGTGTGTCAATACTGGTAGTGGTGATGGATTCAACTCTAATGCTGGCTTTAATGCAGTCGTCAAAGTGCGAACTGGAAATAAAGATGTAGAGTATCTGCGCCCTGATAAAAAGGAGTGCATGGAAGTATGTGAGTTTGCAGAAATAGCAGTATTTTCGCCATCATGTCCAGAACCTCCACGCAAGCCTGATCCACGTCCTACTTGTGCTATTGTCCCGCCAAAGCGTTATTGGGGATGGGCTAACTATGATCTTGAGGCGGGTGGGTTTTTAGTAAATGTTGTTACAGGCGAAATAGACCGTGCTTCGGTATCTTTCAGAGAAATTGTAGAGACTTTTGTTTGTGGTGAACTTGAGCCTGAAACTTCTGTTGCTGCGATAATTCGTAATTCAAAGAAAACTTTTTTTCTTGTTGCGGATACTCGTAAATGTGCTCCTTTAGATTTTGGCTATCTTGACGGGTATCAAGGGCGTGATAAATATGGGATACCGTATGAAAATCCTTGCTGTCCTTGGGATGAGACTAAGCCACCTCGCCCAGTATGTCCTGAGAAGCCTAAACCAGTTGATAAGTGGTCATGCTCTGGTGGTGTTTGTTCACCTGACGCGAACGGAATCTATAACTCACAAGCTGAATGTGAAGCGGCGCTGATACCTGCCAACTTTACTGGTGGTCAATGTCCTGCCCCTGTTACTTATAAAATATCTTTTGCTTATGAAGATGCTGGCGGAACAACGTGGTATCAAAATGGCTTTGCTAGTAGCTTGTTTGCCACCACCGACCCTGCAAGCACTGGGACTCCTACAGGCAGCTATTTAGGCAAAATTGTATCTGTACAAGCCTATGTTGATCCCGTATATCATCCTCTCCTTAAAGCTATCTTTGTTAACGGGGTTCATAACGGATTGTTAGCAGGGCAATATACTGGGTACGTTGTTAACAACTTTAGAGTGTATAGAATTGAGCGTGTAGATGGGCTGCCTGACAATTGTGGTAATCCCCCACCTACTTGTCCACCTTAACTAAAACCTCATGGCACAACTAACTCCTGAAGAAATTAAAGCTTATACGATTCGCTGGTTTGGATATCAATCTGACACAGACGATATTGCCTTGGTAGTTGCCAAAATTACTGCCGCGATCGCTGACACAGATTTGTATGCAGTAATCAGAACGTCATGCGATCGCATCTTGAAGATGGAAGAACGCATATACGATCAAGCCTTGCGAGTGCCACACGGTAACTTGTATCTGTTGAACTTTGTCGAAATGGCAAAGGAGATTAAGCGATTAAGCAACCTGCTTGGGCTAGCTCTAAAGCCTCTCGCCGAACAGGTCTGGAATGAGACTGCAACAGCATCGGCGATCGCTGCCATGCTGTCCCCTGCGGTAACCCCGTTTATTAGCCTCCCTGCGATTAATTTTGAAGATTGCATACTCAAGGTATCGCCGATAACCTCGGACACTAAGCCTAAGAATGTTGCTAAAGGGCAAATCTGGAACACTGTCACTAATCCGCAAACCTTTGAGTTTGACGGGTGGGTATGGCGTGGTAGAACCCAAGGGATTAACTGCGGCAATTTCAATATTGATATTGGGTCCACGATTACCCATGCCTCTGCGGGTTTTATTGCAACCCGAATTGCTGGTAATGCTTTTGCAACGGGTTTGGGCATAAGTGCGACACCTTTGGGATTGGTTATTGAACAGGTTCGATCGGCGATCGCCTATGACAATGCCACTGGCAACAAACTGAATACATCGGCTGTAACTGGCATGGTGGCGATCGGCATTATCAATGCGGGCGCATCGGCTGGTAAATGGGGTAAGCGATTGCTTGCCAATAATACTGATACCTTTCAGAAACCGATCGCACAGTCTCCGCCAAGTGGTGTTGACACTAGAGCGACAGAGACATGGACAGATCAATCGCCGCCTAATTTTGATCCTTTAGATCCTGATGCGATTGATAACAGACGGGTGAATAATATTGATCCTGTTACGGCTGTGCCAGGGGCGTATCTGGTGAATGGCGCACAAGGTCGAGGGACTATAAGCCTTGCAGTCGATACAGGTAGCGTTGCTCCTGCCCTTGGCACGATATTTACGATCGCCGATGCAACTGCTATTCCAGGTTCGTATCTCGTTAATGGATTACAGGCGATCGGCGTAACAACTTTGGTTGTGGATACTGGGGTAGTTGCGCCGCAAGCTGGTACGACATTTACCATTGGCGCTGACCAGACTATCTATACTGTGGGGTCTGGAGCGACTACTACGAGTTGGGCGATTAGCCCTGCCTTGGTCGTGGCTGCTGCCGATAACGCGGTAATCAGGTTATTGCCTGATGATCAAATCTATCAAGTCGGTGCGGGCGCAACTACTACAAGTTGGCTCATTGATCCACCTTTGCAACGTGCGGCGGCGGACAATGCCGTGATTACTATTCGTGGTGCATCGCTAGAGCGTGACAGCAATCGCACAACAATTACTGCTGCGGGTCTGGTCACTAATGCTGGCGGTAAGACTTCTGTTGTCCAACGCAATAGTCACGTTCAAGGTAATCTGGCAACGGGTGACTATACCTACGTCACACCATCAACTGAAACATTCTATGAATATTACGAAGTTCTTACAGGCTTTACTAATATTGGTGCTTGCATCAAGACTGTTGCTGCTGCGGGTCAATCTCTCAGGGTCACAGGTGCGATCGCAGGATCATACGCCTTGACCATTGCTGCTAATTAAATTGATAGGCGATCGCCATGGGTCATTAACCCTTGACTCATGGCGATAAAAACATAGGGGGGGTTCCCCAAAATCTTTTATGTATATATATTCTTGAGAGAGGGAAATATTTTTGAGAAATTATTAGGTATCCTCACGAATGAGGATCGCAAAAAGTAACCCGTCAGTTTGAGCATTGCTAAGAGGCTTGACGGGTTTTGTCTTTTTATTTTAAATGGCGGGAGTTGGATTTGAACCAACGATCTCAGGGCTATGACCCCTGCGAGTTAACCTAGCTTCTCCATCCCGCTATGGGGCGATCGCGCCGCAGATTTGCGCCCTGCGGCTCGGTTGGTTGCGCTTGTGATTAGCTCCTATAATGTTTATACCCTAGTGTTTCGGGGTCTGGGCGGAAACTTGAATGGTCGTAACACATGACGAGTTTAGTCTCGTTAATCAACCTATTTAGCTCCGCAAGCTTTAGGGCGATCGCATGGTCTGGAGGTAATATTTCCGAAAAGTCAACGCCGTCTGGCAAGTCAAATTCAGGGAACTCAAGCTCAGGTAGATACTCTGGTTTTGCTAAGAATAGTCTTGCTATCTCGCAGATACCTTGCGGCGATCGCTTGGCTTCTGCCCATTCAAGATCAACCTTTTTGTCATCACCAATACGATCTTCGTAATGCTCCCAGACATTGCCAATATCGGTGAACCATTCATCTTCGCGATCGGAGTATAAGGGTGTTCCTTCTTCGTAAGGTTTTACTGGGTAATCTAAATATGGCTTTTTCATTGTTCTGCTCCAAATCGCAGTTAGCACGTCTTTGTAATTACTTAGATTTGTCGGGGTAATTACAAAGCCGTGAACCAAAAGCTTTCACTTTTTCGCTAATAATCTAGCACAAGAGATGCAGTAAAATTTATAAAACTACTGCTAAAAATATGGACATTGCAAAGTGCGATCGCCTTGACTGCCCTATCAAAGAATCATGCCTGAGATATACAATGCCGATACCTGACTGCGATCAAGAATGGCATTATATCCAAGGCGATTTCGCAGATAATAAATGTAGTTTTTATTTACTCAATGGCAAAAGTCAATGTCTAACATCATCGCCGCTATTATCGCAACGATCGCCCCTCTCACATGGGGACTATGGATACTTGATCGCAAACGGTATGATAGCAGAATGATTGCTATATCACTTGTGCCTGTGGCGATCGCATGGTGGACAGCATTGTATTTGGTAGGAGCTTAGGTTATGGCGCTGACAGATTCAGAATATGCGGATATAGCTTACTTCCTCGGGTATCCGTCTTATCAGAATATGGCTAACATCAAAACTCGCATTATCTCAAGCTTTGGGCAAACACCAACGCTTGCAACCTATCGCGAGAATACTATCCGCGATCTGATAAGGCAGTTGAAGCAATATCAGAAAGACATTCGTGCGGGTGAGCAGAATTTTGGGATGGTAAGACAGCCTGGGGTTGTTATAAATTCTGCTGAACGTCAAGCTATGCTAATCTCATCGGCGCGAAATTGTGTTGCTGACTTAGAGCAAGCAACTGATGTCGGTTGCATCGGTGATGTGTTTAATCGCGGTCGTGGCAATGGTTCTGTAAGACTGAGTAGGTAAAGGTTATGGCTAACAAGAAAATCAACACAGGCGCGATCGCTACATCAGCAAATGAACCCTCTCGCCCAAAGCTAACCAGTGACATAATCGCTGATTACTTAGAACGCATGGGTGGTCAGGCAACATTAGTAAAGCCTGACGGATCGCAATATAACCCAAATCGCAAAGGTCGCGTCAACATCGGCGATCGCATGACCACGGCTGAGAAATTTGGACAAGCTGCTGACGTTGGTTTGAGTAATGAATTTCAGAAGTTGCCTGAGGTCCATGCACGATTTGACGATCGCCAAGTTGCATTACAGGTACAAAAAGAACTTGCAACAGGTCGGCTAACAACACAGAAATTCTTTGAGTCTCCCGACAAGGCGATCGCCGATCAAGCTGCCGATGAAATTAGGCGATCGGATGGACTGCTAGGGCGTGGCGAATCTGTTGAGGTTCGCAAACTTGGTAAGGCTTATGAAGTAGTTGCGGTAAAGCAATATCAACCTGTGCCAAGTCGCGGTAATAGTGCCGTGCGATCGTATGGACTTGATAATGATCCAGAAGGTCGTTTTGTCGCATTCAACAAACCAGAAGAAGCCTATGCTGCGCCCAAAACGCTAAAGGAATTACAAGCTGAAGCTCGGCGATTAGAAGCATCGGGAACACAGGCTTTAGCCTCTGATACTCGTACAGAATTTAAACCACAGGCACAAAGCAACTGGGAGAAATTAGAACTTCCTGCCCGATCGCCTATGACTGAGCAGCTATTACAGGTTGCTCCTGAACCAAGGGCGATCGCTGCACAAACTTTAGATACTCCATCTGATGCTTGGAAGTTGCCTCAAGCCAAAGAGCCAAAGTTGCCTCACTTTTACGCACAGATGGCAAGCGGTGATAATCCATTGGGTACGGGTTCGACAGTTCAGAGTGAATATGATCGCGCTAAGTCTGCATATCAGGGATATCAAAGATTTGGTTATGCACCTCCTGATGTCGAATTTCCAAAGCTTCGAGAATTAACAAAGCTTGCCGAAAGTGAAGGGGTTAAAGGTGATGACGCATTAAAGGCATATATCAAAGGCAAGCAAAATGCGCCATTGATTGAGGCTGGTGTATTGCCTAAGCCCGAATTGCCTATGACTGCGCGATTAGGTCAACAATATATATCGCCTAAGTCTGACAAAGTTGGCACTGTCGAAAGTGTTGGCAAAAAAGGCGTGAAGCTAAATGTCGATGGTCAAGCTGTACCAGTTGAGTATCAGACACTTGAGAAGCTTAAATACACTGGCAACAAAGGTTATGGCTTCGCCGCACCTGCCGCACTTCGCCCCGTCATTGGCGGCTTTATCGGCGGCACTGCTGGCAGCATGGCATTTAAGCAACTCGCTCAAGCGGTTGGATTGAATGAAGATCAGCAAAATGCGGCGGCGGCTACTGGTGGCTTAATCGGATCATTCGCTGGGTCTGTGGCAACTAACTTACCTTTGGACGCTAAGCTTCGTGTACCGACTGCGAGAGAGTTCGCAGCTACGATGATGGGTGCGCCACAACAAAGGGGTGCGGGTGCTAGGTTGTTTGACTTGGCAAGTAGTCAGGCTGGGGCGATCGCTCCTGATGTTAGGGCAAAGATTAATTCTTTCCCCGAACTACCAAAGAATGCTTCCATGACTGGCTTAGGTTTGTATGAGTTGGACGGATCGCCATCGGGGTTAGGCTGGATACTTCGCGGTGAGGCTGACGATCCTTCTAAATATTCTTATGTGCGTAGTCTTCAACAAGAATTATTGGACTCTCCTAACTTCACTGGTATTTCATATCGTGGCGTTTATGTCCCTTCTAATAAATCCCCAGTAAGTGAGGCGCAAAAGTATGGGATTGCCAATAGTCGCGGCTATTACGACTCTTCTTTTATGGCAACTACTCCATCGCCTAGCTATGCAAAAACTTACGGCGATAACTTTTTCTTAGAGGTTTTGGGTAATTCAGGTAAGAAATTGCTTCGTCATGCCGATGAGGGTGGTGAAGTTTTGTATCCTGCTGGCAATCAATTTGATGTAGAGAATTATCGTGTTGAAGATGGGAAAGTAACTGCGCGATTAGTTGATCGCAATCTTAAGCCTGATGAAGTTGTGAAGTTAAAAAAACAGGCTTTTGATCGTGCTGACTTTGGTTCTCTTTTTTCTGACTCAAATCCAATAGATAAAACCTTTCAACAATCTTATACATTAGGTTCACAAGGTTTTGAGTCTGGGCAAAAGTTTGTTTCTCCTAGCGGTGGTATCGCATCTTTGATAGATGCCTCTGATCCTGAGTCAATTTTCTTTCAGGCTGCTGACGGTAAACCTGTTTACGTTAATCGCAGTCAGTTTGATCGACTACAAATCAAAGCTCCTGCAACACTGACCGATCTAAAACGTGGCGATGGCTTGATTTCCAACAAATCAGATCTTCGCTATACCGTAATGGGTGTTGAAGGGGATAACGTAAAGCTTCGTGGTGAAGATGGCGTGATCAGAATCACTACTAAGGCTAAAGTGCCGCAATTGTTTAGAGCAAATACATTAGGCTTCGCGACTCCTGCCGCGTTACGCCCTGTATTTGGCGGCTTTGTCGGCGGCACTGCTGGCAGCATGGCATTTAAGCAACTCGCTCAAGCGGTTGGATTGAATGAAGATCAGCAAAATGCGGCGGCGGCGACTGGTGGGATTATTGGATCATTCGCAGGTTCGGCTGCAACTAACTTGCCTTTGGATACCAAACTGCGTGTACCGACTGCGAGAGAATTTGCTCAAACAATGATGTCTGCTCCGCAACAAAGGGGTGCGGGTGCTAGGTTATTTGACTTGGTAAGCTCTGAATCAGGGGCGATTCAACCCGCTAATCCAGTGATCATGCAACGTCAAGCTGATCGCTTAAAAGCACAAGGATATGACGTAAAGCTTGAAACATTCAACCCAACACAAGGATGGATGGATGAGTATGTAACTGAAGTGCAGAAAGCGCCTCAAGGCGGCAAGAATATCCTTGCTGCCAATGCCCCTCTTGATGATGGGTCTATTCGTAAGAGATTAGTTGATGCTGCCGATCGCACGGGTATTGTTGTTAAACAGGCTGATGGATCGATCGCTGATATTCTTCCAAAGCCTAATAACTTAGAACTTGCGCCTAATCAGCGATTGCGTGGCACTGCCTATGTTGATCCAAAAACCAAGGCTCAAACGATCGCTGTTGATGCTGCGTTCCCTAAATTCGGGGTTGACAATACCATTGCTCACGAAATGGGGCATATATTAGCAGGGCATACCGATGGATCAAGAGGCAAATTACCATCGACTTTGAAGGAATTAGAAGCTAATGCAGTTGCTTATGGCGTTCAAAAGAAATTAGGCGTAGCTGGCAATCCAAGGCTTCAAGATGCTTATCTTGAGAGGTACAGAAGCCACTTGAATATGCGCCAATATCAGGACTATAGATCGCAGATTGGCAATATTGATAGTGAGAGAGTGCAGAAAGCGGTTGATGCGATTCTCCCTTACTCTGTTGAATCGCAAAGGCTTGTTCGTGGTGAAAGATCTCAACCAGTGGCGATCGCTCCTGAGATTGAGGGTATAACCGAAGCAACACCTCGGCAATCAACGGGGGCAATATATGAGCCTCCTGCATCAACTCAACCGCGATCGCTGACCGAATTAAGACAACAAGCGGCTGACTTCAATCAGCGTTATGAATCAGGGCAAATACCAAAGCAAGCATATACAGGCAAATTTGCACCGATTGAGAAGCTGACTGTGGAACAATCGGCGGCAAGCATGGGTATGACACTTAGGGAATATCGCGATTTCCAAGAGAGGGCATATCGTGATTTTGCCCCTAAAGAAATGCCCACAGGCGGATCTAAGAAGCCTCCAAAAATTGTCAAAGCCGATCGCATTGTCATTGATAAGCAAACAGGCGATCGCATTGATATGGATGCTTACAGAAAAGCGTCTAAGGAATGGCGACAATCGACTGCGGCTGAAACAGCGCCATTGCGTGAGGCATATGATCAAGCTGTTAAATCTGGTGACAAGGAACTGCAAAAAGCAGCACTTGAGGCGATCGCTGAGACTGAGGCAAGATTGCCAAAAGCGCCTATGCGATCGGACTTCGCCATTGACAAACCTGCGGCTCCCAAAAAATCATCGGGCGGATTTAATAGACCTGCCCAATCTATCCAAAGGCAAAGTACATTTATCGCCGAATCTGCGGTAGAAGCTGCTGCCAAATCATCAGGGGCAACTACTGGGCAAGTCAAAGCACAGATTGCTAGTCAACGGGCGACTGGTCAAGCTCCTGACCTAGATCGCGCTGTTGAGGCGATCGCACCTGCCGCAAAGCCTATGTCGTTAGCCGAAAGAATGGCTGTTATGAGGGAGTCTGCTCCTCAGCCTAGTAATAATGCAACGCCTAAAACTACTAGATTGCAATCTAGTTCTATGGACGCGGATTTAGATAAGGCGATCGCTGATATCGAAGCAAGGAACCCTTCGGCTCGATATTTTAAGGCGAAAGATACATTCTCTGCTTCTAAGCCTAGTGTTCCTGGTTTAGGTGATGCGATCGCTAGAATTGATTCGACAAACCCTAACTTAAATGCTATTGGTCAGCCAAGAGATGCAACTGGTTTAGATAGGGCGATCGCTAATATTGAAGCTAAAAACCCTAGAGATACATTTGACGGGCGATCGCTACGAGATATAAAGTCTGCTACTGCTCAAAGGGTGGGCGATCGCGTTGATTTCGGCGATCGCATTGGTGCATCGGGCTTAGGCATATTAATGGATACCGCCCAAGCCGCCCAAGTCCTAACCGAATCTGCGAGCCGTGGCGAAAAAGCTCCTGTTGCATTAACAAGGGCTGGCTTGTCGGTTGGCGCTGGTTATGCTACTACTGCCTTAGCGTCATATATCCCTAACCCATATCTAAGAACTGCTGCACAAATTGGCGGTGGTATTGCGGCTGTGGTGGGGGCTGACAAGGCGATTGATCAAGTCGTGGGTCGTGATGCTGCGAGAGAAGATAAGTTTGCAAAAGATTTGTCAAAACTTGACCTGAATCCAACAAAGGAAGCTGATCAATGGAAACCTTTTGCTAATGATTCTAATGTGCTTGCTGCCTATGGAAACTCGCTGACTGCACAAATTCAATCAAACCTTGATTACCGTCCTGCGGCGCGATCGCTTGCAAATCTTGCAAACAGTCAATCGATAGACAATGCGCGTTATGCAAGTGAGAGAGGGCAAAGTATTGATCTAAATCAACAGGTCGGTGCGGGTCGTAGGCAAATGACTGGTCAATCATCTACCGTATATCGCGATCGCGGTGATGGAGTAACAGAAGCGATCGGTCGCCGAAGGGCATTTAGTGATGTTGAATCCAGAGTATTGGCATTACAAAACCTTGCTAATGAATCAGGTTATGAAGTACCAAGAACAGGTAAATTTGATCCTAAATTGTCTGAGGCATTAGAAAAACTTGGGTATAGCGATCGCCAAATTGGTGATTATATTCAAGGGCGATCTAAAACCATCGGCTCCCCTGCTGCAAAACAATCTAATCAGCAACAGGCTAAACAGCAATTTGCGCTAAGGTCTAAACTTGGCAAGGTCACAAGTTCGCAAATGTCTGAAGCGCTAAGTGCTGAGCGTAAACGTCAGGGACTTAAAGGCAATCAAAAACTGGATCAAGGCACTGTTGATTCCGTATTTAGTTCGCTGGCTGGGCGATCGCTGTCGCAAATGCAAGGCAAGCCATCGTTTGCTAATAAAACATTTGCTAAGGCGGGATTTGGCATGAAGTAAGAGGGCTTACTTTGCGAACACTGCAAAAAAGATTATGATTGCAATAACAAAAGGTATTTGATAATGCTCCTGAGATCTAATCCATCGTTCGTAACCAATGAAGTAACCAAGAACAAAGGCGATCGCATAACCGTATTTCTTGATGAAATTGAGTAGCATATGGCTCCTAAATTTGACAACTTTGTAGATGGATCTGTTGGCGGCTTAGGCAGTGCGCTAGGTCAATATTTTAAGTGGAATTTTAGCCAATCTCCTGCGGGGATTTCTACTTATAATGCCGCATCAAATGCAGGGCTAAGACCATCGACAGCTTTTGGTGCATCGTTGCTTACGACTGCGGGTTTGCAGTATGCAACTAATAATGCTCTGAAGGGTCGCGATCGCGATCAAAAAAAGCCGATATTTGGAGATTCCTATACTTGGGAAGATCAGGCATGGGACTCTACTATGGGCTTGATTCTACCAAATCAGGGTAAAGTACCTCGTACTTATGGCGATTATTTGAATGAAGCTCGGCAAAATGGCGCGGCTCAATCAGAAATTTTATCGCCAAGTGCTTATGAGGCTTGGAAGGACGCTGAGTACAATCAAGGCGGATTATTTAGGATCAATCGTGAAGGTCAAGGTTCTGAAATAGTTGGGCGTGATACTGCCACATTTTTTAATAGAACAGTTACAAATCCTTTGTATGCCTATGACGGATCACTAGGCAAGGAAAATGTTGATCGTTTAACGGCTGGCGTAGGACTTGCAGGATTAGGCGGATCTGCTGCTGCATTAAAGGGTTATACCGATTTAGCAAAACTTGGTTCTACTGTAGGGGCTACTCCTGCTTATAACCTTGGGGATACATCTAAAATTATAGGTGGGTCAGCACTTAAAGGTTTGGGAGTAGCCGCTACTGTTTACGGTGGCATTACTGACTTTGCCGAAAGTAAAAAAGCTGGCGATAGTGATTTTAGGGCTGCAACTAATGCAACATTTAATGTTGGTGGTGCACTAGCTGGCGCTGCTGCTGCTGGACAAACTGCTACATCTTTGTCAGCCCCACTATTGGCAACACCTGCGGCTCCCGCCGTACCTTTTATAGTTGGTGCTAGTACAATAGGCGGCGCTGTAGCAGGGTCGGGCTTAGGCGGATGGCTAAGTGATCGCGCTTTAGATTTATTTGGTGAAAAAAAATCAAATGAACCAAGTGCTGATGATTTGTACAGGGCGGCAGATCTAAGATTGCAAAGGGCTTTACAAGATAAACAATTAAGAGAAACAGGTACTAGCGATATGGCAACTCCAAATACTACTACTAACACTGGAACTAGGGTAACGAATAATATTAGATCGTCTGATTATGCACCTGGCGAAAGATTTAATTTAGATCGCACAAAAATCCAATTAGACGCAATGAATCAGCGCTATGGAATTGATGCGACTACAGGGGCAAATTTACAAAACTATCAATGGCAATCGCAGGATCGCCAATTTGCTACTAAAGTAAATGCTGGTGAGACAAGGGTAAAAACCTATGCCGAATTGCAAGCAGCATTAGATCGCAATCGCGTAACTCGCGAAGTTGGGCTTGATAGCAATCGCGTAACTCGCGAAGTTGGGCTTGATAGTAATCGCGTAACTCGCGAAGTTGGACTAAACCGTAATCAGTTGCAGTCGGGCGATAATCGCTTTGAGACTACTACTAAGTACGGAACTCAAGAGCGAATGAATCAGTACAATCGCAATACTCTAGATCGCACTGAAATTGCTAAGGAGCAAATCAAAGCAGGAACCTATGGGCGATCGCAGAGTGATATTAATTCAATGGCGATTGAATCTAATGCTCGGAAGGTGAATCAAGATTTTAATGATCGCATGATGCAGTATGGTCGCTACCAGATGGAGATCAATAAATTCACTAATGATGTCGGCAATGCGCAGCGATCGTACATGGATCAACGAAGCGATCTTGAGAATGAGCGCCGCGCTGCAACTGCTAGGTATAACCAAGAGCAGGCACAGAAACGCGCCGATCTTGAATACGATCGCCAACAGCGTAAGCTTGACCGCGATCGTTCATATTATGAATTTGACATAAGGCGTAACGACACCAATGCAACCTTGGCACAGCAAAACGCATTTAGGCAGCAAGAACTAGCATTTCGTCAGCAAGAAATTAATAATAGTTCTGCACTTGATCAAGCTAGGATTGCCCAAATCTATGCAGATACCAAACTAAAAAATGATCAATTTGGTGCTGGTAGAGCAGATATCAGCTACAATCGCAATCAACAGCGATCGCGTTCTATCGCTTTTTAAATTATTAGTAACCATATGGCAACCGAATACAATCCTGCTGGCACAACTGATGAGGCGATCACGCCTTCGATTTCACCCACCCCTGCGGCTCCTGCTGACTTAGGAGATGGCGGCTATAAGGCTCTGACTGCTGAACGTGAACAGCGTAAAGCTCTTGAGAAACAGACTAAGCAACTCGAAGCTATGCTTGTTGAAAGCAAGAAGGCTTTGGAGCAAAGCAACCTGTCGCTCAAGGAGCAATTTGAACTTGAGAAAGAGCAATATAAGCAATCGCTGCTTACTGAAGCGCAACAGGCGATCGCTGAACGTGACAAGAAGTTGCAAGAAGTTTACGAAACCGCCCAACAGTATGAGCAACGTGCGGCGCTTCTTGAGCAACAAAGGGCGATCGCTGCAATTCAAACAGGATTTGCTCAAACCTTTGACGGGTTACTCGTTAATCCTCGGAAGGTTGAGGCATATATGTCTCAAATTGCGGATGATTTAACCGTTGCCTCCGATGGGCAACCTGCTTTGATCATCCGCGATCGCGATGGACAACCTACTGGACTTGCGCCATTGGAACAGGCAATTAATTACTTCCAGCAAATTTATCCTGAAGACTTTAAGCCTCCTGCACAGCAAAACACTGGCGGCGGCTATCGCAATCTGGCTACTCTTGGTGGCGATCGCTCTGGTAGCAATGGTCAAAGGCTACAGCTTCCGCCAATGGGTAAGATTACTCCTGAACAGTTCCTAGCTAACCGTGAGGCGATCGCTAAGGGTGACTTTGAGGTGGTGAAATGAACAAAGGCGAATTAGTTGATGCGATCGCAGTTAGAACCAAGGGACTCGCAACCAAGAAAGCTGTTGATGTTGTGGTATCTGAATTGCTTAGCGTAATCATGGATACTGTCGTTAGTGGCGATCGCGTAACCTTGGTAGGATTCGGGTCGTTTGAAGCGCGAACCAGAAAAGAGCGTGAGGGTCATAATCCTCGGACTGGTGAGAAAATGATTATCCCGCCTGTCACTGTTCCCTGCTTCTCTGCTGGTAAACTATTTAAAGAAAAGGCAAACTGACATTTAGGTATATAGCGGTGCTTCGCGCCGCTATTTTTATGGTGATAACTATGGATATGAAAAAAGAAGACTGCGATCGCCTTGGCTACTGTTTCAAAATACTTCGTAACCTAGAGCTTCTGGTCGAACAAGCGCACTGGAATATTAAAGGTGAAAACTTTTACCAGTTGCATTTATTGTTTATGCGGATCTATGAACTGCTTGATGGGTTTGAGGATCGCTTTGCTGAGAATATGCGATCGCTATTTATCCTTGTACCAAACAGCCCTAAGTTTCTCGCTGATTGCAAGATGGAGTTCCCAGAGAATCCAAGTCAAACAGGCAAGAAGTATCTTGAGCTTATCCATGCTGGTAATCGTATGCTCGCTGAGTGTGCGATCGAGTGCATGGATATGTGTACCAAGTGTGGCAAGCATGGCATAGCTAATATGCTGCAAGATATCGTTGAGGCAACAGGAACTATTTACTATCTCACCGAATCGCAACTTGGATTGACTGAGATACCCAAAAAATAGCAGGGGGGTTCCCCAAAATGAACCCTTTGTATATATTCTTGGGAGAGAGAAATATTTTTGTAGAATTTTGAGGCGATCGCATAGACCATATTCTCGGCTTTGGGTAAATGGCGATCGCCTATCTATGCGCCAATAAATCATTAATCTGCTAATATGAAATTAACTAAGCCTAATCCTGTCTGATAGTCTCGGCGGCGCGATGCCCTGACGATGATTCGACTAGAGCGACTCGAAAAAGATTTAGGCAAAAAAGAACCTTCTCAAGAACCTTTTTTGCTGTAAATATATGTCAAATATCATTGATGATCAGTTGCTTGTGCGGGGGTACGCACTTGCACTAGAAGCACTTGAACGTAATCTCGCATTTTTACAATGGACATTACGCACCGATATGAACATCGGTGTGCCTGAAAAGTCTGTTGTTATTCCGATCCCTTCTCGTATGTCCGATGCCGAAGACGTTGTACCAAGCTCGGCTCCTGCTCAAGGCGATCCAATGCAACCAGGATTTGCGACTGTCACGATCAACAAGTGGAAACGAAAGGGCTTCACTTGGACGGATGAAGAACAAAATAGCGTTGCTAATGGTGTCCTTGGCGGTCAAAACCAAGCGGCGATCAATGCCTTGGCGCGAACTGTCGTTAAGGATGTTTTGGGCAATACTTATAAGAAAGCCTATCAAGCTGTCGGTGTCCCTGGGCAAATTCCTTTTACTAACGATTTAACCGTTGCGGGTGAAGCTCGTAAGAAGCTAAACCGTCAAGGTGCTGACGCGATGGAGCGCTATATGCTACTTGATAGTGACGCTGACGGCGCGGCTTCGATTCTCCCTGCATTTACTGAAGCACAAAGCGCTGGCATGGATCATGTTCTCGCAATGCGTGAGGGCATTATTGCTCGTAAAGCAGGTTTCAACTTTGGCTATAACGGTTACTTAGAAGAAGCTTGTAAGCATACTAACGGGACTGCTGCCCCTGGGGCATACCTTGTTAATGGCGCGGGTCAAGCGGTCGGCGCAACTACTTTGACCGTTGACACTGGTTCGGGCGCTCCAAATGAAGGGACCCTATTCACGATCGCTGGCGATTCTCAAGAGTATGTCTGCGGTGCTGGCTGTACTACTACGTCATGGACAATTTCACCTGCGTTGAAGGTTTCCCCTTCTAACGATGCGGTAATTACTATTCGTGGCGCAAGCTCTGCAAGTGGTTACGTTTATCAGTCATTAGCATTTGGTCGTGAGGCGATCGCCTTTGCATCCCGTCCAGATAATGCAGTCTTGACCCCTGACACGATGATGATGCAGATTCCTAACCCTAATTCGGGATTGGTTCTTGCATTAGAAGTTAGTCGTCAGAACAAACAGACTTTATTCGATTACTCGATCCGCTACGGCTATACCGTTGCTCGTCCTGAGCTTTTGGTGCGGGTATTCGGCGCGACTGAATAAATCTGAACTACTCGAAAATTTCGAGTAGTTCATTTTGCAAACTTTTATTTTCTGGTGAAACTTATGTCTCTTGGCGCTTATCTTGAGCCTAACATTACTAAAACTGCTGGCGGTACGATTCAGTTAACTGCTGATGAGGCTGGATCTTTGATTGTTTCTGCTGGTACTACTGCAACATCTTTCCGATTGCCTCCTATCACCTCCCCTGATCAAGACTTCAGATTTACTTTTCTGAATACCGTTGATCAAAATATGGCGATCTTGCCTCCTTCTACTAAGGGCTATGATAACGCCTCTTTAACCCTTGGCACATTGAACAATGCTGCTGCTGCATCCGTGACTTACTCAACCAGTTCCCAAAAAATTGGTGCTGTTGCCTCGGCGCGATCGATCGCTGGCAAATGGTGGGTAGTCAATAACACCGATGCTGCTGCCGCAACTGTTGCTTAACTTCCGCTTTCTCCGCAAATTTTCTCTAGGTAATAAATTATGGCAGCTGGTAATATTCTCGCGTTATGGAACGCAATTACAGGCAAGCAGGATGTAGCTAGGCTTGACTCTACCACAGGCGGCTTGATTGTACGGGCTTATCAAAGCTTTATCGGTGGCGCGATCGCCGCTAAGACTGCAAACTACACTGTCGGCACTGTTGCCACTGATGTATTTGGCACAGTATTTACAAATGAAGGGGCAAGTGGTGCGGTAACTTTTACCCTCCCTGCTCCAACTTCGGGCGCATACTACTTCTTTGCGGGTGTCGCCGATCAAAATATTACTATTTCTGCGGGTGCAGGACTTGGGATAACTGTGAATAATGCTGCTGCGGCTAGTATCGCTTTCTCAACCAGTTCTCAAAAGATTGGTAGTTTTGCCGTGGCGATCGCGAATGGCACGAAATGGCTATTAGTCAATCTCAGCAATAACACGGCTACTGTGGCATAAGAGGTAATCCCTAATGGAAACAATACATATCCATAGGGACGACTCACCTGATGGGGTTAGGATCAATCTTCGCGATTATGATCCTAACTTTCATCGTTTATGGGTCGCCCCAAAAGTAGAACAGCCAAAAATAGAAACTGTTGAAATTGCGGGCTTGCAAGAGCCTGTTGAAGAAACTCCTGTTGAACCAGTAAAAAGAACTCGCAGAAAGAGAGGTGAATAATGGCTGTTCCCTCTAATTATGCTGCTTTGGTCACAGCGATCGATGCAATTTTAACAACATACGGTTTATCGCTGTTTCAGGTATTCGGTGGGCGATCGACTCAGCCTTCTTTACGCGAACTAATATCTTTGCGATGGAAATTATTTAGTATGACCACACCCGCAAATTATGCAACTTTAATAGCTGAAATTGATGTTGTAATCGAAAGCTACGGGCTAAGCTTGCAAGAAGTATTCGGTGGGCGATCGACTCAACCAACTTTGCAAGAGCTTATAGATTTAAGGTATGAATTATTTGAAGTTGGTGGTTCTGGTGGCATTGACCTTACCGCGCCGCCTACAAACATCGGCACAACTACACCTGTAGCTGTTAATTCAACAATCTTCACAGCACTTCCTGCTAACAATACTTCTGCCCTTATTGCGAGTGGCTCATCGCTCACTGGTAGTAATGCTCAGAGCCTTGTGAATTTAAGCCAGACTTGGAATACTACAGGTACTCCAACCGCAATCTTTGCAAACATTACTGACACTGCTAGTAATGCGGCTAGTAGCTTATTGGATTTACAGGTAGGCGGAATGAGTAGGTTTAACGTCAGGAAATCTGGCACTATCGACATTTCTAATTCTGGTACAGCAGGAGTGCTATTAAACGACAACAGCACTTCTGGTATAAGAGCAAATTCCGGTAGCGGAAATATCAAGATAGGTTCGCTAAATGGTTTTGGGTTGGGTGTTTGGAATAACTTTATCGCAATTCATCCTAGTGCGGGAATAGATACTTGCCTATACCGTGACGCAGCCAACACCCTAGCCCAACGCAACGGGGTAAATAGCCAAACATCACGCCTCTACAAATCTTTCACGGACGTATCTAACTACACTCGTGCTGCATGGCAATTCAACGCTAATGGAATTGCTCTTGCTGGCGAAAGTGCTGGTACTGGTGACGCAAATATATCAATCACTCTTATCCCTAAAGGTACAGGTTCTGTTCGTACCACTGGCAAAATTTACCCTGCTACAGATGCTTTGGCAGAACAAACTGCGACAGGGATATTGGCTGGTACTGGTGCGCCAAATAATGCTAATGGTGATAATGGCGATTTCTATTTAAGAAGTGATGGCGGCGCTCTAACCACTATCTACCAAAAACGGGCTGGGGCGTGGGTTGGAATTGTATAAATAAAGGATAAACAAAAATGACAATCTTAAACTTTTCAATTGATTTTACCGAAGCACAGCTAACAGGTATTGCACAGGCTCGAACTGCTTACAATGCTACGAATGAGGCTCAGCTAACCGACTCTGAATATCTGGAATATGTGTTGCTTGGCGCTGCTAATTCTTATGCTGCTCAGTATTCAGGCTCTGCACCTGTACCACCATCGCCTATTGCGCCGCAATCCCGATCAATCGATATGCGGCGATTATGCTTGGCTTTGGAGCAAATGGAATTGCTAGATGATATTGAGTCCGCGATCGCCGCGCAATCAAGATCAGCACAAATTGAATGGGAATTTGCAACCGATGTCAGAGCCGATCATCCTTTGGTGGTGCAATTGGCTACTGCGATGAGTCTTGATATTGATGAGATATTTGATCTTGCTGAGAGCTTTACTTGATGCGCTAAAATGCCCCTATATCATAAATAGCTATGTCGGCAATGATACATAAAACCATAATCGGGGTAGCTCCTCAGCGCCCCACGCCAGCACCCGAATCGCCGCCCCCTAGGTCGGTCGATCCTTGGGTGGTGCTTCTAATGCTTGCATCAAGCGCGGGGACGTACATCGCTACGCAAGCCCCAAAGCTGTTTAGTAGTCCCCTGTTTGCCAAGGTCGCGCAAACAGCGATCGCCGATCATCAGGCAAAAACTTCTCTCGAAGTCGCGACTGAATTAACCCAGAATAATCTGCAAATTCAGCAAACCGAGGCAAAGATTGATGAGCGCCAAGATTTGATTGATTTGCTTAAGCAGGTATTGCTCGAAACCCAGAAAGGGACTAATGAGCAGCAATCGCAAATATTGACCCTATTCGGGCAGATGATGGCATTGCAAGCAACCCATGCTAAGGCGGCTGAATCTCAGTCTGCGATCGCCGCCCGATTGGAAACCATAGCTACAGCGATCGCTGAATCAATTACAATTTTGAATCTCAGTTCAGCCCGTAGCCAAAAGGAAACTACTGAGATACTAAAGAAAGTTGCGGACGGGCAAGAAATTACCCACGAATACGTGGCAAGCTTAGCAGGTGAATTGCGGGTCAAGCTTGCCGATATTGAGAAGACGATCGTCGATGCGATTAACGCAAAAAAATGAGCTACCCAAATTTGAGTAGCTCATTTTTTTATTTAAATTTTGAAAATTTATTTTCAAGGAATTGGCAAATATTCGGCTCGCCTTTGTGAATGCCAATCTCGGTAATAAACCCTTCAGCGATCGCCGCCTGTTTGAGGCGCTCAATCGTGCCTTTAGGCAAGCGTAGATTAAGTTGGGCGCGATCGCCCTCGCCTTTGGGTCGCCCCTTGCGCTTAGGGGCTAGGCTAAAAAATCGTTCACATCTAGATACTCGCAGCCTAGGTTAGCGGCAAATTGGCGATCGCTATCTCTGCCATTGGCATAGGCTGGATTGCCTGATAGATCGCCTATGTAGTGGGTGATCTTTCTGCTAAACACAGTTTGAGCAACAAACCCCATTCCTGCACGGGGTTTGCGAAAATTCAAAAGGTGATCATCAAAGTATGTCCACCCTTGTTCTTTTGTGCGCCCCCAGCAACTTTCCCCTTCATCAGGGCAAAAGAAAGCCCCAATAAAGTTAGGCTGTTGTGCCATAAGCCAATCAAACTGAGCTTTGACCACTTCGAGCGTGGTGTAGCCATGTGAAATACCAGCCTGATTGCTGATAATAATCGAGTTTTTTGGCACTCTAGCAAGGACTTCTTCAATCAAGGGCATTTCTGCACCTTGATAGTTTTGCGGGTGTCCTGCGGCGAAATTGCCGAGTTTCCCAGCCAATACTCCATCGCGATCAAAAGCGTACATATTTATTTACTCCTCATTGGCGGCGAAAAGTTCCCACAGCGCACGGGAAAACCACTCCTCTGCTTTTGCCGAAGCAAAAGATATGGTGTCTTCGTCAAAGTTTTTTTCAATAGGATCAAAGAATTGAGGCTGGCAAATTGCCTCTTTCATGATCCGTTCTGCGGACCTTCTGTCAGGAACGGAAAAATTTTGGCATACTTTCCCATCTAGGAATCGCGTAACTACCCCGTTTTCTACTCGCTCAATGGGGTAGCGCCACGGCGATGGGATTGGATTACTGTCTCGCTGTTTTTTTACAATCCAGTCTGACTCAGCCAAGATGTCGGCGGCTGCATCCCAATTGGCTCCATTACACCAATAAACGGTGTCTAAGCCTTTTAGGAAATGCTTGTTTTTTTGCCCCAAAGCAAAACTAATTGCTTTAGGGCAGCCAAAAATTACGGCTATTAAACACCCTGCCAAGCGCGGGTGAAGCTGATTGATTTGCTCCATTACCTTTGCTTCTTCTTTGCTCAGCAGAGGCAATGCACTTAGGCGGTTTCCTTTCCCTGCAAGAAGATCATCTAAGATGATCTTCTCCCTATTCAAGAAGAATAGATCGTATTCTTCTTGCACCCGTTGGGTGTCGATGGTCAGGGTTGTGGCTGTTCGTTTCCTATCGCCTTGCCACGTCCATGTAGCAATTGGCGCGTAATGTTTTTCTAATTCGGGCATTTGCGCCTCCTTGACGCTAATTTAATTGCCTTTCGGCAATGCGATCGCTAGGACTCGAACCCAGCTTATAAGCAATCTTTTCGCCTATGATGTTGCCCTTGGATTGATACTGAGAGGTGATCAAGCTCTCTTTCTCATGGTGCGTCCGTTTTGTCGCACATCCTAAACAATAGGTACTTCTTCCTAAAGGAATTTTCGCTACGTGGGACTCGATCCCACTTTTAAGGCTACTTCGATTGCTAGACCCTTGCCTTGGTTAAGGGATCGCACGGCGGGTTGGTGTACCGCCACGCTCTGCCAGATGCAGAGACGGCTCCTTTTGTTTTAAGCCCGTGGAGTCAGGGCTAGCAAATTAATCAAAAACTCCTTTTCTAAAATCGTTTTTGATGCTTTCAATTTCTGTTTGCAAAGCGCGAATCTTTTCCTGAACAATGGACTCATGAGGACGAGCGCCATTGAAGAGGACAACATCAGCAAACACTCCTCTAATGATGACGGTGTTTGCATCAGCCCATTTTTGCTGATGTCTTGTCACCCTAAAAGGGCAAACTTGAATGCTGGGGCAAATTCTTTTTAATTCATCCCAGCATTCATTTGGTACGAATGCCCTTTTGAACGGAGTTAGTAGGCTCCCATCCATCAGTTCTCGAAACTTGGGGTGCGTTGTGATGATTTTTACGATCTCCGCTTTTTGGGCGAAAGTCAAAGGTTTAACGGGTTTTGCACCCAATTCTTGCACCCATTTAATTTCTGTCTCCAATCTAGCAATTGTTTCTTTCGCCAAGTTGAATCGCCGAATTTCTTCAGCTTGTTTTGCGGCTTCAGTATCCGCAAGTTTTTTCAGGATGTCGCCTAATGGCTTAGAGAAATCCAATCCATTAGGCGAATCGTAGCGGTGTGCCATGATTAAATCGTGGCGCTGGTTTGGCTTTAGCGATTCCCAGACCGCTCCATTTTCTTGAAGAATGGGCAACAACGCTTGATCATACCGAATCCACTCTTGTTTCCCTTTCCACTTTATTTCAATGGTTTTTTCACAATTTTGGCACAGCCCTTGAATTCCTTCAATTTTAATTTCAGTCATTGCTTGCCTCCTTTCGTTTTTCAATTTAACCTTATGTAAATCATATTAAGCGCTTAAATATAATTTGTCAACCCCTAATTTAAAAAAAATAGCGATCGCCTCAAATAGGAGCGATCGCTAATCAGGATGGGTTAGGGGCTGATGATTTGGCAAGCCCTAGGCAGAAAGGTTCCGCCGCTTTCCACTTCCCAAAAGGTAGCGCCAAGATACTGCACTTCCCTTTTAAATATTCCTTCCCTGCGGATGGCACGGGCGTTGTCAACTTCAATAACGCGATCGCCTATGTTGGGGGCTACGATAGGCGATCGCGTGGGGAAAGGCAAATCAGGCTGAATGAACACTTTTTTACTCATCGTCATCATCTGGATCGGGATATTCTTGATCTAGATTGCCAATGATTTTTAAGATTTCATATTCAACTCGTTCTTTCTCTCCACGACTTAAATTGACTGGAATAAAATCAGGTTTAGAGAACTCTGGAATATTCTTGATGCACAGATCGCAATAGGCGATCGCTCTTTCGAGTGAATAGGTGTGCGATTCATGTAATAGCCATCCTTGCCAAACGATGGTATAGGGATAAGTGCAAAGAGGATCGCTGGGAGCTTGTACAACCTTCAAGGTTTGATTGGTGTAAAAACAGCGCCATAATTCGGCTGTTTTGATGCGTTGTGGTGGCAAGCGATCTCCAACAAATTCGCTCCACAAATCATCGTCATGGTGAATATAGTCATCGGGAAGTTTCTCGACTAAAACTACTGCGGTCTGACGGGCTAAAGAACAGATCATTTAACTAATTCCAATAGTGATAATTTATTTTACGCAAGGGGGATTAGATGGGTACTGAGTGCGCGGATCGCTACAACTGCGGGGATCTTGGGAGTAAGCGAGCGCCGCGATTGGGAATAGAAATAAAACGGAAACTGCGAGAGATAGAATTTTCATGCTATTAGACTCCTTAGATTTGTAATTAGAACTTCGTGCGCTTTGCTTGGCAGTGCTTGCCAATTGGGATAATTCGATTGATCGCGATCGCGGTATTTCTGTACAAAAGCTTCAAGCCTTGGCGCAATGTCAAATTCAATTTGCATAAGCAAATCTTTGATATTTTCAATTTTGCGATCGCGATCGCTGACTGCGGCGGCAAATTCAACAGCCACATTTTTAGGTGTGCGCGGGGTGCTAATCATGATTCGCCAATCGTGGTAACTGCGATCGTGTAGCCATTCGCAACACTCGCGATTTAGGTTTGTCGAAAAATTAGCGCGGTAATCGGTGGCGCTAACTGGTCGGGGCAACCCTTCGCCACTGCCTTTCGCCTCACGAATTTGGTTGTTATACCAAACATCGCGTTCGTCCTGCGACATTTCATAGGCTTTTAGCAAGGCTTGCCCTGCGGCGCAATCGTAGCGCTGGCAGATATACGGTACGATATCGCCTTGCGGGGGGATGTCAACCAATTCGTTTAAGTAGGGGTTACTGACTTTGCCTGAATCTTGGCAACAAAAACACTTTGCGGGGGGCGCAATTTCACGCTCAATAAGGGGCGTAGATCGAAGCGTTGCTTGTATTTTGCTCATTTAGATATTTCTCCCACTGGTCATATGACCATGTTTTTTGTTCTTCCGTCCAGGTTAGAGGATTTGGTTTTAGCAATCGGGGGCGATTATCCTTTTGCGGTTTTGGGGGGCTAGAAGCCTCTGTTTTTTTCAACTTGATGTATTCCTCATAAAGGATCTTGATCTCGCCCCTACGCTTTAAATTAAACTGCCCTGACGCAATATTTTTTGCAGCGTCTGCCATATCAGGTTCCCACTCGCCTTTTTTGGCTGATGGAAGTTTTTGCAAGCGATTAAGCACAAACTCTCGAAAATCAATATCTTGCGCTAATTCGCCACAATCAATCTCTGATGGTTTCCAATGCATCTCAAATTTTTCAATATCAGAAATTTCTGAATGCACGCGCACACAAGAATTATTTATGTGTGGATCTTGTTTAATCTGATCTGATCTGATCTGATCTGATCTAATCTCCTCTTGTCTACCGCGTGACATCGGCGTGACATCGGCGTGACAAGGCGTGACATCTTGAGCTTTAGCTAACTTGTCACGCTCTCGCTGTAAACGTTTGCGCTGTTTTGTAGCTTCAGGATGATCACTAGGCTTGTCATATTGCCTTTTATCCCAATTTCGGATCAAAATTTCGTCTTGGCTGAAGTCGATAAACCCTTTAACTTTGAATTTAGCCTTTAAAGTCCTCCAGTCTTCTGGCTGCATTTCAAGCTCAAAAGCAATATCATCATCGTCAAGCCCTGCAATAACTCCGCGTGTTTCAGATTCACTGGCAAGGCATAGCAAAATAATAAATGCGTACCTTTCAGCAACTGGGAGTCGCTTAATTTTGGGGTCATTTCTAAACTCTGAGTGAAGTTTGAACCAAGTCATTTTACTCATCCCTTCACCTCACGGGCGGCGATCGCCTCTTTGCAATTATCAATTTGCGCTGCGGCATTAAGCCAGAATGGGTCAGCGCTGGAAAACATTGCGCCATCCCCAAAGTCTTGAGCGATGTCTGCTATCACTTCTAGCAGACCAGTGACTCCCGCCGATCCCATCATTGATCGCAATGTGGAGCGATACTTTTGATATAGGGCGGGATTTCTTTCTTTGAGCATCATCCCTTCACCTCGCGGGCGGCAAAAATAGAAGCCTCAAACTCATCAGTAATGATTCCAGACTTCAAACAGATTTCTTGGTACTTCTCTTCAGTAAGAGGAATAGCGCCAAGTTGTTTGGTAATCAAAGCGCGAGTAGGGAAGCTTTGTACCCCACAAACGGTTAGCCTTTTAGCCATTCTTCACCTCACGGGCGGCGATCGCCTCGCGATATTCAGGATGGATATTCATCGGCTGCAAAGCCCAGCTATCCCAATCAGAATATTTGTCTAAGCATTTTTGGCAGATCGCAAAACTAGGATCAATGCCATCAGAAACGATCCCTTCAAGGGTAAAAAGATTTCCCTCTTGCACCCATTTTTTACAGCGATCGCATCGCTCTTTAGTTTTCATCCTTTCACCTCCCTAGCGGCGATCGCCTGATTTAGCAAACGGATAACAGTAGCCTTTAGGGTGCGATCTTCAGCCTTTGCTAAGGCTTTTAGATTTTCCATTAGCTCTTTGTCGATTTCTACGACTAGTTGCACTATGCCTGTTTTTTCTTGGGCAGAGCGATTTAGAGCGGGGTCGAAATACTTGATAAGAGCATTCTCGACACTTGGGAGTAGGTCAGCGTCCAAAGCAAGATACGCGATTCTAACTTGCCCCATAGCTTTTAATGCTTTGGTTCTGTGATGTCCTTGCCACCTTTGATTTAGGTTTGCAGTTCTTCCAATGTACTGAATAGTCCTTTGAGAATCGATCGCAAAATAAATGGCGGCTTCGTTTGGCAGTTCTGATTTTGACCCTAGGGGGACGCTTGGGAGTGAAGATAGATCTAGTGGCTGAGGATCAATCATGCTACACCTCCTAATTCCGCTTTAGCAATTAACTCGCGCATGGCTCTACGCAATTCCTTGGACAAATCGGTGTCAAGCTTTAAAGCTGCCTTGTTAGCATCTTCTCGCAAAGACTTAGGGGCTTGGAAATTTACTATAACTTTTGGCTCTGAATTAGTCATACCTTATTTCTAATGCAATAATTAAAGTATCGCTCTTTATTTCCTATAGGTCAAGCCCCAAAATCCCTTATAGATAATCGCTATGCAATAGATAAAACTCTATGATTGCTGGCAATAAAAAGCGATCGCTGTAGGAAGCGATCGCTTTATTTTTACTCTCTGCCTCTAGTTAATATCTGGCTAATTACCAGTCCTGCATCATGCCAAGCGATGAGTTCTTCCACTCTGCCAAAGTTTTTGCTGCGAATAACCCAAAAGCAATCTGACTCGTAAAACGTTTTTGCTCCCAGTCGCTTGCCTGTACGTTGGGCAAGCTGCTTTACGCTATCAGGGGCATCGGCAAAAACTTTTACCTTATTGAGTTCGACTTCGAGAGTATCGCTATCCTTGACGAACTCAACTCGAAATACATAGCTTGATTCGGTTTCACAATAGGCGATCGCGTGGCGCAATGGCTCCGCAAACTCATCCAGTTCATCTCGCAGTGACTCTGCGTAAGACTTTAAGTTTATTCCAATCATCCAATCATAATCCTGCTATTAATTTTTGATACATCAAGGGCGGTACTGAATTGCCGATACCCTTCCCGTCTAGCGACTTCTTGCCACTCCATTTGTAATCATCGGGGAATGACTGCAAACGTGCCAAGCAAGGAATGTCTAAGGCTTTGATTTTGGCATTTTCTAGCAGTGCATTAGCCCTATGCCAATGTCCGTCCTGCCCCATAGCTCTCAGCGTCCAACATGGCTCATCGGCGGCGCGGGTCTGTAAGGGGCGATCGCTTCTTGCCCCTGTGTTTTCAAGAAGCAATGGCAAATCGCTTTCATCGTATGGAGCTAATGCCCTAATCTGCCAATCAGCCAGCTTACTATCAGGCAAATCATGCACCTTATCTTTAATTGCCTTATACCATCCAATATGTTTTTTAGGCAGTGGTAACGCGGGGATAAAGCCACCCTTTACCGCGATTAAGATTAAGCGGCGGCGCGATTGGGGAACGCCAAAATCAGCAGCATTTAGAACTTGATGATTTATCCAGTATCCTTGCGAGTAAAGCATTTCAACGATGATATTGAACGCTTTGGATTTGCCGTATGCCTGAACATTCTCAAGGGTGAACGTGGGCGGCTGTAGTACTTTGATAAATTCTGCGACCTTTCGGGCGCAGTCGACATCTAGCTGCTTCTCACCTTTTTTCGCGTTCGCAGTTGAGAAAGATTTGCATACAGGCGATGCGTGTAAAACATCTACTTTCTCGAACTTCATAGGGTTAGCGTCTAAGATGTCCATGACATGGCACTTGCCGCCAATATTTGCCTCATGTAATTCAGCTAATTGAGGGTCAAATTCCACTGACTCGCAAGGCTCAAACCCTGCGGCGATCGCGCCTAAATCGCAACCGCCGATCCCTGAAAACAATGATGTAAATATTGGCTTACCCACGGTGATGCTCCTCACGCAAAAGCTCATCAATAATGTTTTTGAGCGCTGATTGAATGTGACCACGCAAAATGTAATTAGCTTCAGGCAGTGGATAGATTACAATTCCAGAACGAATATGTGTACGATTCTCTGAAATTGGACAATAGAAAGCTCTGATACTAATCATCGCTGTTATCTCCTTTGGGCGCGGGTTGCTTTTTGGGAATAGGCTTAGCGATTGGAGTAGATGGTTTAGGCGTAGTCGGGGGCTTTTTAGCAGGTAGAAAAGGCTCAATTCCTGCAATCATTTGATAGCGTAAATGGCTCATGGTGCGATCGCCTCCTCTATGGGCAGGTAAAATGCAATTTTATTTTCAACGCAAGCCCTGCGAAAAAGATTGAAATCGCAATTAGGAATGTAAATATACATAGTTCCTCTTGCGGAAACAATCAAAGTATTCTCTGGGATGCCAGTAGTTGCAATATCTCTAACAGCTTCGCCATTGTGAATATATTCAACCCAGCAAGCCAATCGTTTCTTTTTGGCTTGCTCCCAAGCTTTTTCGTAATCTCGGCTTAGTTCAAATTTCATGGTGCGATCGCCTCCTCGGTTAAATCATCGGGCGAACAATTCAATGTATTGCAAAGCAAAACTACTGTTGCAAACTGTTTAAAGCCTGATCGTTCATTCTCCCAATTGGCTACAGTATTAACCGTTACGCCTAGCATTTTTGCTAGTTCGCTTTGGGAGATACCAAGGCGATCGCGATGAGTTCTGATATTGAGTTTAATCATGAATTACCTCTTTTTGAATTTTTTCAATACAGGTAATAATTTGAACTTGCTCAACTAAATAAAGATCTCTTGGAAATGATGTCCAATCGATCAATGTTGCCGCTAGGGCTTCGCAAACTTTTTGCGACACTTCTTTTGATGGAATGCCGCTAACAATTAGCGATTTTTGGGCAAATACACTAAAAGTCCCATCTAGTGTTTGCCTGATTTCAAATTCAGTCATTTCTTGATACCTCTATTATAAATTCTGGATATAAAACAACAGCCTTAGCAAACTGCTCTCTATAGCTATCGCCATAGGGCGCTTTGTCAAAGCCGAATAGCATGATGTGTCCGCGATCGCAGATCTCTTTATGCTCAATCAATTCTCCAGATAAGCGAACCGCAAGGGCGATCGCTTCATGGGAATAGGTTGAGCATAGGATTTTAATTTGGGGCATTGATATCACCCCACTGAATTAAAACCCCTTCAAAGGGCAACCCGTAGCTTTTTTCAATGTACTGGATTAGATCATCCCAATTGTCAAAACCATCGGCGATCGCAAAGGTATCTAAATGGACTTTAACCATTTGAGATTCATATGGCATAACATAGCCATTTCTCATGATTTGGATATGCTTGACGCTTGTGCAAGTAGCCTCTCCTAATTTTTCGCAATCTTTGGGTGATTGCTGTTTCCAGAAAAGGTAAAGCTTGTCGCCTGTGGCGATCGCCCGTTTGCGAACTGACCTGATGGTTTGGCGCTTCGCGCCGCTTATGATTTTGTCTTTAAAGACTGAAAATGATAATGCTGGCATTTATTTCTCCTTGAGCAGTTCATTGTTTTTACCCTGCGATGCTTTGAGACCTAGCCTTAAAAGGTTTTCAATAACCACGCATGGGAATACTTTTGACTCTACTGCGATTCGATTGATTTCCAACTTAAGATCCTCATCAAGCATCAATGTTGATCTCTTTCTTGCCATGCTAATCCTCGCGATTTGCTTCTTCGTAGGACATGGGCGGTGCATAGTTTGCTTTTGCCTCTTGAATGTTTCCGCCTTCTCCGACTATTGCACCGTCTTCCCATAGAGTGAATCCCTCTTTGGTTTTTTGGACGTAGATGCCACTTACTCGCGATGAGTAATTAGCTGGTGATAATGGTTTTCTTTTTCTCATTGAATTACTGTAACTCTGTGTTTAGTATTGCATACTTACATACTTATGCAACTATAAACAGCTAATGCTAATCGCCATAACCATAGACGCTACTCTATGCGATATTTATATAAAGATGCGGATTATATGGCTTGCTGACCTTGTAGCGTGAAAAAACATAGGGGAGATCCCCAAATTGAAACCTATGTATATATTCTTGAGAGGGAGAAATATTTTTGCAAAATATTGGGGTGATGTCGGCGGCGGTGTTGTTTATCGGAATAACTGGAAACATATTTGAGAAGAGATCCTTTATTCCGTAGCAGATAACCTAAAAACCGCGCGGCAAGGCAAAAAAAGAAAAATTTTTTTTAAAAAAAGAGGTGAAAAACATCTGAAATTCACTTCCGCTTTAGGGTTGGATTTTGGCACAAAAAAAGATCGCCTATTGCTAGGCGATCGCTGTAAGAGATAGAAGTTTATGCAGTTCGGCGATCTTCCTTCGCCTTAAACTCTAGAACCTCGCCATATGGTGCGGGTGCTTCCTTGCTGCAAGTCATGATGCTGGCGTTGTTTTTGCCTAGTGAGCCGATCGCGATGACGGGCTGATCTTGAATAGAATCAATAGCGATCGTGAGGTCGCGATCTTTGTCGGCGGTCTTGATGACCTTGATTAGATTGTCAATCTTGATCTTTGCCTGTTGGTCGGAATGGGCGGCGATCGGTAGGGTGAAGCATAGAGTATTGGCAATATATTCATAGCTAAGAGAAAAGCTTAAATGCGCCTCCCTTCCTTCGCTGTGTTGGTATCCGTAACCCTTGCGAAACCATGAGCTAGGCGCGATTGCTTGGTGATAGCTGACATACTGAGTGATTGGGGTGGCGATCGCTAGTGCGTAGTAGTACAAGTGTGTGGGGGTGGGTGTGTTGATTTCGTAACGCTCTGTCTTGCTGTCGGTGGTGAAGCATTTTAAAATTAGCTCCTGACCTCGAATATAAAGATCGATTGTGTCGCTACCCATCGCCTTAGCAATTTCGAGATTAGAGATTAAGGCGGCGCGATAATCGCGATCTAATACTGCCGCTTCTCCTGTCGCCTTGGGTAATTCGGGGTAATTACCCTCTAATAATTTTGAGGTGATCACGATGTCGCCGATCTCCATTGAAATATTAAAAGCATCATGAGTGATCATTAATTCGCGATCGCTTTTAGTCTTCAAAATCTCGAAAAATTTAGTAGGGATTGTGATATCACAGTTAGGCGCTGTAACTTTAAACTCTGCCTGTGCTGCCTTGTGTCCGTCTGTGCCTGATAGGGTTGCCACGTTGTCGCGGACCTTCAGGTTTGCACCTTGAAGCATTCTTGAGTGATGATTAGTTTTGATCGCTGGTTTAACAGTCTGCCACGCTTTTAAAAGCTTAGACTCCCATAATGTAAATGATTCGCCTTTGACTTCTGGCAAGCATGGAAACTCTGCGGGGTCAATTGTGGCGATCGCGTTGCTGCCTGTGCCTGTAATTTGGATCGCGTCATCGGTGGCGGTTAGCGAAAATTTATCCAACTTCGCTGTAAACTTCTTGAGCATTTCCCCGTTTGTGCAAAATACGGGGGTGTGGGGGATCTTGATACTGATCGCAGTTTCCAGGTCAAAAGCTTCTAGGGTGTTGCCTGTCGATTTGATGCAAGCCAAAACGGGGTGTGATGGGCGTTTGCTGACATACTTTGCTGCTAGGGCGATCGCTTCTTTGATTAACATGGCTTTGGTTGGGTGGTTGGGGTTTACTGGTCGGGGGCGATCACCATAGGATAGGCGATCGCTAGTGGGTGGTTAAAGTTTTCCTAGTAGCTCGATCGCCCTACGAACTTCAGCGCGATCAAGTAATTGGCATAGCTCAAAATCTTCGCTGGCGGCGATAACCCTGAGCTTGCCTTGAGCTATCCTGCGAAATAGCTCTGAAACATTGGCTTTACTGCCATATATGCAACCGTGGGCGATCGCTATGGCTTCTAAGGCTTTGCTATCAGCTTCGCAGACTGATAGCGTGATTGATTCGTTCTTTTTTGTCATTGTTTGGCGCGGTGCGATCGCGCCTTTACGCTATAGGTATTACTGCAAGCAGATCTCAACTTCGTGACCTTTGTCATTTAGATAAGGTGCAAAGGACTCCTCATCTTCTGCGAGTGAAATGCAAACATCGTTTACGACTTCTGACAAATTCTCGAACTTGTCAAAATCCCATGAAACTTGATGCTTAAACCATAGTGATCTCATCGAATTTTTTTGAATCATCGTGCGAACAATTTGTTCGATGGGCTTTGCGCCTGATTCAATCGAACCGTATTGAGTAGCTTGATATCTAGCTTCTTCGTCCCATGCCGCTTCTTGATCGCGGCGCTCTTGAATTTTTTCTGACCAGTCCATAATATTTAAATCTCCGTATAATTTGGTTTACCGTGGAAACTGCCTCTAAACTCAATTCCCACTATTAAATATTAGCAGTATCCGTACAGAATAGCAATACTTTTTAAAAGATAGTGTCCGTACACTAGAAAAAATCATCTTGCGGCGGCATGGGCTTTGCCGATCGCAACTCGATCAAATACTGCTGCAATTCATCAGAGCTTAGCTTCTCGCGGGGCTTATTCCAGCGAACTAAGCAATGCTCGGCTTTGCCAAGATTAAGGCGTGTGCAATGCACGTCTAGCTCTGAAAGGATAGAGCTAAGATCAATAGGCTCTGCTGGTGGGACAACTAGCTTTGATTTCTTTTCAGAAAGCAGTTCGCTGGCTTCTGTGGCGATCGCTGGTACTGATAGAAATACCTGCCAAATTGCGGGGGTTTTGATTTTTTTATACAATTCTTCAAAATCCTTGAGATTGTTACAGGCGGCGATCGAGATCTTGAGCTTGGCTAAGTACTTTGCGGGGTCGGGCGGTGCTTTGGGCTTAGGTGCTGCCTTGCTACTGCATTCCAAATTAAGATTGATCGCGCCCGATCGCGCCTCACATCGCCACAAACTGATATCTATTTCGATGTCCCCGTTTGAGGCATTGAGAAGATCTTGGATCATGGCGCGATCGATTAACAGATAGCCTTTATAGCTTGGCTGGCTGTCTTCGGTTTTCTCAAATCTGAATAGCGTTCCCTTGTTTGGGCGTTTTTCATATGCCATGTTTTTTTCTCCTGATAATAGTTAACCGATCGCTGGTGTGCGATCGGCTGTGAGTGATTAAAACTGCAAGCGGTTTTGTACTATTGCAAAAGCTTCTTTGATTACTCGATGATTTTCTGGATAAGCTTTGTAAGCTTGCTGTCTTTGAGTCCATTCGATTAGTTCATCTAATTGATCCTCGTCTTTGCAGCGATCGCAAGCACCAGAAAAAGCGGCGAAAAAATCTGACCATACGGGCTTTGCTGTAACATCGATCGCTGGTGGTAGTTGGGCGATCGCGTCAACATTTGCGAGTTTGCGGGGTTCGTAAATCGCCCCAATTTCTGCATACTTGGCGGCGCTAATAGCGCGATCTATCTTTTGCTGATACTGCGGATCAATTGATAGATACAGTAAGTTTTCTTCGCCCCTAAATTGTTTCTGGGCTGTGGTTTTCGTGATCATGCGTGGCGATCGCGACAAAATCAACGGGGCGTACTTCAGAGATGCGCCACATAAGGCAAGCTCGGCGGCGATCTCTTGCAGTTGGCTCTTCAAAAAAACAATATCGTTAATTGAGGTGGTTGAAAGTTCGATATTCCCTGAGTAACCCATGTATCTAAATTCAGGCATCCCAAATTTAATTAGGGCTGAGGCTCTGCACTTATCGCAACCTTTGGGGCTATTAGGTGCGCGGCAAGGCTTAGGCTCGTTGAGGTGATAAACTCCGCGATCGTCTCTCCACTCGGTAATAGTTTCTCCATCGCACTTAGTTTTTAAAAGACCTCCTGTGCCAAATTCTGAGTACCAATCATCAATCAGTTGATCAATGTTGTCATGTTTGAAAAAGATTTGAATTTCTTTGGGCTGATCGCCGTAGAATTGTTCCCAAATTTCCGCCACTCTCTCGGCGCTAACTCCAGGGGTGGGGACAAATCTAAAGTAATTTAGGTTTGCCCCTGGGCGGTTGCCTGTTTTCTCTGCCCCTTTGAAAATCTTGCCAATTGGCTGCACCCTTGGCGATCGCTCGGTGGGGCTGTATCTTTTAATTGCCATAATTTTTTGCTGAATAATTGAACATGATGCGCGATCGCCATATAGAATCAATGGCGATCGCTGAAAACTAAAGGCGGCTAACTCTCCGCTTTAGTTCTTCGCGGGATAGTGAGGCGATCGGGCGGTTGGCAGATTGCATTTCGGCGATCGCTTTTTCGACTGCTATCTTTTGAGGAATTGCCCCCGTGCAAAAGCGATCGGGTTTGCAGTCGATCCAGAATCTGTAATAGAAAGCGCGATCGCTTTTTAGGAATGCTTCCATATCATCCATGTTGAATGATCGAAAAGAATGCTCATTGTAAATAAAATCTCTGGCGATCGCGATCGCAAAGTTTTTTTGCTTCTCGCTGACTGCGGTTGCTGCTAGACGCGGATCATTTAGAAAGAAATAGCGGATATCACTAATCCTTCTATTTGCTGCGTAAGCAATATCGTAATTAGGTAGCATGATTTTTTGTGGGTGGTTGGGTGGAGTTTGCTGCCTTCACTTTTGACTGGCGCTGTAGGCTACGGCGCGATCGACTATGCTGCAATCAATTCGCGATCTTCACTGTTGATTGATTCGCAGATGTCGTCAATCTCGGCGGCGATCGCTTCGGGAGCAATAGAAACTCCGTAATATTCGCGCAACTTGTAGGCTATAAGATTGGGATCTTGACCTTGCAGATCTCGCAGTGCCAATAAAATCAAAGCTTCGATGCGTTGCTGGGTTGGGTATGTCATGGGTTTAAATCTTGATAGGTTGATCGCGTGTTTGATTTGTTTTTGAGTTTTGCCACTGCCTCGGCTTCTAAGCGATCACGGTCGATTGCTATTTGGCAGTAATGCAGGGCGATCGCTCGTTGCCTTTTGATGGCTGCGGCGATCGCTGGATCTTGTTGTGGGATGGCGAAAATATCAAGTTGTTTCATGTGGTGGGGACTGGGTAGGATTTTTGAAAGCCTCCCTTTTCGTAATGGAGATCAAGGGATCTCTTTTTTGCCTTGGCGATCGGTATCGGTGTAGGCTGTAGCATGGCTTTTATAATCCCGTTGCTTTCGGGAATATCCGCCATATAAGGCGGGAAAATTGATACTTTTAATGGCTCCAATTAAAAATCCTCGCTAGTTGGTTGGGTTTTGCCTTTCGGCTATGCCCGATCGCTCCGCTCTGAGGTGGCGATCGGGCGATCGCTGGATCTAGAGTGTGGCTCTGTTGGCTAGGCGATCGCTGATCAAGCCGTCCTTGTGGATCGAGTTTAGCCAATCCACAAAGCAGCATCTAATATCTGTGCTGTAATCTTTTTGACGCTTGCGGGTTCGGTACTCGCTTGTAAATTGTGGGTGTGCTTGCCAAAATGCGGCGCGGATCTCTGTAATGGTTTTCATGGTTTTTTATAGTTGGTGTCGGTGGGGGTGAGACTAGAAAAATGATTTGGCTTCGTTGCCTTGGGCGATCGCCTCTGCATCCGACAGCCGCGCTAGGCGATCGCGCTGTAAGGATAGAAGCGATTCATAGCACTGACTAGCATTACGGTATCCGTACCGCTTGCCTTGCTCAAAAGATGAGCCGTCTCTAAATAAAATTGCAGTTCGCGCTAGCGCGACTTTTAAAATCCCTGCTAGATCTTGGCAATCTTCCCATGATCGTTTAGTGGGGCGCTGGCGTTTGGGCTTACCTCCGAATAGTTGCGCCGACGCATCTACTGGCATCCCGCCGTATCTTGCATCGACTGCGATAAATTGATGCTCTTTCCAAAAATCTTGCATAATGCTTTATACTCCTAATACTGCCTTTGGTTGGGTGGTTTTGCCGATCGCTTTTATAGGCGATCGGCTTTGAATTTTAGATGATCGTTAATACCAGGCTGTCCAGATCCCGTTAAGGTAGCAGCTTTTTAGCGGTGCGGCTGGGTAGCGACTGAACTTTTTAAAATAGGCATTGCACAGATCGGCAAAATGTGTAAATGTTTGAGTCCCCAGGATGTAGTTAGTCATTTAAAATCTCCAAAAATAGCTGAGGTTTTAGGCGGTGGTTGCCTTCGCTTTGCGCTGTAGGCTGGCGGCGCGATCGGGTGGTTAGTGCGTGATTTCGTAAAGATAATCGCAGGTATCTTGTGCGAAATTACTAAAATCCCGTGCATAGATATCCATGAGAGACCCAAAACAATCCTCAATGAATAAGCTGAAATTGTGTAGATCTTGGATTTCGGCTACCGCTTTTACTCTTATTAGGTGAAGGTGAATCATTTGATTTGCTCCGTTGCTTTATTCATTTGGTGTGATACCATTGTAGCCATGTTTACATGGCTTGCATAGGGGTTTTAGATTTGTATAAGCGATCGCTTTGCCTTGCCTTAATAAGATTTGCTTATACCGTGTAAACATGGCAGTATTAAGCGCTAGAATAGCGCTAATAAATTTATATAGAATGTATGGCTAAAGTTGTTAATGGCGATCGCGGTCTGTTTGCGCCGATCTCTGGATCGTCCACTTTTACCGCTACTGGTTCCCGTGTTTTTGCTTTTCGTGATGCTGGCAAGAGTGCCGATATTTTGGGCGCTATGGAGTCGGGCGATCGCGGGGATTTTATTCGGGCGGCGATCGCTGAGAAGTTAGAACGCGATAGTTCCAATCAAGAAAATTGTCTTAGGGAAGGATAGCGCGGCGCTGTCTAAGTTTGATTATGTCTGAGCGATCGCCTATGCTGTAGCTGAAAATTTCGGGCGTTCTTTTCTCACGAACGCAACGCACCCATCCGCAGGATGAACAGCTACAGGCGTACGGCTAACGCAGTCATAGAACTAGCAAAACCCTGGAGCGTCATTTTGCTATTTATAGATTATTGGCTGTCTAAGTTGCGACGCTCGTTTTGCGGCAACTAAGCAAGACGCTAGATTTAGCTTTTGCAACAATATTGTACCGAAGCGATCCCATAGCAAGGCGTGAGATAAGTTGCCCGATATTGCATAAGTTCGCAGAAGCTCATAGAGCGCGATAGCGCGGCGCTGTGCAATATGTTGAGTTGCACGCCTAGCGATCTACTCTAAATTGGCGATCGCCGCCACTGCCAGAAATCCAAGGGCGATCGCCATATTGATATTGTTCTCCCAGATTAGATAGGCGATCGCAGTCCACAGCAATATTTTAATCAGCATCTAATCGAGCCTCAATAGCGGCGATGCGTATTTCGAGTGCAGTTAAGCGATCGCTTAATTCTGGTTGTTCAGGGCAATCTAAGCCTTTTCGCAAAGCATCAACTATTACCGTATTGATTTTTAGGTCTGGGCTTGACTGCTGAATTTCTAATATTTTTTCATCAACATCATCGGGAATCCTGATTGATCGGACTGGCATATAGCACCTATTACAACATAGACACAAAATACACTACAAACCTATTGACAGCACACATTACATTAGTGTAGTGTCTTTTGTAGTTGCTCCATGAATCAATCCATGAAGCACACCATGAATCATTGACTTAATGAACCATGAGCTATTCTCAAGTCCAAGCAGAGATTACGATCGCGCAATTTACAAGCGCTTTTGATATTCCCCGATCTAACTTCCAAAGATGGCGTGATGCTGTTTATTCGGGCGTGGGTGAATCGCCTTACACCAAAGACGAACTCAGGATCATTATTGAGGAAGGGATTAGGCAAAGCCAAAAAGCTGTTGGCGCAACCCGTAATCGCAATATTCAAAAACTAAGCAGGATATTAAATCAGTTATGAGCAACTACAAATCCAAAGCCGAGATCAAAGCTGAGCAACAAGCACAGCAAGGAAGATCAAGCAATACAGCTACCCTAGACCGCCCCATTACCGAAGAAGTTAAGACGATTTTTCTGGATTCAATGACAGGGGCTTACGATGCTTGCCATGAAGCTCGAAACAAGGGTATTTCGGCTGGTATCGCTAAGTTTCGTGCTGAAGTTTCTACAGGCGATCGCGATTTTTTCGCAGATTGGGAGATCGAAGCAGAGCAAATCTTGGAGGCTCGGATCTCGAATTTGAGTGCATTGCCAGAATGCACGGACTCTATTAAGGATTTGGCTTTGGATCTCTCAAATCTTGAGCAGTATCCCCTAGAATTGCTCCGCGATCGCAATAACTACCTAAATGATTTGCCATCGCTAGACGCGGATCAGGATCATGAATTGGAGGTTCTATACGGCTTCCTTACAAGCCGTCCAGAAGCGTCTAATCCAGACGTAGCCTAGTCTAGCGGCGAATAGACATCATTAGACAATAGACATTATGACCCTTGAAATATTGGCGCAAGCCGTAATTACAGATGAGTCTTTTCATCTATTTCATTCGTGGGTAACAGCCAAGATTGCCCTTCCTGTAATCAAAGATTTTCTTGCTGATCGGAAATTACCTTTGTCTGAAACGGAGCAAGACATTGTTAATACCGCATTATTGATTTCTCCTATTGAAAGCTGGGTTCTGTGATGCAAACTCTCGAAGAAATACTAATGGCGAGGCATTGCCCTAATTTTCAACCAAGGGCAATGCCTCTAGCAAGGGTAGAAACGCCTCAAGTTCTTGAGGCTGAATATATTCCCGTCAACAGCGCGATCGCCCCTATGCCAGCGCAACAAACCGAATTTGCGGCTTTAGCTCAAAAGCTAGATTCGCATCATAAGTTTGTTGCCGATGGATTTAGTCATTTGGTGACACAAGGGCAATCTTTTGAAGCTCGACTTACTCAATTAGAGCAGCAAAGGCAATCCGCGCCGATCGCTCAATATCAGCAGCCACAAGCTGACATCACCCCCGCGCTATTGGCGATCGCGCAACAGAACCAGCAAACTCAACTTGTGCTGGCGCAAATGGCTCAGTCTATGCAAAAGATTAGCGATCGCCCAACGGTGGTTAATCATTTTGTGGATAACACAGTGCATAACGATTCCCATGAAGTAATTGTTCACGGAGATAATTACGGGAATATATGCACTGACGGGGTTCAAAGAAATGGCGCTGGATTCTTGTGGATTTTATTTGGTGTAGTTGGCACAATAATTTTAGGAGCGCAGCTTTATGGCAAATAATCCACAAGAGCCACAGGAGCCAAAAGGGTTTTTCTTTGTTTGGTTTCCTGTTATAGGCTTAGTTGCCATGCTTGGCATTGCATCATGGCAAACCAAGGCTATTGACAAGATCATTGCACTTACTAAAAGTGCGCCTTCTATGCAGTCAGCTATGGCTACAGGGGAAGGGAGCAAGAAAACCCAATTAATAGGGTGTTACGCCCGTCTTGGGGTTTCCGATCCTGAGTCGGTAGCGAAATTAAACGCTTTGACTGAAGCCCAAGCAAATGATTTGCTTTACGAATGCAGGAAAGTATTACAAAAGAATTTAGAGCAGGAGAACCTCAATGGCAGATCAAATTCGGGAGTTTAATAAGCAGTTTAATGAGCAGTGTCAACAAATGGCTGTATCTCAAAAAGTTATGGGTTACGCATCAAAATGGAGAGAAATAGTCGAACATTTTGTTATCTGGGGTATTGCCCCAATGGTCGGATTTCATTATTTACTTCAATTTTTAAGTTACGTTTTTAACCCTTGGTGGGCTTCTCACCTAGTCGGGTCTGCTTTTGTAACAGCAATTTGGCTGACAGACAGACTTCGTGCTGGCAATTTCGTTATTTTTAAACGGATTGCACACCTCGCTACTGCCTATATCTTGATTGCATTTCGGTGATAATTATGGACTTTTCAACTGTCGACACATCCAAATTCAATGAAGTGCAAAGACAGCTATGGGGAATGCACTTTGGGAAACCGCGATCGCCTAAAGTTTCTACTCAAGAGCCACAGCGATCGCCTTTTTCTGGCATTCAATTAGCACAACCTCAGACAGCTAAACATCCTATTACTCAAGCTCTAGCCGATATTGGCATAGGTGCTGAATGGATAGGGCAGAAAGAAAGCCCTTCATTCATTCGGCACTTAATTAAGCCATGCGCAGGGGTAAAAGTGGCAACTATACTCAAAGCTGTTGAAGACTTGCAAATGGCTTTGATGCTTGATGTACCGCCCTTAGTATGCGTTAAGCATGGCGCGATCGCCATTGACTTACCGCGTCAAGATCGGCAAGCTGCAATGTTCTCTGATTTTTGGCAACCTTCCAAGAAATTAGAGGGTGCGATCGGGGTAAATATTGACGGAAAGTTAATTAAGGTTGATTTACGCAACCCCGATACTTGCCATTTTTTAGTTGGTGGGATGACTGGATCTGGTAAGTCGGTGTGGCTGCAAAGCTTCTACCTAAGTCTTGCTTTAGCCCACAGCCCCGATATGTTTCAGGCGATTATCTGCGATCCTAAGCGGGTGAGTTTTCCTATGATGCGCGAGTCTGCTCACCTAAGAATGCCAATTATCTATGATGCCGAAAAAGCGGAGCCTGTACTAGCCGATTTAATCAATATCATGGAATATCGGTATGGATTGTTGGAGCAGTCCAATTGCCAAGATATTGCCGAATACAGCAAAAAAACAGGCAATTCTGAACCCACAATTCTATTCATTTGCGATGAGTTTGCAGACTTATTAGATGCTGCGGAAGATCGGAAAGGATGTGAAACTAAGTTGGTCAGATTAGCTCAAAAAGCAAGGGCGGCTGGCATCAATCTATGTCTTGGCACACAGCGCCCAGATCGTGATGTAGTAACGCCTCGACTGCGTTCTAATCTGGTTGTCAGAATTGCTTTACGGGTTAAATCTATTCAGGATTCCGACATTATTTTAGGCGGCGGCGACAAGGCTATAAATGCTACTTCATTGCTTGGTAAAGGAGATCTGTACTACGAGGGCGATCGCTTACAAGCTTTACTGCCAACCGAATCAGATTTTGCAATGTTGCCAAAGAAAGCATTAGCGATCGCCCCTGCAACTATTGATATTGAGTCTGAGGCTGTGAGCGATGATATTGAATCAGAATTGATTCAGGTATTAAGCGAACTTTCTCAAAAGAAAGGATGGCTTACCGCTTCTACTGTGAAGCAATTTAGCCGCCAATTTAAGAATGTTTCTCCCGATCAAATTAGGCAAATGTTTTTGTACATGGCAGCTAAAGGAATTGGTAAAACCCAAAAAGCTGATAGCGCTTTGGAGTGGTCAATATGAGGCGATCGCACAGCCCTATGTTTGCTTTTCTGATATTTGCGATCATGTTTGTGTGGTTCTATTTTGTGACCGACATGGGCAAGCGAACTGTTGATGAACCTAGAAATATTATGGAGAAAAGACAATGAAAGCAAGCTATGAAACTCAATTGGAAATTTCTTATATCAACAATCGACCTATCCCCGAAGGTCAGATTAGTGATAACGCTCTTGTTTTCTGGGGTTTTCTATTTTTCCTGTTCACTGGTTCTCTTTTTGCAATACTTGGAGGCGATCGCTGATGTCATCAACCTTTGAACTAGGCTACCCCCTCAACACCCTCAATTATCACCTTGTGCTGCTACTGCACTTAGGAGATGAAGCGATCGCAGGAATGATTCTTTATGTATGGGATGTGTGGCAATGAAACCTCAAATTATTTACGATGGCAAATCCCTTGACGGCGATCGCCCCTCAACATTCAGCCAAGATTGTCGGCAACTAGCGCGAACAACTGCCATAGCGTCAACTGTCGCGATCGCCTTGCCCTTGGGTGTAGTAGCGGCGGTTGTGTACGGTATTTCAGAAGCTGTTCACGCTGCAAAGGAGCTTGAAGGATGAAAGGATTCGCAAAGATTTATGAAGTTCCCCTTGGGGCTTTCATTATGATTGATGGAAAACCAGTAAAGTGTAAGTCGCGTTGCAAAATAGGCGATCGCGTCTATTTCAATGGCGAAGAAATTTTTGATGCTCTTGACGCTGTGACTGAATGGTGGCAATAGATGAGTAAAAAGCCGCGCCGCGATCTCGCAACTAAAGAAGATTGTGCTGAGATTTACCGATTAGCACAGATTCTCGGCAAGAGGTGCAAAGCCAGTAATATTGATGCAAGCAAAATCCCAATTACTTGCAAAAAGGTAATCGAATCACACTATATTTTGGCTGATGATGGTAGCTACATTAGAAGGTATGGAGGCAAGAAATACCATGATATCTAAAATCCACGCTGACATGATCGCAGGGCATAAAGCGGCGATCGCTGCCCTAGAGCAATCAATAGCAGCAAGAGAAGCCAATGCAACTTCAAGCTATTATGGCGTATTGCCGTTTACCGCAATCAGCACAATTCATCAAACTGAATTGAAGCAACTTGAACAACTCAACACTGAACTAAGGAACATGGAGGCAATATATGGGAAAGCATAACCCTGATTACATCAACAATTTGAATGCTTACGATGCGTGGCTTTATTGCAACAAGAATATTGCTGAAGCTGCTAAATATATCGGCGTTACCCAATCGGAAATCAAGGCGGCGATCGCATGGGTGAAGCAAATTCCAGTCACTTCCCAAAATGAATTTGATCCTGAAACGGGTCGTGTCATTCTCAAAAACCCTGCTCACAGGGAAGAATATAATCGGTTGGTTCGATATCGAAGTGAGGCTGTGGCGTACAATTATGCAAGGTGCGTCACGCTTAATCTAGGTAGGGGTGCGTCACACCATTCAGATAGAAAAAGGTAGCTATGCAATATTTGTTTTTTCTTTTGCAAGCGGCGATCGCCTATACTTCCAAGCTTTATCTTGGGCTAAAGAGGGCTGTTTGCTTTCGCCTATGGAAACGGAACCGCGATCGCCTAACACTAGAACAATTTCTGCAAAGCCTTGAATTGGAATATTATGAAGCGTTTATTGAAGATTTATATAGAGGTGAAAAATGACTGCATCAAAGGAAGACTGCACCGCTTTTGAATTGGCTAATGAGCAAAATCGCCAAATTCAAGAGCGCGATCGCGAGATTGAAGAACTTCAAGCCTCTCTCAGGAACCATCATGAGCAGTTTGATAATCTTCGGCTTGGGGCTGAAGTGACGTACAAGGCGATCGCTATGATGCTTGAAGCCCTGAAAGGCGATCGCAAGCCCGATGAAATTAGGGATGTTGATGGCGTGATGGTGAAATTTAGAAATTATGATGATACTCTTACTCATCATCAGAAAAATATAATCATCGGCAATATCCAACGGGCGATCGGCAATGAGTCCAGCAAGCTCAAGGGGCGCAAGCTGATTGACATTTCCTATGATGAGCAACCCTTCTAATGGCTTCTCAATTAGAAATAACTTTTGCTCAACTCTGGGTAGCCTACTATCCAGAGATTGACTTACATAGTGAGTGGCGCTTCGCACCGCCTAGAAGATTCCGCTTTGACTTTGCACATCTGCCTAGCAAGATAGCGATCGAGTTGCAGGGCGGGATCTTTAGCCCCAATACTAGGCACATTAACGGGGCGGCGCTGCTTAAGGAACATGAGAAGCTAAACCTAGCAGCATCTCTAGGCTGGCGCATATTCTACATCTCAATCAAGACGGTTGACGACATTGCTATATATGAGCAGATTGCACAAGCGATCGCCAACTCATCGCCAGAAAAAACATAGGGGGGTTCCCCAAAACGAAACCCTTGTATATATTCTTGAGAGGGAGAAATATTTTTGTAGAATTATGTGATGATATATCAGTCTCCATCGATTTCCCCTCTATAGTTAAGCGATCGCCTGTCACTCTCTACAGATAGGCGATCGCTTTTGTTATTCCCTAATATTTGGATTTGCTTTAGCGTCTCTTGGAGCGGGTTCACCTTTTAGCACTGTGTCTAAAGTTGGTTTAGCTCTGCTGACTGATGGCTGCCAATTTTTAGGAGAGTCAAGATATTTCATCAGGGCTAGTTTCAACATTTCAGCATCAGGACTGCCGACTGATGCAAGTTTGCTGTAAGCCGTCATCAGGCGATTGGGATCGATTGGTAAACTTGAGCCTATACCATCTGCCGCATCCTCGGACATTGGTTGCGACAAATAGGTTCCTACCATTTGAAGATTAACCGTGTCGCCTGATCGTTCTAACACATCCTCAATCGATACATCTACAGGTAGATTTCCTGCTGTTCCCAAGATTTGCAAGGCAGTGGTCTTATCCACGATATCTTTCAAAACCATGTCCGAAACAGCTTTCATCAAATCAGGATTAGGATTAAACGGCGCACGTCCTGCACTAGCCGCTTTAGCCTCCTCTGCTATGAGTTCACTTTCTCTTGCAGTTGAATACCATTCAGGCAACAGTCCGTAATCCTTCAAAAGATTCTTGAAAGTTTGACCTGAAATTAGACCATCGCCTTGCAGTTGACGGAAGAAGCTGAATGTATTTGGATCGCCTGACTTGCGATCGATTTGAGGATTAAGGATGATATAGCCTGATAGCCCACCTTCATCTAAGAAGTGTCCAGTTGCTTCTAGAACGTGCTTTATGCAATCGCAGAAATTTCTACAGGCTAGGTCTAGGGTTGAGTCGATGGTTAGTAGTTGGGCAGTCGTGGTAAATGCTGCTTGGCGATCGCTGGGAGTTTTGAGATATTCAGTTTCCATGAAACCGATATCTCGTTTAATCTTGTCGATTTTCCCCTCGGTGAAGGAGAGGGTGACGGGTGAAGGGATTAGCCAATAGGGTTTAGTGCCTGATGGCGTATTAAGCACTTTGCCAGGCGAAATAATAATATCGTCAATGACCTGACCGTTAGGATTATCGATCGCCAATACAGGCACATTACAAAGGTGATGGATATATTCAAGGTCAGACTCATTGTTATAAAGCTTCAGATTAAGCTCTGCGAGAGCTTTTAGACTTGGTTCGGACTCGCCAAATTTAATAAAGTTGCCAGTATGAACCATGTATAAGGGGATTTCGCCTATGGATATTTCCCCCTCCTCGATGATTTCAAAATCGGCGATCGTGCGATTATTCTCAAATTTAGCTACACTTTCGCGCACTTCCTTTGGCATATCCTCAAACTTTGCGTCCTGTTTGAGCCTGAATAATTGGTATGTGACATACCTTGGAGCCGATGGGTTTTCAGGATCGCCAAATAACTTAAATACGCGATAATGCTCAACTTCAATTTCGCCAAAATCGCTGTTAGGGTCGGCGGCGATCGCATACTCTCTGACGGTTGCCTGTACTAAAGTATCATGACCATTAATTTTGATCGTGCGCCAATTCAGTACATTTGACGCTTCAATCGCGATCCAGTATGGGCGGCGTTGGTCTGCTGCTTCGCGATACTCTGCCAAATTTGTAGCGGGTTGGATATTTGCGTAGTCAACCATGATATAGGTATGACCATCCCTGAGCGCTTCCTTGAACCGTGAGAATAGAAACAAGTCTCCATCAGTATGATCACCGTCAATGTTTTCCCATAGCGGCGCGAATCCCGTTTGTAGGGTTTCTTCTGGACTATGCCATAGAGCAAAGGGCATATCCATTTTCTCTAACCCATTGCTAAAAGATAGTGTCGTAAACCTTTCGATCGCTTGCCCAAATTTGTTGTCATATGGCGATCGCGCAAGCCTCTTTTCGTAATCGTCTTTTTCCTCACCATTGGACTTAATTAAGTATTTTTCGGCTTCCCTTGTATAGCGGATAGTGCCATCTTCGTTATACTTTAACCATGAGCCAGTCGCGATCGCCTTCAACCGTTTCCAAAGGGGGGCTTGATGGAGATAGGCAATATTCTTATAGCTAGGTAAATCTTTATTCTGTGGGCTTTCGGTGAAACTGAGTGATGATGAGATATTGGATGCCATGACAAAACCCATTAAAACGGGGAGAGATGCTACTAAGCATAATCTTACACCTCAACGCAAGGAGATTATAGAAAGGGCGGCTAGGGCTGGCTGTTCCTTAAAGCAGATTGCTTGTTTATTGGGTCTAAGTAAGAGGACTTTGGAAGAGTGGATCACTCGTCCTGATGTGGAAGATGTTTATCAAGCGGCGAAAATGAATGCGATTTTGAATGTGGCGGATATGTTATATAATCTCGCACTTGCAGGAGACCTTAACGCGCAAATATTTTATTTACGATGTCAGGCTGGCTGGCGCGTGGCTACTAATGATGTCGTTCAGGCTGACGTGGAGGATCAAGTGACAATTTATTTGCCCGAAAATGGTAGGGACTAAGGGTTTCAGGGTATAATAATAAAATACTCCCGCGTGTTTACGAGACACCGAGAGCGTGAGTCAACCTAGTATCAGTAGGCAAACTATGAGTATTGTAAGTGAAATCTGGAAAGATGTTGTAGGCTACGAAGGGTTTTATCAAGTTTCTAATTTGGGTCGTGTCAGAAGTTGCGATCGCTATATTGAGTTTCATAGAGGGACTAGGCTCCACAAGGGTAAGCTTCTACGTCCTAGAGAAAGGGCTGGCTATCTTGCGGTTGCTTTATCTGCTTATGGCATTCAAAAGGATAAGAATATCCATATTCTTGTCGCTGAAGCTTTTCATGGTGATCGTCCACGAGGTTTTCAAGTCAATCATATTGACGCTGACAAGCATAACAATTGCGCCTCAAATCTTGAGTTTATTAGCCCTTCCGACAATACCAAACACGCATATTCTATGGGTAGAATATCTCAGCTTGGCGAGAAGAACAATCAGGCTACGATTACTGATTCTGACGTTCGCCAAATTCGCCATTACTTGGCTAGTGGTATGACAGTTACAGGCGTTGCTCGACTTCTTGGGTTTACCGTTGCTGTCGTCTCTGGCATTAATGTTGGGCGCACTTGGAAACATATTCAATAGCAAATAGCAATAACCGCGATCGCATAGAGTAGCGATCGCGGTTACCAGAAATTAGCGGGTTTTTCGATAAACTTGGGTTTCAGTTGATTCGACTTTTGTGACTAGAACATCACTGAAGGTTTCAAAAAGGCTGTCAGCGATCATGATCGCGTCTCCTTTAAACCAGTGACGTTTTTTGTGAATCCACTCGGTGCTTTGTGCATCTTTTGCGTAAATGTTATACATAAATATTCCCTTTCTATGCAAAGTATTTTAGCTTGAATTATGCCAAAAAAGATTGTCCCTAAATCGCCCCTAGAGCTACGATACGAAAAAATAGATCCTAAACCGCAATTTCCCCTTGAGACGTATCGCATGATCTTGGCGGTAGGCTTTAAGATTGGCTCGTATCCGACATTATGGAGAGATAGAAAACCTAACATCCAGCAGTTCATGCGATCGCTGCATCCGAACTGTGAAATGTGCGGCAAAGACTCAAGCGGCGGATCGCTTGACGTACATCATTTGAAATGGGATAAAAAGCATGATTGCACATACGAGAATTTGTTTGTGGTGTGTCGCGGGTGTCACGTTCGCTTGCATAGGCGTGGTGATGGGTGGTTTCCCTCAAAGCCTTGGGCTAGTGAATGGGGTGATGTACCTCAAGGGCTTATTGATCGCAACCATTTAGACAAAGATGGCAATGCGATCGCCCCTCAAATTATGGATAATAATAAAAAATCAAAACTCAATGAAAGTGAACATAAAAGTACAAAGACTAAGCGATCGCGCAAGGCTGCCACAGTATCAGCACAAGAATGATGCTGGCATGGATATTTGCGCTATTTATGATCATGTGATTTTTGCTGGCGATCGCAAGCTAATCCCAACAGGTTTAGCTTTTGAGTTGCCTGATTACTGTCAAATCGAAGTGCGTCCACAATCGGGACTTGCCTTGAAACATGGAATTACGGTACTAAATTCCCCTGGAACAATTGACTCCAACTATAGAGGTGAGCTTGGCATTATCCTGATTAATCATGGCAGCGAGAAATTTGAGATTAAGGCTGGCGATCGCATTGCTCAAATAGTATTCATGCCCTTTTATACTGCTAATCTGGTAGATAGCGAATTGCTAGAAGATAGCGATCGGGGTATCAATGGATTTGGATCATCGGGAGTAAGCTGATGGAATTTGACATATTAAAAATGGTTCCTCGCGAAACTAAACCTAAAGTTGTCAGCGCTTTTCCTGATACAAGTGAGTTCACGAAAAAAGCTATTCGTAATCATTATCCTGAGCTAGTACATAAATTAATTAAGGATTGAAGCTATGAGTCTCTACGAAAATATCAACAATAAAAGGAAACGCATCGAGAACGGTTCGGGCGAAAAAATGCGTAAAAAAGGCGATAAGGGCGCACCAACTGAACAGAATTTTAAAGATGCTGCCAAGACTGCGAAAAAGCCTAAAAAGAAATAGCGTTATTGAGAATCGCGCCTATGTTTTGCCGTACTTATTGACTACCGCAATAATTTAAAACATAGGCGTATCAATTATTTCATAAGCAATCAAACTAATGACAACAATCGCAATAATGAAGTATGTAATTTACGCTAAGCGAACTCGGCTATCGCCTTGGGTTAAGATTGACTCGTACAGCGATCGCGATCTTGCGTACCGTGTTGCAGAGAAATATAAGCGCGATTATTCACATTCGCAGGTAAAGGTAGAGCATGAAGACACTCGCCGAACTCAAGAAAACTAGCTTTGAGGTTCCTGCCTCGGTACGTAAAGCTGCGGCAAAAGGGCTTGAACTTCGCAAGGAGTTTGGGCGTGGTGGGTTATCGATTCAAGAAGCATCAAAGCAAGGCATTGGATCGGGTGTGGCTAGGGCAAGAGATTTAATCAAGGGCAAAGTTAGCCTTGAAACTGTGAAGCGGATGAGGTCTTACTTTGCTCGTCATGCTGTTGACGCTAAGGCTAAGGGTGACGAGTCAAGGGGTTATTGGGGCAAAGATTCAAACCCAAGCGCGGGGTATATTGCGTGGTTACTTTGGGGCGGCTCGGCTGGCGAAAAATGGGTTAATGGTATCTTGAAAAATATCGCGGACTAAACAATAATGCCTGACCTTGAACAAGTAATTAGAAAGCAAGAAATTGTTAAGTTATTTCGTAAAGGCATTTATCAATATTTCAATTATGAGTGTGTGTACTGCGGCAATGCTGCTGAGTCACTGGATCACGCCAAACCAAAGGCAAGGGGTGGTGAAACTATCACAAGTAACTTAGTTCCTGCGTGTAAACCCTGCAATCAGGACAAAGGCAGCAAGGAATTATTTGAATGGTATAGGGCGCGATCGCACTGGACTATTGAAAGGGAACAGGCGATCGCTCGTTGGATTGCGGGTGAGTAAAAGCTTTACTGTGTAATGGTTTTAGGCTATAATATTGGGAATGCGATTGCCTTGTTAGTGAAGTTTCAAGGCGATCGCGTTAAGTCAACCTAGTATCAGTAGGCAACTATGAATAGTTTAAATGAAGAATGGCGCGATGTCGTTGGTTTTGAAGCTTTGTATCAGGTTTCTAGCCTTGGGCGTGTAAGAAGCTGCGATCGTGTGATTTATGATAATCGAGGTTATAGCAAGAGTAGGAAATCTCGGCTTTTGTCTCCAACCATTGATAAGTATGGTTATTACAAGCTTCATTTAAGCAAGAATGATGTTCGTGGCTATTTTACTATTCACGTTTTGGTTGCTAAAGCATTTATAGGCGATCGCCCTGATGGGCTTCAGGTCAATCATATCAACGGGGTAAAAACTGATAATCGTCCCGAAAACTTGGAGTATGTTACTGGCTCTCGCAATATTGTTCACGCTCAAGATATGGGACTTAAACCAGTTGGATCGAGATGTTGGCAAGCCAAGCTTTCTGAGTCAGATGTATCTACTATTAAGGCTCTTATTCGTCAAGGTGTTAATATTATTGAAATTGCTGATCGCTATGGTGTTGTTAAGCAAACTATTTCATCTATAAAACAAGGCGTTACTTGGAAGCACGTTAGCTAATGGCTAAAATTTCTATCAAACCTCAACCTAAACAGGAGCTTGCCCTTGCTTCACCCGCAGACATTGTTCTGTTGGGTGGTAGCAAGGGCGGTTGAGGTGGCAAGAGTTTTTGTTTAAGAATCGCGCCACTAAGACATATTAATCGCTTGGGATATCATGCAGTCGTGTTTAGGCGATCGCTGCCACAAGTGAGGTCTAGCGGGGGATTGTGGGATAAGAGTATGGAATTATATCCGTCTCTTGGCGGTCATCCTAATCGATCTGAGAGGCGTTGGACTTTCCCTTCGGGGGCTTCCGTTAAGTTTTGGCACTTAAATTCTGAGGACTCATGGACAGATTGGCAAGGTAGTGAGGTCAGTTTCTTTGCCTTTGATGAGTTGACTGAATTTACTCAAACACAGTTTTTAAAAATTCTAAGTTGCGGTCGTTCAACGTGCGGCGTGAAGCCCCAAATTTTTGCAACTTGTAACCCAAAGGCTAACCATTGGTTAAAAGACTTTGTGAGTTGGTGGTTAGCTCCTGACGGATACGTTGATCTTGAGAAAAACGGGGCTATCAGATATTTTACAGTTATCCAAGATGAGGACGATCGCCCACAATTTCTGTGGGTCGACAAGGATTGGCGCGATGCAAATGATCAGCCGCCAAAATCAGTCGCCTTTATTGTCTCGGATGTATGGGACAATGCCGCTTTACTGCAATCCAACCCTGAGTATTTGTCGTCGCTGATGGCGCAAAATGCTGTAGATAGGGCGCGATTTTTGGGTATTCGTGGTAGAGGGGGAAACTGGTTAATTGAAGAAACCGCAGGCATTATGTTCCGCAGTGAATGGTTTGGCATAGTTGATCGCCTCCCTGATTTCCGTCCAGACATTAAAAAGTGTGTGAGGGCATGGGATTTAGCCGCTACTGAAAAGGATTACAGCGATCCGACTGCCTCTGTAAAAATGATGACCGTTGACGATGATAACGGACAGCAAATGTTTTACATCCTCGGCATGACTAATGAGGTAATGTCCCCCGATCGCATAGAGAAACGAATCTTAGAATGTGCCAATGCTGACGGTAATCGGTACGCGATTAGATTTGAACAAGAGAAAGGTGGATCGGCGGCGATCCGTGATGCTGCCGCTAGGGTAAGAATGTTGAATGGTTTTAATGCTGCGGGGGTGCTTGCATGGGGAGACAAAATTGAACGCGCAAAGGGCTTGTCTGCTGCTGCTGAACAAGGTCGGGTTAAGTTACTGCGCGGCACATGGAATGATACTTTTTTGAACCAGTTTAATGAGTTCCCTGATCGCTGTCTCCACGATGACATAGTGGACGCGGCAAGTTACGCTTTTAACTACCTGAGCAATTATCAGCCTATTAGCATGGGCAAATTTAAACATTAATCCCGTGATACAATATCGCCATAGTAGTTACCACACAACACTCATGAGCTATTCCAAGCTAACTCAAACTATTGATGCGACTGTATGGGCTAAGGAATTTATAGATTTGTTTGGTCATTGCCCTGAGCAGATTACCTATGACCTTATGGTTGCATGGTTTGCAAATGCAATTATGACGGGCTACGATGCTGCGAATAAAGTTGATTTAACTCAACAAACAGCGATCGCGCATTCTATGATTAGTACAGATGGCGAAGTTTTTTACTGAGGGTGAATAATCATGACCGATCGTCTGTCTATTTTGATTTTCGATAATCCTAGACCTGTAAGTCATGATCTTTATAAACGGTTTTGCGAAAACTGCGATCGCATTAACCGGCTAGAAGCTATGAAGCGATCTGCCCGTCAAGCAATCTTAGATAAGGTGATACTATGAGCGATCGCCGCGTAATACCGTTAGTACCTCCGCGCAACTACGAGGGCAAAAAAGATCGCGATACCAGAGAGCAGAAATTAAAAAAGCAAGGGCTAGATCAAAATTTCATCGACAAGTGGAATAAAAATGACTGAAACTGCAACTAATTACAATGTTGACGCGATCGCCTCTGAACTAACCGAACTTGAGCAACTGAATTTAGATGTTGCAGCGATCGCAGGTTGGACGAACATAGAAGTATGGCAACCAGATCGAAATTTGCCTATCAGAACTTTCCAAGGGGAAAACAAAGCGCATCCCAAATTAGGTAAGTTTGTGCCTAAATATGTCGAAAGTATTGATGCGATCGTTTCCGTTTTTGATGCTTTTGATTTGGATTGGAATATTGGCAAAGATTGCAATGCTTATAATTGCTATGGGCAAGATGACGGGGTTGAGATTATAGATGTGTATGCCGAAACTCCCGCGATCGCATTATGCAAACTATTACTTGAGCTAAATCCTAAGCCTGAAACTAAACCAGAAGTCATTGAGGCAACATTCGGATAATGGCAGTAACTTTACCCAACGGATCTTGGAGCTTTGCGGATCTACAAAATAGATACGAAAGGGCCCAATCATTAGCCAATGACTGCATACAAGATTTTGCGGGTAATTACTTTTTTCCTAGCGATCGCAGTCCAAAGGGCTACTGGACTACATCAAGAAGACAAAAACTTGATTACGTCTGCGATTGCCCTGACTTTGCCAGATTGATTGATCAGCAGATGATGAACTCTGCACCTAGCCGATGGGTGCGTAATGACTGGTCAACCAATCCAGACAACAGGAAATTGGTCAATCGCTGTATTCATTGCTTTGCAGTGGCGATCGCTGAGCGAGAATTAGATCCAAGCTTTCCGATAAACCGAATTTACAGCGCAAAACGTGGGCGATTTCCTAAAACCGACTGCGGATGTGGATGTGGTGGATCTGGTGGGTGCGGTTGCCCTAGCAAAGAATTGGGCTTACCACCTCCAAAATTAATCCAAGGATGCGATACCGATTGCTATGTTGAGCCATTAACCCCTAGAACACAGCGAACTCCGTCAACTACTGAGGGCGTTCCTGCATATCAAACATTTGAACTGCCGACAATTCAGTTTCAGGATATAGAATTTAAAGCTTGTGCTGGCAAAGAAATAACGATTACTTTAGTTAGGTCTACATCGCAGGGATTTAACAACGCGACAGTATCAGGACTGCTAACTGATATCGAATTTCCTTTTGAGCCAGAATTTAAAACATCGTCAAAGTCAGTGTTGCTAGATATTTCCCCTGGCGAGTATGTCATCGGCATATCGGCGATCGCGACTGGCAATTTCGGCGAAAAGACTGAAGCTAAGCTATTAGTATTTGATTGTGACAATCAGAGAAGCAATAGAGATTTTCCGTATCCGCCATGTGAAGAACAGGATTTTGTTGAATTTGGGGGCGGCGAATGTGAAGGATCTTATGAAGTTGGCTATCGGCAAACAGGCAATATTAATCCTGATGGTACTTGCGAGCAGATAAAGGTACTTAAATTTAATGAAGCATTAGATTGTCCTTCCCCTGAGCCTCCACCACCTAAAGAATGTGAATCCTTGGAAGAACGCGATTGTTCGCCTATCGCTCCTGAGCCTCCTAAGTGTGTCAATACTGGTAGTGGTGATGGATTCAACTCTAATGCTGGCTTTAATGCAGTCTTCAAGGTGCGAACTGGTAACAAGGATATAGAGTATCTGCGCCCTGATAAAAAGGAGTGCATGGAAGTATGCGAGTTCGCGGAAATAGCGGTATTTTCGCCGTCATGTCCAGAGCCTCCGCCTAAGCCTGTGCCTCCGCCATTTTGCCCATTGCCTATAAATAGGTATATCGGATGGCAGACTGAGGCTGATTATTTAGCATCGGCGGCTGTCAATGGCATAGGTATTCATGAGACATTCTCATGTGATGACGGGACTGTTTATGTCTTGGTTGGACGACTAGCTAAGTGTTTGCCTCCTGCTAATCGCTATGTCGATAGCTTTGAAGCGGCAACTTATGACGGCAATAAATTTGGAGAGGGCTGCTGTCCATTCAATGAGACTAAGCCACCTCGTCCAGTATGTCCTGTCAAGCCCAAGCCAGTGCCAGTTGATAAATGGTCGTGTTCTGGTGGTGTATGCTCACCTGATGCGAACGGAATCTATAACTCACAAGCTGAATGTGAAGCGGCGCTGATACCTGCCAACTTTACTGGCGGTCAATGCCCTGCCCCTGTCAGATATAGAATTTCGTTTGCTTACGAAGATGCTGGTGGGACAACGTGGTATCAAAATGGCTTTGCCAGTAGCCAATTTGCTACTACAAACCCCGCAATTACAGGAACGCCTCAAGGTAATTATCTAGGTAAAATCACATCAGTACAAGCTTATGTTGATCCCGTATATCATCCTCTCCTTAAGGCTATCTTCGTTAATGGAGTTTATAACGGATTGTTAGCAGGGCAATATACTTGGTACGTTGTTAACAACTTTAGAGTGTATAGAATTGAGCGCGTAGATGGACTGCCTGATAACTGCGGCAATCCTCCGCCTACTTGTCCACCTTAACTAAAATCTCATGGCACAACTAACTCCTGAAGATATTAAAGCTTATACAATTCGCTGGTTTTATTTAATGTGCTTCCAATTTCTACCGTTTTTAATTCTTAGGATTGTGATCCCGCTAACACCATAGTCTTTCCCGATAGACCTTTGAGACTCTCCGTTAGCAAGCCTTTGTCTTATAACAGGTATGTCTTCATTGGTTAGTCTAGAGTCTCGCCTGTTTTCCCCGATCACAGAATTGCATAGTCCAGTTCTATAGGCGTGTTGCGTGTTCTCTGATGGAGTGCAGTATTCGAGATTGCTTACGCAATTATTGCTTTTTACTCCATCAATGTGATTGACTTGCAGATTTTCCTTTGGGCTGCCGATAAATACTGATGCGACTAAACGATGGACAGCCATATTTTTATGTTTCCCGTCCTTGGAGAGTCCGACACGCATATATCCTTCTTGATGCTTGCTCAGTTTTAAGACTTCCCCTTTTAAGCTGAGATGATTTTTCCCCCTAGGCACAACGCGATCGCAACTTCTAACACGCCCAAGGCTAGAAACCTGATACAAACCTTCATAGCTTGGGATATCTTTCCAAACTTCATCTACAATATTCATAATTGCCTATCCTAATTAGGTGATTCACGCGATCGGTTGTTTCCAGCAACGCGATCGCACTTCTACATTATACCTCAAAGCGTTACTGAGTAATGCTTTTAAAAGCTTTTATCTTTGTTTAATATAAATTATGCCTCTAACTACTTCCCAAAAAAAGGCTGCCGTGATCAAATGGTTTGGGTATCAATCTGATGCCGATGATATCGCCTTGGTTACTGCTAAAATCACGGCTGCGATCGCCGATGCCGATCTTCTCGAAATCATTGATCAATCATGCGATCGCATCTTGAAGATGGAAGATCGCATATATGATCAAGCCTTGCGAGTGCCACACGGTAACTTGTATCTACTGAACTTTGTCGAAATGGCAAAGGAGATTAAGCGCCTAAGTAATTTGCTTGGGCTAACTCTCAAACCATTGGCTGAACAGGTCTGGAATGAGACTGCAACAGCATCAGCGATCGCCGCAATGCTTAGCCCTGCGGTAACTCCGTTCATGAGTCTTCCTGCGATTAATTTTGAAGATTGCATATTAAAAGTTGCACCAATAACCTCGGATACTAAGCCTAAGAATGTTGCTAAAGGGCAAATCTGGAATACTGTCACTAATCCTCAAACATTTGAATTTGATGGGTGGGTATGGAGAGGTCGCACCCAAGGGATTAACTGTGGCAATTTCAATATTGATATTGAGTCCACGATTACCCATGCTTCGGCGGGTCTGATTGCAACCCGAATCGCTGGTAATGCTTTTGCAACGGGTGCGGGTATAAGCGCGACACCTTTGGGATTAGTTATTGAACAGGTGCGGTCAGCGATCGCCTATGACAATGCCACTGGCAACAAACTGAATACATCGGCTGTAACTGGCATGGTGGCGATCGGCATTATCAATGCGGGCGCATCGGCTGG
>Ga0208644_1000104_pt1 | contig 54741 bp, 78 predicted proteins | sample VirMetDEL_Nov_18_FD_184517 | JGI IMG/M metagenome (GOLD analysis project Ga0208644, IMG submission 184517) | Aqueous microbial communities from the Delaware River and Bay under freshwater to marine salinity gradient to study organic matter... | ecosystem: Environmental > Aquatic > Marine >...
CCTGCAGGACCGGTGATAGCCCCTTGCACGGCTCCACCTGTGCGAGGAAGCAATCCACCGTCGTCAAGGTTGTTAACGTATATTTTTCTCCAAGTTCCTGCTCCAGTAGTTGGATATACGTTCGTTCCTGTCCATTCGGCTATCTCTCCCGTCGTGGTATCAAACCATTGATAACCTGCAAAACCGTTTGCCGGCTCGACATCTCCGATATAACGAAATCCATTTAAAGTGGTACTCATGATACATCCTTAATTAGTTCTGTGAATTGTTGAATAAACGCCATTGCTGTTTGCATGTCTTGGGTATCTCCATCTATTTGTAGTAGCCAATAAGCAGCAGCATATTTAAGATGTCTTTGATGCGGAACAGGTATGCGAGAATCAACTTGGTCGTTATCTGCGCTTAAGTTCGTTGGTTCTTCGGTATACCCAATAACACAAGTCCCAGTTGGTGGGTTTGGAGTGAGTCTAACTTTATTGCCACTGAACATCATCCATCGTTTTGGGGTTCCTACAAGCGTTTCCCAGTCTGGGTTTCTATTGGTCTCTTCTTGAATGTTTGTTTGTAGCAACCAAGTATTGGCCCCGCCAACGGGTGTATAACCAGCCCTGTTAACTTCGATATAGGAGTTGGGTAATGGGAATGTATCTCCCGATTTGGTTAATGTATTCTCAACATAGGATTTTCCCGTAATCCTGAAGTAATGCATCACAGCAAAATTAATTGCAGCGTTGCAGCTTGCATCAGAAAAAGCTGTTGCCAAAGCAGGAGCATCTCCAATCAACGTTCTTACTTCGTCTCGAACTTGTGCAAGTGTGTAATTAGAAAGTACAACAGCAGTCATTACCAGCCCCAGCTATTATCCCACGGGCTTCCCCACGCGCCATAAGGCTTGCGTCGTCTTCCACCCAGTGGATTTGCGGTAACAGTAAGCCTACCGCTTTGGCCCTGAATAGCAACAGCTTTCAGGTTTGACATTTCATAGTTAAATTTAATTTCGTAATTTTTTGCAAGTTGTAAGTTTTGTCCAGGCCCGGGGAGCATGTAGGCTTCCGCTAGAGTTCCATAAATAACAGCGTCCTCAGACTCTTGCAACAATGGTATTTCGTCGATTTCACCGACTGGAATATATGATACAACACAGGTTAATCTAACTTCTCTTGTGATAACCGATGGCGGCGGGTACAAATGAACTTCATTGTTTTCTGCGTCATAAGCCCAAAGATTGGGTGTACCGGATACCGCGTCTGGCTTCGGAAGAGAGTTCTTGATGCCTTGGTAATTTGCTTCTCCCAGGGTTCTGAAATCTCCAGTTGGGACATCAGAAATCTCAGATGTAGATGTTTCAAAGTTAACGTATGTGTATACAACGTTAGATATAGTAACCGTACCGGCTAAGCTGTTATTGGAATCAACGACAGCGCTGATATTCGGTCCTTGTTGGCAGGTCAGCTTTGTTGAGCACCGGTTCCAACCTGAGATATTAATTTTTGATGAAGTGCCGCCGCTGGTGTAGATTGCGTATGTGGCGGCATCGGTTGTATCCAAGTCAACAGTTACCGTGTAATTTCCAACAGAACTTGTAACAGAAACGACACTTAAAACCTTACCGTTTATAGCAGTCATACCACCAACATTGAATAGAGTGATATAGTCTCCTGCAACGTAGCCATGAGCAGAGCTGTAAGTTATAACGGCCTGAGTTGAAATACTAATTCCGGTAATGCTTTTGTCGTCTGAAGAATTTAATACCTGTTTGTATAAATTAAAATTGTAGAAACCATTTGGAGCTTTTGGTGGAGTTGGCATCGTGATGATTGTCTGAAGATTTCCGCTCGTAGTAACTACGGTACTTAAGTCAGAATACTTAGAAACCCAACCCTGTGGTCCAACGGCTACAATTGTGTAGATTAATCTTTTGCCAGTAGCGTATCCTGTTGCACTTGGCGTTAGTGTCACGGTAGGAGCCGTGGGTTTTTCTATAACGGAATCTTGAAATCTTACCTGATGAACTCGGTTTAGTTTGTTTCCATTGGAAGGAACGGGTGTAAACGCCTCAATAGGACCATTGAAGTAATATTCAAGGTTCTCTTGAGCCAACATGGTTAATCGGCAAATCTTCCTTACGGTTTCCTGAGTAAGATAGTCAATCTCCGCTTCCCGAAGGTCGGGTCGGTGTAACCTAGTTTTTCCGAGTATAGACCTTACAGTGTAAGTCGAAGACATTAAAACTCCTTATTACTTGCCTTTCATAAACTCCATAATAGCACCCGCTATTTCGGCCTTGGACATGTGTGAAGGAGGCAGTTGAAACTGCATGTTGTTATCACCTGCTATTTTAAGCAGTTCTTTTACGCTTTTGCCCATCAACTTGTTAATCGTATACATGGGGGCAGAAGCTTCTTCTTTTACATCTTCGTAGTTGAATTGAAACGTTTCCGGGTTCAATTCGGCGTGTTTGATGAGATGGTTGTTCTTTAAATCTTGCCCTTTAAATACAGAGCCAGTTACTGTGTTGGTGATGCTAACTAATTGTCTTGACATTTGATTCTCCATTAGGGGTAAAGAGATAAGGGGGAGCCTAAACTCCCCCCTCTCCTACTGCGTTTGAGAACTTATTAACAAAAGATTAATAAGCGTTGATAAGCACTAAGGATTCGGGCTTAACGACTTTAAATCCGTAGACTTGAAGTCCTTTGATTCCGTATCCGAAAGTGTTCTGCAAGGGCAGCATTTCGTGCTTGATGAATTGACTTGCGAAAGTCAAAGCCGACATGTGACCAACGTACATGCGTGACCAAGCTGTTGAGGTGCTGCTAGCAGCATTCAAGAGGTTAGTCGAAACATATAGTTTCATTCCGTCGATTTCACCAACGTAACCGTTGCGTAGCGGAGATTCGCTGTCACCGGTGATTAAAACAGACTTGAGGTCTGATTGTTTCAGGTAACGAGCATATTCCGGCGTGACAACAGCAAAACGTTGACCGTCGCGGGGCACATTGTTGGTATCAAGAACTTGACCAGCTTGCATTAAGGGGGTTAACAATAAAGAGTTACCACCGGTTGCAGCACTTGTGTTCCAGAGACCAGAAAGGTCGATTCCGTAGGTAGCATCACCAATGGTGGGGACGATACCGGTGGAGCTTCCACCAATCGTGTTGGCAGTAGCGACATCGGAATAGATTGATTGAAGAACCGATTGGTCAACCTTGACGGCCATTTGCATGGAAGCGTCTTGGGTGATGGTATCAATCAATGCGATATCTGACTGGTAGTCATCAATGTAATCAACTTTGAAAGCATAGTATTTAGCTTGGTTGATGTTCAATTGAATGAGCTCATCAGAAACGTCTTGATAGTTGATGGGGCTGTTTACGGAGTAGTCAGAAATCGTAACGGTAGGAACCTTACGAATGTTGACGGTATCACCGAAAGCCATGATTTCGCCTTCCCAGTTATGGTTGGCAATGGCGGGAACAACAGAGGCGGCATAGAATTTATCCTGCAATTTAGCGGAGTAAATCTGAGGAATAAATGCGCCAGCCGAAAGGTTCGCACCTGAGCGTGAAACTTGATTTGGCATTGTATAAATCCTTTAAATTAGTTAGTTAAAAAAAATTAGCATTGAAAACCGACAACGATAACTTCGCAGATACCGTTTTCGGGTTCAGTTGCGCCAAGAGTGATGTCAATGCTGTCAGCAGAAGCATAGAATTTGCCGTTAGCAGAAACATAAGCACCATCAGCGGCTTTAACGCCAGTGCTGTCCATAGTCGCAGCAGAAGTGGTCAACCAACCATTGGGGTCGGTTCCATCTCCAACTTCAACAACGGAAGATGCAGTGGTAGAAGCAGTCGTCACTTTGACAATGACGCCATGAACGTAAAAGTTGGCAGGAAGAGAGATTACTTGAAGAACATCTCCGGTATCGCCAGAGGCAGAGCCAGTGGCTTTAGCAAAATCTACGGTTTTTTGCAAAACGGTAAATTCAGTAGAGAGTTTTTGAAAGTAACCATCAGCACCTGTTTGTAAATTATAGGTTGCCATTTGATAAATCCTTTAAAACAAAAATTATTTTGAAAGTTGCTTGGACATATACTTATCGGCTCTATCCATCAAGGCTTTTCTTTCTTTTGGGTCCTTGATTCGGTTAATTACATAGGGCAGATTAGCAAGGTCTTCGGCAGTGAATGTTTCTTCATTATTACTTAATCCCATATCTGGTGATACCGCAGATTGAGTTTTAACCGATACTTCTGCAGCTCCGGGTTTGGGTTTTGGTGACGTTGATTTTCCAGCTGGCCCTCTGAAAAGCTTAAAGTCTTCTATGACCTTGGAAGCGTCCTTATCGTCAAAAGACACAGTTCCTTCATAGACAGCTTTGTAAATGCTAGGGGCATCACCGTAAATCCAAGATTTAAAATCATCAGAGAATCTAATCTCGTCATAATCTGGATGAACTTTTTTAACTCTTTCATCCCGCAATCTGACAATCTCTTGCATCTTAATGAGTTCTTTTTCTCTTTTCTGTTCTTCGAGCTGTTGCTCAACAGTTGAAAGTTTTTCTTGGAACATTCGGCTCAAATCTTTTCTGACGGCCTCGGTAGCGGTTTTCACTATTCTAGTAGTGTCGGGAAGTTCCATTTCCCATTCGCTAAGGGCTTGGTCCAGATTCGTTACACTAGTGTCTTCTAGCGGCTGAGCTGGGTAGTTACTTGGGGTACGTTGTAGTTGAAGTAGTAACTCTTCCTTTTCTCTTTCTATTCTAGCAATTTCCTTTTCGCGTTCAGCGGCTTTGCGCTGGGCTTCATTCATTGCTTTTACAGCAGACTTATATCTGTGTTCGAAAGAGGCAGAATCAGAATCTTTTGTTTCGCTGGCTGGAGAGGTCTCGTTGGCACTCAGATTGTTTTCCACCGACTCAACAACGGGTTCTGTTTCTTGCGAGACTGGTTCACTTTGCATTGCAGTGGTCGGAGCGTTGGGGTCAGGCAATTCGTTCGTAAAGACCGAATTCTTAGAGCCAGATTCTGGCATCAAAGACCCTTCTGCTGCTAGCTGCTTTACAAGCTCGTCAGCCTTTTGTGCGTTAGCACGGATTTGTTCACTTCTACTTGGCATACCTTCTCCTCGACGGCCTTATTTGGCTTGGTCGTATAAATTTGAATCACGTCCGCGGGATTGCGGGTTGGTGACTTCATCAAATCTTTTAATAGCTTCGTCTAGTTCGCTTATTTCTCTCATGGCTTCTATAAAGCCACGGATTTTAAGCACTTCTTCGAATGATTTGACTCTCTCAAGAGAGTCTCTTTTTTCTTCTATCAAAGAGCTAATCAAGTCCTGTAGGGATTTCCAGTAAGGTGAATTCACCACTGGCTTGATTTCCTCCAATTGTTTTTTTCTTAAATCCAGTTCGTTTGTCAAACAGTATCCTAAGCTAAAACTAACATAAAGTGAAATTAATAAAATTTAGTGTCAAGACGGATTTTGTCCATTTTCATCTTGAAAAATATCGTTTAAAGCCATTTGTATTTCATCCTGTGGTTCGCCACCCTCTTGTTGTTCACCTTGTTGTTGAGGTGCAGTCATAGGATATCCAGCTGCTTGTTGATGGTCCATTTGGTCCGGAGCAGACTTGGTAGCAAGTTCATTTAAAGCGGCTTGTTTATCAGGTTCGATTGAAGATAATAATTGCATCTTCATTAAATCTAAAGCGGCTTTCATCGATGGATTCATTGCGTCTTGAGACAAGGCTACCTGTTCGTAGATGGCAGGATAAATTGGGCTATCCTTATCCGTATTCTGCAACATTTCAAGCAACGCATCTGGTCTTGACATCTCGGCTCTAAGAGTTGGAACGTTTTGAGCTTGAGCCATAGCAGCTGCTTGTTGCGCCATTTGTTGTTTGATTTGCTCAGCCTGTCCATCTGAATTGATGATGTCCGTAGCGTCGAATCCGCGCGTCCTAATCCATTCTTTGAGAATAGCTTCCTTGTTAATGTACGGCTTGTAGTCTGGGTCTTGCATGAGCTGAATCAGTTCTGCAACACTAGACGCCTTGCCTTCAAGAGCCATAAGCCTAGAGACTCCGCCGGCTTCAATACTAAAATCTCCCTTAATAGACATGTCGGAAGAGAATTGCATATTCCAATCGTACATTCTTCTGACCATAGGCTTTGTAATATTGTTATCGATATTGAAAAGAACGCCTTTAATGTAATTATTGGCAGCGTTAAATAACATGCTCATACCAGAAGCAGTTCTGTTGTGTTGACCCGTAGCGGAGCCAGCAAAGCCTCCGGCCATATCCGGCATCGAAGTAACTTCCTGAATAAACAATTTAAAATTGTCTTGCAGAACTTTTAGGTCTCCAAGAATGCTGGGAACAGGAACGAATGTAACCGGTGGGGATTGGATTCCCTCCAGCGTCTTGAGAGGCCACACGCCCCAGGGTTTGATACCTTCAAACTTAAAGCCATTAATCATTCGACTTGTGTCATAAATGACTTGAGGTCCTGCAGCGATACCCATATTGTCTACCATCGCGCGAGCGGCGGCATTAACAATATCCTGTGGGTCACGCATCTTTTCGGGAACACCGCGACCCCAAATGCTGTAGAGAATCTTTTCGTATGGACAGACCATAAACGGAATATAGGGACTTTCGAGCGAGCTTAGAGAAACCTTGATGCAATACTCTCCAACGGTCCAGATGCAAGTCATATATTGCTTGTTCTTGTCGTGACCTTCTGGCATTTCTACGCCAGCGTTTTCAAGCTCTCTGCCTCCAAAATAACCCCAGTGCTCAAGAACAACATACCTGTCGCCCCTAGCCATCGGAGTCTGTCTTTGATTTAAAGCGAAGACTCGGCTTTCCCAAGTCTCAGCTGTCCAGTTACCTTTTGGATTTGCTTCTACAGCTTTTTTGATTTCCTCAGAATTAAAACCTTCCACTTCAGCAAGGTTAAGTAATTCATGTTTGTTCATCACATGTCTATGGATAGCCCACATGGCTTCTTTAATATTCACTGCTGCGGGGTCCGGATAGAATTCGAATGGAGAAACAACTTCCAAATCAGGTCTTGCGTCTGATTCAGTCGAGACAAGTTTAAATACTTTTTTGACTGACTTAGACATTCCGATTGCGCCCTTAATTGAAGAGAGCATTCCTTCTTTTTCTTCTTCATCAACGAGCATCCATTTTTTAGGATTCGGTGGGGCAGCAAAGGGTCCCTTGATAACCATTGTTCCAAGAACAACTAAATCAAGAACCCCTCTTGCAAACTTCTCTTCCCAATGTGTTTCTTCTAAATCATCTTTTATTTTTACTCTCATGCCGTCGCAAGAAATATTCGAAGCCATGATTCTCATTTTTAAATCTTCTGGAAGACGGGGATGTTTTTCTGCCTCTCCGGTTGATTTAAAACCTAATTTAACAATTTCCGGGATTGGGGTTGGCCTAATACTAAATGGATAACCGTCCACTCCAGACATTACGTTCATAATCTGCGAATACGCAGACATTGTTTTCATTTGTGTAAAATTTAAAAAGATACCCGATTGATTTGCGGATTCATCAGAACCGTAATAATCGATACCGTCAAAATTCATCTTTGCGGCTAACCATTTTTCTTGTTGCAAGAAACGCAGGTTTCTACACCAAGTAAAACGGTCTTGAACTAGTTTGGCTAATCCCGATGTAGCGCTGGGTGGCTGACCTTGAATGTCGCCGAATTCCATTGTCATTATAATCTCCTAGTAACCTACTCGTTTATTAACAGGCTTCCATTCATATTTTACCTCATGTTGCCTGTGAAGTTCGGTAATAGCAACTGCTTTATCCCAACCTGTCACGGCATATCTCATCGCATCCATCAAATCATCATCAACTTTGTGGATATCTCCGTTTTCTTTAAACCTATACAAACGCATCTCTTTCAGCGTTTCTACGCAGGATTCAAAGATGTAGAGTTGTTCGGAAGCTATCTTGGCTCGTATCAGAGATATTCCATAATTGACTCGGTTATCCGCCAAAATTAATCTATCGTCGCCCATGATGTCTTGGAACATTTTGTAAGGCGAGTCTCCACTCGCAATCGAGCGTTGTCTTGAATTTGGGTCGATAGCAAACCTGCAGGGCCAATCCCTTAGTTTGTACGCGTGATAAATGGATGTTTCTCCAGATACTTTGTATTCTTTATGGATGTAACCAACACCCGATTCTTCATCGATTGAGAGCTTAACGGCGCAGGTCGGATGCGATATACCAACGTCCAATCCGCCAATAGTTTTCCACTTTGGGCTGACCGAAAAATCGGTTATGACATAATCCTCTTCGTCGAACTGATAAACCTTGCCTGAACCAATAGTCGGTCTTCCAAATTTACGGCTTTCTATTTCGTGTGGACCGAGGCCCGCTATCTGTAATTTTTTATCTTCTTCGGTCAAATGTGTAACGTCGTCCCAAGTCAGGAAGTGAACTCCGTACATATCCTCCGAATTCGTCATTATTTCGTCACAGAGGGGCGTTATACCTTTCAGCGGGGTAAAGGTCAGGAAAACATATCCAGAAGCCGCAATCGTCCTCATTTTGGCTTCTTTGTAAATATCTTCAGGCGGTTCCTCGTCACACCACACTAAATCAACGGTTGAACCCTGAAACTTCTCTCGGCCTTGGTCATAAGAGAAGAACTGAATAATGCTGGTTCCCCCAGATTTATGCCTAACCCTAGCAATATCAATAGCACCAGGGATACCACCCTTGCGAATTGGGTCTCCAACCATGTTTTGCTTAGGAATAAGCCCCGTTCCCCACTCTCCAAGCTGTCCAAACAGCTTTTCTTGCAGGGTATCTCGCACGCGGGTTGAGGATTCGCCAGCTACCCAGATGGTTACGGGTCTGTCGAATTTTATGCCTTTATACCAAGACGGGTACTCTCCCGTTAGGTGATAAGCCACAAAAGCAGACCCAACGGTGGTCTTTCCGGACTGATTACCCCCGAAAAGAGCCACAATCTTGTGCCCATCATTCATAAAAGACAGTTGTTTAGGGTAAGGCTTGAAGTTTTTAAGCTTATTTTCCCGTTCTCGCCTTAATAACTCTTCTTCTAATCTTTGAAGTTCATTTAAACTTGTCAATTTTTCTCCGTGTTACAATTAATTTGGGTTTTGAATGGCACTCACAACCTTAGAGGTACATATTATGAAAAAATTTGGTGCAAAAGAAACTCGCGAAGAATTTTCGCAAGAATCCGCCAAGACCGATATGCCTAAAGGTAAGAAGGGCTTTGCTCATCCTACCGAGGGCTACAAAGCAGAAGTCAGCCAAGGCTAATTTCAGTTTTTTCGGTTGCAAAAGAGGGGTCTTCGGACCCCCTTTTTGTTTATTCTTCATTTTTTTCCTCTTCAGCTTGTACGGTTATCTCTTTAGCGGGCTCTTGCCAGCCTTCGGAACGCAATTCTTCCTTTACTCTGGCCATTAATTCATCTCTTCGGCGCTTCAACTCGTCATCAGACACTGATTTTACGTCTTCTTCCTGTCTGAAGACCTGTTTATCTTGGAATTTTTGGCTCATTTGGGCTGCTCTACGGGTCAAAGCGTCATATTTTAGCTTAACAATGGGAACATCTTCTCTTTCATTGGTGTGCAATACCTCCAAAAGTGCCTTATCAGCCATGATATGAGCACCGGCTTCCTCTGAGGCTCTGAAATCTCTCTCAAATTCTGGGTAATTCTTAAACCATTTGTAGATTGTGCCCACGCTGGGAGCCCCAGGCTGGTCACAAAACATTTTAAGTGAGTTACCTTCCGCTACCCAGTCTGTAATTCTAAACATTAAATCTGGGCGTGAGTGCTCAACACCATTGATGGTCCACACTTCGGTTGCTGCGTCTCTACGCATTCTGTCTAGTGTTCCCTTGTAAGAATTAAGTTGGCTCAATTTTTTAGTCCTATCGTGAAATGTTCTAGCCCACCTAGACCTATACTGAAGAGTTCTCAGGTGACTCAGTTGTTCCGGAGTCAGTTTGAAGGTATAGTGCTTTTTTGGTCTCCAGTTCTTTTTTGTCCTCATGGATTGATAAAGCTCCTCCAGCGCTAAAGGCTGACGTTGCATTGCTTAGTGTTTTTAGCAATTCACTTCTTGTATCTTCGGTATCGGGCATCATGGATAAAGTTTGTATGCTGGTCGTAATATCTTTTACAAATTGAGCGTAGGTCCTAACAACCTCAACTCGCTTGAGGTCCTCTAATGATTGTGCCACAGCTGCTTCTCGTCTTGAGGTTTCCTCAGTCGCCTTATTGATGTGTTTCAACACAACATCGAATTGTTCTTGGGTCATTGAAACGCCAAAGCCGCCTTGCACCTCTGGTTCTCTAGGGCTCCAATCTTCAGTTGCTTGTGGTTGGCTCATGTTAATCCTTAATAGATATGAAAGTTATCGTCGTCATTTGACGAGCGTTGAAGGGTAGGCTCCACTCGCTTCCTGTATTCAGGGTCGCTGTGCAGCAAGAGGGTTTTGATGCAAACAAAAAGATGTGCGTGTATTTTGAGGTGTTCTGATAATTCATATTTATTCATCTCTTCTTTTTGTGGAAATTTGCTGACGGCATATTCGAGATACTCGATGATTCCGTCAAATCCTTGACGGTTCAAAAGGGCCCAGTGCTTTTCGTTAGAACTCATCGTCTTCCTCTTCTTTTTTTCTATCGAGCAACTGTCTCTTCAACTCATCCAATATTTCAGACATATCACTTTTCTCTCTTATGTTTTCAATGTAATCGTTTAAAAATTTATCGAATAACTTAGAGAGGCCCATTAACTCCAGCGGGGCCATTCGGTTGCTGGTAAAACCACAGATGTTAACATTACTGTCTTCGTTCTCGTCATCCTTAACGGTGACTAAAAACAAAACATCATGCTTATCTATCGTAGCCGCCGCATCAGCGAGAGCCTTGACAGCTTTATCTATTTCGTTATTTTGCTCCATTAGAGCTCCTTTTTAAAGCGCCTTCGCGGCTTCTTTTGTTTGTCGGATGGAGAATAGTAAGTCACCATCGGTTCACCGTACAAGTCGAACATCTGAGGCGTCACGGCCACCGTATCAAATGGTATATACTTTTCGTTCTTCCAAACAAACACCTCGATGTCTCCCTTGTTAACAGCCTGATTAATGGCCTGTCTGGAGACCCCTCGGATGCGAGCCATCTCGGCCTGAGTAATAGCGCCAATGTGCCCCATAAGAAAGTCGTTCATCGTAATCTTTTCCCACAGGGAATCTGGGATGGGAAGTCGCCCATCGCCCTTCTTGTCGCAGGGTTTAAACAGGCCCCGCATATACACGTTGTCTTTCTTGGCAAGCAGTGCAAGAATATAATTTTTTAGAACAATTTGCATGCCATTCATCGCGCCCTCGAATGTCTTGTCCGAGTGCTCAAGAATCACGTTGCCTTTTGAGTCGTAGACGCTGACCCTTTGTAGGCCACCATTGACATCGTGCTTAAAGGTTAGTTTTGGTTGTGGTAGTTGTGACATTAAACGTATTCTCCTATCTTTGGGTATCTTTGAATGGGTAGCACTTGAACTTCATCAGGAAAACATTCGCATCGATACAAATATGTGGCGTGGTAAGGCCCGCGAAGTCTTAACGTGCTGTCTGAAAAATCGGTCAGCTTCATCTCCTTGCCACAGTGTTTACAGTCGAGCCTGGGCGCTTTGCATTGTGAATAATCAACCGCCTTCTTACTTCTCATAGTTCGATATCTCCAAGCTGCACTTTGCCACCGCAGTTCGGGTCGTACTTGATGGCTGCTTGCACGGCGGTCTTTACTTGCTCCTTGCAGGTCTTAGCTCTGGCCGCATACGCAGCACCGAGAGCATAAGGTTCACCTGTACCCACCGCGACTAATGTGAAATCAGGAATAGCCGTCACGGAGAAGTCACTGGATATTCTAAATATATTTTTATTAAATATCATAACAATCTCTACGGAGTAATCTTGCGGGTCTCCGTCGTCTCCCTTGGCATCTCTCCAAGAATCCGCAATTACAGCTCGCTTAAGAACATCCGCTATCTCAAAAGGAGTCACACAAGTCTCCAAAATTTTTGAGCTTGACACTATGATATTGTCCAGCCTGCTTGAGCCTGCAGCGCCAAACATTATAGGCTCATCAAAGTGCTTACTCTGCACCTCGCGCCATTTGTTGCAGATGTCATAAGCCGGACCACTATCGTAGGTCACTCTGGAGTCTGACCCGTAGTAGATGTGCTCGGAATCTTTTATTGCAGCGATAACCGTCACGTTATTTCTTTCGCTTTAATTTCGCTTTTCCGGTTACACGCTTCTTGACAATAGCAGAAACATGTTTGTCTCTGTATTCCTGAAGCTCTCTCTTGGCTTGATTTCGCTCTGCCTTAAGAATCTCAATCTCAACAATCTCATCAAAAAGCAACTCTTTAGCCGCTTCCTCAAATTGTTTTTGTGTAAAAAATATTTTCACAGCACCCCCCCAAGACTTAAGTGTCTTCATAACAATACTTACTATTATACTTCGATGTGTCAACTATTATTTCGTAAAATTTTTCCTAAAAAATTATGGTAGTATGAATTTGGAGCCGGTTTTTTTTAACGGATTTCCTGGTGATACCAAATAGGCTAGTTCGAAAGATTGTCACCGCAGCCGAGTCAGGACGTGTCCAACATAGTTGCCTGCCTTGGGGTCTTCGCTCTACAAGGTCGAGAGGCTCGGGGTATACCCCATCTGTAGAGAGCGCCGAGAAGGAACTACGGTCCCGCGAGCAGTCTAGGGCTAAGTGCGTATGCATGAGACATTTGAGTATCTGAAGATTGAACAGGGGAAACCCACAACATTAACGGCTAATTGCTAGGTCGTTGATGCACCGTTGTATGAGAGCAAGCTGAGAATTACATCTGCCAACCGAGCAACCAGAGGCAGGAAGTAGGCTTGTAGCATTCTATCTATTACTGCTATAGGGTAATAAGTAGTTTCTCCCCGTAGGAAGGGGAGAGTCTACCTACCCAGCTTAGGGCAATTGAAGCACTGGCGAGCTTGACATTATTTGTTATACAGCTCTTAACTGCCCTAGTGTCAACATTTAGACCTGTTTTAGCTCGTAAAAAAGAGATTGAGGCCTTCTACCCCGGGGGGGTTTCGCACCGGGTCCCACCTACCCCCCCTTTCGCTTTTTTTTCGTGTCAAGCGAAAATTAAACGAGTGTGGTAATTATCCCACATGTGGTAAAAAGGCTACGTTGTCTTTTTACTACACATCACCACACCACTTGACTTTGAGCAAACTAATTAAAACACAACCTACCTCTTGTAGCGTTTCGGCGTTACCCCTGAGACCCTTGAAAATCTGTGATGAATTGAGACAGCGAAAACCAAGCACCTCAATCGTCTGATAAGCAACACCGCCTAACGAATAAGAGAACTTTGAGCAAACTAATTAAAACACAATCTACCAAACGGAGGCACAATGTTTACAATCAAACGAAATGTTCCCGAGTACCGAACAATCTACACTAAAGGAATCAAAGCCTACGGCTACGGCTCCGAGAGAATCAGCAACAAACTTTCTCTGACCACTTCGAAAACCAAGGTATTCGTAGGAATGAAACTGAAAACAGTTACCTACAAGTCCGAGGCTCATTATCTCAAGTCCCTCTTGAAACATAATCGTCCGGCGACTGAACGCAAGGCACGTACGCCAAAGGCTCACGTACCAAAATTGGTCCTCAAGCCCAAGGCTTTGCCCAAGCCCAAGGTCACCAAGGGACCCGTCCAAGTCAAACCCGTCATTCGACCCGTGGACTTGCGACCGGAACCCACTTTCTACGAAATGGCTTACTCACGTCGCTAGTGTGGTAAAAATACTACACCTGGGGCAATCACGTTTGAGCAAACTAATTAAAACACAAACTACCTAATGGAGACAATATGAAAAAAGCACTTTTTATCAACAAACTAGCCTTGCTTCTTTACATAGGTTTCGGGGCTACTTTATCACTAGTCACAATCTTAATCTTTCCGAGACCACTTGATACTATTGAACGTCAAGTTGGAATGGGGTTACTAACCTTGGTTTCACTATTCGCCTGGTCGCTATTCGCTAATATCTGTGGCACTCCCTCGAAAGACTTGAAAAATTGGTAACAACACCTTTGAGCAAACTAATTAAAACACAAACTACCTATCAGGAGGCAACACAATGCATCAATCAAAAGTAACAATACAACGTGAACGAATTGAATACCATATCGAAGAGGCTACCTTTTGGGTAGATACCAAGACGAACGATATGGCTGAAATTATGAAAGTAGCCAAGAGATTTGAGAAAGATAACACCGGGGGATTGAATTGGGAATGGGCTGAGACCCTCTCAGGAAAAACCGGCAAAAGCAAAATCGTAGGGATTAAGCACATCTGCGAGGTTAAGTAATAACTCCGTGGTAGGGGGGGGGCTGTCATCACCGAAGCCCCCGATTACCACTTTGAGCAAACTAATTAAAACACAAACTACCTAATAGGAGGCAATATGAAAAAAGATTATCAAGACACAGTTAGACTAGATTTTAGCGACAATGACCTAAAACGAATGATTAAAGCACTAAATCTTCTCAAGATACTCTTGGTCAGCGAAAACGCAGAAAACAATGGGAACCTTTCTTTTAACGAAGAGTATATTGAATGTATGAAAATGTTAAACAACTTTAGGCGTTACCGGTTTGAAATGTTAATTGACCCCCCGACTGACACGAATGAGCAAACTAATTAAAACACAATCTACCTTATGGAGGCAATATGATAAACTTAAACCCAAAGCACACCGAAAGGCTTTTCGCTTGTAGCGATGATTGGCTAGACGAATACGATGTCGAGTCCGATTATCAAGAGCCAACTGAACAAGGGGAAGGAGAAGACCCCTATGCCACTTTTGAAAAATTATGTAAAATGACAGAAATTACACGCAGGCGATATGGTAGATAATCATAACCTGAGCAACCCGACAAAAACACAAACTACCTAATGGAGGCAAGACAATGAGAAAAATAGAACAAGAGATGATTAAAGCAATTTTAACCCTTTCACCTTGGTCAAAAGATAACACAAGAGTGGTAACGTGGTCCCTTGGAGAGCAGAAGGGTATTGAAGTGCTCTTGCATAATAATGTTATTGCGAGAATGTTCTACAAAGAAGATGAAAACGGAAAGGGCTGGGAGATGAAATTAACCAACGCCGGCTGGGCTACCCGGACGACTCACTCAAGACTGAACGCTATAATTGAAGGAATAACAGGACTTAGCGATAGGTTTACATCAAAGAATAGCAACAATAGAACCTTCTCTAAGATGGGCTATGGCTCTTCGTGGGAAAAGGTATCTTAACAATATCTCCGTGGTAGGGGAAGGGGCGGTCATCTTTCCGCCCCACTTACCAACTGAGCAATAAGACAAAAACACAAACTACCTTATGGAGGCAATATGATTGATTTAGGCGTATATGATGCTATGAAAAAACCACGAAGAAGTGAAGAAGAACAAAAAGAGTTTTGGGCGTATCATTGGGCTCAACATAAAAAAAGAATGGAAGAATATGAAAAAGAATTAACTAAGGGAGAAGAGTAATGATTAGTATAAACCCCAAACACATTGAAAGACTTTTCGCTCGCAACCTGACAAAAACACAAACAACTTAACGGAGGAATAGTATGGTTATAAACCACAAGGCAACCATTAGTATTGATTTTGATATTGAGGTGGTAGGCGGTGACAAATATCCCATTGAAGATTACATAAAATATGCTTTAGAACACGCCCTCTATAAAGAGACGGACGAATTGAAAAATTGTTTTAATTATGGATTGAAAACGTATTTTCACCACATAACTAAACCAAGGGTAAATGTCTTAAACCTTGCAGTAAAGGAGTAGTATGCAGATTATCGTTGAACGAATACCGCACAATGGACACTTAATCCTTACCGCTTTTTATGGTGATGAGATGATTAAACAGACATACATAGGCTATACACTAGCGGAAGCAAAAAGAAAGTTTCTTAAACATTATGAGGAGAACCAATGAACAAACTTAAACAATTAGGCTTGACGAGGGCTCAGTATACTAAAGGCAAGGAGATTGTCTTCCTGGGCGATAGAAACTTTGAGCACCTAGAGAACATTGGGGCGGTCATTAAGACCAAAAACCAAACGCCTACAAAGGCAGAACTAAAGCAGATTGAAGATTATCTATATTAAAAGTAACGCTCAAAACTAGTGGCTATCGGGGTGTCCCAATTAAATAGCCACTACCCCTTTGAGCAAAATAATTAAAACACAAACTAACCAATAGGAGGCAATATGAAAAAGAAAAAAAATAAAGAGTATGGCTTTAGCGCAAAGCAAGTCGTACATAACTACGGCAAAATCTACGTAGTCGCAAGTAGCATTAAAGAGGCTAGAGAAAAATTAAAAAATGTAAAACCAGATACGATTGATTGGTACACAGATGATTATGATGAGCAGTTTGAATACAATAAAACAAGATTCGAACTTGATAGTATAGAGGACGTAGAATAACTAAAACACAAACTATTTTATAGGAGGCAAAATGCCAAATTGGTGCTATAACACTTTAACACTTTCTGGTGATGTAGATGTCATCTCACGAATCAAGGATTGGTATAAACAATCCGACAAAACGAAAGAATCAGGCAAAACCAATGTGGGTTTATTCGGACTTTTCTATCCGTTACCCGATGAATTAAAAGACACTACTGCTCCAAGTCGTGAACCAAACAAAGCCCTTATTGAAAAATATGGTGCGGACAATTGGTATGATTACCAAACGCAGAACTGGGGCACGAAATGGGATGTCCGTCAGATTTTTACAGAGGCAGAAACAGAAAACGAAATATGTTTATCTTTTGATACTGCGTGGGCGCCACCAATAGCGTTTTACGAAAAACTCTCAAGGGATTACCCCGAACTGCACATAATGGCTAGTTACTCCGAAACCGGAGTGGGTTTTTGCGGAACATTTGACTCTAATTCCGGAGAGAAAACGCTAGGCATCACCGATATCCAAGAGAAATGCCTAGCAACTTATGAGAATACCTACAAGGATTATGTGGGTGTGCGTGAGTTTAGAGAAAGATTGGAAAGGATTTACGAAACTAATTTTCCTATATCAGAAGGTATTGGTGTTTACGATATATTTAACGACTATTACTTTGAGGAAAAATTGGAAGAAGAACCGGAGTTTTGCGAGAGATACAAAATTACAAAGGAGAGCCAATGAAAACTTACGACTTTATCGGAGTCTTCTCTGAAGGCTACGCAAAAGTAAAACTCAACGGGATGTGGGGTTTAATTGACGGAGAGGGAAATGAAATAGTCCCCCCGGAATACGTCCAGGTAGGGGAGTTTCACGAAGGTTTAGTCGCAGTCAAACTGAAACAAGAAGCCCACAATTGGGGCTTTATCAACAAGACTGGCAAAGTGATTGTTCCCCCAAAGTATGACGATGTAGCGAACTTCTACCTAGGCTATGCCTCTGTTCTATTTGACGGCTATTGGGGTTATATCAACACGCAGGGCAACGAGGTAATTCCTTGTGTGTTTTACAGCGAAGATAGTTTACCTCTAAAACAAGATATACCAACTCTATTAGATGTACCCACTATGTCATTACTAATAAAAACCTATAGAGGAGAACAAAATGTTTAACATCAAAAATACTGAAACTTGTGGTGGCGAAATTAGAGCCACAAACTTTGAAAGTTATGAAGAAGCACAGATTTATGCCGTGCGTTATCTTTTGTCTATTCAAAACCTAATCGACCATACGATTGATGATTGTGATTTAGATATTCACAACGCTATGCGTCGTGCAGGGCTTGAGATTGTGGAGAACTAATGAAAGAAAATATAATTGCAACAATAGTAGCCATTCCGATATTTTGGCTATCAGCAAAGTTTATTCACCTCACAATAGAAATGAAACATAACCAAAACAGAAACAAATAGGAGGCACTTATGTGCGATTGCGATAACACAAGAAGAGACGAAGATAGAATGTACACAATAACAGTAAAGGCATACATAACAGTAGACGCTTGTTGTGAAGATGTTGCTGTAGATAACTTCAGCATATCGGACGCAGATGACTACGAAGTGCTAGAAGTCGAGGAGGCATAATGAGTTTAATTAAAGATAGTTTTGACGCAATAGGAATCGCCGAAGGTTTCATACCGGCAGATTCGGAAGAGCAGGTAATAGAAGCCTGGCAGTATCTTATCGACAACGGAATGGCTTGGCAACTTCAAGGCTTCTTTGGTCGGACGGCTTCTAGGTTAATCGAAGAGGGTATTTGTACGCCTCCCAACGGCTCAGTATTAAACAGAAAGGAGAACTAATGATTATGAAAAGAGAGCAGAAAGTGGAAGCCATAAGAAAATACTTTGCAAGACCAATGCCTTATCTCCACGATATGCACGAAAAAGAACTCGATGAATTTTATTCTTATGTAAAATTCATGAATAAAGTAGTATAATAACTATCCACAACAACAACTTATAGGAGGCTATATGGCTTATATCGACAGCCGGGTATACAAAAACGTGTTGGGTATTCCAACACTACAACTTCACACTCACGCTGAGGTCAGACTCAACGAATCTAAAAACTTACGTGAGTACGTTTGGGTTTCTCAACTTTATGATGTGTGCTCTGACGGCTCACTACAGCCCAGGGGTCAGGAACAGATTGGCGAATCAGAAGTAGAATCAGTTCTTCGCTTATGCGAATTGGCTTGGGGCTACCACACAGCAGAGGCCAATCATAATGAATAACGTTTTAGATTTCTACGAAAAAACAGAACCAGCAAAAATGACAAAAGACCGACAGATAACTATACTGAGAAAGTACATTGAGGTATTGCAGATGTATCTCAGGGATTCAAGATTGTCAGAATTGGTAGCCCAAAACGAACTCAGGTCTATTAAGGGTTTACCACCTATCAGTTTGGAAATACCTGATAATGAATGGGTTTTTACGGGGGAGTTAGAATAATGCAGGGAGCAGATTTATTGGCAAAGTATAAAAAGATTCCCGTAAAGCATTGGATTTTCGAATACGAAATAATGCCCAACTTCAACAAGGACGACGGCTCTTTCTTATTCGACAAAGACAATGAATTAGATATGCTGACTATTGATACGTTCAATGCTGTTTCTAATCGGGTATGGACAGTAAGTGGGGCGAGAGAAAGTTTCTCACCACTACACATAGAATTAGGCAATATGAGAATCACCAACGGCAAGTCAAATAGGAACCTTGGTGGACACGAAGTCGTTGGTTATGTTATTACAAGATTACCTTGGAATAAGAATCTTATCTATATCTTAAACGAGAAACTTGATAGTTTCGAAAACGTCCTTAACTATTTTAATGGAGTCAAACATGACAAGAAAGTATGAAATGTCGGTAGTAAAACTAGACTACGGACGAGGCTTTAAAACCTACGTTTCTATTCAATCTAGGGATTCAAATATCGTTCTTTGGTTAAACTCTATTGACGAGGCTAGAGAACTACAAAAGGAAATGGAACTTGCAATTAGGCTTATCGGAGATGCGTGTGGAGACTTTGATGCAGAGGTATCCGATGCGTTTACTCAAAACGAAAACCTTGCAAAAGAAATGGAAGCCCTGGAGAGAGTCACTGAAAAATTCTCCGGCGAGGGCTTTGCAGGGGAGGAAAAGATATGAGTAAATTCATTACACCGATTCAGTTAAGAAACTCAAAAATTCATGGTTTGCTTATTGGTTTCCTATTGGGATACCTGCTTGGCAACATACATTACTCAATAGACGGAGGGATTAAAATATGGCACAACTAGACGAACATAATTCTTGGCTTGAGGAACGTCGCAAGGGAATCACCGGAACCGACGTCGGTAAGATTATGGGAGTTTCACCTTGGGGTAGTGCCTGGAGTGTCTACGAGGACAAAATGGGGCGGTCATCAATCGAAGAGAATGAACGCATGATGTGGGGCAAACGCATGGAACCGGTCCTTATCCAATACTACGAGGAGAAACACAACGTAAAAGCTGAAAAGCCTGGACTTATGCGCGGAAAAGAAGATTGGATTATTGCGAATCCAGACGCAGTTGTTATGAATTCTGGAGAACCATTGTGGGGAATCGAGATAAAAACCGCCAAAGTTTGCTCTTCATCGAGCTCAAAACTATGGAGCAAACCCGGTGAGGGCATAACCGTTCCGCCGGACTACGAATACCAATGCAGATGGTATATGATGGTTTTGGACCTACCTAGATGGGACTTGTGTGTGCTCATGAACGGCAACGAATGGAGAGAGTACACCATACTTAGAAACCCGGAATTAGAAGAAAAAATGTATGAAAAATGTAAATCCTTTTGGTTCGATTTTGTTGTAAATCGCGTAGAACCAAGGTAAACTATTTAACTAAACCCAGGGAGACAATCTCCCGCTTATTGAAAGGAGCCTTTTATGGCACTTACGTTTGAATCAAAGCCTCGCACGGAATTCAAGATTCCAAGTGAGGGTCCAACGGTAGGGACCGTCTACCGCATTATCGACTTAGGTTCACAGGCAGTCGAATACAAGGGTGAAAGCAAAGTAGTAAAACAGGTTGTTTTATTCTTTGAGCTTCCCAACGAGACTACTGACGACGGCAGACCGCTTTCCATTAGTCGTGTTTACACCGCTTCGCTTGGCGAGAAATCCGCTTTGCGTCCTGTTGTGCGCGACCTGACACAAAAGCCAGTCCCTGAGAACATCAATGGATTTGACTTATCTTGTCTAATCGGATGTTCAGGCGTTGTGGATATTGTCCATAGACCGTCTAAAGATGGCTCTAAGACTTATGCCAACATACAGTCTGTATCTAAAATTATGAAGGGCACTTCGATACCGCCTATGCACAATGAGCCATTGGTCTTCGACCTTGACCCAGCAAAGTATAGCGACGAGACTTTCAACAAGTTGCCTGAGTATTATCGAAAGAAAATCCAAGACAGCGTTGATTGGGCTAAGCTTATGGATTCTATCAAAGAATCGCAAGCCTCAGCAGAAGTAGCTGAATCGGATATTCCTTTCTAATTAATAACCGGGGGGGTTTACTCCATATTCCTCCCCACACTAGATGCTTATGGCTACGGCGTTCAAGGCAGAGTCGTAGCCATAACTTTCTACGGAGGCTAAATTGGCAATTGTACTAAACCCATACGGAAAGATGTTTTGTTATGCTTGGGATATTTATTCATCAACACTAACAAGAATCAGAAAGTGGTCTGCGGACTACGGAATAAGAATAGACGAAGTTTATTTACCAACAACATACGGCTCCAAGGAAACCGCGCACATCAGGTGGAGCAACATCCTGGACGAAGTTAAGATTGGCAAGGACTATGTTACAGAAGATATGCTTGCTACCGCCGTCGAGTTGTATTGCAAGGACCGAGAGAATGACTTTAAGCAGTCTCGCAAGGCCAGGATGCCAATGATGAGCGTGTTCCTGAATATCAAACCAAAGAACGACAGAGATGTAGAGATTTTAGATTTCATTCGACTAGCATCAGAACAAGGAGGCAAAAATGTCGAGCAAAGCAGCTAAGGAACTTTTATCAAAACCGGATTTCAATATCATCAGCCACGGTGAGGGTATCAAGATGCAAAGGTCTTGGTTAAATCTTTGCCCGATATGCAGAGAAGAGTTTTATTGCTACAAGAGGGTAGATATAGAAAAGGACTACCCTGAGAGATACATACAGCCCACCAGCAATCAGGTCGATTCGCACGGTAATGCTAAAATGCGCATTACATGCGGCTCTTCTGAGTGCTATGAGGCAGAGCATAGTCACTTCTTGCGTGTATCTACCTTTAACAAGCAGACGAGAGAGGATTATTTGGACAGCAAGATGCCCAAAAGACCGCAGCCTGGACGCAATTTAACCACAAAGCTCTTTGACTAAGGACATTATGAAAATATTTTCAGCTACACTTGCTTGCAGGATACAACCAAAACAGAGGCCAAGGGTCTTCAAGGGTCACGGATATACCCCGAAGGAGACAAGAAATTTTGAAAAACTGGTCAGTGACTGGGCTAAGTTAACATACAAGAAGAAACCAAGTGAAAAAGCAATTAAGGTTTCAATCTGTATGTATTTTGAAAGAGCCAAGAGCAACAAGAAAAAGCTACACACACAAACACCGGACATTGATAATGCAGCCAAAGGAATAATGGATGCACTCAATGGCATTATATGGCAAGACGACAAGCAAATTGTTGAGATGAGTCTGGAAAAACACTTCGCAGATTATGTCAATCCTTCGTTTTCAATCGTTGTTTACGAGTTGAATTAGCTGGCGTTGTTGACAAAAAAGGTTGACGCTGTTCAAAATGTTAACCTAAAAATTCTCGGAGTAAAAGAAATGACGACCTCAGAAATAAGAAAAGAACTCGAAAAACTTAAAGGTGAAATCGTGACTATTAAGTGGAGTAGAAAAAAAGAAGACAGAAAAAGATTCAACGAACTTGAGTTGATGCAGGAGAGATACTCTAAACTCAAGAATACTCTTGAGTACATAGAGAATCAGGTACAATGGAATATAGGAGCCTAAAAATGATATCTAAAAGAGATTTAATCGTTTCAATATCTACTGTTTTTTTAATGTTGCTTTTGCATAAAGTGTTCGTATCAGCCCCGACAGAATCAATTCAGGACATAGAAAACAATGCCGCATCATTTTCTAGGACGTCGGATGAGAGTTTTGAAAGGTCCAGAAAGGCAGCCCTCGAAGTCAAAAAGCTAGAATCAAAAATGCAGAAGAAGGATGCTGAGTTAGCTCAGCTCTATTCTGAACAGCAAGGCCTTGAGGTCATGAAAGAAACTATTGCCAAGCAAAAAGAGGCAATTGAAATTAGGGATTCTGTAATATCAAACCTAAAGATTGAAAACAATGAACTTAGCATTGCTTTAGCACAAAAAGATGCCGCCTACCAGGCACAGCTTATGGCCACGGTGGCCTACAAAGAGGCTATGGCTGAGGCAAAGCTTAAATCAGGCCTTAAAGGTGTGGTATTGGGCTTAGGTTTAGGTTTGGTTTTCGGTAAATAGTGGTATTATTAGTTATAGGAGAAACACATGAAAAAATCTATGTACTCAAAAGCCGATATGAAACAAGATATCGCAATGACCAAGGGTAAACCCGCTGCGGTCAAAAAAGCCTTCATGAAAGAAGATATGAAGAAGGACAAACCCGGAATGTCTCGCAAGGCTGACATGAAAAAAGATAAAGCCATCATGAAGAAAGTTGAAAAGAAATTTTCCAAAAAAGGTAAATAATTATGAAAGCCAAACTGCCTTCAAACTTAGTTGACTGCACTTGTGACCCAACCGCCACAAACCCAGAGCTATTCAAGGGCAACATGTGGTACGCAGGGTCAAACAAAGAATTAGCCAAGGCTAATCCTAATGTTGTAGTTAAACTCGATGACCCCATGCATTGCAAATCAACACATGCAAAAGGCAAAAAGTCTTTAGTATAACAATTAAATATCTATCCCCTCAAGTTTTTTAGCCTCCACTAGTTTTACTTGAGGGGATTTTTTTATTTAAAATTATCCTTATTCATAGTAGTATTTATCAAGGAGGTTCTATGCCAAAGGGCAAATATCTAAAGTGGTCAGAAGTACCCGAATACAAAAAGCTAATCATCGATGTAATCAAGGACGTGGCTGAACAGAATAAAACGTTCACGCTGACCGAGGTTTACAACAGGTGCAATGAAAAGTTTATACATTTACCAAACGGCAGAAGAGATATTGCCAACGCTTTTAATCTTATGGTAAGCCAAGAATTTAACTACGCAAGAGTCGAAAGAAGAACGACTATAGACAAGATTCCTGTAACCCTGTGCAAGAGTTACATTTTCCAAGGAGGGAATAATGGATGAGGGCAATAAAAGCAGGACAAACAAAAGGGAAAAGCGTCGTGAGGCGCTCCTCAAGAGCGGCAAGCTTACTGACAAGGAGCAAATCCTTATCCTCAATAGTGAGGTACAGGCTCTCAAAGGCCGGTTGCGCGATGCTCATGCTGATAACTTTGACTCTGCTGATATTAAGCGTAAGGTCTTTCAGATAGCAAGTGGCGAGATAGAGCCGCCAAAATGGCTTGTTAAAGCTACCTCCCCAGGAAGCAAAACCACTGGCGTTCCCACCATATTCGCCTCCGACTGGCACTACGGCGAGAAGGTCTTTGAATCTCAAATCGGTTATGTTAACAACTTCGACCTTAAGATTGCAGACCAACGCATACAGGCTTTGGTCAACAATTCGCTAGAGATTCTATTTCACCACATGGCTAAACCGAAGTATGATGGTTTGGTGTTCCCCCTGGGTGGAGATATGTTTTCAGGGAATATCCACGAAGAGCTCACAAATACAAACGAAGAAGAGATGTTCCCATTGCTATTAAGGCTTTCGGGTAGAATTGCTTGGGCTATAAAAACCTTTGCTGATAGATTCGGTAGGGTTCACATACCTGTAGTATCAGGCAATCACGGAAGAACAACCCGAAAGCCTATCCACAAAAACCGAGCCTACAATAACTTTGATTGGCTATTGGGTTGTATGCTCGCTAGGGAATTTAAATATGACAAGCGCGTTACGTTCCAGATATCAGACGGAACGGACGCTCATTATGATATCTACGGCCACAGATATAACCTTACCCACGGAGACCAATTCTCAGGTGGGGATAGCATTGTGGGTGCTATCGGGGCGGTTTCTCGCGGGGACTCTAAAAAGAGAAACAGGGACGGACAAGTAGGCCAACCCTATGACACGCTAATCTGTGGCCATTTCCATCAGCTGACCATTATGAAGAAAATCATCATCAACGGCAGTCTTAAAGGCTACGATGAGTACGCTCACGCACACAACTTCCAATATGAACCACCACAGCAGGCTATGTGGTTGACCCATCCGGACCACGGCATCACCTTCAATATGCCAGTGTTTCTTACCGAATCGGCCAAGAGCAATAAAACAAAACCTATCGTATTTGAATAGCGATGATAACCCAGCTCAATCCCCCTTTGTACCTTGAAACGCCAAAGGGGTGCGGCTGGTGTCATTTTATTATCGACTATAGCCAAGACCATCACCTTATGTGGGTGGTGTTCATAGATTCAACCAGAGAATGTTGGACCTTTGAGAATACGGATATAAAGATAGGAAAGAACCCAACGATGGGTGTTGTATGAAAAAGACTATTATCCATGTTAATCAACACATCATTAGGTCAAACAAAAAGAATGGAACTTCCGAACCTGTATTAACGATAAAGAGCGGAAAGTCTAATAACTACGCCAGTGAGGCGGATATCGTAAGCGAATCAGGCGAGTTACTGGCTAAGGTTGTATACTCTCCCTGCAAGCCGCTGAGTTGCGGAGCCCAGGTTTGGATAGAGACTTATAATAAGGTTATAATTAAGTAGTAGCACCGGGAAGTATTACGCATGCTTATCCTACTTATAGGATTCTTGAATGGCGTTCCTACTTTCGTGCTACACTTTTCTCTAAAGGAGGGCTCATGCCTTTAAAATCAGGGAAATCAAAGAGTATTGTCTCCGCTAACATCAAGACGGAGATGAAGCACGGTAAGCCACAGAAACAAGCTGTTGCCATCGCGCTCCGCAAAGCCGGCATGTCTAGGAAATCAAACAGGGGAAAATAATGAAGTGCACAAGGTGCAATGCCCCCATAAAAGATTTTGTTGATTATGGCGACAAGATTTGTTTCTATTGGTGCAAGTGTTCAATTGGTTCTTTAATATACAGAAAGGAAAAAGATGAAAAAGAAAAAGCAAGTAAACCTGTCAGTGGGAAGAGGCGAAAAGCTTCCAATATCAAAGGGAGCCGGACTGACCGCAAAGGGAAGAGCAAAGTACAATCGCGAAACAGGGTCAAATCTAAAAGCACCGCAGCCGCAGGGTGGTCCTAGAAAAAGGTCCTTCTGTGCTCGCATGGGTGGAATGCCCGGCCCTACAAGCAAGGGCGGCAAGCTAACTCGAAAGGGCGCAGCACTTAAGCGTTGGGCCTGTTAGTGCCAAAAGTCTATGACTTTGACTCAATGAATAGAATCGCTAAAGCCGGTTCTGAATTCATTGAAAAATACCTACGCAAAAAGCCAAACGTCGTAGATGTTGTCAACGTCGAGGAAATACCTGCATACCAAAAAAGAGATATAGACTTAGTGGTACACGTTGCTCACGGTGAAAACGTTGAGATGTATACAGTTGAAATCAAAGTGGACCAATACTTTGACAAAACTAAAAACTACTTTTTTGAAACCATTAGTAATGACGTGTACAACACGACAGGATGCTTCCTTAAAAGCGAGGCCGACTTCCTGTTCTATTACTTTCCCAATAGAGAGCTACACATATTTGCCCTGGGGCCAGCTAAGGAATGGTTCCTTAAACATAGGGATGAGTTTGAAGAGCGCTCCGTGCAGAATCAAGGATACAAAAGCAAGGGGTCTTTAGTACCCCGCAAAAGATTTGCTGACGAAAACGAAGTAAAAGTTGTTAAAATACTATAATGAGAGATTCAATACACCATATTGCAGTAGAGTGCGACAATATCAGAGATACCGCCTATTGGTACACCAAACGTTTTATGTGCACCGTTGAGTACATGGATGAGACCTGGGCGCTTCTAAAGTTTGAGAATATTAACCTTGCGTTAACTCGAAGGGGTATGCATCCACCGCATATTTGCATTGAGCTCCCAGCGTGGATGATTGACGGGGAAACTAAGAAGCACAGAGATGGGACCGAAAGCGTTTACGTTTTGGACCCAGCTGGGAACGCTGTGGAATTATTAAAAATAAATAAATAAAAACCTAAAAACGGTGATAAACTAAACTTACTAACCGGGAAGTTACTATAAGTATATATATTACTTATATACTTAGTAGTCTTAGTAGTATTAGCACTTGCCCCTATTCGTAAAATGCCCTATAACGCGTTCTAGCTGTTTTAGCGCTCTATACACCAATAGTGTCAACGGATGGCTTAAACGGCTCATAAAGCGGTTTTAGGGGCTATCATCAATAGATTAGCGATTGCCTTTTTTAAGGTTTGTTTTAGCCTTAACAACGCGGATATTGGACTTACCATTGGAACCACCTTTGGTTAACGGCTTGATATGGTCAATATGAGTTCCGTCGCCTTTGCGGACTTTGCCCTCTCTTAGGGCTTCCCTGCGCACATTGTTTCTCATAGCCCTGCGTTCTTTCACTGCAGGCTTGCTGTGGTACTGTTTATTCTCAGCTTGGTAATCCCTGGGTTCTTTTCTGGGCATAATTATCTCCTATTGGGAGTATAGATTACTTTCGTCAGAACGCATACCCAAAGATTGCGGAGCTTCTTCAGGCGCTGCAGGTTCCGGTGCGGCACTAATTCCGGGCTTGAATGGCTGAGCCTGGGGAGCATTCTTAATAGCCGGCATAGCTTGAGGGGCCATACCCGCACTTGGTTGTGGAGCTGCGGCAGCTGGCATAGCTGTTTCGGTAGGACCGGTTGGTTCTGGTTCAGCCGTCATGCCCATACCCATACCGACTTGTGGAGCCACTTGCTCCGGTTGTACTTCTTTGTCTGAATAGAGAGGGTCTCCCTGCCATCCAATAAAGGGAGATACTTTTTTAATAATAGAGTCTTTAACCTTGGGGTCTTTTGCCATAGAGGAAATGACCTTTGCAAGTTGCGGAGTGCTGGTGAAAGCAAACGCAGCCATAAGGTCATGAGCCATATCTTTAATCTCTGGGTCCATAGTTGCAGTAGCCCAATCCTGAGCTAGTTTATGGAGCTTTTTTAACTTCGGGCTTTGTTTTTGTTCCATGATTAATTATACCTTGGTGCTAAATTTGTCTACAGTTGAAGCACCTAGGCACACGCAGATAATAGTTACACAACCCGTAATAAGCTCTGGGCTAGGGGCATAGCCTACTTCACTAAACGAGTTGATAAACAATGTAATAAACATTGCCGATGAACCCACCATTGCAATTAACCTTTTGCTGCTAGGCGAGTTTCTTTCATCAGTTAAAACTTTTTTTAACCATTCCATAGTATCTCCTATCGGTATTTAGCCGTTTTCTTGGCTATGCCTTTGGGCTGTTTGACAAACTGCTTACCTTTAGCCTTGCCCTCTCGCTTGGCTTTGGTGGTTCTTGCGTATTCTTCTGAACTTAATGACTTAATTGCGGCTTCAGGCAGGTAGCGTTCTCCCGTAACGGAAGACTTCTTTCCACTCTTGGTTCGCCATTTTTGTTTAGTCCAAGCGACTAGAGATTCTTGAGGCTTTCTCACGAGGTATATCCCCCGCCTTTCTCTTTGTACTTCTTGGCTAGAAGCTGGGCTTTGCGAGCAGACCATTGACCTGCTTTGGTTCCTTGGGTAGCCGAGCCTTTAATTTGCTTAAATAACTTCTCACGCATTGTGGGCTTGGTGTAGTTCTTAGCAGCGTTTACCTTGCTCTTTGCTTTCTTCATTTCTTACTCCTGATAAATTGAATGGCAGATAACGCTAAACACACATTCATCGCCACTTCACCGAACCGACCAATCTTATTGTAGGCTAACGGAAACTCTGAGCCGAGTAGCCATTGAATGACAATCATTAGAGAAATAAATATCGCAAAAATCCCAGCGTACCAGATTGGGGTCTTGAGATTGTGTTTAATCTTTTTGTTACACGCAATCTTATAACACCCAGCAAAAATCGCAATCAGCGAAACGATGTTAATGAGCAAGACTTGGTTTCTAAGAAATGAAAGCATAGCCTACTTCCTTTTGGCTCTTTTCTTTTTAGGGTTTTTAATCTCTCGCCCGATTTCCATTATGTCTTTGTTTTGATTCTTGGCGAGGAAGTTTGCGACCCAATTCATTACTGAGTAGCCTACGAACCCACATAGGAAAGCAATTCCCAATTCATACATCCATAATTCGTTCGGTTGCACTTCTAATCCAATTTGCAAAAGAATGGGTTGAGCAAACATCAAAGCAAAACCGACTGATACACCGCCACGCATAAACGCTTCTTTCGTATCTTTCGGTGGGATATAACTTAAAATGGATAAGCCACCGAGGATGCCCCCGATGAAAGATGAAATCTTTGCGCTAACCCATTCAAGCATTTTATCTCCCTTGTCCTTTGTAAAGTTTAACATCCTTGGACTTCGGGCCACGCTTGACAGACTTTGTAGTCTTAGTTTTGTATTGCCACTTCTTTTGTTTTAAATTAGCCATTTTCCACCCTGAAAGTTGAACCCTTATCGGTCTTGGTTCCTGACATCACCATTTGACGGGGCTTTTCCCCTTCTTTCTCAATCCCCAAATGAATCCAAGTAGCGGTCTTGCTACTCTCTAGGATGAGCTGGTCAAAAGATATTTTACTGGCTTTGATATTACTGAACACATCCTCTACATCTATCCCCTTGACAGTAAAATCACAAGCACGGCAATCCATGTGAGCCGAGGTCTTAGAGCCACCGACCTTCTTGTTTAGTTCGGGACAACGATAGAACGAGCTAATCATAATCGGCTTATTAAACAACGCACGAACTTCTTCTAGCCTCTCGCATATTCGTAGAGCATTACCCATTAGTGAATCAGGAACAGAGTTATCAATCCCTAGCCGAGTGGCAGTATCAGACTTTGATATCTCGCTAAGTGAGAAGTTCTCGGTAATTTTCATCGTCGATTCTCTTTAAGTAGTGATGATTTATGTTGTTTTGGTTGTTCGAACTTATAGTAATCAATGAGAAAATTTTCATATAAATTTTTATTGTCTGGATGTTTTTCCACAAAATCTTCCCAAGATTTAAATTGGTCTAAATACTTAAGAACATCTTGGTAATAATTTAAAATATCTTTTTTAGTTACAGAGGACATATCAATGGAAGCATTGTTAATATAATTATCAATAATTTTTCTATTTAATTCAATCATGTTTATATTTTTTGCTTCGTAATTACCTTTGGAAACTACGTTAAATTTTTCAGAATTAGATTTTCCATCAACAAGACTTGTAATAAAATAACCCTTCCATGTTGACTTGAAAGCATCAGATAGGCTTATACCTAACTGTTCATTGATTCCGCCTACAATTGTGTTGTCGTATATTTTAGAAAATTTATTATTAACAATTTTTTCTGTAAATTTGTTTATGGACATGATATTTCCATAATCTCTTGATATAACAGACGCAATGTCGCCTTCTTCCATCCCGGCTGAGAGCATTGCTTGCACAATGGATTCTCTGGTCCTACCGAGTTTTTCAGCATTGTCCATAGTGGAGCGCATTGCTTGTCCAAATTTAATAAAATCTTTTTGTTTATTTATCATGCCGTTAATTGCCATGCCAGATATAGGAGTATTTAGATATTCTTTAGAATAATCGTCTCTTAATTCGTTCATTTCTGAGTTTAATTTTCCAGTTACTCTCCTCACGGTTCCATTAACGCTCATGGTTCTAATCGGCATTGTTGTATATTTACTCAATATATCTTCAGCTGTCAAAGGCTTGCCAGTGGTTAGATTTATTGAATCATTAGTAGTATTTAAAAGTTTATCCAATGTGTTCATATCTGCTGTTCTAAAACTCGTACCCGCAGCGGCTAAGTATCTTTGTACTGTATTTAAACCGGAATATCTAAAGTCTCTATCAACCAGCTCTCCATCCTTTATGGTTTTACCCGGAGCAAGAGATTCAACCAGACTTAAAATTGCTATACTTCCAGCAGGGTCGAAAGTTGCAAAATCTTTAAATTGAGTTGCAACAGATTTTAGGGCTGCCGTCTTTTCTTCCTCTGTTTTTGCATTAGCATATCTATTTAGGTAGGCAACGATATTGTTAACGGAAGCATTTGGAATTAATTGTTTAGAGTCTCTGTATTCTATTACTCCAGCTTCTCTATCTCTCCATTTCCAATCAACTCCACTAGCAGCATTTGAGTTTTCCGGGTCAAGCATCTTGGCAGATTCTATGGAATTATCGTCTAATGATTTCTCTGGGTCCTTGTCAAACATGCTATCGATAGCAGCGCTGCCAAACAAAGTTAGGACTGCGAGCAAATTAGACAATTTCCATATAGCTCTTGGACGTGCTATTGGGTCATTTCCAACAGCTACTTTAACGTTATGTACTAATGCGTTTGTAGTACCTCTGATTATGTTTACAGGGAATGAGACAAACGGTTGTAAGATACCAAATTGAGAAAGAGTCTTAATCGCTTGAGGCACATGAGCCATATCTGGATAATCGCGACTGACCTCGTTAGAGGCAATTTCAAAAATTTCTTCCATTGATAGCATCTTCTCGCCAGATTGAGCTCTCTTAATAGCCTCATCTCTAACTTGCTGATACCTAGAAACAATGGCTTGGAATCTCATGGCGGTATCGGCGATAGAGAATGCATCTCCAAATTTGTTCATCCACCAATCAAGTTTGTGAGGCGTATCTGAATCTTTAAATATCTCTCTCACGTCATACGCGGTTGTTCCAGTGCTAAGGTGGCCATAATTGTAAGCTAATTTCATAAATCTTTCGAAATCCTCGCCGGGTACAGCACCTTCTAATAACATTTTTCTTAATGGTTGAAAATTAAATACATCAGCAGTTTTAACATACGCTCCGTGGAGTAAAGCTGAAATGTTTGACACAAATCTGGTATTTAATAAATCACCGTGCATTGCCGTTAATACCATATTTGATGGGAGCTGTGACAGCCATAGCGAAGTGTTGAATACAGTTAATGAAGCTTTTTTGAGCCCTATAATTTTCTTTAACGTATCTCCAATAATTCCAGCTGGATTCTGAAAGCCAGGCATAACCAAATCTTGTATTACTGGAATCATTGATTTATGCCAAACGTTATCTGCAATGAATGGATTTTTTTCTGGATTCACCAAGGGTAATTTTACAAACCCATCTGGAACCTGTCCATTTTTTAGGTTTGATACAGGTATAGCCAAACCGGCTTTTAGTGCATAGTCGGCCAAAGATTTTGATATTTGCAAATTAACAAGAGCTGTTCTGTCTATGGTTTGTCCATCCACTACTCCAACCAATGGGTTCTCTATGAGACCAAGAAACTCCTCTGTAGCCTTGTTCAGTCTCATTCTTTCTTGAAGGTTCTTTTTGTTTAATCCCTTAACTGCATTTCTAAGAAATGAGTCGGTTATCACTCTGTCTTGATTTACTACGAACCAATTGCTGTCGTTAATAATTGAATCTACATAAGCGGTAGCCTCTGCGATGTAATCTGCTTTGCTTCCGGGCGCAGAAATACCAGAACCAGATTTAGAATAATTTGCATTTGCTATCTCATTAATCAGCGCTTTCCTTTTTTCTGCAAAGTCGGGTTGAGCTAACCAAGCATCTCTGTCTCGATAGGCAAGGTAAACTTTCCTGATGTGGTCATCTAGTGTGAACTCTATTCTTTGAGCTGTGTCTTTATCTATCGCACCGGAAGAAAGCCATAAGTTCTGTATTTCAACAGCGGATGTTCTTATATCGGTTAAGTCTTTCATCAACTCTTTGCTTAAAAATTTTTCCAAGTTGGTTGTAGCAGCTTGCCTAATTTGATTTTTACTATTTTTAAAATTATTTAATGCATTCTCGTAAGCCTGCTGAGCCCTGATATAAGCATCGTATCTTTCATCTTTAACATCAATACCGTTTTTAGACAAATCAGATTGAATTTTAAGTTGTTTTTGATATTCTTTCCATTTATTTATTAAATCTTTAACATTTGGCCCCAATCTATTTGAAGGATTTAAAAAGTCCTTAATATAGGTTCGAACTTGATTCTGTATAACCGGGTCTTCAATCCCGTTCACAAAATTATCAAGCCTGGAGGCAGAAACTTTAACCATGTGTACAGCAGCATTTGCGGCCCTCTGAATCGAAACAAGTTTGAACCTGTTATTAAACGGAATAAGATTGTACTTGTTGTCGATGGCTTTTACGACAGCATCAAAAACAGCATTCGCAGCGCCCTTATCTTTTTTCGCTTGTAAAAATCTATTTACAGAAGCTTCTATTCTTTCCGTAAACGGCAAAAGAGCATTTTTTGGGATGGATATACTCCTTTGTGATTTTAATATTCTTGCAGTCGATATTGCCGCATTCCTGATTGCATGCAACCCATAAGTTCCAGCTAGCCATATACCTATGGCATTAGAAATCGCATACGGATTACCAATTTGATACATTTTAAATCCAGCGTGCAAAGTCAAAGCTACTGAGGCAGCGTGTGTCCCCCAGTACAAAGCTCCAGCTGGTTTGTTAGTGCTGGGAAGGTTTACGCCTCTCTGGCGCGCTTCTTCGTAGTTAACTACACCAAAATCTTTTTCTTCGCTGACAAGACCAGAATCTTTGCCAGCCTCTCCGGTTGGCAATGGTTTAGATGCAAGCGTTCTCACCCTGCCGGTATCAACGTTTCGTTGAGTAACAAATTCTCTTTTTGCTTGATAGAGTTTTAATGCATTTTGTTTTGTTAGCTCATCTAATCTTTTTCTAACAATTGCTCTTGCACTCATTGATTCTTTTTGAGATTGTCTTTTAGATTCTTCAAAAGCAGCTATATCTGGTGTGTCATTTGGATTTAATGTTCGGTCATAAAGACCATAAAATTTACTTGGCTTTTTATCATCAAATTTAAAACCAAGAGACTCAAATAGTTTTCTATAATCTTCTGTAAAACTTTTTATTAAATCTTTAGTTGTTTGTAGATGATAAAAGGTGCTGTTGGTGTTAAGTTTTGAAATTTGCTCTTCTATACTTCCTTTTCTGCTGTATCTTTTTGCAAGAACATTTTCGTTTTCTTTTGGCTCAAATACTTCAGGCAATAAACCTCTTTCGACCAAATGTGTTTGAAGTTTTGGGGCTATAACTCTTGCAACTGTATTTTTGGATAATTGATTAGCGCCATTTGTACCGCTTAGCCAAATTTTAATTGTGGGGTTAGAACGTATAAATTCTGGTGAGCCAAACTTTTCCGTGTTGCCGTATTGATTTACGAAGTTGTCAACGGCCAACCTGGCATTATTCAGTGCAATTATTTTTTCTCTTTGTTTTTCAATAATCCCGTATTCCGAAAGCATTCTATTAAAATTATTTAAGAAGTAGAAATTTGAAGCAATTTGAGACAACATTTGTCTTTCAGAAAGAGAACTTTGAGCGTATTGTCTTCCAGAGAAAAATTCTCCTCTTTCCGAAGCGCTGTTTAAGAAATCAATCGTTGCTTCAGATATAGCTTTTATTGAGGCAACAGCATCTTTTTCACCCTGTTGAGATACAACAGCAACGTCTTGGGGTATAACAGCACCCTCGTTCTCAAGGTTGATTCTGTCCATAACCGAAGCTCCGGTGTCACCCTCTTCGGTAACCATCGATTCTGCAGATACTTCCAAACCGTTTTGTTTGGCTGACCTATTTGCTGCTAAATCAAGTTGATGTTTTATATAATCAATGGGGTCTTTAAATATGATTCCCCTCGGTGTAACCAATCCCTGACCCGATTGCCATTTTACTTCAAGCGTATCTCCAGATTCCGGGAAAAACACTTCCGACAATAACGACATGGCAATATCTTTGCTGTCTCCAACCCTGTTCAAACCTTTTTTTCTTACTTCAGATAGGGCCATTTTAAATATTTCGCTAGATTGGTTTTCAATATCGTTAATTAAATCCTTATAGGATTCCTCTTTGAACGGTACAATTTCTCCTTCGCCACGAATTTCAGGTTTGGACTCCATTCGTCTTTCAAGAGAAAAAATCTTTTCGCCAGCAGCTTTAGCTTCCGCAAACAGCTGAAGATTGTTTTTACCAAGAATCTCTTTAATCCCATCGAAGTGTTCGGCCATCATGCCTTTGTTTAAAACAGCCTCTTCGCTCTTCTTGGTTTTAAAATAATCAAGAGACTTCTCAAATACGTCTGTCTTCTGTTGGCCTTCGCTTCTTGTAAGAGTTTTCCCTGCAAACCTTCCGGCTTTTACCTTTTTGGGAATAATGAATCGCGAAAGGGCTATGGACTGGTTGGCCGCTGCTTTCGATATCCTAATTAGCTTTCTTTTTGCAATAATTGCCTGCGGGCTGTTTTTGCCAAATGCTTTCCTGGCTGTTTCGTAATTTCCCCATTTTTGAGAAACCAAGCTTGCTAGGTTCTCTGCGGCGTACTCATCCGGAGACCTAAACTGATACATTTCATTTCTAGTGTTGTTATCTGTAAATTCTGAATATATATCTCCAGCCTTATCCCAAGCACTATCAGCAATGTTTGATGGTGACACATGAGCAGAAAGCGAGCTAAGCAAGTAGTCTTGTTTAAGTTTGGCTTCGGCATCTAATGGGTTTCTCTCTAAAGCCATCCTGACTTCTTTGAGTTTTGTATTAATTTCTTTGATGTAACTCTTGTTGATTTCTGCCTTTATTTCTGGTGGCAAGAACTGGCTAAGGTAGTGAGAGACTTCATGAACGGCAGCAAATGTTCTTTCTGGAGATTGGTTAAAAGATAATTCAGATACTTTTTCTAGCTGGTTAAAATATAAAACAACTTTATTTTCTCGTGGGTCAAATAAACCAATCTGACCTTTGTATGTTTCTGGAGAAATTTCTACACTTAAATTCTGCAGAATGCTTTCATCCATAAGGTTTCTTACCATGAATTCAAACATGTCATAGCCGTTCTTGCTTAGAGCGCCCATATCAACGGCTCTCTTCATGCCAGCTAAAACATTGGTTCTTTTCTCGATATTGGTTTTGGCGTTAACACCGCGGTAAATACTTGTTTCGCCCATTCTTGAAAGAGAGGCGTCTAGCTGTCTTATTGTTTCGCCAAAACTTAATACGTTTTCATTGGCAACTCTATCTATAATCTGAGCTAATGCATCTTGGTTTATGATTCCATTCTTATAGTCCGATAAGGCTTTATCTAATTCTTGAACGTTTTTCTTGCTAATTGTTGGTGGTTCTGGAGAAAGAGGTTTGGATTCCATTGCCCTTTTATTAATGTATTGGTTGTACTCAGTTGTAAAATCAGCTAGAGGCTTGCCGCCAACCTTTGGGTCTATATCATTAGCCATTACAAATAATTCTCTGGCTTTATTTATATCTTGAGAAGTTCCAATTCCTTTTTGATACATTTTTGCAAGTTCAAGGACGTTTTCTGGGCTTGGGTCATTACTGTGCTCAACCTCAAAGTTTAGTTCTTCAAATTTTTTATAGGGGTCTTGTTCTGTTGGTAAAATCGGTTTGGATTCCACTGCCCTAGATTTGGGTTGCTCATCGATTGGCAATACATCTTCTTTGCTTACCGTTACAGATTCGCCAGAATCTAATTTGACAGTAACTCTTCCAAATACGTTTTTAGTTATTTTTCCTGGAACCCTTATTCCCTGAACGAGTATGTTAACCGGTTTGCCAATATAATTAGACTTTGCTCTTGCATCTATTGCCTGCTGTTCTCTTGCCGTGTACGCACCAACAATATCTCTTTTAATCGCCGACAAACGCATTGAGTAGCCTTTTGAAGTAGAAAGAGATTGTTCGTATTGTATTCTATTGCCGCGGGCTAAACCACGTTTTCCATCCTCCAAAATTCTTTTGATATTTTCTTCTTCGGGTAAAATTTCTTTTTGCCATCTTTCGTTTTGCTCTTTGGTTAGTGTGTAACTCTGTCCACCAACGTTTACGACCCTACCAGAAGTTACTGGTTCAGATGGCTCGGTTGGTTTAACTGCCTCGGCTAAAGGTTCGACTGGCTTAACTGCTTCAACTACTGGTTCAGTTGGTTTAACTGTTTCAGCTGCAGGCTCAGTTGGTTTAGTTGTTTCAGCTGCAGGTTCAGTTGGTTTAGTTGTTTCAACTACGGGCTCAGTTGGTTTCGGCGGCTCAAATGAGGTCATAACCTGCTCGTGAGTTCTGGCGGGCTCAGCTGCCTCTGGAATCAGCGGAGTAACAGCATCTACAATTTGAGAAACATTCCTCATGCTTTCTGTAGTGAGAGCTGGAACAGCTGTAGTTGCAGGAACCGTGGCTACGGCTTCAGCTTGAGGCTGCCCAGGAACCTCCATACCCATTTCGCCCTGCGCTTCCCTTTCGCTTCTCTCTCTCCAGCGCTCTTCGTGTCCCGGTCCGTAACCACTTGGACCTGGTTGTTGCTGGAAGAATTGATATCTGCGTGCCATCCCGGATGGGTCTACTTGATTTAAACTGCGATTAAGTTTATTAAATTCTTTAACGTCGCTAATAAATTCTTTTGTTAAACCAGTTTCGGTATTTAACTTTCCTGCTTTTATGAGTCTTTCTAATTGGTTCGGAGTGAGGTTATTTTTGTTTGCAAATGCTTGTATTCTTGAACCAACTTGAGAAATTTCTCCATTTATTTCAAAAATAGAATTTAATCTCGTTTCAAAAAACGGGTCTATTTTTAAAATCTCGTTTTTTATTTCCAATGCTCTTGTTTGTTTTGGTATAACATTACCAGAAGCATCGACCTCTGCTGGTGATTTCTTAAGATTCTCTAATTCTGTTAAAAGATTTCTTACTCTAGTTTGAGTTTCAGGCGTATTAGCTCGTTCCCATCTTGCTCCGAAAATAGCTTTATTGAAAAACACTCCGGTCATTGCGGCGTTAATAACATTCTGAACATTAAAATCTGTTGCCTTCTTGTCTGGGTCCCCGAGAATATCAACAACTTCGTTTACAGTTTGAAGTCCACCAAGGCTTGCTGAACCAGAAAGAATATTTCTTAAGCTCAAAGAAGGTCTGAACGCTGTGGCAACGGCAAGATGTGAACCCATATTGAACGCCTCTGGGTTTTCTTTTGCAAGCTTTTCTATCTGTTCCTTGCTTATGCCGAATGAATTTTCTGGTATATAACTCAATGCTTTATCTATAATTTTAGATAATGATTTTTCTACCCCAATAAAAGTTCCCAGTCCAATTCCAAGCCTTAACCATGGGTTAACTCCCAATACGGTAGACAACCCGGTTGCAAAAGATGCAGAAGTTGCTCCACCAATCAGAGATGGAGCGTTAAGAGCAACTCCGGCCATAAACGCTTTTCTATATCCATTTGGATTTTTTGAACCGGCTAAGCCGTTGGCATACGCATTAACACCGGCATCAAAAATCATTTTATTTGTTAGTTCAGTACCGTACAGTTTGTGCAAAGGAACAATATTGTTAATAAGCGAAACTGCAGTATCACCAGCTAGTTTTGAAGCTTTAGCATCTTCGATAGCTTGTTGTATTTGATTTCTTTTGTTGGTCCAATCTTGTTCAATCTTTATTCCTGGGCCCGCAAGAATATCCGCTTGTTGTGGAGTGATGTTTGCGTATGTAATTTTTCCACTTTGTAAATCTTGAATTAAAGAGCGTCTTTCAGCCTCTCGTTTATCTTCTTGTTTATCTGCTGGCTCCAAACCAAAACGTGGTATTGCTGGTGTTTCAAATGGTTTTGGTGTTTTTTTGGCTTCCTCTATTAATTTTCTTTTTTCTTCTTCGGAGCGGAAAGCTTGTTCTTTATTGAGTTTATTAATTAAATCCTGTTTGGTCTCTCCGGCTTTGATTACGTATTCTTTATTACCGGCCTTAACCTTTCTGTCTTCTGAGAATGGTTTATCTAAATCTTCTCGCCTTTGATTCAAAGATGCCTGTTCAACATCAACATTGTATGGCACGTTTTTAAAAATGTTATCAAAATTTTCAATGCTTCCTGCAATAGCCTCTGGCTTTTCGCTTACGCCAGAAGCCGAAGGAAGGACACCCTCTCTAAAGTCTTTTTGTTCCTCTGGCTTTTCGTCAAACATAGAAGAAAGGGTTTTTAACGTATCGTCTTCGGCCTTTTTCTTTTCTTCTTCATCTTTTTTTAGTTCAGGAACCAATCCTTCCCCACCGAGACCAAACAAAGGAGTCCCGGTTACTTTATCGAATTCCGTATTAAATCCATAGGGACTATCGGTTGTTTTACTACCCATCCCCATGTTACTTAATAAATTTTCTTCCATCGAATTGTTTTCCTATTGGGTTTAGTTAAGGTACAGGTTTACCATCTTTGTCAACTTTCGTACCAGGAGGAAGATTAAAAGTTATTCTCATCTTGCCGTTATCGTATGGGACGAGTTTCCCTTGAAAAATCTCCCATGATTTACCATCTTTAGTTCTTCTAATCCATCCGTTAGCTAGTGCAATTTTATGCATTGTACTATTTTCATTTACTGGATTAAATGCACTTTCTTTATCATCAGTAACAATAGGTATAGCAGCACCCGGAACTCCAAAAACACCCTTGGTATCTATTCCATAGAAATTACCCACTTTCCAAACTGGGTCAAACGAACCTAGACGAGCACGTTGGTTTGCATTTGCATTTCGCATGGATTCCATCCTTACTTGATTTGCAAAATCTGTATTATTTTTAACCGTATCGGCAACAAATGCATTAAGCTCTTTTTTATCAGAAGAAAACATCTGCCCAACAAGCGTAAACGGTAAAGTTCGTAAAACCGTTTTACCGTCTGGAGCTAATACATCAACCATATTTTTATCTAATTCTGATTGTTTAAATTGATTGGTGTAACCAATTTTGGTTGCAAGCTCAGATGCAGATTTAAAATTCTTTTGACCTACAGCATCTCCGATAGCACTTACCGCTTCGTTTGTATACGCATTTCTGAGTTCATACAATTGATTTGGGGCAACTCTTGCTCGTCTTACAATAGAAAGATTTTGCATAAATTTTGCATATTCGGGGTTATCCGGAGTTGGAACCAGATTCGGTTTCCCTTTAAATTGTCTTAAATACTCTTTTGCCGGACCTGCAGCTTCAATATATTTATTTATGTTTTGCATTTGATTTAAGTAACCATTCAAGCTATCCAGTTTTGATTGTGGAATATCTCCATAGTCTCCGGGGTTAAAAAATTGAGTTGCCGGTTTGGCTATACTTTCAAGACCCGCAGACGCAACCATCCCACCGGCTGTAGCAACAGCTCTTTGACCAATGACTTTGGGAGTTTCTAATTTTTCCTTGCCCATTGGTTCCATGGAGGATAGCTCGGTGGGCAAACTCATACCTCTAACGTATGAGGGTTGTTGTTGGTCAAAGCCCAAAGAAACGCCCGTACCGGCATCATAAGGCTGAACTAAATTTTTATCTTGCTGACCAGTGTCTGAGCTAGCTGGCGGGGTGGGTGTTTCTTTAAGTTGCGTTGCTGGAAGCTCATCTCCAAAATCATATAAATCATCTCCCATTAATTGCTGGTTTTTTTCTATAGCCAAAGCGTTATAGTAAGCCTCTTGGCTTTGCTGAAGTTTTAAAGCTTGAGCCTTAGCTGCAGCCTCTGATTTGGCTTTTTCTCTTTCCATTTCAGCTTGTCTTTTGTTTTCTGCAAAACTAGCAAGACCCTGTGCGAATCCTAAACCTGCAATTGAAACCATAATTTAAATCTCCGTTATCCTTATGATGTAACCGGTTTTGGAACCGTTGGAACCTGTGGCGTACTACCTAAACCTGGAACTTTTGACCAATCCGTTTTGGCTAAGCCAGATACGGAATCAGAAAGAACTTTTGCTCCAGCTTCAGCCATTCTCATATTAGATGAATAATCTTGTGAATAAATATTTTGCATTCCCTGACTATTTTGGCCAGAGAGTGCTAACCTTGCTTGCAAAAATGGGTCATTTTGTTGAGACAAATTCATAGCCATATTTCTTCTGTTGACATCTTCTTGTATTTGAGCAGACGTTAAAGAAGTCCCCAGATTGAAACCAATTTGCCTGTTTGCTCCAAGTGCGAGCCCCGGGCTGTAGGCAGTTGCCAAGCTTCTATCAATATTTCTTCGCTGCGCATCAGCCTGCCGTTGTAACATGTTGGCAGTTTTTACATCTGCCTTATTGGTAAACATGTAATCCTGAACCATTTGTTCATAGGGCTTTCTCTTTGCTTCTGCCTTGGCAATCAAGGCTTCGCCCTCTGCTTTTTGTTTCGCCATTTCATCAATTTGCTGTTGTCTTGCTCGTTCGGCAGCTTTTTGGGATGACTTGGAAGATTCCGCACCCATTACTCCACTTGCTACCGTAAGTCCAATAGTGGCCCATCCGCCTAGAGGCATTATACTACTCCTTAAATAGAATTACTCTTGGAATTAGTTTACCATCATGGTTCCAGCAGTTAGGTACAATACCGCATTCTTTGTAGCCAGCTTTACTCATCGCTTTTATCAAAGCTAAATTATTTGCCGGAACAAGCGACAATATTTTCAGTCCAAACACAGAACATGCAATTGCGTCAATCGTAAGTATTTTTGATGCGTAACCCTTACCCCTGAAGTCTTTGTGGATATGCAAATGAGCATTGACTACAGATTTGCTCTGGGCTTCGTGAAAACAAGCAGCCACAAACTTGCCATCCTCGTAGAACAAATGGACTAGGTTACTATCGCGTTTCCACAGAACATCCACAATTTTAGAGCTTATTTCCTCTTCTGTCATGGGGCTACCCTCGTAAGCCGTGGGTAGAGACTGGTTCTCAATTATGAGCTCGGCCAGCATATCCCCATCGTCTTCGGTTGCCTGTCGCACCTTCATTACCATACCTTCTCCCATTCAAACACCATCCCATCATAAAAAAACTGCGTATAATCGCTATTAATCGATTTTAGGTATGGAACCGAGGTTGCCACCCTTTCGTATATATACCACTGCTGTAGGGCCTTTATAGGCCATCCTAGGTGGCATGTCTTGAGGAAGGCGTATAAGAACACCCAATGGGGTGGGAATACGTTCATCTTCTCCCAGTATTTAAGGGCTTCTCGTTCAAGGCTTTTGCTCTTGGAGGCCCACTCTAAGTAGTTGATACTATTCAACTTACGTCCAATCGGTATCTCGTATCCGTAATTGTTGAATTGCTTGAGGTTAGCTACGCCCTCCGGATTAGCCATATCGGCAACGCCCCAGGCGGTAACCATATCGGTTTCGGTAAAAGCCTTGTCCATCATGAGCATCTGAGCCTTGCCGGCTATGATTCCTTTGGATTCCGGCAGGAAGGCGCTGGACCATAGATAGTTGCCCGGACCCAGTGCTTCACCAGCTACGATTCCGTGACCCTCCACGACATACGTTTGGAAGGCCGTTAGGTCGGGAACCGTCTTCCAGCCTTCGAATATACCTTGGTTGATTCTAAGAAGTTTTTCTACTAGTGGCAGATGTGATTCGTTGTATTCGACAATTATCATGAAGGGGTCAGGGTTGAGCTTTCAACCCAATCAGATTTGCCATTTGAGAACACGGTTCTCACGGCCATCTTTATGGGTGAAGTGCTTTGGGTTGTATAAACAACTTTAAACCCAATCTGAGTTACCTGTAAATAGAATTGTTTCTCGACGGATTGTATGATGACAGCTCCCATCAATTCATCACCCACTCTGTACAAATCTCCACCATCGACTATCGTTACTGAAGTTATTACTCCAGATGAATTAACCACCACGTTGCATATACAGCCGGTCCCATACCCACCAGACATTTGGACATTGTTGTATGTACCTTGGGGCAGGTTGTTAAGCGTAACGGAAGCGTCAATAACTCTTCCGTTAAAAGTTTTTTGTCTTAATGCGAGTGGTGCGTTTGGAGAACCACCGGAAGAGAGATAGGCAGCTACTTCAAATCCTAGCGGGGTTCGTGAACCCTCTGGGTAAGTCCAGTCTAGGGTAGCATAGTAAGTCATTACTAACTCACATACACCGTCATATTGTAAACATCATTGTCTGATACGCCAGAAGCATCGTATAAGGTATTGGGCGAACCACCATCATTTGCACGATAGGCATTAGCCGTCACATAACTTCGTAAGCGAATCTTTAAACTACTTAAGTTAGCAGGTAACGCAATCGCACTACCAGAATTAATAGTTGCACCAAAGGTTAATCCAGTACCCGTAAGATTTTGACCCGAAGGACTTTGAGCAGGTGGCAGGGTTGGGCAATTACGAAGTTCAATCGTGGTGTAGTTAGAACCACCATCGGTACTTACTTGAACCAAGAACTGAGCAATACCCGTAACATAACCTTGAAAGAATGGGTCTTCAGAACCTGTCGTATATTGAGTTGCCGCAGAAGTTAAATCGTAATCGTAAGTCCCCGCAATAATGATTTGACTAAACCCAGTAGTGGAAGCAAAACTGTATGTTTCATCAACGCTGGATTCATTAAAAAGAAAGTTTCCAGCCGCACACGAACTCATATCAATTGTTGATTGAACTCCTGTGGCTACACCAGAACCATCGTAAGCGTTTTCTGGGCTAGACCATCCACCCGTATAACTTGTAGGTGTGTAATAGGCAGGGGTAAACCCACCGCCAGAAACTACATTAAATACTCCATAAGCAAGATTTAGCATTTCAAACTCCTTCGTTAATTATAGCATTTACAATTTCTGTTAACTTGGCAAAACCCTCTTCTGTATTGATTTCGGACAGGTATACCTTGTTGGGTTCTAGGTCGTGAGGTATAAAAATTAGCGTGTCTACCCCATCAACCTGAATCACAACCGAGTTTATGGGATTCTCTGGTTTGCCTTCAAATGTATTGATTCCAATAATGTTAAACATAGTTATCCTTAAGTGTAAGCAATGTAAGCGTCATAAACTCTAATCTTAACGAAGTCAACATCCAATCCATCTTTGTATGAGTGTACTTCCGCTTTAACTCTGACATTGGATAAGTTCACGTTCGCTGGCAACCCAACCGAGGCAGCCGTAGCAGTTGCAGAACCACCATCAGCAGAGTAAGAAGCGATTTGAGTATAACTTGAACCGCCATTGGTAGAGTAGTAAATACCAGCACCAACACCAGACCCAAGAAGGTCTTGAGACTCGTATCCAATTTGTAGATAGAGTGTTGATGTACTGGTGGCTTGGCTACTCCAAGTCAAGTCTGCATTACCAACCCAATCTCCAAGCGGGAAGTTACCAGACCTATTGGGATTGCCATAAGTCGTGGTATCGCCAAATGAACCGTCTACGGTATTTCCACTATTGACCCAAATAGAGTTTGCACCCACAGGGAATCCGCTAGGTCTGACATTGGTGGGTGCAGGTGCGTTAACGGTGAGTATAGCACCAGAAGAAGTTGCTGTGGATGTTGTTGAAATAGAAGCAGAAACGGTATTGGAATTGGTACTTGCCGTTCCAGTTGTGTTAGCCGTAACAGTATTAGATGTAGCGGTAGCGGTTGTGTTAATTGTTGAATTAACCGTATTAGAATTGACTGTGGTTGTAGTATTAACCGTAGAGGTTACGGTGCTTGAGTTTGTTGATGCCGTACCTGTTGTAGTTGATGTAACCGTATTGGATAATTGTTGAGGGGTTACTCCGTTTCTTGTGTTTCCAACAAGACAATAAATGTTAGAACTTGCAGTAGAAGTTGTATACGAAGTTGTGGTAATTCCCGTAGAAGCACCGTTCAAATACCATAAATAATTAAGCGTTCCATTACCCGTAGCAGTTATATTAAATGTGACATTACCAGTCTGCGTATTGGTTACAACACATTGAACACTACCCGCAGAGTTGGTTGTATAAGTACTCGCATTGGTTCCAACATTGCTTCCGTTTAATTTCCATTGGTAAGAAAGGGTTCCACCAGCCGTTGCGGTAATACTGAAAGTGTTGTTATTAGCCTTGGTATTAGTTACAGCACAATAAACAGTACCTGCGGTGCTGGTCGTATAAGATGTTGTTGTTACACCTGTTGTAGAGCCATTGAGATACCATAGGTAACTAATGCTTCCGCTGTCTGGGCTGGTAGCCGCAATGCTGAATGTATTACTATTGGTCTTTGTGTTGGTTACTACACAATAATAGTTTCCAGCAGTTGATGTTGTATAACTTGTTGAGTTAGTTCCAACATTAGCACCAGCCTGCGTTTTCCATTGATACGATAGAGTTCCAGAATCTGGGCTAGTAGCAGCAATGTTAAATGTCACATTACCCGTTTGCGTGTTTGTTACAACGCAATAGTAACTACCGCCCGTATTTGTTGTGTACGAATTTGAATTTGTTCCAACATTAGACCCACCACTTGTTTTCCATTGATAACTTAATGTTCCACCTGCAGTTGCCGTAAGTGTAAAAGTAACATTGTTGGCTTTGGTATTTGTAACCTGACATCGGTAGCGATAACCACTCATACCCGTTGTGGTTGATGGAGTTGTATATGTAGTAGAAGTACCGCCAGTTCCGTCAGTTACATTAAAATAATTTGCACCACTATCTGTAGACCTTTGCCATTGGTAAGACAAAGTTCCGCTGTCTGGACTTGTCGCACTCACAGAGAAAGATGCTGTGGCTGGTGCTGTTACTGTAGAATTGCTTGGGTTTGAAGTTACGGTTGGAGTTCCAGCACTCGAAGATTGATTAGTTGGTTGAGCCGTAATGGTTGGGGCAGATGGAGTAAATGTTTGAGTTGTTGGTTGAGATGTGATGGTTGGAGTTCCAGCATTAGCCGTTTGGCTTGTCGGCTGTGTTCCAATCGTAGGTGTTCCAGCATTAGATGTTTGACTGGTCGGTTGTGCAGTAATGGTAGGTGCAGAAGGTGTAAAGGTTTGATTAGTTGGCTGAACGGTAATAACTGGAACAGTAGCAGCCAGATAAACCGTTTGCCAAGATGTACCCGTATAGTATTTTATTTCCTTAGCAACTCGCCAAGCAGTTCCATCGTAATACTTTGGAGTCTTTATGATTCTCCAAGCCGTACCATCGTAGTATTTAAAACTGTTATCCGCAGTCATTTACTACTCCTAGTAATACCAAACCATATCACCCGCAGCAGGAGACACAGGGTCTGAGCCGCCCGTTTGAACAGTTAGTTTACCAAGAGCCGACCCACTTTTAATAGTCACCGTTCCGCTAAATGTACCCGTTGTGGCAGCCACAGAGCCACCAGAAAGATTGGTTGCTGTAGTTGCAGAGGTTGCAGAAGTAGCGGTAGAGGCATTTCCACTAAGTGTTGCCGTAATAGTTCCAGCACTAAAGTTTCCAGAGCCGTCACGAGCAACAACTTTTGATGCAGTATTATTAGAGGTTGCATCAACAGCAAGAGTACCACTTGTGGTAATGGTTCCACCCGTAAGATAAGTTCCTGCGGCTACTGAAGTAACCGTACCATTGCCCTTGTTGTTAAAAGTTGTCCAATCAGTAGATGTCAAATATCCATTAACGGTAGATGTTGCAGCAGGAATACTAATTGCTGGAGTCGCCCCTCCACTTGAAACAATAGGGGATGTACCTGTTACCGAAGTGACTGTTCCAGACCCTTTGTTGTTAAAGGTAGTCCAATCGGTTGAGGTTAGATAACCGCTTACTGTAGAAGATGCAGCGGGGATACCGATAGAAACCGCACTAGAACCATTATAAGAAGTCCCCGTTAGTGGTGATGAAATGGTTAAGGCATTGGCAACAGAACCAGCAGAACCCGTAGTGTTTTGATTGAGTGTTGGAATATCGGCAGCAACAATGGCTCTGAATGTAGGTACTCCAGCCGAACCGTTTGGTGCAGCGAGGAAGTAATTAGCAGTCTTTGAGCCATAGGGATTTTGTGTATCTCCGTAGCCTGAAGCAAGACTAATCGCTGGTGTAGCAGTACCACTTGATACAACGGGCGAAGTGCCTGATACAGAAGTGACTCCGGTATTGCCAATCGTAATGCTACCCGCACCGTTCGTTACGGATATGCCTGTCCCCGCAGTAAGCGAAGCGTTCTTCCAGACACCTGTGGGCGAAGTGGTCGCATCGTAGATTAAAGTATTTCCACTAATCGGAGAGGTTATTCTTACATCGTGCAATTCGTCTAATTCGTATCCGTTATCCACTTTGACATAAATAGAGCCAACGGTAGAACTGACTCTTTCAATAAATCCAAGCACGACTAATTGGTCAGGGGCTTGTGGCTTGGTGGTTGTATAAGCACCCGCAGTTGTAGTAGATAAATAAACAGTCGCACCTGCAGTAAGCCCTAATGTATTTAATTTATACAAAGCACCCGAAACGATAACCCAGCCTTCAGCACCATTCGCAATCGTTTCAGCGACTAGACCTAATGTCCCAAATGAATTGGCTTCAACATCGGCTTGGGCTAACTTAACCGCAATTCGATTACCTTGAGCCCCTGAGATATAAACAACTTGACCTAGGGTTATGGTAGAGCCTGAATCGTTATAGACTCTAGCGTATTCTTGCGTTCCGACCTTGAGAGTGGTGTTGCCACCCTTGAGTATGACTTCGGCTGTGCCTTCTCCGTCTTCCCAATACATTGTTCCAGCACCAGTCGGTAGCGTTGCTGGAGTGTTGTCTAAGACAACTGAATTAACATTACCGAAGTTTCCATTGTCATCTAATGTGACGGTTGAGTTTTGTATGAGTTTGCCTGTGGTCGAATCAAAGCGTGTGACCGCATTATCCGTAGCAGAAGCGGGGCCTACAACATCGCCTGAGCCAGAAGAAGCATTAACCCATTGAACTCCAGTACCCGTAGAAGAAAGAACTTGACCGTTGGTTCCCGCACCGCCACCTGCGATAACCGTACCCGATTGAATCTCTAGTCCATTCTTAACTTTGAAATTTGTACCAGCCATAGTTCACTCTCCCCAAGGCGTTATGTATTTAATTTTATGCTACGATGCCCGTCATCACAACTTTATAGACCGTTGAACTTGCCGAAGCACCCGTTGCACGAAGAGTCACAACTCCGCTAGAAACGGTGCAGTCAAAGGTTGCAATTTCAGTATTGGTAAACAAGGTTCCAAACTGAGTCCAAGAAACCGTTGTTCCATCGTGGATAGCCTGAATACTTGCGGTTAAGTAATTTGAACCTTCCGTGGCTTGAATAATGAATACAACGCTTCGTGCCGTAATAGAAGCAATCGCAGTAGCAGAAGTGCTTGAAAGCGTTGCAGTCTCTACTTCGGTATTGGCAATCGTGGTTCCGCTATAAGCAGCAGCCACCGATGTTTCAATTACAGGCGAAGTAAGAGTCTTATTGGTTAAAGTATCGGTAGTAGCACGACCCACCAAAGTATCCGTAGAGGTCGGTAAGGTCAGCGTACCCGAATTAGAAATGCTTGAGATAATCGGCAGCGTTAAAGTTTTGTTGGTTAAGGTTTGCGAAGTGGTCTTGTCTACCGTAATGTTGGTATCAATCGCAAATGAAGAACCCGTTAGGGTTAAACCGTTACCAGCAGAGTAAGTACCCGCACCTGAGAATTGTGTCCAAACTAGAGCATCCGTTCCAACAACAGCGGGGTCAGCCGTTTGCACCCAACCTGTATCGGCTAAACTACCCGTACCCGTTGAACCGTATTGAACAAAAGTGAAAGCACCTGAAGCGTCAGAGCCTGAAGCCATATCGGTTGCACGAGTCCAAGAACCAGAAGCAACAACATAGATACCGTTTTGGCTACCCGTTGTTTGGTCTTTGGCAAGAACCCTATCTCCAGCCGTCAGAGAGGTTGTACCAGAGGGAACATTGATATTAGTTACACCCGTACCCGATAAAGATAAATTACCCGTACTGGCATATTTAACAGAACCCTTGATGTCCAAACCTTGAGCAACGCTATCAACATAGTTCTTAGTTGCAGCATCGGTTGCAATGGTTGGGTCAGCAACATTAGTAATCTTTTTAGAAGCAGCATCAACAGACCCTGTTCCAGTAGGAACTAAGTTCACATTGTTATTTCCAGCCGCAGCAGTAAAGGTTAATGCACCCGTACCTGTAATGTTTCCAGTTGATGTACCCGTACCGCCATTAGCAACGGGAACAGTTCCAGTCAGAGAGATATCAGGAGTTGCACCACCGCTTGAAGCAAGAGGAGATGATGCTGTTACGCTGGTAACTGTGCCAGAATTGTTGGCTGCAATAGTAAGAGAGCCGCTTCCTGGCGTAATTGTAATACCAGTTCCTGCGGTAAGACTAGCAACGGTATAGTTTGTTCCGTTACCAATAAGAAGTTGACCGTTGGTAGGAGTCGTGGTAACTCCAGTACCACCCACATTAACACCAATAGTGCTTCCAGCCCAAGTAGCATAAACAATATCTTGTGGATTAGGGCTAGCAACAGTACCTTTATTGCAATCTAACCCATCACGAACTCTAAATTTTTGACCAGCCATTTTATCTCCTAGATGTTAACTAAAATTTTCATTACTCTTACGGTTAAATTTGCGTATAATGCTGTGCCGATAAGCCTAACATTATTCCCAACTATGTCAGAACTAAAGGTGGCCAACGGCACACTTTGGTCTGAGTAAATTTTAGCATAGTCTACTAATTGGGTTGTTGTAGCGTCATCGTGAGTCACAATGAACTTTGATACCTGTTTGTATGATGTGGATGCCCGCTTGACATAAATAAGATACTCACAAGCACCATAAATAGTTTTATCAAAAGAATCAATTATGAAGTTGCCGCTTTGACCAGTTACATAGGAACCGCTAAATTCTCCAACGCTGGGTATCTCAAAAGAGCCAGCAATAGAAGGCATAGCAACCCAACTGGTCGTAGCAGAATCATAAATATAGGTTGTAGAATCACTAATGCTATAGGCTTTTAAGCCGTTGATGGGGGCATAAAACACCCATTGGAGCACTCCACTTGGGCCAAAGGTATAAACGGCTATTTCCTTGCCGTGCCCAGAAAATGACCCTGTGGCTCCAGAAGCCACGATGTATCTGTCCCCAGGGGAGGGTGAAGATGGATTCTGGGCTTGAGCTGGGTTTAAAACAGACAGTGATATAACAGCGTCAATTTTAACCAAAGATTGGTTAATAGCCTGTCTCCAGCCACTTTCGCCATCGTTTGTCTGACCGCCAAATATGTCGAATACCGGCCCTGTAATTTGAGACATTATAAACCCCAATTTTCTCCCCAGTTGGCTCCAAAGCCAAACTGAGGATAGCTAGTACTTATTGTAGCATTTAGGATAACCGGAACAATTGACACGGAGCCAGTTTCCTGGGTGTGTTGTATGACTACCTTTCCGGTTGCATTCGTTGGGGTGGTAGTTGGTCTATCGTTTATGGTGCTAGATTTTCCTTTTTGCTTTAATTCCTGATTTTGCATTCCCTGCTGAATCAAAGAGAGAACTCTATTTATTTCTGAAACATCTGCATTTGAAACTCTATGATACATTACGAGGGCCTCGGCAAGTCTGAGAAAGCATATTCAAATATTATCCTGTCTGTATCACCAGCGACTTCCATGTCAACGACATAGCCCATTCTGTTGCCCCTTGGCATATTTAATCGTCTGGGTCTTGATGGAGCTTCGGTAAGAGTCACAATATCATCAGCAATGTGTCTTCCGTCGATATAGACCCTGATAGCAAATCTCCCATTACCGTAAAACTCTACCTGTTCATATCTTCTGCGCTCTGTCGTGTTACCAAAACCCTTTTGACCTGAACGTATAAACAGTGGCATATTGCTTTTCCCTGAGAACAGTTTCCAAATGCTGAGTCCAGAATTAGATGCGTAAGTTGTGTTTTGGTCTATGGAAGACTGAGCCAACTTGAACGTCTCAAGGTTTTCATTGTTTCCGTTACCTTGGTTGTCAACAAGAACGTAAGCATCTTCAAACTCATCAACAAAAACGTCTATTGGTTTTAACCCAAGCGTCGTTATTGGCATACCATCTGCCATTAAATCAATACACAACGTGCTATGAGCACCATAAGTATCAGTTCCGGTAAACACAACATAGTATTTACCATATTGATAAAAAGATTTGATGTCGTAGTTTGGTGTTGGTATTTGATTTGTTAAAAAGTATTTATTACCAGAAGGCTCTATGAACCAAATGTTATCTTTATTTGCAAAATTTCCATAAAAATAACTTTGTTTTGTTGTTAGCCACCAGAAGTTATAGGGCGATTCCATCTTACTTGGCCCAAGCAGTAGTCTGGGTGGTATCTTTGTATCGGTTATACATGTAGCATTCATACCGTCAAAAAGCATAACTCCGCGCTTACTAACGTACACAAGCCCGTGCGTTGTAAGCTGAACGCTATATGGAGCTATACAGCCATCTTCAGCCATCGTTTTTGAAAGCGACATTGAGCTGGGTTGATTCCCGTCTATCCTGTAAATCGCGTCTTCACAAAGAACAATTAACCCTGTTCCGAAGCTGGCCAATGCTAGTGGCCTATAAGAGAATGGTATGTAGTAATTATCTGGCCAAGCGTCTGGAGCATTGATGGGGGTCCACTTAACCGTCTGTCCACTGATTCCAAACAACATGCCATAGTGAGAAACAACGCCAAAAAGGTCCACAGGCGGAGTCATGAAATCAATCTGCAATTGGCCAAAGATGCCAGTGTCTGTGTAGTAAGAAGTGGGTTCTGACCCAAGGTATTCAGCGCTTGTTGTATCCAAATAGTTTGAATTGTATATATCAACCCTCTCGACGAGTTGAAATGCACCGGCTGCTCCGGTTCTATAGACATTCCAAGTTTTATAATATCCGTTATGAGGGGTCCATCTTGCGAATGCGCCCAGCTGTGTTGGGTTATCCCAATCATCTACGACTGTATTTATATCAAACTGCCCGTTGAGTATTGGGTTTCCATAAATGTCATTTTTGTAAACTCTATATAAACCAACAATTTCAGAGGGACCATTGATGGCCGAAACGGTTATCAAAAATGGACTTGATGTATTTGGATTTGTAGAATTAATTAGAGCTGGGCTAATTGTTAATTTATCTCCAATCTCATATCCAACACCATCTTCTGTTATCACAAAATCTATAACAGTTCCATTTCGAACTTGAAGGTCGGCTGTAGCGCCTGTTCCATTACCTGAAAACCCAGAAACGTAAACGAGAGGTATATCTTCAAATTTCGTTATTGTGCTTACGTTGTATCCACTTCCCTCGTAGTTAATTATAACTCTTCCAACACCACCGTTACCAGAATCTTTCATGCTTAAATAAATGGCATCCCCATCGTTCAGGTCATTCAGGCTGGGCGTTATTGATATTCTTGCTCTACCAACACTTATGGTGTAATCATCAAATACTGATATAACTCTAAATACAGCATCGGTTGTTTGAGCTTGTACCGTAGGTGTAAATGTATACTTGGTTCCAGATGTCGGTAAAACTGAAGAATCAAAAGTTAACAAGTCAGTAGTCAAATAACCAGAACCGCCGTTAACAATCGAAACTGCAAATATCGTACCATTTCCGTTAACGGTAACATTTACGGTAGCTCCGGTTCCACTGGCTGTTCCAGATGGGGCGGCTACAAGCGGAACATTTGTATAAGTTTTTGGTTGCAGGGTTACGACTTTGCCGACAAAACCAGACCCACCACCCGGAGGGTTTTGAAATGTAAATGTATCTCCAATCGTGTAACCGGCTCCGGGGTTAGGCGGGTACGGAACTAATCCGTTAGCGCTAACTGCGTTGCTTACTACAGTACCGCTAAATCGTAATTGTGTACCCGTGGCAGATATACCTAAAGCTTCTTCCCCGATAAAAGCCCCATCGGTATATCCAGAACCAGCAGCCATGCCATCAATCGCTATACTAGCTGGTATACCATCTGTGGGATATTGAGTTCCAGACGTAAATGATGATATACCAGTAATTTCGTTTGTAGGAACACCATTGGTAACGTTAGGGATTGCGGCTTTTAAAATATCTCCCACTCTGTAATATCCGTTACCAACATTGTTGAGCGCCCAGCTAGTAATACTGGCTGCACCATTAACAAGACTTCCGGTAACGATATCTACAGTTGCATTGGCTCCGAACCCACCGCTAAGTGGGAAAGTTTGATTTATATTGTTTTTGTAGTTATCAACAGGGTTTTGCAAAACAAGACTGTCTGGCTCTAGGAATCCAGAAATAGAATCCGTTGGAGCTGGTATATCTTTAATCGCAAATGTTTTTGGTGAAGTTACAATTACATTAAACTTTCTGTTTTTATAGCTTGCGTCCGTCCAGCTGCTTCCAGAAAATTTTATTTCGTCTCCAGTTGAGAGGTTATGGTCTTCATAACACTCAAATATTACTTGCTTTAAATATCTGTCAAAAACAAAACTGATAATGTTGACTTGTGGGTAATAAGGGAATGTAGATGTAGACGGATTTGGTATGGCTTGAAATTGATATCCGTCCGTATCTGTAATATATTTACTGCTAGGCTGATTTAAAAATCCGTCATTAAGAAAGTCTCTTGTTACATTTCTTCCACTGTTCGTTCTAATAACTTCGGAAACAGGGCTTAATCCGGATTCGTCATACATGTTAACTACGAGTCTTTCGTATGTATAAACATAGGAAACCTGATTGTCGTCAAAATATTGGGAAGCTCTGTCTTGGCTTGGGGTCAGAGTTCCGTCATCGATAAACGTATTAACTGAGGCATCAACACGAACCATTCTTTGCATGTTTTCGTAGCCGTTGGCTCTACCAAAAACAACATAGGCAATCGCTCCACTGACAGCCGTCCATGTTATTTTTACATTTTTCTCATTAGCTCCCGTAAATGTTTTGCTTGCAATGTTGCTTGGTGCGGTAATACCATTTGGGAACTCAGCTGAAACGGCATAATAATAACCACCAGCAGCTAGATTACCGCCGTCTATAAGCTCTATTTTATCAATGATGGGAACAATGTTATTTGCAGAAGAAACTAGTGGCTGACTTGTCGGGCGAGGTGTACCCAATGGGACCTCAACACCTTCAACCATTTTTTTGGGTATCGCGCCGTCTTCTGTGAAGTATATTCTTTCGCTACCATTTATAAACTCTGTTGCATAGTCTCTTGGCTTATCGGAATAAATCCATCTTCCCCTGTATGAAAATATTTGTTTGGTATTGCTTTCCGCCACAGCTCTATAGAAAATAGGTTCTTTTACGCATCGTGGGAATCCACTGCGTAAATCAACGTTATCTATTACGGAGGCGAACTTGTCTGGTAATACAGACTTATCGGTTATTACGTTTACGCCGCCGCTGAAATCGAGGCGTACGGTTTTCATGAGCTTGCCTTTATTCCAAATATTAACCAGTTCATACCTATGGCGACATAGGGAAGGCTTCTGCCTGCAGGGCCTGGCGCGTTATATGTATTAAGCCAATACCCCTGGTATACTCTGTTTCCAGTTTGCTGAAAATACATTTTGGCTGTTGCACCATAATTAAAAGCGTTTGTTCCATTTTCCGTGGTGAATGCTGCAGTCATGCTTCCTGGCGCTCCAATCCATACGCACTCAGACTCCGAAGCCAAACCTCCGTCTGGGTATTTTGGCAAAGGGATGGGAGCAAAAGCATCTGGTGCGACACTCGTTGATACGGCTGAGGTTGGTTCAAAATACCCATTACCCAATGCTCCAACACCATACTTCGCTACGTTTGCATTTGTATTAATAGAAGACGTAGCTGAGGATATCGCTTGAGAAATTTTAGATGAGATTAAATCATTAAACGCAACAACCTGTTGGTTAACATAAGCTACGGTAGCAACGTTTTGACCAGACACTTTTAGCGACGTGGGGAAATTGTAGTTGTCGCTAGCGGCCCATCCTGCAGGACCGGTGAT